>TARA_R110000751_G_scaffold39719_6_pt1 | contig 65203 bp, 59 predicted proteins | sample TARA_R110000751 | Tara Oceans TARA_R110000751 (sample SAMEA4398001) | marine metagenome | biome: Polar Biome; feature: [MES] marine water layer (ENVO:01000295) within the mesopelagic zone...; material: water (ENVO:00002006), including particulate matter (ENVO:01000060) such as...... | reverse complement strand
GGGTACAAAGCCCTCGTTCAATTAATAGATAAAATAAAATTAAAAGATGACGATCAGCTTATTTTCTTAGGAGATTATGTAGACGGATGGTCTCAAAATTATGAAGTGGTAGATTTTTTAATCTCGCTTTCGCGAAAGCGGAAACAAAACAAACAAACTCCTCCTATTTACCTCAGAGGCAATCACGATGAGTTAGTGGTAGAAAACTTACAGGCAAGGCACCCGCATAAAATGTGGTTACTTCATGGGGGGAAAAGTACTGTGGATAGTTATGCAAGTAAAACGAAGGAAGAAATCGAGGCGCATTTTGATTTTCTTAAGAACGATCTTCACAATTATTATGAGCTGAATGGGAATGGATTTTTTCATGCAGGTTTTCACAACCTAAGGGGTCCTGAATATGAATACTTTAAAAGTATAACCTATTGGGACCGTACCTTATGGGAAATGGCACTGGCGCTAGACCCTAATTTAAAAGAAGATAACGATAGGTATCCTAATAGATTGAAACTCTACAAAGAGATTTTTATAGGTCACACACCTACACATAGTTGGGGGGAGTACCAGCCTATGAACGCAGCAAATGTTTGGAATCTCGATACGGCAGCTGCCTATAAAGGACCATTAACGGCTATGTGTGTAGAAACAAAAGAAATTTGGCAAAGTGATCCAGTGTACACTTTTTATCCAGAGGAGAATGGGAGGAATTAGTAATTTGTTACTTTTTCAAAGTGTTGATATAAAAGAGCTTGTTTTGAATCTCAAAACAAGCTCTTTTCTTAATTTAAATAACTACTAAACTTAATTTATAGGGACTTGATGGACTTCAGTTTGACCAAGGTGAGTTATGTGCATGACATAAGTTCCCGTAGTTAAATGTGAAACATCAAATGAAGTTCCTAACTCATGTCTAGTGATGTTTAACACTTGGTTGCCGCTAAAGTCATATAGTTGTAGACTTACAAAATAAGTACAAAGACTATTTCCTCCTAGGTCAGTTATTCCATCGCTACAGGATCTGGAGTAAAAAGTCCACTCCGGATTTTGTACCATATCAACAGCAATTATGGTGCTGGCAGGAACTGGCGAAATCACAAAATTGTTACTAACGATGCCACTAGAATTTGTTGTAGAACAATCGTTGCTGCAGCCGTCTATGTCTTTTACAAACTCTACCCATTCTGACCAGCCACAAGCATTTCTTGCTCTTACTTGAAATCGAAATAACTCATTACAGTCTGGATAGATACCTAACGTGTTATCTCTTCCAGTTCTTTGACTGCCATCCCAATAGGCAATAGATGTAGGTAGTTTTTGCATTTCTATCTCCTCTACTAGATCATAACGCTCTATTCCATTTATGCGTAAAGCTACAAGATCACAAAAACCACTTGCGGGATAAATGGATAGAAAATTATTAGAATTTATTTCTGAAAGAAAAGCGTTATCAAGATTAGGGGTTCCAACATGTAGTTGACGACTAAAACTTTGGCTAGGCCCTACGCCATTGTTTAAAATTACTTGTACGAAAGCTGGCCCGTTTTCTAAAGCTTCAAATTGAGCAGAGTATCCATTTCTAGAGATGATGGCTAGATTATCACTAACCACGTAAGTAGGTTGCACTGCCACTTTACATTCATCTTCAAATCCCATAGTAACAATATCTCCTACACACATGGTTGATGGACTAGAGAAAGAGGATATGTCCACCGGAAATTGAGGTGGTAATACTTGACCATTTGGGAGTTTTAAACTTTCAATTAACCAATCTATACTATTTTGATTAAAACTGGTATGTCGAGTATTTACAGACTCCCCATAATAGCTATCAAATGGAGTGAGCCTATTGGAGTCACAGGTTAAATCAAAATTTAAGGGGTTATTCCAGTTTTGATCAGGATTAAGATGTGCAATCGCTGAAAACGACGGAATAAAACAGTGGATGGGATTCAATGTCCTTACTTGTGTATCATCGGTAGCAGAAAGGCCAATGATGTCATCATGAATCCATCCGATCACATCTGTTGCTACAGTGCCACTATCAGTTGCATCTGAAGTGAGGTGTAAGCTTCTTGTACCAGTAACGGCATCTGCAATTTCTTGTTGTGCTAAAAACCATCCGCCAGGAACGTTGTCCATAGTGCCGCGTTGATTATTGTTAGGTGCTATTACTGTTTTTGTTGTAGGAATCTTATAAAACTTTGCCACACGCTCATTAGCACCAGAAGACATAAAGTGCGCGTCCAGAGTAGCAATATGCGTGCGGAAAACAATATTTCCTAATGGTAAATTGATTCTGACTCTGGCAAAACTTTTCACACCAAGTACTTTTTCACCATCAGCAGCATAGGAATAAAAACCTCCATCTTCATTTGGTAAGGTAGATAACCTACTTCCAGTAAGAGAACCGTTAATGATGGCCAAGTTTTTAGATTTAGTAGGAAAGCCATTAGAATTGGGTAATCCATTTATGGCTTGATTATTATAATGCTCAGTAAAAGAAGAATTTCCTCTGTCTTGACTAAATCCTTGTAAAAGTGTTTGTGCATTCAATAAATTTTGGTCTACATGATGATGGGACTGCCCAGGAGCTTGTCTATGAAATTCAATAAGTTGTTGCTTTGCAGCAGGAGAAGATAATTGTTTATCGTAAAAATCTTCAGCAGCATCATTGTCGTCGTCTGACAACATTTCCTTTATTAAGAAAATTAGTGCTTGATCCCCTAAAGGAATATTTGCACCTAAATGCGGACTATCTATACTCACCCAATGCGATACGTTATGATCCCATGTGTCACTGTCTTGGGTTTGCTCTTCCATAGCTTCCATATAAGCCAGAGCATACCTAGATATCTGTCCTCCCATACTAGGTCCTACAAGCTTTATTTGAGATGTACTTCCTGTGGATGCCATTCTTGACTTCGTTTCTTGAAGTAATTTGATCAAGGCCATGGCATTGCTTTCTATATAATAAGCACCACCATCTATGGTAAGCATCTCGCCAGTGTTTACATCTACGGTATCATAAGTAGGATGGTTGACCATGATGACATCAAAGCCTTCGGCTCTTAGTTTTTCTAAGGCGTTTTCAGGCTCGTTGTTTTGAATATCATAAAATTGAAAGTCATACATACTGCTATGCAAATCAGGGTTAAATTGACCATCTTCCTTATTTGCTGCGGCGCAGTCAAGATCTTGACCACAATCGCAGTCTTCTATCTTGCGCTTATCTCCTGGGTCAAAACCATCGAGAATAATGATGGGATGGTCTAGTTGGTTGTTGCCGGCATCATTTTCTGAATAGTAAATACGGTAATCAATTTCGGCTAAAATAGTAGGATCATTTACTTCATACCCTGTAAAAGGAATATCGGCTATTATCCTGCCATTTTCTTTATACGTATCTCCTGCGCAAAAAGGGGATAATGTTTTAGGCCCTATTTGTGTTTGGTATTTGAAATAAATACTGGATTTTGTAGTGATGCTCGTATTGTCCTCATAAATTATTTGATAGGTAGCTATTTTATCTCCATCAGTGTTATAATTAACTTGTATTTGTTGCGTCTGTAAATTATAGTTATTGATCAGATTTCGAGGAACTCCATCTCCAAAATCTGCCGTAAGTGTCTTAATAGGTTGCTGTTGATTTTGAAAAAGATAGGTTGGATCAATTTTATAGGTGATTCCAGTTCCTGCAATAGCCTTGTGCAGCGGTGCAATAACCGTAGTATGTAAGGTATAAAAAGGGGGTTGCCCAGATATTTGAGAAAATTCTTGGGTGTTTTCATCATAGGTTAAACCACCTTGCTGCACCTCTTCAAAACGGTAATTCAGTAGTTGAAAATCCGTATTCAATATACCTAATGGAACTACATGATTTGTTTCTTGTTGCATCAGGCTATCTAATGCTGATCGATTTATAAAGAGCACTTCATTACTCGCACGATGCATCTCGCTTAGTGCTTGTTTAAAATAAGTATAGTCGGCAGTGTCAAAGTCTGGTTCCCTGTTAAAGTTGTAGAGATTTGCAAATTGTACTACTCGTTCATAAATGATACCGCTAGTAACACTAGCTTGATTGACGGTAACTAGGGCATCATCAAGGGTTTTTTCTTGATTTTGTGCCGTAGCGTTGCATAAGGATAATCCTATTCCTATGCTAAGAAGAATTCTTTTCATAAATTTGAGTGTTTAATGATTAATAAAAAAGCTTGTTAGTTGTTAAATATTTATAGACTGCCGCTCCAACGGCAGTCTTGTTTTAATTAAAGGTTGTTTGTGATAAGGTCTGTGAATTAATATCAAACCGACCTAATTCAATTTGTATAGTGTCATTAGAGTTTGCTAATGTTGCTCTAAACTCTCCAGCAAATATTCTTCTTCCCTGAGTCGTTGTGTCTACGACTGAGATATTTATTACCCCTACATTATCGGATAAAAAGGTTTGATACTGATTTGATTTAAATAGCCTTCCGTAAACATAATTGTGATTAGGACCATCGATCCCGCGCAAGCCCGTGGCATTTTGGATTAAATAATCACCTTCACCTATGGTATAAAAATTTTCTAAATGAATGAATAGACTTCCCGATCTATCGCTTTTACGGTCATATACATGTAGCTCTAGATTATCATTTTCGGTCCTCACAACTCGCAACCCCCTATTATCACTATTAATGGTACTTCTACCATCACGTGGTCTAAAGAACTTACCGTCGATAAGGCAGCCAAAGGTGTTTTCTCCAGTGGTGGTAATAGGAGGTAATAAGGATGCGGGATCTACTGGGTCGTCGCTGTTGCAAGCTGTTGCTAGTATCCCGATGAGTAGTATATAAATGGTTTTCATAATTGGTGTTTTTTAGGCTTTCGCGAAAGCGTTATGATTAGCAATCTTTTAAAAAATTAGAATGTTTTAGGGTTCATAAAATGTGTTAGTTAAACCTAGTATTAGAAAGAGTATAAGTTTCAATATCAAATCTACCGGACTTGATTTCAATAGTATCATTAAGGTTTTGTACATTAATTAATTTAGAATAAAATATTCCAGAATATATATTTTTAATACCTTGTTCAAACTCAAGATTCGAAATCTCAACTATTCCAGAATTATCAAATGAGATGTAATTTTGATAGGAATTAGTTTTTTCACTCCAAAATCTGCAATTCATATAATTATTGTTATTTCCGTCAATACCCCTTAAACTATTGGAAACATCAATAACATAAGTCCCTAATCCTTGTGAGTCAAAATTCTCCAAATGGATAATTAAATTACCTGTAAAATCACTTTTTCTATCGTAAGCATGAATTTCAATATTTTCTGCTTCACTGCTTAATAATCGCAATCCTTTATTATCACTATTAATGGTACTTCTACCATCTCGAGGTCTAAAGAATTTGCCGTCGATCAAGCAGCCAAAGGTGTTTTCTCCAGTCGTGGTAATGGGTGGTAATAAGGATGCTGGATCTACTGGGTCGTCGCTATCGCAAGTAGTGGCTAGTAACGCTATGAGTAATAGGTATATGGTTTTCATAATTTTGTTTTTTAAATTAAAGTTGATGCTCGATTCGATCCATTGTGAAAGCAAACTCCATAATTGATAGTTAGTGTTTTATGTAGCGCTACTTCTAAAATTACAATGGTGTTGTTTCAGTTTAGCCTTGGAGGACCTTTAGCTTATAAAGGACTTTCTGGTTTAATAGGTTCTTACATTGTAATTTGATAATATTGGTAACTCATGATTTAAACGCTTTCATAAATCATTCATTAGCAACAGTTTAAATATAGAGTATTGTATAAGTGTTGTGCAAATTATACCAGTCTAGATTCATGAATAAAGGGTCTGTTTTCATGAATGTCTTGTAGAATAAAAATTATTTAATAACTGTAAATCAAGTAGTTAACTTATAAATATGAGGTTTTAAAGAATTACCTATAACAGCAATCGTAAACATCCAAAATTTGCTCAAAAACCTTATGAACAGGACTCCATTTTAGACCATTAGACTGAGGAATCGCAAAAGGAATACTCATCAATAGCTATAGCCGTATGCCGAATTTAAATTGTAGACTTTTATAATTGCGACCATCTATTTCGGTACAACAGTTTCCGCTATTTAAAGAAAAAGCTAGGGATGTTGCCACAGCTTGGGCGCGTCGTGATATAGGCGGGGACACGCAACCTGTTCATAGACTAGAAATGCAGCTGAGCGACGAGACTTTTAAACACATTTTATTACCGGTTTATATCAGTTCTTATAAATTTAATAGCAAACGTTATAATTTTTATGTGAATGGACAGACGGGAAAAATTCATGGAACCAGACCTTATTCTTTTTGGAAAATATTCCTTGCGATTCTAGCGGGATTAATGGTGATAGCAGCGATTGTTTATTTTGTGAATTTGAATCAAAAAGTATAAGATTTTCGCATTCGCACTGAATCAAGTTCCACATAAACTTCTATTTTTTTAAATATAGAAAGCGGAATATTTAAAAAATTATTTAAAACGAGTTCGAGTAATGAGAATGAATAATTAGTTATAACAGCGAGTCCTAGGATAAGCCCTGTTGACGTACAACCTAAAATACTTGAAGATCCACTCCTAGGCTTTTTATTTAAAAAAATAAAATTTGCTTAATCATTAATCGGTGTTCGATATCCATTAAAATCTATGGTATGTTCCCTTTCCAGAGGAAGGGTTTAGGCTACACCCAATCTACCGGATTTTGTAATACCCGAAGCAATTTTTCTTCTTCACTACCAGCTTCTGGATGGTGGTCGTACACCCATTGAACATGTGGTGGAAGGCTCATTAAAATGCTCTCGATACGGCCATTTGTCTTAAGTCCAAAAAGGGTTCCTTTATCATGTACCAGATTGAATTCTACATAGCGTCCACGACGTATTTCTTGCCAGTTGCGTTGTTCAGCCGTATAGGGTAAATCTTTTCTCTTTTCAACTATAGGAACATAAGCGTCCAGAAAATGACTTGCCATATCGGTTTGAAAAGCAAACCAATCTTCCATCGAGAACTGCTCTGAAGCCTTGCAGTAATCGTAGAATAAACCGCCTATTCCACGAGCTTCTTCTCTGTGCGGATTATGAAAATACGCATCACATTTTTTCTTAAAAAGAGCGTAGTCTGCTATTTCATGTCGATCGCAAACCTCTTTGCATACTTGATGGAAATGACGCGCATCTTCTTCAAATAAATAATAAGGAGTTAAATCCAGCCCACCACCGAACCAAGAATCTACCATTTTCCCTGTAGCATCAAACATTTCAAAATACCTGAAATTTGCATGTACAGTAGGAACCATTGGATTCTCTGGATGCAGTACCAGGCTCAATCCAGTAGCGTAGAAATTACAGTCTTCTACCTTAAAATAAGTTTGCATTGCTGCTGGCAGATCGCCGTGAACGGCACTGATACTGACACCTCCTTTTTCAAATACGTTTCCCTCTTGTATGATACGAGAAAAGCCACCACCACCCTCTTCACGATGCCATTCATCTTGATGGAAGGTTGCCTTCCCGTCCACGGCTTCTAATGCCGAGGTAATGGTGTTTTGAAGACCTACTATAAAGGAATAAAATTGTTCTTTCAAGATTGTAGTTTTGGAGCAGATCCTTGTTGCTGATGGGGCATCTGTGTCTGTTGTTCTTTTAATAATTTCAGTGTGGTTTTACTCGCTGCGGTAACGGCAAATGGTAAAACAAGAATTATACCTATTACTGGTATAAGAAGCATGGCCATAAAAACGATTCCGTTACCTATGGCATAACCTTTATTCTTCTTTATAAAGGAAACACTATCTCTATATTCATAATGTCGTTCTAAAGTGTAATCCATATTTCCAAAACCAGCATAATAAGCCTGTACTAAAAACAGGAGTGGAGTGGTTACAAAATTTACCACCGGTATAAATGAAAGAATGAGGAGCGGAATACTAATGCCTATCTCATAAAATAAGTTCCTAATGTTGATGCGTAAGCCACGTATCAATTGTTGTGTATTGCTTGTTTTTCTATGTGTATGAGGATCGTAAAGTTCTGGGTAGAGGTGTTTTTCTATACGTTCAGAAACTGGCGACATAAATGGTGCGCTCAATGCCATCACTACGTGTTTATAAAGAATGAATCCTAAAATTAGTATAACAAGAGCACCTAGCCAGGTAGCTATAGATGTAAAGGTTTCACTTCCCCATTCCCATACCCAGGCTTTTGCAAAAAATCTACCTAGATGGTCTGATAGTCCATAAGCTGCAAAAAAAATAGCAATCCCAAAAAGCAAACTTATGGCCATAGGAACAAAGAAAAACGACCAAAGCTTCAATTCATTGATCAGTTTAAAACTGTCTTTATAAGATATAAGTCCTGTCAGGATGTTTTTAAACATAAATCATATTTATTGACCGTATTCCTTCACCGCATCCACAAATGCTTGAGCATTTTCTACTGGGATATTAGGTAAAATCCCATGTCCTAGATTAGCAATAAACCGGTCTTTACCAAATTCATTGATCATTTGAGTGACCATTTTTTTGATTTCAGCTGGAGGAGAGAATAGTCTTGATGGGTCAAAATTACCTTGTAGTGTAATATTTCCACCAGAGAGGTAACGTGCGTTTCTGGCGCTACAAGTCCAGTCCACACCTAGAGCGCTTGCGCCACTTTTTGCCATATCCCCTAAAGCAAACCAGCATCCTTTGCCGAAAACGATCACCTCTGTATGTGGTTTCAAGGCATCAATAATTTGTTGTATGTACTTCCAAGAGAATTCTTGATAATCAGTAGGAGAAAGCATGCCGCCCCAAGAATCAAAAACTTGAACGGCATCCACACCGTGGTTTACTTTTTCTTTAAGATAGGCAATGGTAGTGTCTGTAATTTTTTGTAGCAGGATATGTGCTGCTTCAGGCTGTGTGAAACAAAATTCTTTTGCCTTATCAAAGTTTTTACTTCCTTGGCCTTGTACGCAATAACATAGAATAGTCCAAGGAGATCCCGCAAAACCTATTAAAGGCACACGATTATCCAGTACTTTTTTAGTCATATCTATAGCTTCGTACACATAACTTAAAGAGTCTTTTACGTCAGGAACGATTACTCGATCCAGATCTTTTACCGTTCTAATAGGGTTAGGTAACCAGGGACCTATGCCATTCTTCATTTCTACTTCAATATTCATAGCTTGCGGTATCACAAGAATGTCAGAGAAGAGTATGGCTGCATCGGGACCTATTTGATCGATAGGCATCACGGTTATTTCTGTAGCAAGTTCTGGAGTTTGACACCTGGTAAAGAAGTCATATTTTGCCTTGAGCTTCATGAAGTCTGGTAAATACCTTCCTGCTTGTCTCATCATCCATACTGGTGGACGTGCTACTTCTTCACCTCTTAAGGCTTTTAAAAAAAGATCGTTTTTAATCATTGCGTAACGCTTTTATTGCGGTTATCAGTGTGTTTTCTATGGTTTGCTTTGTTGCTATTTTTACGTTTTTATAATAAGCAGCAGCAGTGCTAGCGGTGGTTTTTCCTATACAAATTGCGGTAAGAGGTTTGTTGTGGGGATTCGCTTTCGCGAAAGCGTGCACACCTCTAGGACTATAAAAAGTTACCGCTGCAAAAATACGATCAAAGCTTTTCATGACGGCAATAGATCGGTAAACAAAAAGTTCTTTTAAAGGTATTTTTTCTTGGAGAAATATCGCTGGAAGTTCATCTCTACGTTGTTCACTACATAAATATAAGAAGTTCTTTTCTGGATAGTTGGTGATTAATATTTTTGCAAGATCCACAGCGTTATTAGCAATATGTATAGGGTGGATTTCATTTTTTTTTAAAGAAACGGCTGTAACTTCACCTACGCAATAAACATTTTTTATGAATTTACGATGGGCTAATAACGCAGGAATGGCATTCTGGCTCGTAATTATAACTTGATCCCAGTTTTCAGTAGAATCCATGTGAATGGGTTCTGTTTTTAGCAAGTCATAATGGGTAAGACTTATTCCAGTATTTAGAACGAGTTCTACTTGTGACTCTGTTAAAATCTTTGTGGATAGAATGCTGTCCTTCATAAGTCTAGCAATATATTATTTTGGAGTTTAAAAGCGGCTGTTTACCCTATTAAATTGATGTGAAATTCTTCTTTCTTATCAAAATAATCAATTAATGTAAGTCCTACTCGAATTCTATTTTCAAATGCCCTTTCTTATGAATTAAGTGGCTTCTATTCTAGGCTATGTCGTTCTCTATGAATAAGATATATGCTGTAATAATTGTTAAAAAGTCGGGAGGTTCAAAAAATATTTATAGAAATCCCGACTATTTTGGGTCAAATTTATGATAAAGGTTAATCATTAGGTCAATAAGAAAATATTTTATGTAAATTTGAGTTACAAAGATTTTGGACGAAATTTATTTAGGTATTAATGTAATAATTAAATTCAATCTTATGGAATTACCATCGTTTTTATATGATTTAACAGGAGAGGGAGATAAACCATCACTAGAGTATGCTAATGAAATTTTTAGTATGCTTGAGGTTATGAAAGTGCGTAAAAAACAGGTTTTGTTGCATATAGGTGATGTGGCTGATAGTATTTACATTGTTAAATCAGGAATACTTAAAGGTAGTATTATGGATGAAAATGGTAAAATGCATACGGTAAGATTTGTTGCAGATGGTAGTGTGATGACTTCTATGTATAGCTTTATAGATCAAAAACCTTCAGACTTACAAATAGAATGTGTGGAAACAGGTGAAATATTATGTTTTAAACATCAAGATTTTGAATACATGAGTAAATTGTATTCAGGCCTTTCTCCTGCATTTCAAAAACTAATGTTGAAGCGTTATCACAATATGCTCGACGAGAAATCTCGTATGATAAGTCACGATGCTACAACTCGTTATGCTAAATTTATCGAACGTTATGACCGTATTGTAGATCGACTGCCGCTTAAAGAAATAGCTTCTTTTTTAGGGATCAGACAACAATCTCTAAGTAGGTTGCGCGGTAAAATGGATGATATAACACGTTGATCAAATCTTCTGCTATTCTTAATGATTATCTTTGCATCAAAAGTGTAGAGAATGATTACTTCTATGACGGGTTACGGTAAAGCCGTCCATCAATTATCAGATAAAAAAATAACGGTTGAGATAAGAACACTCAACAGTAAAAATCTAGATCTTAATATAAGACTTTCGTCCCTATACAGGCAGCAAGAGTTGCCTTTAAGACAAGTTGTTGCAAAGTCTTTATTGCGCGGTAAAGTAGATTTTTCTGTTCATATAGAACAAACAGGCGTCACAGCAAATTCTAAGTTGAATCTTGAATTGGTAGAGGACTATATGAAACAAATGGCGCAATTAGAGGGTGTGCTATTTGAAAATTCAGGTCATAAATTGAAGTTGTTAGAAATGGCTACTCGATTCCCAGATGTCTTTTCACAAGAAAGTAATGAGGCTCCAAAAGAGGATGTCTCAGCTATTCAAAAAACGGCAGAGATGGCAATAATTGCTGTTCAGGAATATAGAGATGAGGAAGGCAATGTCTTAGAGTTAGAATTCAATAAACGCATTACAAATATTAAAGAACTTCTAGAACAGGTTATCGAAGAGGATAAGGATAGGCTTGCAGGGGTGAGAACTCGCCTAGAAAAAGCCGTGTCTGATTTAAAGGAAAAAGTAGATCAAAATAGATTTGAACAAGAGCTCATCTATTATCTAGAAAAATACGATATCACTGAAGAAAAAGTACGATTAGAAAACCATTTGAATTATTTTGTGGAGACTATGGCTAACCCTGAGTCTCAAGGTAAAAAACTCGCATTTATATCTCAAGAAATAGGTCGTGAGGTAAATACCATAGGAAGCAAAGCAAATAACGCTAGCATGCAACAAATGGTAGTACAGATGAAAGACGAATTAGAGAAAATTAAAGAACAACTACTTAACGTATTGTAATGGAAGTATTGCCTAAACTGATTGTTTTTAGTGCGCCTTCAGGAGCAGGGAAAACCACTTTAGTAAGACACTTATTAACTAAAGAAGAACTCAACCTAGCCTTTTCCATAAGTGCGGCTTCAAGAGAAGCACGCGAAGGTGAAGTGGAAGGAAAAGATTATTATTTCTTAGGAACCAAGGAATTCAAGAACCGTATTAGAGCAAATGATTTTTTAGAATTTGAAGAAGTGTATCAGGATCAATTTTATGGAACTTTAAAAGATGAAGTGGAACGACTTTGGGCACAAGGTAAAAACGTCATCTTTGACATAGACGTAGTAGGTGGGCTGCGTTTGAAAGAAAAGTTTCCCAATCGTACACTGTCTATTTTTGTGAAGCCCCCATCTATAAATGAGCTTCAAATACGATTAAAAAAGCGCAAGACAGAAACCGCAGAAAAAATTGCGATGCGTGTTGCAAAAGCCAGTACAGAAATGGCAACAGCGCCCCAGTTTGACGTCATTATAAAAAATGACGACTTATCTGAAGCAAAAGCTTTGGCATATCAGACGGTTCTGGAATTTATAAATAAGAAAGTCAGTGATGGCTAAGAAAAATAACATAGGTTTATATTTTGGCACTTTTAACCCGGTGCACATAGGTCATCTTGCGATTGCAAATTATTTAGTGGAAAGCGGTGATCTAGACGAAATATGGATGGTCATTACACCTCATAATCCTTTTAAGAAGAAAAAGACATTGCTGGACGATTACCAAAGACTTCATATGGTGCATCTAGCTACTGATAATTATGATAAAATTAAAGCTAGTAATATTGAATTCGATCTTCCACAGCCTAATTATACCGTAAATACCTTGGCGCACCTTTCTGAAAAATATCCTGAAAAGGAATTTACACTTATTATGGGAGCAGATAATCTAAAAAGTCTTCATAAATGGAAAAATTACGAAGCAATTTTAGAAGATTATAGCATTATCGTCTATCCAAGGGTTTCCACTGGTGAGGTTCCTAAAGAATTTGAAAATCACCCCAAGATAAAAACCATTCCGGCTCCTATCATGGAAATATCCTCTAGCATGATACGCAAAGGCATTGCAGAAGGGAAAGATCTTCGTTATTTTATGCACCATCAAGTGCAGGAATATGTGGAAGAAATGCATTTCTATAAATAGATGAATAGACAAGTTAAAAAGGAGTATAGATTTTTTATATATCTATTTTTAGGCAAGACTAAAAATTAGTTTACCTTTACAAAAATAATATTTTACCTTTGCCAAATGCATTCTATTTCTGAAGAGAATTATATCAAAGCTATTTACCACCTTCAAGAAGGTCAAGCCCTCGTTTCTACAAATGATATTGCTGGACGTATGAAGACCAAAGCATCGTCAGTTACAGATATGCTTAAAAAGCTTGCTGATAAAAATCTAGCAGAATATATTCCTTATAAAGGAGCAAGGCTTACAGAAAGTGGCGTCCAATGTGCAAATCAGATCATAAGAAAACACCGGCTATGGGAAGTTTTTCTTGTTGAAAAGCTAAATTTTTCATGGGATGAGGTTCATGAAATCGCTGAGCAATTAGAGCACATTCAGTCTCCTAAATTAACTAATGAGCTGGATAAGTTTTTGAATTATCCTAAACATGACCCACATGGAGATCCCATTCCAGATTCTAAAGGTAATTATGAGAAATATACTCAAGTAGCTTTAGGGGATTTAGAAATAGGGCAGCAAGGTGTTTTAACTGGGGTTGTAAATACCTCAAGAGACTTTTTACGATACTTAGATAAACACGAGATCAATCTAGGTGCTCAAATTCAATTATTAGAAATAGAAGAATTTGATGGTTCTTGCCGCGTTAAGTCAGATGGTCGAGAATTATATATATCAAAGCAAACAGTAGAAAGCTTATTTGTCAAAATTAAATGATGGAGAAATTAAGATGGAATTTTATCGCTTTAGCTTTTATTTCAAATTTGAGTGCTGCGCAAGAATTTGAACAAAAAGAAATTAAAAGCACTGCTACCATAGAAGGTGTAATTACTAGTGCAAACGAAGTAGTTCCATTTGCAAACATATATGTGCCAAAACTGAAAAAAGGAACTTCTTCTGATCAAAATGGAGTTTTTAAATTAGAAAATTTACCACAAGGACTCGTTGAAATTAGTGTAAGTGCAATAGGCTATCAAAGTTCTGTTGTAGAGGTGAATTTAAGTGGCGATAAAAAACCATTTATCCTCAAAGTAAATTTAAAAGAAGACCTAGGTTCTTTAGATCAAATAGTTATTACTGGTACGCTCAAACCAGTCAGAAAATTAGAAAGTCCTGTGCCAGTTGAGGTGTATACTCAAAGTTTTTTTAAGAAAAACCCAACACCTTCCATTTTTGAATCTCTACAAAATGTAAACGGTGTGCGGCCACAACTTAATTGTAGTGTTTGTAATACGGGAGATATACACATAAATGGTCTAGAAGGTCCTTATACCATGGTGTTGATTGATGGATTACCTATAGTAAGTGGTCTATCTACCGTATATGGTCTTACTGGTATTCCCCAAGCGCTTATAGAGAGAGTGGAGATTGTGAAAGGTCCAGCATCTACATTATATGGTTCTGAAGCAGTAGGTGGAGTGATCAATGTAATTACTAAAAAGCCAACAGGAGCAAATAAGCTAAGCTTTGATAATTTCACTACATCATGGGGTGAAGTAAGTACAGATGTTGGAACAGGTTATCAATTGTCAGATAAGACCTCTGGTATTTTAGGGGTTAGTTATTTTAATTATCAGAATCCAATTGATAATAACGGTGACGGATTTACAGACATGACTTTGCAAAATAGAATTTCTATTTTTAATAAAATAAACTTTGATAGAGAAGACGGTAAGTTATTCTCCATTGCAGGAAGGTATGTTTATGAAGATAGATGGGGCGGCGAGATGGACTGGACCAGCGCAGACCGAGGTGGAGATGAGGTTTATGGAGAAAGTATTTACACCAGTAGATGGGAAGCCTTTGGAAGATATGATTTGCCTACTGATGAGGATTTGAGCTTTCAATTTAGCGGGAATGGACATTCACAAGATTCATTTTATGGGACCACTTCTTATGATGCAGATCAATACATAGGATTTGGTCAGCTTACTTGGAGTAAAAAACTAGGTTCTTCACATGATTTACTCGCAGGTGCAGCTTATCGTTATACCTATTATAACGACAATACCTTTGCGACCGCAACCGCTGACGGTTTGGGAGACCAACCATCTGTAATTCATTTACCAGGAGTATTTGTACAAGATGAAATAGCTATTACAGATCGCAAAAAGTTATTGTTAGGTGTGCGATATGATTACAATAGTATTCATGGAAATGTGTTTTCACCACGTGTAAATTACAAGTGGTCTTCTCGAGATAAATCTAACGTCCTAAGGCTAAGTGCGGGTAACGGGTTTAGAGTTGCAAATGTGTTTACAGAAGATCATGCGGCACTAACTGGTGCTAGAGAAGTTGTTTTTGAAGGAGAATTAGAGCCAGAAACGTCCTGGAATGCAAATGTGAATTATGTAAAAACCTTTAGAACTAAAAACAATACCTTTTTTAACTTGGACGCAACAGCATTCTACACCTATTTTACAAATAGAATACTGCCAGATTATGAGACTGATTTTAACAGGATTATTTATAGCAATCTAGATGGATTTTCAGTTTCTCAAGGAATCTCTTTAAATGCAGATGTTGTCTTTAGAAACGGTTTAAAAGTTCTAGCTGGTGCAACGTTACAAGACGTGTCCATCACGGAAGATGGAGTGCGTACAAGACAAATATTAACCGAAGGATATAGTGGTGTATGGAGTATAAGTTACAAGATAAAACCTTGGGATTTAAACATTGATTATACAGGAAATCTTTATGGACCTATGAGATTACCTCTTATAAGTGATACCGATCCTAGGGATGAATTTTCACCAGTATTTAGCGTTCAAAACATCCAGCTTTCTAAAACTTTTGGGACCCAATGGGAAGTTTATGGCGGTGTTAAAAACCTTTTGAACTTTACGCCGGCATCTAATAGTATTGCAAGAGCATTTGACCCATTTGATGAAGGTGTACAGTTTGATCAAAGTGGACAGGCTGTTGCCACACCTAACAACCCTAACGCACTTACCTTTGACCCAAGTTATGTATATGCCAGTAATCAAGGAATAAGAGGTTTTTTAGGTTTTAGATTCCGTATTAATTAATATGAAGTTTATGAAAACTGTTTTATTTATCATATTAGGTTGTTTGTTTCCATTAGTAACGGTTGCCCAAAAAAGCAGCACTGTAAAAAACTATAGTTTTGAAGAACTGGATTTAGTATTTGAGCAAGAAGATAAACCAGCTGTTATTTTTTTACACACACAATGGTGTAAATACTGTAAAGCAATGATAGAAGACACCTTTACAGATAAAAAAGTAACAGCAATAATGAATCAGAATTTCTATTACGTCCCTTTTGATGCAGAAAGTAAAGAAGATGTAATTTTTAAAAATGTAAAATTTAGTTACAAACCTACTGGTCATAGAACTGGAATCCACGAAATAGCTCAAGAGTTGTTGAGTCAAAACGAAGACAAATCATACCCAGTACTTGTACTTATAAATAAAGACCTTGAGATACTTTACCAGTATTCAGGGTTTTTAGATGAACAGGAAGTCACTAAAATATTAACCCAATTTATTTAATGCTAAATCAGGAATATATAAAAACGGATTCCTTATGAATCATTTGATGTCTAAATACAATCTCGCTTTCGCGAAAGCGGAACAATAAAATAAAATCTCATGAAAAAAATAATGTGCCTCTTAACAGTATTATTACTGATAAGCTGCGGAGATAAAAAAGAAGAAAATGGCAAGCTCAAAGTTGTCACTACCACGACTATGATTACCGATCTCGTGGAGAATATAGGGGGCGATTTGATTGAAGTAAATGGACTGATGGGCAGCGGTATAGATCCGCATTTGTACAAAGCCAGTCAGGGGGATTTTAGAAAACTCGATCGAGCAGATGTCATTTTTTATAATGGCTTACACCTAGAAGGCAAGCTGGTTGAGGTTTTTGAAAAAATGAACGAACAAGCAAAAACAACCATTGCCATAAGCGATGGAGTAGCAGAAAACACACTAATAGGCAGCGAGTATTTTGCAAGCAATTACGACCCACACATATGGTTTGATTTAGCTTACTGGAACGATATTAGCGTGTATGTAACTAAAAGACTTTCAGAATTAGACCCAGAAAATGCAGCAGCTTTTGAAGTAAATAGAGATGTTTATTTAAAGAAATTAAAAGAGCTCAAAATAGATCTGGACAAAAAGATAGCAGAGTTGCCTAAAGAAAAAAGAATTCTCGTTACAGCTCACGATGCTTTTAATTATTTCGGGAGAACATTTGACTTTGAAGTAGTAGGGCTCCAAGGAATCTCTACAGCAACAGAAGCTGGAGTAAAAGATGTACAGCGCATTACTGAATTCATTATAGAGAATAAAATTAAAGCTATTTTTATAGAAAGTAGTGTTCCCAGACGTACGGTAGAAGCTTTACAAGCGGCTGTAAACGCACAGGATCATGACGTTATCATAGGTGGTGAGTTGTTTAGCGATGCGTTAGGAAGTGCCGGAACAGAAGAAGGAACCTATATTGGAATGTATAAACACAATGTGAACACAATTGTAAACGCACTTAAATAATGGGAGAAAAAATTGCTGTTGCAGTAGATGACCTTACCGTAGCTTATAACTACAAGCCTGTACTTTGGGATATAGATCTTTCTATTCCAGAAGGCGTGTTGATGGCTATTGTAGGTCCTAACGGCGCAGGAAAATCGACTTTGATCAAGGCTATTCTTGGTATTATCAACCCGATTGCTGGATCTGTTTCTATTTATGGAAAACCTTATAAAAAGCAACGGGATAAGGTGGCGTATGTACCTCAAAAAGGCAGTGTAGATTGGGATTTTCCTACTACAGGTTTAGATGTAGTGATGATGGGAACTTACGGGGCACTGGGATGGATTAAAAGACCAGGGGCTAAGCAAAAAAAGCAAGCCCTAGAAGCATTGGAGAAGGTAGGGATGTTAGCCTTTAAAGGAAGGCAAATCTCTCAACTTTCTGGTGGACAGCAACAACGTATTTTTCTCGCAAGAGCATTAGTGCAAAATGCAGCTATCTACTTTATGGACGAGCCATTTCAAGGAGTAGACGCGACAACTGAAATTGCGATTATCAATATTTTAAAGGAATTGCGAAAAGCTGGAAAAACGGTCATCGTTGTGCATCACGATTTACAAACAGTACCCGAATATTTTGATTGGGTGACTTTCTTAAATGTAAAACACATTGCCACTGGTCCAGTAAAAGATATTTTTAATGATGATAACTTGACCAAAACCTATGGGATCAATTATAAAGTGGCGGTTCAAAAATAGTTGCGTGTTCAGAATTTCTTTTGATAAGGTAAAATAATTATAATCATCTCGCTTTCGCGAAAGCGGAAAGAAAGAAAAATAAGAAATGAAAATGCCAGTTGGAGCACTGAACTAAATTCAGCACAGGCTTTGTCGAAAACGTTTTGTTGTGAAGCTAAAGCTTATTCTGAAAAGCAAAAATCAGAGTAAAAGCTACTTCCCTCGAGGGAAGGCTGGGATAGGTGTTAGCAAGGAAAGATTTAAAATACTAAAAAAACCAATTACTGAATATCGAACACCGATTAATGAGTAACGAATATTGAAATAATTAGAATTATAACAGTATACTAATTTGAAATTTCGCTTTCGCGAAAGCGGAACTGCTATAAATAACATAGATAAATGGAAGGCTAAACTGGAGTTTAGTTTTCTTTTTGATTTTGATTTTAAAATGGAACTAACAGATTTCTTTACCGATTATACCCTACGCACCATTACACTGGGAACAGCAGTTTTGGGAGCTATTTGTGGTATGTTAGGAAGTTTTGCGGTATTGAGAAAGCAAAGCCTTTTAGGAGATGCTATTTCTCATGCAGCCTTACCTGGAATTGCACTAGCGTTTTTGTTTACCGGTCTTAAAGATTCTAACGTTTTGCTTTTAGGAGCACTTATCAGCGGTTTAATAGGTACCGTTTGGATACGCGGAATCGTTACTAAAACACATTTAAAAACAGACACGGCCTTGGGATTGATCTTGAGTTTGTTCTTTGGGTTTGGTGAATTGGTATTGAGTTATTTAAAAAAACAGCCAGATGCAAATCAGGCAGGGTTGGATAAATATTTGTTCGGTCAGGCAGCTACCTTAGTAGAAAGTGATGTGATGGTCATGGTTATTGTCACCGGAATTAGTCTTGCGGTGATGTTGTTGTTTTGGAAAGAATTTAAGTTGTTGCTGTTTGATAAAAATTATGCGTCTACATTAGGCTTTAACACCCGTTTTATAGACGGGTTGATCAGTTTTTTTATTGTTCTTGCCATAGTGATAGGTTTGCAAACTGTAGGTGTTGTATTGATGAGCGCCATGTTGCTCGCTCCTGCTGCAGCCGCAAGACAATGGACCAATAGCCTTGGTATGATGGTGCTGCTAGCAGCCGTTTTTGGTATGTTTTCAGGAGTTTTTGGAACAGCCATAAGTGCCACTTATAACAACCTATCAACAGGCCCAGTAATTGTGTTAGTCGCGGCTGTTTTTGTAGCTTTTTCTTTTATTTTTTCTCCGGGTCGTGGAGTTTTATTTAAACAAATACGATTGATTAGAAACCGTAGAGATTTAGAGCTTAAAAAAACACTGTATTTTATGTATGGTATCGTTGAGAAACACGAAGATATTTCCAGACCTCATGCTATTAGAATCCTGAACAGTTTTCAAGGTTTTACTAAAGGTACTTTAAGGGCCCTTGCCGATAAGAATTGGATAGAAATTCAAGGTCAGGACTGGTCTCTAACAGAAGAAGGGTTTGAAACGGCCCAAAACTTATACAATACTAATATTCCAGAGTCATGAATTCAGAGCTAGCCGTTATATTGATTGCTTGTCTTACTTCGGTCGCGTGTGCCATACCAGGAGTATTTCTAGTCTTGCGTAAAATGGCGTTGATAAGTGATGCGATCAGCCATTCTATTCTACCTGGGATTGTTATTGGTTTTTTTATAACCGAAGACCTTGCTTCCCCTTGGTTGATCTTATTAGCTGCCTTTAGCGGTATTATAACCGTTGTTCTTGTAGAAGCCATACAGAAAACAGGATTGGTAAAAGAAGATACAGCCATCGGGCTGGTTTTCCCGGCTTTGTTCAGTATTGGAGTGTTATTGATCGCTATTTATGCCAGCGATATTCACCTGGATGCAGACGCTGTTCTTGTAGGAAGGCTGGAGTACGCTGCTTTTGATCAATTGATGATTGGAAATGAGAGCTATGGGCCCAAAAGCATGTGGACTATTTCTACTACTTTATTGATCACCTTAGCACTGCTTTTTGCTTTTTATAAAGAACTAAAGCTAAGTACATTTGATATAGGGCTATCGTCGGCTTTAGGCTTTTCCCCTGTTTTGATGCATTATGGATTGATGAGTATAGCTTCGGTAACCACAGTGGTTTCTTTTGATGCCGTTGGAGCTATTTTGGTAGTTGCCTTGATGATTGCACCAGCCGCCTCTGCCTATTTGTTGACTACAGATTTAAATAAAATGATTCTATTATCTGTGCTGTTCGGAATTGTGAGCGCTATAGGGGGATATTATTTTGCCGTATGGCTGGACGCTTCCATAAGTGGATCTATTACTACGGTTTTAGGATTGATATTTTTGCTGGTATATCTTTTTGCTCCTTTTATGGGATTGATCGCAGTACTCTTCCGACACAAAAGGCAGCGTATTGAAGTTTCCCTACTGACGTTTTTACTTCACTTGAACAATCATGATAGTGAAGAAGAAAGGAGAGTAGGTCATTTACAAGAACATATCAACTGGGGCAAAGTGCGGTCTAAAACCGTTTTAGATTTAGCTGAAAACAACAACATGATTAGTATTCACAATCAGGTTGTGTCTCTTACTAAAAAAGGATTGGAATTCACAGAAAAAGCACTGGATTATATCATTACTAACAAGGATGAAAAAATCGAGGATATGAAAAACGATTTCTTTTTGTTTAGAGGATAGATTAATTGATACGCACGATATATCACAAGGGGCGGAATTAATTCCGCCCCTTGTGATATAAAAAATAATTTTCTAAAATATTAAAACGCTGCCTTAGGTTTTTCTAAAAATGCTGTAGTTTCTTCTGTAAATTGATCGGTACCGAAGTAAGACTCAAAGTTATAAGCCTTCAAAAAGGAAAAGTAACCTTAGAATATAGTATATCCAAATATGATTGATGTAGTAGAATAATCACTTTTCCAAGAGCTAGATTCCTGTGTAGCAGTTCTAGGAGTGTTAATTCTAAATGCTAAACTGTACTTATCTTGATATTTATATCCAAATCCAAAAAATAGATTACCTTTTGATTGGAGAACTATATCTGTTTGAATAACCTCAACTTCTACATCTTGTTGTAAAACCATGTCAATCACATACCCACCGTCAATAAATAACTTAGAACTGTCATTTAGATAAAGATAATGTCTCAGTCCAATAGGTATTTCTATGGATCTATAATCTGCTGTTGCCTTTGCGAAATCAGGAAATCTAGAATCAGGTCTGATATTTACCTCAGATTCCGTTACATATTGCTGATAAGTAGGCTCTATAAAAACAGCCCACTTATAGTTGTTGATGGAAGAAATATATTCTAATTCAGCACCGATTCTAAGACTTGTTTCGTTATCAAAATTAAATTCAAAAGCGCTAGACGGACCTATGGCACTCAGTTTGGAGAAGGTGATCCCAGACTTTAGATTAAACCTAAAATAACCTTTATCTCCCATATTGACATAATCAATATAACTAAGTTTCTTACACTCATGATAGTCGATTATTAAATCGCTAAGATCTGATTTGTAATAATTGATGTTTTTGAATTTTCTAGACTCGATAGTTTCGCATTGTAGAGCCTCAAAAAGTTGTTTCTTAAATTCATTATTAGTTCCAACTTCATTTTTAACTTTGTATCGCTTATAAATCAGCTGGTTGATTTTCCCGTCGCCTATTTGTATAAAGTATTTTAAAATAGCTCCTTCCTGATATTTATATAATGAAACAGCTCCTTCTACTAATACCTTTAATAACAGATTCTCTTTGTTAAAATTCGGTTGACTATTTTCATCTAAGGAAGAAATGTTTGAAGTTGTTTTTGATCTATCAAGATCAACCGTCCTTTTTAGGTATTTGAACCTATTAAAAACCTCTATTTCTATAATATCCGATGAATTAACAGTCAAAATATCACCAGACTCATTGAGTTTATATTTAAATAGATCTGGGGTTTGGGCACTTCCAGTATCTTTAATAATACAATCAACCCTGCTGCCAGAATTTTCTATAAAGAAACCTGGTTTAAAACTGATTTGGGCAGAGGAAAAAATACCTGAAAATAATAGTGCAATTAAAAGAAGTCGTTTCATGAAGTTAATTTGCTATTATTTGTTTAATTGAATTCTGCCTTGCGTTTTTCTAAAAATGCTGTAGTTCCCTCTACAAACTCATTGGTTCCAAAACAAGAGCCGAAGTTATCGATCTCTACTTGATACCCATCGGTACCATCTATATAACCAGCGTTTACCGCGTCTATGGCAGCGCTTAGGGCCATTGGACTATTTCTCATGATTTTAGAAGCTAGTTTTTCACAGGTTGGGATCAGCTCTTCTAAGGTTACCACATGATTCACCAGTCCGTAAGAATGGGCTGTTGCAGCGTCTATCATTCCTGCGGTCATGATCATTTCCATAGCGCGACCTTTTCCTACCAGTTGAGGTAGTCGTTGCGTACCCCCATAACCTGGAATCACGCCCAAGGACACTTCAGGAAGTCCGAGTTTTGCATTGTCGCTTGCCACTCTAAAATGTGCCGCCATAGCTAATTCAAGTCCGCCACCTAGCGCAAAACCGTTAACAGCTGCAATCACTGGAGTAGAGCAATTTTCTATCGCATCAAAAAGCGATTCTTGTCCTTTTCCAGCCAGTCTTTTTCCTTCCTCAGGAGAGTAATTAGCAAACTCTGAGATGTCTGCTCCGGCTACAAATGCTTTTTCTCCACTTCCTGTCAGTAGGATTACTCGCGTATCTACATCTTCTTCGGCTGCAGAAATAGCAAGGCTTAACTCTTCAATGGTCTCTTTGTTGAGTGCATTGAGTTTATTAGGTCTATTAATAGTAATCGTAGTTATTTTATTTTCGGTAGCAACTAGAATATTATTCATCAGAAATTGTTTTTATTTTGATTACTTCAAAAATAAAGCAAATTTTACAATGCTTGGTTGATATGAGCTGCGAGTCTTTGAGTCGATGAGCGGATGAGTCTTTGAGTTCATGAGTCTTTGAGTCGATGAGTTTTTTAAACCGATACGGCCATAGTGGCAATGGACAGTTGAATACCTGAGTTTTTGTGCAACTCTTTAGCGCAAAGTGCGAGCGTTGTTCCTGTAGTAATCACATCGTCTACAAGAAGAACATGCGTTCCAGGAGCAATTTGTTCCATAAGTTTATAGGGCGATTGCGTCTCGTCACTGCGTTTTATCTGTCCTAACTGAGCTTGGTTGATCGTGTTGCGGCTTTTGATGAGTACGCTTTCGCGAAAGCGCGCTCCCAATGCAATTGCTAGTTCTTTTCCAAAACCATCTACTTGATTATAGCCCCTTTTTGCACGTCTTTTAGGATGCACGGGTACTGGAATTACCAAGTCTATGTCTTGAAAATCCGGATCGTTTTGTAGTGCTGCAGCCAGCCACTTACCTAAAAATGCACTGACTTCTTCCCGGCCTTGGTATTTCAATTGATGGATCAATTGTTGTACGATCCCTATTTTTTCATAATAAAACAAGCTGGTGGCCGTTTGTACATCAGCGCGAGCAAAGAAGAGTTCTTTCACTTTATCGTCTTTTTCCAAATGATTGAGAGCGATAGGGATTTCAGACCTGCAAGCAGTGCATATCACTTGCTCTCCCGTTGTTAAGCTATGAGTGCAACCCATGCAAACTACAGGAAAGAACAAGTTAATAAAGTCAGAAAACCACGTCAGAACAATTTTTTTTTTAGATTCGTAAGTTATAAAGATAAACAACCCCACATGGCAGAGCAAAAAGGCAACCGTATTCTCAAGGTTTTACTAGGAATTTTTATTCTATCCCTTTTAGGATTAGGAGTATGGTCCTACAATACCTATCAAGAAAATGAAGGCATTAAGATAGCATTGAACGATGAAAAAGCACAGATTCAAATGGAGCTGGACAACATCTCATCAGAATATAGCATCGAGATTGAAAAAGGAAATGTGCTAAGTGCCGATCTTACAGATGCGAGGGATCGCATTAAACGATTGGTTGATAGTGTTAGCAAACTAAAAACTGACGTAAAAGTGATTTCCATATTGCGCAGGGAATTAGCCAATATTAAAAAAGACCGTCAATTGCTTCAAGACCGAATCAATACGCTCGAGGTAGTGAATCAGAACCTGGCTTTAGAAAATGAAAACACCTTAGCCGCGTTAAACACCGAGATTATAAAAAGTCAAGATCAAAATTCGACTATAGCTAATTTGAATTCTAACATGGCCCGGGCATCGGCATTGATTCCAACAAATTTCACACCTGTAGGCATTATAGTTAGAAGTTCTGGTAAGCAGATAGAAAACGATCGTGCCAGCCGCGTAGATGACATTAAAGTGTGTTTTACACTTCCAGAAAACCCACTAGCCACTACTGGTGTGACTTCTTTCTATCTTCAAGTGATCAATCCAGACAACAACGTGTTAGGAGAAAATAAATCAAAGGAATTTGATGGGCAAAAGTTGGCTTATTCTAAAGTAGTTCAGTTCAACTATAAGGGTAAAGAACTAGACCTTTGTGAGGTAGTAGGAGTAAATGAAGACAATATTGTAAAAGGACGTTATAGAATTAACCTATACAATGGTCCTGTACTTGTAAGTAGTAGTGAGATGACGTTGAGGTAGGTATTTATTTTATTTCAACCTCTTTTGTTTTTGAGTTCCATCATCTTGTGTTTTAAACAATCGTATTTATAAACGTCGTGCTTCAGAACAGGAGTTTATAAATGTAGGGTATGTTTTCACTAGGCTTTTTGAAGGTAGATATAGGAGATTGTAACGTTCTCGCTTTCGCGAAAGCGAAATACATAAAAATAGCTCAACCATTCCAACGCTTTTTCTATTTTTGCAGCTATGGCAAACAACAACGACGATCAGTTTAAAAAAGTACTCTCCCATGCAAAAGAGTACGGATATGTGTTTCAATCTAGTGAAATTTATGACGGTTTAAGTGCTGTTTACGATTACGGACAGAATGGAGTCGAGTTAAAGAAAAACATCAGAGAGTACTGGTGGCAGGCAATGACGCAGCTCAATCAAGATATAGTAGGTATAGACACGGCTATTTTCATGCATCCTACGGTATGGAAAGCTTCTGGTCATGTAGACGCGTTTAACGATCCATTGATTGACAATAAAGATTCTAAAAAACGCTACCGTGCTGATGTGCTGGTAGAAGATTATTGCGAGAAAAACCTTCAAAAGGCTGAAAAAGAAGTTGCTAAAGCAGCAAAACGTTTTGGTGAAGACTTTGATGCAGCGATGTATCGGGAGACCAATCCGCGAGTGATGGGTTATATGAAAAACGCTACAGAACCTACGGCAAGACTAGCAGAATTGCTACAAGCTGAAGATCTTGCTGGTGTAAAAGCGCTCATAGAAGAACTAGAAATAGCAGATCCTGATACAGGTTCTAAGAATTGGACCGATGTACGCCAGTTCAACCTAATGTTCGGCACTAAAATAGGGGCCAGCGCAGATACTGCTACCGAATTATTTTTAAGACCAGAAACGGCGCAGGGAATTTTTGTCAACTTTTCTAATGTTCAAAAATCTGGACGTATGAAAATTCCGTTTGGAATTGCACAAACGGGGAAAGCCTTTAGAAACGAGATTGTTGCTCGCCAATTTATCTTCCGTCAGCGGGAGTTTGAACAAATGGAGATGCAGTATTTTGTAAAGCCAGGAACTGAGTTGGAATGGTTTGAAATCTGGAAAGAAAAGCGCATGGCATGGCACAGATCTTTAGGAATGGGAGATGAGAACTACCGTTTTCACGATCATGAAAAAATGGCGCACTATGCCAATGCAGCGACTGATATTGAATTTGATTTTCCATTTGGTTTTAAAGAACTAGAAGGAATTCACTCTCGTACTGATTTTGACCTGAAAGCTCATGAAGAACACAGCGGTAAAAAGCTGCAATTCTTTGATCACGAAGAAAACAAAAATTATGTTCCTTACGTATTAGAAACTTCTATTGGTTTGGACAGAATGTTTTTAGCGGTTTATTCGAATTCTCTACAAGATGAGAAATTGGAAGATGGCAGTGAGCGTACGGTTTTAAAATTACCAGCAGTTCTCGCTCCAATAAAAGCAGCGATTTTGCCTTTATTGAAAAAAGACGGACTTCCAGAAATAGCAAACGAGATCATAGACGAATTGAAATGGTCTATAAAAGTGCAGTATGATGAGAAGGACGCGATAGGGAGACGTTACAGAAGGCAGGATGCTAATGGTACACCTTATTGTGTAACTGTTGACCACGACACTAAAGAAGATCATGCGGTAACCGTAAGAGATCGAGATACGATGACACAAGAACGTGTGGCTATTAAAGATCTAAAGAACTACCTAGAATCTCGTGTAAGCATGAGTACTTGGTTGCGTAAGATTTAAAATCACAAGACCTACCGGTTGACGACAAATGAGTCAGCATATAGAGTATAAAAAACCTCAAAGATCTTTGATCTTTGAGGTTTTTTAATTTTCGTAGGGTGAGGATCAACCGAAAAACCCTTTTGGTTGCTTATGTGGCATTGCCACGATTGTCGCCAATAGCTATATTCATCGGCACAAGCTCTGTTTTCCCTTAGAAATAAAGGGAAATGCTTTTAGTTAGTTGTATTGCTTATTAGGGGGATTTATATTGTTTTAGTTGCTTTAAATTTTGATTCCTAAAATCCTTTTGTTTCCGCACCCTTTAGGGCTGGGGAACCGAAACAGGAATCTATCGAACTCGAACTTGAACTTGAACTCGAACCTGAATCTATTCTCAAAAGCCAGTATAAATAAAATAGCGGTCCTTTCCTTTGGAAAGGATTTAGGATAGACTAGAGAACTTGAAAAACGTACTCAATTTAAGGTTCTTCTCTTAGGGAAGATGTCAACAGGACAGATGGGAAAACAGTATGAGCCCATTGCGAAAGCCTTTTGGTTGCTCACGTGGCGTTGCCACGATCGTCGCCAGCTTGTTTTCCCTTGGATATAAAGGGAAATGCTTTTAGTTAGCTGTATTGCTTATTAGAGGGATTTATATTGTTTTAGTTGCTTTACATTTTGATTTCTAAAATTCTTTTGTTTCCGCACCCTTTAGAGTTGGGGAAAGCAAACTAGATATAAGTTGATTATAATGGCTTCCTATACAAAAAGCCCAACAGGCATTAGGTAAACGGCAATAGGCAATTGAAAATTCAGTAGCAGACTGATGAATTGAGAACAGGTAATTTTCCCTAACTTAGCCCGATGAATTGGTTAGATATAGTTATTTGCATTGTTTTATTAATAGGTCTTTACAAAGGATACCTGAATGGTTTTTTTGTGGAGTTAACTTCTTTAATTGCTCTTATAGCCGCTATATACGGTTCTATTTATTTTTCAAATTTTGCAGGTGATTGGTTGCGGGAACAGGTAGAGTGGGATGATGTTTATATTACTATCGCCAGCTTTATAGTGACCTTCCTGGTGATTATTTTTGTCATTACCTATGTGGGTAAGCTGATTACCAAAGTGATAAAAACCGTCCAGCTTAGTTTTATTAATAAAATTGCAGGAGCAGCTTTTGGCCTTGTAAAAATGGGGTTTTTAGCTAGTGTGATCTTAATGTTTATCAATTCGGCTAGTGGAGAATTTCATATTATCGGAAAGGATATTAGGGAGAACAGTATTGTTTATGAGCACATCGCACCTCTCGCTCCCTTTTTACTTCCTAAAATCCTAGAAGAGGCAGATCGTGTGGACAGACAATTGCGTGCTGATGATCTTGAAGATATGGATGCAGATCAAGAAGACCTCGAGCAACCCCAAGACTCTACAGGGTTTAGCTTTTTCTAGATTTAGAACATTAATTAACTTATTTATTCCGCTTTCGCGAAAGCGGAAACGCAACGATCTTTTAATCAGTTGTTTAAAAACTGGCGCGATTTTCGAAATCTCGGCGGTAACTTTTTAACACAACTATGATGAAAACAATTACCGCCTTTTTAGGATCTGCATTTCTTGTTTAAATATGAATGAGCTGTGATAAAGAAATGGTTATAGGAGTTGTCCATTATTTTGATTAAGAGAATTACTTGAGGTTTTACAAGGAAATAATGCTCTTATTTTTGAAAGTTATATAGATATAAACGTACTAAGTTTAGGTGGTGCGTTTTGGGACTACACTAGGTCTTATATTGTTTAAGATCAGAGGTCTATAAGTATTAACAAGCAATTAACGTGGGGTTGTGATTTTATAGGGAATGATTTTTTAGATCTTTACATAGAGATGATCACACCATAGCATTGTATCATTTACAAAGTGGAACTACCTACCATATTCAAAGGCCGCGGATTCATACAATTAAAGAACAGTAGCGACGTTGATAGTACAAAGAATAGAATGCTCGATTTTAATAGAGCTCAGAAGAATAAAGAATAAGGCGGTTGTTACCGCATAAAGATTTGGTTGGTTGGAAGCCGCCTGTGGAGCAGTCTTTGCTTGCAGGCGGTTTTTTTATGAACTTCATTGGCGGAGCGCATGACACCGCCTGATGGAAACTATTTTACTGCTACTTCCCAGAGATATACTTTTTAGGAGTTGTTCCATACTTCTTTTTAAAGGCACTGATAAAATGACTTCCTGTGCTGTAGCCTACTTTTAAACCCACTTCGTTGACATTGTGCTGGCCACCGTCGAGCAGCTGTCGCGCATAATCCATTTTATGGTCTAGGGCAAAACCATAAACCGTATCTCCATAAACCTCTTTAAAACCCTCTTTAAGTTTTTTAAGTGATAAACCTATTTCTCGCGAGAGATCGTTAAGGGAAGGAGGATCAGTCATGCGCTCGATGATAATTTCTTTAGCTCGTTTGATCTTGCGCATGTTTTCTTCGTCGGCTAGAAACGGGCAGGCATCTATATTTGCTTCTTCCTCAGTATTAAAATAGAGGGAGAGCAATTCATAAGACTTTCCTTTAAAATACAATTGTTTGATGGTATCGTTGAGGTTGTAATTCATGAGTTGGTGCAGTGCTACCGCCATAGATGGCGATATTTTACCATCAACATAGTATTTTTTATCCTTATTCTCAGGACTTAAAAAGCTTACGTGTTGTGCGTCTGGAGAAAAAAGAGAGTGAAATTTCTTGATAGAAATCAGCACAGAAATGAACCAAGTTTGTGGACCGATATTCAGATTCATAGGTAAATCTCTCGAAGGATTGTATAGTAAATACGAGTTTTGTTCCTTTAAATCCAGTTGATAACTACCTTCATTAAAAGCCAGTTGCATATTTCCTTTAAGACAATAGTGAAATTGTAAAAAACTACTGTCTACATGATGTAAAAACGAGGCTTTTTCAGCAGTGTCATTTTTTAATCTAATGATGTGAAATCCATCTTCTATAATCGTAATTTCAGCAGCACCTTTAGCGATATTTTCCATGAGTATTCTTATTTAAAACGACTCTAAATAGTGCCTATTCTGCTTTCGCGAAAGCGAGACATACACCACCAATAGCCTATCTTACAGTTTAATTGTGCAAATGTAACTCATAGCGACGAAAAAGGAACCTATAGCGTTATTTTTAAACTAAAAGCTCCACTAATTTTGTCGACTACTACTAAAAGTAATTTATGGCCGCGGCAGCAGCAATTTATCATACATTTTATGCAATAGGAATCAGCTACCGTAAGGCAGATGCTGAGATACGCGGTGCGTTCTCCTTAAGTGCAGATGCGATAGATAATTTGTTGGTACAAGCTAAAGCAGAAGGAATTCCATCGCTTGCTGTGATCTCGACTTGCAACCGTACGGAGTTATACGGTTTTGCTCAGCATCCATTTCAGTTGATTAAATTGTTGTGTGAGCATTCTAAAGGAACGGTAGAGGAATTTGAAAAGGTCGCTTATGTTCATAAAAATGAAAAGGCAAACGATCACCTTTTTAATGTTGGTACCGGATTGGACAGTCAGATCTTAGGAGATTTTGAAATTATTGGTCAATTGAAATTGGCTTTCAGGAAATCAAAAGCTCAGCGATTGATCAACCCTTATATGGAGCGGTTGATTAATGCGGTTATTCAAGCGAGCAAACGCATTAAAACGGAGACTGATTTAAGCAGTGGAGCGACCTCAGTGAGCTTTGCTAGTGTGCAGTACATCTTAGAAAATTTTGAAAGAAATTCCAGTCAGCGCATCACCTTGTTCGGTACGGGTAAAATAGGCCGTAATACTTGTGAAAATCTCATCAAGCATACGGATAATAAAGAAATAACGTTAATCAATCGTACGAAGAATAAGGCAGAACTTATCGCTGGTAAATTTGATCTTGTAGTAAAAGATTATGCGCAACTAGAAGAACAAATAGCTCAAAGCGATATCCTTATAGTTGCCACAGGAGCACAAAACCCTACTGTTTCCAAAGACTTAATTTGCACGAATAATCCTTTATTAATTCTTGATCTCTCTATTCCTAAGAATGTAAAAGAAGACGTAAGAGAGCTAGACAATGTTACTCTAGTGCATCTAGACGAGCTTTCTAAAGTAACTAATCGCACGCTGGAAAACAGGGAGAATTTTATTCCAGAAGCACATGCAATCATTTCTGAAATCCATGCAGAGTTCAAGCTTTGGCAGGAATCACGACGTTTTGCTCCTACGATGAATGCTTTAAAGACAAAGCTCTCCACCCTCAAAACGGCAGAGATTAAAAGTCATAGAACTAAAATTACAGATTTTAATCAAGAGCAAGCAGACTTTATCGCTGACCGAATCATACAAAAAATTGCCGGTCATTTTGCAAATCACCTGCGCGATGAAGAAGAAAATACCGAAGAGGCTATTGATTTATTGAACAAGATTTTTAAGCTGGAAAAGGTAATTTCATAATTACCGTAAAGCTTTTACAATGTCCATACTTCTTCAAATCCAAGAATTTTTAAATGCTCATTTTGTAAGACTAGGATTTATAATAATAGTGTTCATTTATCTATTTTCATTGGTGCCACAGTGCTCAGGAAGGATGGCGCTGCAAATGATGAGGTGCTTCCTACTTACTAATGTCATGCTCATTTGGGTCATCACCTTAGTTCAATTTTTAAAAGTGAATGAGCTTCTTTACTTTGAAAGAGCTACGGGACTTTATGCGGCTATGTATCTAGTAGTGCTATTTTGCAGTATGGTATTGCCATTGGTATTGTTCCATCCTAAGTTGGGTAATAAAGCTTGGGTTTTATTTTTAGTAAGTCTTTTGTCTTGTTCTGGTTTTTGGATGGAACAATTTACTCTGATGATGACCTCGTTACACAGAGATTATTTACCTGCAACTTATACTTCAGGAATAAGCTTTATTCCAAGTTTTTACCTACTAACTATAGCTCAGTGCCTGTTACTTGCCGTTATCTTTGTTCTTACAGGAACTTGGATAAAATGGTATAAGGATAAGAAAATCATTAAAAACCACATTATTAAACAGCAGTAAATTTATGTCTAGAATTATAAAAATAGGAACCAGAGATAGTGAGCTAGCAATGTGGCAAGCAAAAACAGTGCAGGCTCAGTTAGAGGCATTAGGACATCAAACGGTATTACATCCTGTAAAATCTCAAGGCGATCTTAATCTTACAGAGCCATTATACGAAATGGGTATCACTGGCATTTTTACCAAAACACTGGACGTGGCTTTGATAAAAGGAGAAATTGATATCGCAGTTCATAGTCTTAAAGATGTTCCTACACAGTTGCCTAAGGGAATGGTGCAGGCGGCAGTAATGGAGCGTGCTTCTTTTAAGGATATTTTAGTGTACAAAAAAGGCTTTCATCCTGATGAGGATATGACAATTGCTACTGGAAGTCTACGCCGCAAGTCACAATGGCTAAATATGTATAGTCATCACAATGTGGTGGATCTACGAGGTAATGTCAATACAAGATTGTCAAAATTACATAGCAACAATGACTGGAGCGCAGCAATTTTTGCAAAAGCTGGATTAGATCGTATAGGTTTGCTTTCTAAATTACGTGGCAATTACGGTTTTGAATATACAGATTTGGATAGTTTTATTTCTGCACCAGCTCAAGGCGCCATGATGATTGCTGCCATGAAAGCAAATAAAGAAGTGCTTCAAGCTGTCTCGGCATTAAACCATCAGCAAACAGCGATTTGTGTGGATATGGAACGCGCCTTCCTACGCGACCTAGAAGGTGGATGTACAGCTCCTATAGGAGCCATTGCGATTGTAAAGAATGATCAGTTATCTTTTAAGGGAACCTTGATGAGTCTCGATGGAAAGCAACGCATAGACGTCAATGATTCCATGCCATGGTTTGATAATATAGAGATGGAAGAATGTCTCGCTTTTGCTAAAGCGCAATCACAAAAAGTTCTTGCTCAGGGAGGAGGAGCATTGATGGCTGAGATCAAGCAGTCTCTAAAATAGTAAGTACTCCTTATAAAAGTTCTAGGCTGCTACGCTAACAGGTATAAAGAACTTTTGATATTTCCGCGAACAATTCCTTACCTTTAAATTTCTAAAAAGCTATACAAATGCCTATTCAAGCACCTTTCAATCTTAATAAATGGATTGAAGAAAATCGAGATCTTTTAAAACCGCCTGTAGGTAATAAAAACCTATACAAAGATGCTGGTGACTACATCGTTATGATTGTAGCCGGTCCTAATGCGCGTAAAGATTATCATTACAATGAAACAGAAGAACTGTTCTATCAATTAGAAGGAGAGATCGAAGTGCATATTCAAGAAGATGGAAAAAAGCGAACGATGAAATTAGGCCCTGGAGACATGTATTTGCATCCTTCTAATGTACCGCATTCTCCTGTAAGGCATAAAGACTCTATTGGTCTTGTTATTGAGCGCAAGCGTTTAGATATTGGAGCTGTGGACGGTTTGTTATGGTATTGTGACAACTGTAATCACAAGTTACACGAGACCTTTTTTGTTTTAGAAGATATAGAAAAAGACTTTTTACCGAGATTTAAAGAATATTACAGTTCTGAAGAAATGAGAACTTGTGATCAGTGTGGTACTGTTATGGAAACCGATGAAAGGTTTACGGAGTAAGAAACCCATTAAAAAACAAAACCCCAAGCTTACACTTGGGGTTTCTCATTCTTAAAATCTAAGTTATGGGTTACATTTTAGGAAGTAATACGGTATCTATTACGTGGATCACGCCGTTAGTTTGGTTTAAATCTGCTGCAATTACTGTTGCGCTGTTTCCGTTTGCATCAGTTACTATCACATTTCCATCTTCTAAAGATAAGGTAAGCTCTCCTCCGGCTACAGTTGCTACAGTTGCTTCTCCATAGTTATTTTTGATAAGTCCTATAACATCTTCAGCATTAAATTTTCCAGCGATTACGTGATAAGTAAGTACTGCTGTAAGAGTTGCTTTATTTTCTGGCTTCAATAAGTTTGTTACAGTTCCTTCTGGTAATGCATCAAAAGCAGCATTAGTAGGAGCAAATACAGTAAATGGTCCTTCCCCAGTTAAAACACCTACTAAATCTGCAGCTTTTACAGCAGCAACTAGAGTTGTGTGATCTTCAGAGGCTACGGCAGCTTCTACAATGTTAGTTGTTTGTGCATTTGCAATAGATCCTGTAAAGAACACCATTGCGATTAGAGCAAAGCTCAAAAAGTTTAATTTTTTCATAATTTCAAAACGTATTAATTAGTTAGTATTTCACTTAGATTCCCTTAGTGCGCAGACCTTCATAGAACTAACTGCTTTTAACTTCCTATTAACGAGAAAGATCTTTTTTTATGAAAAATTGTGAATAATATGATATAAAGCCCCTTTTAAAATGGTCATAAAGCCATTTTAAAGCAGGAAAAACGCTGAATCAACAGAAATCGAAAATGCTATTTTCACAAGAAGGAAAACAAAAGAATATAAGCTCAGAACAATATTATTTCAATAAAACACCTTCTTGATCCATCACAGGTAATTTATTAAATGCCTCCTCAGAAATGCTAAATGGAGCAGCCGTATATACGTGATCGTATAATGTAGGCCCTATAAAGTAGGTAAGTACAAATTCGTTTTCAAAAGCAAACACCTCTTCCATAATCAGCTCTACTTTCATAGCTGTTTTTGCAGCTATGAATTTAAAAGCATGCCGGAAGGTAGAGGTTTTGCGACCATCTTTATGTTTGCCGCGACTCATAATCATTACTGATTCTAAAGGGTCAAGACTGTTGTTAATTAGGTATACCAACCAATCATGGGAAGTGAAATCTTTATCCCATTCTTTAACAACAGCAATATAAACGTCTTTTACTACGGGTATAATAATGTCTTTTTTCATGCTTTCAACCTTTCTTGAATCGTTTCAATGAGCGCTTCTGTGTCTGTAATCAGATTCATTTCTTCAGTGCTTAAAAATATGTCCATACCAGAATTGGTGCCAAAACCATCATTGTAATCCTGCTCCTCATCTCTCACGCTCAATAAGATGGGATAACTGTATTTAGGCAACCACTTGGACCAGTATTGTTTTTCAAACTCATCCTTATGAAGGAATTCCAACTTTAGGTCGGGGAAGGTAGTTGCTAGGCTTTCGCGAAAGCGTACCCACAATTCATTTTCTTTAAATACACCAAAAGTAAGGTCACATAGTTGACATTCGTAGGTGCCGGGACTTACGATTTTGTGCGCACTATCCAGAAGTGAATTCAGCTTTCCGGAGTTGGCATTGTAAACAAAAATGAGTTTAGAAATCATGTTACCAATTTAATTTTAAAAGGTCGTGTAAATAAATGGAATCCTTTTTTTAACTCCTACAAGTCGGAAAAAACCAATTTAGATACTGGATATGACTGAAGGTAAAGAGAGAAAGCTATAGTGCGTTAGAAAACTGCTTCAAAAAGCGCACATCATTTTCAAAAAACATACGAATGTCGCCTATTTGATATAATAACATCGCAATACGTTCTACACCCATACCAAATGCAAAACCACTGTATTCTTCAGGGTCTATACCGCAATTAGTTAGTACGGCAGGGTCCACCATACCACAGCCGCCTATTTCGAGCCAGCCAGTTCCTTTAGTAATTTTGTAGTCAGTTTCTGTCTCTAGGCCCCAGTAAATATCAATCTCTGCACTAGGTTCTGTAAAAGGGAAATAGGAAGGTCGCAAGCGTATTTTAGATTTACCAAACATTTCTTGAGTGAAATATAACAAAGTCTGCTTCATGTCTGCAAAACTCACATCTTTATCAATGTATAGACCTTCTACTTGATGAAAAATACAATGTGCACGAGCACTTATAGCCTCATTACGGAAAACACGACCTGGTGAAATAGTCCTAATAGGTGGTTTGTTATCTTCCATATAGCGCACTTGCACGCTGGACGTATGGGTTCTCAAAAGCACGTCTGGGTCTGTTTGTATAAAGAAGGTGTCTTGCATGTCTCGCGCTGGATGGTGCGCTGGCAAGTTGAGAGCTGTAAAATTATGCCAGTCGTCTTCGATTTCGGGACCTTCACTGACATTAAAACCTATGCGAGAGAACACATCTATTATTTGGTTTTTTACAATAGAAATGGGATGTCTCGCACCTATTTCCATAGGGTAACCCGAACGAGTAAGGTCGCCATAAATTCCAGCTTCTTCTTCTTGAGATTCTATACTTTCTTTAAGAGAACTTACTTTTTCTTTAGTAAGTTCCTTAAGTTCATTTATCGCCTGACCGAAGGCTTTCTTTTGCTCATTAGGCACTTCTTTAAAGGCATCAAAAAAGTCTTTTAATAAGCCCTTTTTACCTAAATATTGTATTCTGAAACCCTCAATTGCCTCTTTAGAATCGGCTTTGAAGGCTCGCACCTTATCAATATGTTCTTTTACTTTGTCCAGCATGGTCTCCCGTTATAAGCTGGCAAATTTAATCATTTTTAAGGTTCTTTCTAATCATATGTCGTTTTGAATTCTCGTAGTCCTGATAAATGTACCTCATTAATAAAAACACAGCAAAATCGCCGAAGCTATTCCATATCCAGTGTGTTCCCATATACAGAAATTCGATATTAAACTTTTTATTCATTGTTCTAAAGGAAACGGCGGTAACTCTTTGAGATAGGAAGTGTTTTAGCAATGATATGGAGTCTGATAATGGCAAGACCTAACATCGTTTTTCCCCACGAGCTATTGGAGATTTGAAAATGAAATAAAGCGAACAAAAAAAGCAGAAAAGAACAATCGGCATCCAATCTAAAATCAACTAAAATCCATGAATACGACTGGCGTGATAAACAGAATCACCTACAAATCCGCCAAAAAAAAACAGGAACACAAAAAGGTAAAAACCATTTTTTCTTCACCTTAGTGATTAAAATGCTAAAATAAGATTGCTTATAGTATAGGAAGGCTCCGCCGGAAATCTTCCCATGTGGGTTTCTTTGTAAATGGGGCCGCTATTGTTTACCCGTATGAGCAAGTTAGTGATCATAAAGGGCTTTTGCTTTGTCGTTAAATAAAATAAAATTATTTTTTTTGGGTTAAATGAGTGTAAAAGTTCAGCTTTTACACCTAATGAAATTGAGCGTAAATGCCTATTTTTAAATAAAAACAGAAAGCAGAATCTTTAGCTCAGCATTAATTACATAAAAACTCCTGAGATTCTTAATAACTAGTTGGTCAAAGTGGTTGATCGTTTTATTTAAATTTTTATTTTTGTTATATGCAAATGCAAACTTACATATCAGATTTATTGTACCGACAGGAGTGTGTTGTCATTCCAGATTTTGGTGCGTTTATTTCGCGCCGAGTTCCTGCTCAGCATTTTGCAAGTAGCCATACCATATATCCGCCTAAAAAAGGCTTGAGTTTTAATGCTCAAATCAAACAAAATGATGGATTGTTAGCTAATTATGTAGCCAGTGCTGCTCATCTTTCTTATGAAGAAGCTGTTCAAGAAATACGTAATTATGTGCGATTTCTAGATCAGGAAATAGATGATAATGGCTCTATTACCATTCATAAGGTGGGTAGATTTTCCCGCAATGAAGAAAAGGCATTGCAGTTTACTCCTATGTACTTGGTTAATTATTTGCCAGAGGCTTTTGGTCTTTCTTCTCATGAAACTTTTGCGATAGACCGCATTCCAGTTGCTCCAGAGGTATTGTATAATAAAGAGCTTAGTGATGATGTCCCTGTTGCTGTGTTAGAAACCCCCAATGCTAATTATGGTTCTTGGGTGCGCTATGCTGCGGTAGGTGCAGTTCTCTTAGGTCTTAGTTATGCAGGTTTTAGCGGTTATGTAGAACAAGTAGAAAAAGATGCTCTAGTTGTAAATCAAATGGCAGATGAGCTGGTAGATGCAAAAATAGAAAGCGCTAGTTTTCTTATCAGTGATCCACTACCCAGAATTAATATAAATGTAGCTCCCTTAGAAAGAACATACCATGTGGTTGCTGGTGCTTTTAGAATTTCTGAAAATGCAGATAAACGTGTCGCTCAATTAAAGCGTAAAGGTTTTGATGCAAAACGCATAGGAGTTAATAAGTACGGTCTTCACAATGTTGCTTTTTCCAGTTTTGTAGAACGTAATGACGCGATTAACGAGCTCCATAAATTAAGAGCACTTGGTTTTGATAAAGCTTGGTTGTTTACAGGAAAACTACCTAAATAAAATAATCCATTTCACATTTTACTACAATGAATTACCTTCTAAAAGGAGAGAAAACCTTGCGCACTACATTTAGACTTTTAAAAAAAGAGGACTTCGTTACATGGCTGCCTATTTTTAAAGAAAAAGACACCGCTAGGTTTCTAGGAATGAAAGCTGGACTAACAACAGAGCAAAAATGTAATAAATGGTTTGAAAAGGCTTTTTGGAGGTATGAGAATTGTAGTGGTGGTATGAATGTCATGATTCATCAAGAATCCAAAAAATTTGTAGGGCAAACAGGTTTGCTTATTCAAAAGGTAAATGGGTTGCGACGACTTGAAGTTGGTTATTCGATTTTGCCAGAATTTTGGAATCAGGGATATGCAAAAGAAGCTGCGGCAAGATTAAGAGATATTGCATTTGAAAAAGCTTATGATAAAGATTTTGGAAACAGCCTTGTTTCTGTCATTCACGAGGAAAATACAGGCTCTATACAGGTAGCACTATACAATGGTATGACCTTAGAGGCTCCTCTTAAAGATGATTCTAATCCAGAACGATTTTTTGTTTATTCCATTTCTAGAGAAGAATGGGAAGGTTTAAAGAATGATAGATAAGTAAGGTCTTAGCAACAAATTAATATTCAAAGAAATAGAATAGTCTATTTTTACAAGAATAAATTAATTAATTATGGGATTACTTATTACCTATATAGTCATTTCAATATTTATTTCTTTTTTATGCTCCATTTTGGAGGCAGTGCTTTTGAGCGTTACTTCTACTTTTATAAAAGTAAATGAACAAGAAGGAAGGTCTTATATAGGGTCTCTTAAATCATTAAAAAAGGATGTAGATAAGCCCTTGATTGCAATTCTTACTTTAAATACTTTAGCACATACGGTAGGGGCTATTTTGGTAGGTGTACAAGCTGAAAATATGGTAAGTGAGAGTGGTTATAACAGCAGTTATCTGGGCATTCCTTTTGTGGGAATAGTTTCTGGTATAATGACCGTTTTAATCCTTGTAGTGTCTGAGATTATTCCTAAAACTATTGGTGCTACCTACTGGAAAAACCTTGCTGGTTTTACCACTGGCGCTTTGAATTTGATGATTTTCCCTTTAAAATGGTTAGGTGTTTTATGGATTTTACAGCTGACTACTAAGGCAATAGGAAAAAGCGCTCACATGAATACGATGACTCGAGAAGATTTTGTTGCTATTACAGAAACGGCCGAGCAGGAAGGGGTTTTTGCACCTAGCGAAGGTCAGTATATTAAAAGTTTGATGAATTTTAATAAGATCGAGGTAAAGGATATCATGACGCCTCGATCGGTTATGTTTATGGCTCCTCAAAGCATGAAGATTAAAGACTTCTTTGAGCAAAATCAAGATTTGAGATTTTCCCGTATTCCTGTTTTTGGTGAAAACCGAGATGATATTAAAGGTTATGTCCTAAAAGATCATATTCTAGCAGACATCATTTATGATAAACCAGCAGATACCTTAGAGGACTTGAGGAGAGAAATAGCTATGGTTCCAGCAAACTTACCTATACCTAAATTATTTGAAACTATGATTGCTAGTAAAGAACACATGGCTCTCGTTGTGGATGATTACGGAAGTGTTCAAGGGGTTGCGACTATGGAAGATGTTATTGAAACCATGTTGGGTCTTGAAATTATGGATGAAAGTGATAACGTAGAAGACATGCAACTGCTCGCCCGTAAGAACTGGGAAAAGCGTAGTCGAAGTTTTATAAAATAATCAATTATATATAGTCTAATTACCAATGATATATTACCTCACCCTTGCTTTACAAGTATATTGCTGTTATGACGCTTATAAAAACAGAAGAGAGATCTATTGGTACGCCATTGTTTTATTTCTGCCAGTAATTGGATCGTTGATCTATTTATTTATGAATGTCTTTATCAATAAAGATGCTCAAGGAATAAGCAACGAGATCACCTCTACCATTAACCCTTCTAAGAGAATAAAGGAGCTCACTGAAAAGGTGGAGTTTTCAGACACTTTTGCAAACCGGGTAGCGCTTGCAGACGCCTATTTTAAGAGAGAAGAGTATCAAGAAGCGCTACTTAATTACCAAACGGTTTTAGATGGCCCTCACAAAAATGACGTGTATGTTCAAGAACAACTAGTAATGACAAATTACTATTTGAAAAATTATGAAAAGGTTGTGGCAGTAGCAAAGTCTCTTAAAGCCAATTCAGAATTCAGAGCGTCTAAAATCTTATTTTATTTAGGTTTGTCTTATAAGGCTTTGGGGAAATTTAATAATGCAGAGAAAAATCTTAGAGCGCTTGATTTACGGTATTCTAATTATCCAGAGCGATTGGTATTAGCTCAATTTTTATTAGAACGAGAAAAACCAAAAGAAGCAAAAGAATTGGTAGAAGAATTGCTTTCCGAATTTAATTATATGAGTAGTCCAAACGCAAAATTACACAAAACTACTTTTGCAGAAGTAAAAAAATTGAGTGACACTATTATATTGAATCACAAATAAAGGCTGTTTTTTAAGTCTTTATAAGCAGCTACAGGAATTAAAGTGGCATCCTTTAAAATAAAACTTTCATCTGCCATTTCGAGAACCTTATCATAATAATGATCGCTTATAACTATTCCTTTACATGGCTTTACTTGTGTAATAATTTGTCGGACACGTTCTATTTGAATAGGTCCAATCATGGAAAAGGGCTCGTCCAGCAAAATAAATGGTCGCTCAGAATGAATAACCAGTAGTAATTCTAAAAACCTGCGTTCTCCCATAGAAAGCGCATTTACTTCTTCAAAGACTCTAAAATTTCTTGATAGCTTTTTGTATTATCAGGATGGGTTTCTAAATATTCAAATACTTGTGAGATCACATTTTTTGAAGCGCCCAATTCCTGAAAAACTTTGACATCCTCATTCCAGTTTTTTAAATTTCCTTCGCGAGTTGCAAGGGTTTCTGATAAAAAGGTGATTTTCTTAACTTGTATAAAACCACTTGTCGCTTTTATTTTTTCTATTTCAGTAAATAGATCTTCAAAGCTCATTTGCTCCAGTTCTTTTTTTTGGGTCATCTTGCGCAACATGGCTGACATGGATTCCATGCGGGCAAAAAATTTCACATCAAAATCGTCTAAACCACATTCTTTCAACCTTGCGATTTCTTTCTTTAATGAAGATTCATCTTGAAAACTTCCATCTATTAGAAAATCTAATTTTTTATCTAATAAACTTTTACAATTATCAGTTAATGGAGTTGCTAGGCTAACAACTTGTTCTTGTGCAGTACTTAAAAAAGCAACACTTATAAACAGTAATAGGAGAGGTAATCTTAATTTCATAGTATAGTAACGGGGCTTATGCAAAGTTCGCATAATTAGGACCAAAGAAAGTGTCAAAGAGCACTTTTTCTCTTTAAAACACTTTTCTCAGATCATAGATGTTATTCTGCCATAGCATGTTCGTTTACAGCAACTTGATCTAATGCTTGAGAAACATCCCATATTAAATCTTCATAATTTTCTACACCTATAGATAATCTTACCAGCGCATCAGTTACTCCTATGTTTTCTAGATGTTGTTCGTCCACGCCTGCGTGTGTCATGCTTTTAGGATGTTCTGCAAGGCTTTCTGTCCCGCCTAGACTCACGGCAAGTTTTACAAGCTTTAGAGAGTTGAGGAATTTAAAAGCTTCCTTTTCACCACCTTTAATACAAAAACTAACCATGGCACCTGGACCAGAGCATTGTTTTTTGTAAATCTCGTAATTGCGAGTCCCTTCTTGGATAAGTCCTAAGTATTTGATTTGAGCTACTTTCTTGTGGTCTTTTAGGAAATTGGCTACTTGAATAGCATTAGCTTGCATAGCTTCCATTCTTATTTTCAAAGTTTCTAGACTACGCAACAACATCCAGCCAGTGTGAGGTGACGCCATATTCCCTAGAAAGGTACGCAGTGTTTTCACACGCACCATCAACTCAGCATTTCCTAAAACTGCTCCAGCGATCAAATCACTGTGCCCGCCTATGTATTTAGTGGCGCTGTACATCACCAGATCAGCTCCGTGTTTTAAAGGGTGCTGCCATAGGGGTCCCATATAAGTATTATCTACAGCAACAATTACTTTTTCTTCTGTTTTAAAACGGTCTACCACGCGACGTATCATTTCTATGTCTATAAGTGCATTGGTAGGATTTGCAGGGGTCTCCAGATGAACATGAGTTAACCGGTCTGCATGACCTGAATTTGCAATAGTTTCATATAATTCATCTTCTGTCATTTCAGAGGTAAAACCTAAAGTATGAACGCCTATTTTTGGAAGGAAATGATTGATAAAATGATCTGTACCTCCGTAAGTAGGAGAGCTAAATAACAACAAGTCTCCAGGCTTTAAAAATTCTAAAAGAACCGTAGAAATAGCACTCATTCCGCTCGAAAAAACGGCGCAATCATCTGCTTGATCCCAAAGACGCAATCTGTTTTCTAGTACTTCCAGATCTGGATTGTTAATACGACTGTAAATCAACCCCATTTCTTCACCAGGAAGTTTCTCTCTTTTACCGTAAGCCAACTCAAAAAAGGCTTTTCCTTCTTCTGCGCTTTTAAAGACAAACGTAGAGGTTAAAAATATAGGACATTTTATAGCTCCCTCAGATAGTTCTGGTTTATAACCATAAGACATCATTAGACTTTCTGGTTTCATAGATCGGTTGTTCATGATTCTGGCTGTTTTTGCATGCGCAAGTTAATTTTTTTTGACAACTCAAACGATTTCGAAGGCTAATTTTATCAACACCTATTTTTAATAGGACCAAAATAGGAATTGACTTTTGTTGACTTTTTAGTAACTTTAAGCTCTTATTATTAAAACATTATGTTATGACTTATTCTAATCAACCTAAAATAGGATTCTGGATTGTTGCAATTTTTTTTCTACTGTGGAACCTTATAGGACTAGGTTTTCTAACTATAGAAATACTTGATCCAGAATTGGTAACTGATCTTATGAATGAAGAACAGTTAGAACTTTATAATAATAGACCTTCTTGGTATCTTTTTAATTATGGGATAGCCATTTTTACAGCTCTTTTTGCTAGTGTAGCCCTACTATTTAAGCGTAAAATGGCTGTTTTACTTTCATTGATTTCTCTAATAGCGATTTTTATTTCTACGGGATATCATTTACGGACTGGAGCGTGGAACATGATGAATGTATCAGATCAATTCTTTTTTATCCTGATTCCTTTATTGGGATTGTTATTATGGGCTTTTGCTCGTAGCTGGCGATCCAAAGGCTGGCTGTCGTAGAGGGGGTATTATACCAATTTATCTTTCAAACGCCGCATAAAATTAGTTTATTTTTCACCCATTTCTCGTCATAAAATAGAACCGTAGCTACTGCTATGCTTAGATTTTATTCCTAAACGGGATAAAAAATAATTCAAATTTTTAATACGTCATTTAAAAAAAACAAATTGGTATCACTAAAAAATAACTTGTTTTTGTGATCTAGCTTTTAGTTAAAAATAAATCGAGCCATTCTAAAGGTATTGGCATGAGCTTCAATGATGGTTTTTATTTCTGGAGAATAGCCACCGCCCATACTGCATTGAATAGGTATTAAAGAGTTGTTTTTTGATCTCGCTTTCGCGAAAGCGGACAAAGCAAAAAGATCTCGTTCTTTACAACCATCAAGGGTCATACTCAGTTTCCCTAGCTTGTCACTTTCCAAAACGTCCACACCGCACAAATAGAAAATAAAGTCTGGTTTTTCTTGGGCGATCAAATCAGGCAGCGTGTTTTTGAGTAGGCTTAGGTAATCCTCATCTCCTGAACCGTCAGGAACTGCGATATCTAAATCTGAAAGTTCCTTTTTAAACGGATAATTTCCAGCGCCGTGCATAGAAAAGGTAAAAACACTATCGTCATTTTGGAAAATCTCAGCGGTTCCATTTCCTTGATGTACATCGAGATCTACGATCAGAATCTTTTCAGCAAGACCGTGATGTTGCAAGTACCTCGCTGCAATCGCTTGATCATTGAGTAAACAAAACGCCTCGCCGTGATCGGTATAAGCATGATGAGTGCCACCAGCAATATTCATAGCTACACGATGATCGTAAGCTTTTAGACAGCCTTCAATAGTTCCTTGTGCAATGCGTAGCTCACGCTCCACCAGTTGTTCACTTAATGGGAAGCCCAGCTTTCTAGCGGCTCGTTTATCTAGGGAAAGAGCCTTCAATTCTTGAAGGTAAGTAGCTGTATGTACCCTTAAAATATCTTGATCATCACAGCGTTTACTGGGTTCAAAGAAGTCTGTTGGAATTGCAGTCCCTTCATGCAGTAATTGTTGCGGCAGTAATTCGTATTTGAGCATCGGGAAGCGATGTCCTTCAGGCAAAGGATGCTGGTAAATAGGATGGAATGCAATGGGAAACAATAGGCTTGTGGTTTAAAATACAGATGTGAAAATCACTTCTCAAAAATAAGTCTTAGAATGTTCTATCAAATTACAATAGAGTGAAATTTATCGTTGATTGATGAATTGACGTTACTTTCTGTCCACTATCTTTGTCATAAAATCTGAATAATGAAAAAGACCTTATACCTCATCGCAATAGCTTTATTCACTTTAATAGCTTGTAAAAATGACCCGACTCCTGAAGAAGTTGCATTACAGGTACAAATGGAGTCATATGATTTATTGAAGTCAGAGGCGATGAAAGTCCACGATGAAATCATGCCTAAAATGGGAGTCTTGATGGAGCTAAAAGGAGAGTTAGTCGCTAATGAAAACGATAATGAGTTATCAGAAATAGCCACTGCCGCAGAAAATCTAAAAGCTTCACACGATGCTATGATGTCATGGATGCAAGACTATTCTGAAAAGTTTCCTTATGGAGAGCCAACGCCAGAGACTAAAGAGGCTTTAGATGAAAAACTACCTATTTTAGAACAAGAAGTAAAAGAAATCGTTCAACTTAAAGACAGAACCATGCTTGCTATTGAAAATGCGCAAGAGCTTTTGAAGAAGTGAAAATAGGAGCCTGTCACTTTTTTGGTAATGCGGGTTTTTATACCTATCTTAATTCTTGATATGTTATCCGATTGTTTATGGTGCTAACGAGTTGTTAGGACTCTAAATGTTACCTCTGCTTTTCACAAGCTATTACTAAATTTCACTTTGCTTTAAGGGAAAAAAGTATCTTTGTAAACGTCTAAAAACTTTTATGTTAGAATTAGAAAATCACGAATACGAAAAAGCAATTCTTGTAGGTGTTATTACCAAACAGCAAAACGAGGAAAAGCTTAATGAATATATGGATGAGCTGGAGTTTCTAGCTTATACCGCTGGTGCAACCGTTAGCAAACGTTTCCATCAAAAAATGCAAAAACCCAATCCCAAAACTTTTATAGGAAAAGGTAAAATGGAAGAAGTTGCTGCATATGTGCGAGCAAACAACATAGGAACCATCATTTTTGATGACGAGCTTTCTCCTGCACAACAAAAGAACATTGAAAAAATACTCGAGGCAAAAATTATCGATAGAACCTACCTGATTCTTGACATTTTTGCTCAACGAGCGCAAACCAGTTATGCGAGAACTCAAGTAGAACTGGCGCAATACCAATATTTATTACCTCGATTAGTAGGTTTGTGGACTCACTTGGAGCGACAAAAAGGGGGTATAGGAATGCGTGGTCCTGGAGAAACGGAAATCGAGACCGATAGACGTATCGTGCGCGACCGCATCACATTACTCAAGAAAAAACTGCTTACAATAGATAAGCAAATGTCTACGCAACGCGGGAACCGTGGTCAATTAGTGCGTGTTTCTTTAGTAGGTTATACCAACGTAGGTAAAAGCACCTTGATGAATGTCGTTTCTAAAAGTGATGTATTTGCTGAGAACAAACTCTTTGCAACATTAGATACCACAGTTAGAAAAGTGGTGATAGGCAACTTGCCTTTCTTATTGACAGATACGGTAGGTTTTATTAGAAAATTACCGACGCAACTCGTAGAATCTTTTAAGTCTACACTTGATGAGGTACGGGAGTCTGACTTGTTGCTTCATATCGTAGATATATCTCATGAGTCTTTTGAAGATCACATCGCTTCAGTAAATCGCATTTTAGGAGAAATAGACGCGGTAGATAAGCCTACCATAATGGTTTTTAATAAGATTGATGCGTATCAAGCTCAAGATTATGACGAGACTGATTTAATGGAAGAACGTACTTCTGCTCATTATTCTTTAGAGGAGTGGCGCGAGACTTGGATGTCAAAATTAGGCGAAAATGTTATTTTTATTTCTGCTACGGAGAAAGAGAATATGGAAGATTTTCGTAAGAAAGTCTATGATAAAGTACGTGAGATTCATGTAGAACGTTTTCCTTATAACTCGTTTTTATATCCAGATTATGTAGAAGAAGAGGAATAAGTATCCTTTAACCTTTATCAGTATTTAAAAGCAAAGCCAAACTAGAAGTTTGGCTTTGCTTTTATAATTATATCTAATAACGACCTTATTCCCATTTCAACTGCATTCTTTTGATGCGATCGGCTAGTTTTTCACTACTCAGTTTTTCTCTTAAGCGATCGGTAATAATAGGGAAAGAGAAGGGTGTAGGTCGCTCACAAGCTTTCCAGACGATAGTTTGATTTTCTATACGTTCAAAAGCTTCCCGCAATCGGTATTCTTCTATTTCCTGCTCATAGGTTTCTGTATAGGCTTGACGGAAGAGTAAATTATCTGGTTCATGATCTCTAAAGACTTCAAAAAGCAACTGGCTGCTGCTTTGCAGGTGTTTTACTTTTACAGCCTTATTAGGATAGCCAGTAAAAACAAGTCCTGCAATCACGGCAATGTCTCTAAATTTTCTTTTGGCAAGTTCGGTAGCATTCACACTGGCTTCTAAATCTTCCAGTATCATTTCTGAAGTGATTAAATTATTATCCAGCACGTTTTGCATATCAAATTCTTGATCGCTTAAGATTTCAAATCCGTAATCATTATAGGCAAGTGAAAAGCTAATAGGCTGTAACAAACTGATGCGATAAGCGATCAATCCTGCCATTGCCATATGAACCAGCCTTCCTTCAAAAGGATAAAAAACCGAATGGTATCCTTCTCTGGTTTTAAAGGTTTCAATTAGGAATTCATGGTTTTGCGGTACAATGCTTTCTTCTTGCTGTCTTGCGATAATGTCTTTTAAAGCCTTGACTTCTGGAGTGCGTTTGCTTTCGCTTTGGAAATTTTGCATCTCCTCTCTTAATAACTCACCTAGTTGTGAACTTAGTGGCATGCGGCTTCCCATCCAGCTGGTCACTTTGCCTTTTTTTCTAGCAGAATTGCGCACTTGTGCCACCATTGCTTTGAGTCTTACGAATTCTAGCGTGCGACCTGCAAAAACAAATACATCTCCACGGGATAGCTGGCTTATAAAGTACTCTTCAATAGAGCCTATGTAACCGCCAGTGACGTATTTTACCGTAATATCAGTTCCAGTGACGATGGTTCCCATTTGCAATCGGTGTCTCATAGCGATACCTCGATCGTCTATAAAGTACCTGCCGTCTTCATCTATAGAAACCTTTTTATACTCGTCATAAGAAGCTAAGGAAGAACTTCCATAAACGATAAATTTTAAACACCATTCAAATTCTTCATAAGTCAACTCTTGATAACAAAAAGTTGCCTTCACCTCAGGATAAATTTCTTTGGGATAAAACCCGCCGGACACCGCTAGGGTACACAAATATTGAATCAGCACGTCATAGCAGTTCAAATAGGGTAAACGATCTTCCACCGCTTGTGTGGTCACTGCTTTTTGTAATGCGCTGGCTTCTATTAATTCCAGTGCGTGAGTTGGCAAAAAGTAGATCACAGAAGTTTCTCTAGGTTGGTGTCCAGATCTTCCTGCACGTTGTAAAAATCGAGCAACACCTTTTGGGCTGCCTATTTGAATAATGGTTTCTACAGGCGCAAAATCTACTCCTAAATCTAGCGAGGAGGTACAAATACAAGCCTTTAAGGATTCATTTCTTATCGCATTTTCTACCCAAATACGCGTTTCTTTATTGATAGAACCGTGGTGCATCGCAACTTCTCCGGCAAATTCTGGATGTTGGTGCATTAGCGCTTGAAACCAAAGTTCACACTGTGCTCTTGTATTGGTAAAAATGAGCGTAGACCTGCTTTTATTGATAATCTTGACAACATCCTCCAGTAAATGCAAACCCAGGTGACCACGCCATGGAAATTTATCCATACTTTCTGGTATGATGGAACGTACTTCAATCTTCTTTTTCAGATTTGCTTTGATGAGCACGCTTTCGCGAAAGCGAGAAGAATCTACCCCTAATAACACCTGTCTGGCTTGCTCGAGATTACCGATGGTGGCACTAATTCCCCAAATGCGTAGGTTGTTATTGATACCAGCAAGACGCGAAAGTCCCAGTTCCATTTGAACGCCGCGTTTGGTGCCTAGCAGTTCATGCCATTCATCAATGATAATGGCATTACAATCTTGAAATAATTTTACGTGGTCTTTTGTAGCGAGTAATAAATGCAAACTCTCAGGTGTGGTGATCAACAAGTCGGGTAGGGACTTTTTTTGCGCGGCTCTTTCTTTTGTGGAGGTATCTCCAGAGCGTATTCCTACGGTAAAAGGCAGTCCGATTCCATCTACAAACTTTTGTGATGTTTGCGCAATTTCTTGAGAAAGCGATCTCAGTGGAGTGATCCAGATGGCTTTTAGGCCTTTTTTATTTTTGGTCTTGTAATCTGGGTTTGATTTGATGTAGTTCAAAACGATGGCTACCCAAAGCGCGTAGGTTTTACCGCTTCCAGTAGGTGCGTTGAGCAATCCGTTTTTTCCAGTGATAAAGACATCCCAAGTTTGTTTTTGGAATGGAAAAGCCGTCCAGCCTTGTTGCTGGAAATAGTCTTCGGCTATATGAAACAGTTCTTTTTTAGTCATGCACCAATTTCCGCGTAGGCGGAAATCTATAAGTTAATATCTAGAGCTCTCTTTTTTCTCTATCGCCCTTTGAGTTCTTCAATCTTAAAGGTTGCGAAAACTACAAATGAATAAATGAAATGTAAGAATACATCATAAAACCACCGACTTGTGTTAGCAAACTTTTAAATTTGGTTTTTAAAGAAATCTCATGTCAGAAAAGCTCAGCGTTTTACAAGATAAACTAGAAGATAGACATCATGTCTTTATGGTGTATAAAAGCCAAGTGAATAAAGATCTCGAGCGTTCTGGTTTTGAAGCTGTTGAATTTAATGAGCCTAAAGAATTTTTAGAGGCTCTTGTTTCTTTATTAAATGAAGCTATCGAAGACAGTGACTCTAAACTTCAGCAATTGTATTACTTGGCAGACGTGCAAGAAAAAAACTTAGAAAAGGGAATCATACTAGGTTTTTTAATGAGAGAATGGAGTAAGATCCAGTTCAGGTTGCGGCAGTAAATTACCATGTGATTTCTATGGTGTGCTGTATTTCGCTTTCGCGAAAGCGAAACAGAACAACCATTTAAAACAACACCCTGATAAACGGCTGTATCCCGTTTTGATATACACTGCGTCTTTCATTAAAGAGCACATCATATCTCGCGCCTATTACAAAATTTCCTTGTTGATAACCAGCGCCTAAGAAAAAGGCAGGGACCCAATAGTTATCGTCAAAACTGGAGTCGGCAAAGTTCCTATTCACGTTGAGGTATTCAAAGTCTGCACTGACCTGAAGGAAGTCTATAGGTTGTGCAAGAGCAATGAAACTACCACCTGCGATAGTGGATTTAAAGTCGTCAAATCTATTGAGGTCTCTTTCTGAATAGCTGTAATTTAAACCAACTCCTAGACCTATATATTCGTTCACTTGATAAATAGCTTGTGGAGCAATAAGCACCGAGCTGAAGTTGCTACCGAAGTTAGCACCTATGTTGCCTCCAAATAGAACGCGGTCCCAAAATTTAGACTCTTGCAGTTGCTGACTAAAAGAAAGACAACAAAAGAGTCCAAATACGGATATGATGCTGATATTTTTCAAGGAATAGGTTTTCATACTGTAGGCATTAATAATTGGTTCGTAATTGTTTAAGACTTCTTAGGTTTAAGTGAAAAATAGATCATTTAAAACTAAAGGAAGTTTTTTTATTCTGTACGGCATCTTTAGCCTGATATAAAAGAATGAATTTCATTATTGAAAAGAAAAATATAGGAGTTTATTGCAAAGGTTTTAACGAGTTCACTGTTATAAAAGTACAAAAGCTTATGACATGACGGCACATTTCTTTATTTTTGCAATAACAATTGATAAAAAGGATAAATTTCCTTCCATATATGGACAAGTTTTCATTTCTAAATGCAGCACATACTGCATACTTCGCACAACTTTATGATGAATATCTAATTAATCCAGACCAGGTAGAGCCTTCATGGCGTTCCTTTTTTCAAGGTTTTGATTTTGGAATGGAGAGCGCTCACGAGGGCGACCTAGTAGTAGAGCATGAAGGTGCTTCGGTGGGTGTTCCAGAAAACTTACAGAAAGAATTTCAAGTTGTAAAATTAATTGATGCGTATCGATCAAGAGGTCATTTGTTTACTAAAACAAATCCAGTTAGAGAGCGCCGTAATTATGAGCCTAAGCTAGACCTGGTCAACTTTGGTCTTTCTGATGCAGACTTAGACACTCCTTTTAATTCAGGAGAATTAATAAACTTGGGAAGAACCAGTCTTAGGAACATCATTGCTCACCTTAATAAAGTGTATTGTGAGAGTATAGGGGTGGAGTACATGTATATACGCAAACCAGATGAGATCAAATGGATCCAAAACTGGTTGCACAAAAATGACAATCATCCTGCTTTTAATAAAGATCAAAAATTACAGATTCTTAAGAAGCTGAATGAAGCCGTTTCTTTTGAAACTTTCCTTCATACTAAATATGTGGGACAGAAACGTTTTTCTCTAGAAGGAAATGAATCATTAATTCCTGCACTTGATGCCCTAATTGAAAATGCTGCTGACAAAGGAGTGGATCAATTTGTACTGGGTATGGCGCACCGTGGCCGATTAAATGTATTGACTAATATTTTTGGCAAGCCCGTAAAGGATATTTTCTCAGAATTTGACGGGAAAGATTACGAACAAGATATTTTTGATGGTGATGTCAAATACCACTTGGGGTATACCAGTAAAAGAAAAACAGATAACGGCAACGATATCAATATCAATATAGTTCCTAATCCATCTCACTTAGAGGCGGTAGGTGCCGTAGTTGAGGGAATAGCTCGTGCCAAACAAGACAGACATACCCCAGAGAACTTCTCTAAAGTATTGCCCATTGTAATTCATGGTGACGCTGCTATTGCTGGTCAGGGAATCGTTTATGAAGTGGTGCAAATGGCACAATTAGACGCTTATAAAACAGCAGGAACCATACACTTAGTGGTTAACAATCAAGTAGGCTTTACTACTAACTATCTAGATGCAAGATCCAGTACGTACTGTACAGATGTTGCTAAGGTAACTTTATCACCAGTACTTCACGTAAATGCAGACGATGCTGAAGCAGTGGTTCACGCGATGAATTTTGCGCTGGATTACCGTATGGAATTTGCTAGGGATGTGTTTATTGATTTATTAGGCTATAGAAAATACGGTCATAATGAAGGTGATGAGCCTCGTTTTACACAGCCACAATTATATAAAGCGATCGCTAAGCAAAAGAATCCATGTGATATTTATGCAGAGAGATTGCTTCAAGAAGGAGTGATTAATAACTCCAAGGTCAAAGAATTAGAAAGTCAATACAAAAACAGACTGGAAGAGGAGTTAGTGACCTCAAGACAAATGGAGAATACCTTGATTACTCCATTTATGCAAGATGAATGGGAAGGTTTTGAACCGGCTACAGAAATAGAGATGATGAAAAAAGTAGCTACTGGTGTAGACCGTGCTGTTTTAGAAAAAATCACTAAAACCATTTCTCAACTCCCAAAAGGAGAATCTTTTATTAGGAAAGTAAAAAAGATTATTGAATCCCGTCAGGCTATGTTTGATAATGATAAGCTGGACTGGGCAATGGGCGAGCACCTTGCTTACGGTAGTTTGATGATGGAAGGCTTTGATGTACGTATGAGTGGACAGGATATAGAAAGAGGTACTTTTTCTCACCGTCACGCAGTCGTAAAATCAGAGAATCAAGAGAACGAATTCATTTTACACAATCATATCGATGGTGTAAAAGGAAACATGGATATATACAATTCACACCTGTCAGAGTATGCGGTGGTAGGTTTTGAATATGGTTATGCCTTAGCAAGACCTAACACCTTGACTATTTGGGAAGCACAATTTGGAGATTTCTCTAACGGTGCTCAAATCGTTATGGATCAGTACATCAGTGCTGGAGAAGATAAATGGAAGAATCAGAATGGTCTGGTAAAATTATTACCACACGGTTATGAAGGTCAAGGAGCAGAGCATTCCAGTGCGCGTATAGAACGTTATTTACAGTTGTGTGCAAAGGACAATATGTTTATGGCCAACTGTACCACGCCAGCAAACTTGTTTCACCTATTACGTCGTCAGATGTTGGTCAATTACCGCAAGCCTTTGGTGGTGTTTACTCCTAAATCTTTGTTGCGTTCTCCTAGAGCAGTAAGCAAGGTGTCTGAACTGGAGCAAGGGCATTTTCAAGAAGTTATTGATGTGGATGGTGACGCTTTCGCGAAAGCGGAAACATTAGTATTTGTATCAGGAAAATTCTATTACGATCTTTTAGAATACAGAGAAGAAAATAACAGAACAGACGTTGCCTTAGTAAGACTAGAACAATTATTCCCGCTTCCGGTAGAACAAATGCAAGAAATAATTAAAAAATACGGTTCTAAAGATGTCGTTTGGGCACAAGAAGAACCTAGAAATATGGGAGCATATTCCCACTTGATGTTACACATGCCAGAAACAAGAACATGGCGCGTGTGCTCAAGAAATATGTACGCAGCCCCTGCTTCAGGAAGTTCCACAAGATCTAAGAGAAGACAGGCAAGAATAATAGAAGATGTATTTAATACCAACAAATAAATTATGGCTCTAGAAATGAAAGTGCCTTCACCAGGCGAGTCGATTACAGAAGTAGAAATAGCAGAATGGTTAGTTGCCACCGGCGATTGGGTTGAGAAAGATCAAGCCATTGCTGAGGTAGATAGCGATAAAGCAACTCTAGAATTACCAGCTGAAGCTAGCGGTATCATTACCCTAATGGCTGAAGAAGGAGATGCCGTAGAAGTAGGAGCTGTAATCTGTCTTATAGACACGGAAGCTGCAAATCCTAACGGAGGATCTAAAGACGTAGACAACGCGCCATCTAGTATGGGTGGCGGCGATGGAGATGTCGCTAAGGAAATGCAAAAAGATAACGCAGGAAAAGAAACCGCTGCAGCTTCAAAAGCGCCACAACCTGCACAAGCAAAAGAAACTTATGCTAGCGGTACTCCAAGTCCTGCTGCAAAGAAAATTCTCGATGAAAAAGGAATGGACGCTACGTCTGTACCTGGAACTGGTCGCGACGGACGCATTACTAAGGAAGATGCTGTAAATGCAAAACCAGCTATGGGAACTCCAGGACCTGGATCTCGTGGCGAGTCGCGCACTAAACTTTCTATGTTGCGTAGAAAAGTAGCAGAACGTCTGGTAAGTGTCAAGAATGAAACAGCAATGCTCACGACCTTTAACGAGGCTGACATGCATGCTATTTTTGCATTGCGTACCGAATATAAAGACGCGTTTAAAGCAAAGCACGGTGTTTCTCTTGGATTCATGTCTTTCTTTACTAAAGCAGTAACTAGAGCACTGGATATGTACCCGGCAGTGAACTCTATGATTGACGGTAAGGAAATGCTTACTTATGATTATAAAGATATTTCTATTGCGGTGTCTGGACCTAAAGGCCTGATGGTTCCTGTAATTAGAAATGCAGAAAACCTATCTTTTAGAGGAGTAGAACAAGAAGTGAAAAGATTAGCCCTACGCGCTAGAGATGGAGATATTACTGTGGACGAAATGACTGGTGGTACCTTTACGATCACAAACGGTGGTATTTTTGGAAGTATGATGAGTACACCTATTATCAACCCGCCTCAGAGTGCTATTTTAGGAATGCACAATATTATAGAGCGCCCAGTAGTAGTAGATGGTGATATTGTTGCACGCCCTATGATGTATCTAGCCGTTTCTTATGATCACCGCATCATTGATGGTAAAGAGTCTGTAGGATTCTTAGTAGCTATTAAAGAAGCCCTGGAAAACCCTATCGAGATCTTGATGGGTGGTGATGTGAAGAAGGCTTTAGAGTTGTAATTATCCATCAGGAATGGCTTGAGCCATTTTTGATGATCACATACAGAATTATAAAAAAAAATACCAAGCTAGAAATGGCTTGGTATTTTTTTGTTTGCGTTTAATGGTTTTCTAAGTATTGATCTTTATACTCACAAATTGTAATTTAATTATTTGATAAACAGATGCTAAAATCTATTTTAAGATAAGTTTTGCAAGAATTAATAAGTCAAATTAATGTTAAATTTATCATTATCATTATCATCATCATTTATATTTAATTATCAGCAAATTAAATATGAAAAATCCAACTTCTCTCTTTTTTTTAATATTATTTTTCTTTACTTCATGTAGTAATGAGGATAACTCAACAGCTAATATTGAAACGAGCAATAAATCTGCAAAAAGTGAATTGATTAAAGAATCAGGTTACTCTTTATGGTTAGAAATAGGTATTTTAGAAGATGGAGTGCCAGTATTAACTGCTGATAAGAATTCTTTAATTGAAGCGGTAAACAAAAATCACTTGGAAGAGTCTGGTATACACCCTATGCTTGAAAATGTTTCTATTGATGAAATTGAAAATTCTTATTATCTAACTTTTTTGGGACCAGAAGTAAAAGTGAGTTTCTATGTGCAAAAAAGCAGCAATAATACTTTACTCGCAGCTAGTGGTACATCTTGTAAAACAACCGCTTGTAGTCAAGAGCAGACAGGATGTATTCCATCTTATCCAAACAATCCTGCTGGAGAGGCAGGTATTGGAATTTGTACTCCATGTGCTAATGGTGGTGATTGTTCTAAAACGGTAAGTAATATTTCATTATTGTTGACCCCATAAGTTTAAGAGGTAATAAAATTTAAAAACCTCCCCTAGAAAACTGCGTTTTCTAGGGGAGGTTTTTTTTTCTGAGAATAGATATAACTTCTGTTTTCTATATTCTACTCTCTATAAACTATTGTCTTAATATGCCACAGTTCCTTGACTCACTTGCGCCTCACGATCAATTTTCTTGATCAATCCTTGTAGTGCTTTTCCTGGTCCTACTTCTATAAATTCTGTTGCTCCGTCTTTGATCATTTGTTGAATGGATTGTGTCCATTTTACGGGAGCTGTCAGTTGGTAAATCAAATTGGTTTTGATATCGTCTGTATTCGCAACCGCAAAAGCAGCTACGTTTTGATATATAGGACACATAGGTTTTTTAAATTCGGTGTCTTGTATAGCTTTAGCCAGTTCTTCTCTAGCCGGTTCCATTAATGGAGAGTGGAATGCACCACCTACAGGAAGCAGTAATGCTCTTTTGGCTCCTTTTTCTTTTAGGATCTCACAAGCTTTTTCTACTGCTGGAATGGCTCCTGAAATAACGAGCTGTCCAGGACAATTGTAATTAGCTGCTACGACCACACCGTCTACAGCTTTACACACCTCTTCAACCACATCATCTGCCATTCCTATGATGGCTGCCATGGTACTTGCTTGAGCTTCACAAGCGGCCTGCATGGCTAGGGCGCGAGCTGAAACGATTTTCAAGCCATCTGCAAATGATAAAGAACCAGCTGCGGTAAGCGCACTTAATTCTCCTAAAGAATGTCCTGCTACCATATCTGGAGCAAAATCTGCACCCATCATTTTTGCAAGAATCACGGAGTGAATAAAAATAGCCGGTTGCGTTACTTTAGTTTCTTTTAGTTGATCGGCAGTTCCTTCAAACATGATTTTTGAAATCTCAAAGCCGAGGATTTCGTCTGCTTGATGAAATAATTCTTTTGCTTCTGTATAGGTATCGTATAAGTCTTTACCCATTCCTGTGAATTGAGCTCCTTGACCTGGAAAAACGTATGCTTTCATTTAGTAATGTTTTGTTGATGACGCAAATTTAAGTAAAAGTAGGCAGTCTGTGATTTGTTAGTTTAAAGAAGAGTAGGCAGTAGGCAGGGCGTAAAATGACATTGCTCATTTACGTTAAGTAGGCAGTCGGTAAAATGAAGACAAGAAAATATTTTAACTGATATAAAAGATTAAAAGACTGCCTACTCACATTTATTCTTTTGCTTTGCAAAAGAATAAATCAACCTGCCTACTGCCAACTTGAAACAAATTGCGACTGTAAACTGTCACTGAGACTAAATTCGCACAACTAATTAATACTGCGACTGAATACTGCCTACTGAAAACTATTTCCTCACCCAAGTCTCATAATCAAAACTATACTTGTGCTTCTCATCTGCTGGATGGTGCAAGGAGGTTTTGATCTTCCATTTTGTTTGATCTATTTCTGGGAAGTAGGTATCTACGTCAAAGCTGCCATGAACTTTGGTCAGTTCGATTTCATCTGCTACAGCGAGTCCTAGTTGGTAAATCTCGCCACCACCTATAATAAACGGATTTTGATCTTCTGAAACAGTTGCTAGAGCTGTTTGCATATCGTGAACCACTATACCGCCATCGGTCTTGTAGTTTTTATCCCTTGTCAGGATAATGTGGGTACGGTTGGGCAGTGGTTTTGGAAAACTTTCAAAAGTTTTACGTCCCATAATAATGTGATGTCCAGAAGTCAGTGACTTGAATCTTTTAAAATCGTCTGGAAGATGCCATACCAAGGTGCCGTCTTTACCCAATTCATTATTCTTACCTGCTGCTGCGATCATGGTAATTTTACGATGAGATGCAGGCGTATCCATAGCAAGTGTTGCGGGTGGCGCTACATATTCTTTTTCTATTTTCTTTTCCAGTTGTGTGATGCGTTCCTTTTGTTTTCTCACCAGTTTATCATACTGGCTTTTTTCCCATTCTGGGCCAAGAAGTCTTTCGGTGATAAAAACATTAAAGGCGTGATAAGCAAGTAGCAACAACCAAGCAAAAATGGCCCAAACCCACCATTCTAAGCCTAACAATGTAGTGATTTCTTCTACATTAGGACGGTTTGCAATGATAATTAAGCCTACGGAGCCTATTAGGAAAATGATAAAATGAGTAAAAAGGCTGCGCTTTTGTTTGATGCGTTTTTGGGCATTCTCGATCATTTCTTTTTGCTCTAAATCAATTCCCTGAGTATCTTTTTTCTTGGTACCGAACATTCTCATTATTTTTATACTCAAATTTACGGTATTATTCACGTAGACATTCTTAGCAACAAGATAAAATGACAGATCAATTTCCAATTCTTAAAAAATACATCTATCTCAACACGGCAAATCACGGATTGGTCTCTCAAGACCTTATCGATTACCGCAGGTCGCTCAATGAGAAGATGCGCGATGAAGCTTCTATTTTTACCAATAAGCGCAATGATTTTATTGATGAGGTACGTCATAGCATCGCTAATTTTATGGATGCCGATCCAGATTTTACGGCAGTGATTCCCAATTTTTCAACGGGTTTCAATACGTTGATCAATGGCATGGATCCTAAGGCTATTGTTTTACTCTTAAAAGGGGATTATCCTTCGGTCAACTGGCCTGTGGAGACCAGAGGTTTTCAAACGCACTATGTAGCTATTGACGAGCAAATGGAGGAGCACATCATAAGCGTTTGTGAAAAACAACGACCTGATTTTTTCTGTTTTTCCATGGTGCAGTACATTTCAGGTATACAAATGGATCTTGATTTCTTAAATGATTTAAAGAAGCGTTTTCCTGATATGATTATGATAGCAGACGCTACTCAATATGTGGGTTCTGAAGAGTTTTGCTTTCGCGAAAGCGGAATAGACATCATTCTTGCGTCCTGCTACAAGTGGCTGCATGCCGGAGATGGAAACGGTTTTATATGTGTAAAAGAAGAAGTACAGGAACATATTTTTCCTAAGGAGATCGGTTTTAGAAGTGCCCGAAATGTCATGAATTCTAATGTGACGTTTATAAGTCGTTTTGAACCTGGACACCAAGATATGATTGCCTTTGGCAGCTTGCAACAAGCTATTTTAAAGGTTCATGAATTGGGCTGGAAGAAGGTGTCAGATCCAGTAAAAGACTTGTCAAAAATAGCTAAAGCTGCTTTTGAAAAACGAAACCTTCTCTCTTCTGTAGTTTGCTCTAGAAAAAATCATTCTTCTATTTTTAATATCAAAGGAGATCAAAAATTATACGAGAAATTACTAGAAAACAATATTATAACTTCATTGCGTGGTGACGGAATAAGAGTAAGTTTTTCCTATTTTAATACAGCAAAAGACTTGAATAAGTTGCTGGAAGTATTAGGTTTGTAGGGCCATAAATTTTCCTATGAGAAAAATATTATTCTTTTGTGTTGTGTTGTTTTTCCAAATAGGATTTGCTCAAAATCCAAATGATTGCAATAATGCGATCCTTCTTTGTGGAGACACTGATTTAGGGATTAACCCTTCTGGTATTGGAGCAAATGAATTTGCACAGCCAGGAAATTTAACACCTACTTGTTTTAATTTCCAGACAGATCAAGTATGGTTTAGAGTAGAAATGGAAACTACAGGATCGTTTAGGTTTGCCTTAACTCCTGATACACCTCAAGCCGATTATGATTTTGCTGTTTTCGGTCCAGTGACCGATTGCAATAACTTAGGAGCTGCAATAAGATGTTCTAGTACCAATCCAGCTGCCGCAGGCGTAACCGGTGAAACTGGATTAAACGATACAGAAGTTGACACTACCGAAGGACCTGGCCAGTTGGGTAACGGTTTTTTACAAGAATTAAGTGTTAATGCTGGCGAGGTATACTACATTATTGTGGGTCTCGCAATAGGGCAAGGCGGTTTTTCTCTTTCTACTAGTGGTAGTGCAGACTTACCTCCATCACCTACAGCAAACCCCATTACAGATCTTGATGTTTGTGATGATTTTGGTCTTCAAGATGGTTTTAGAGAATTTGATTTTACGCCTTTAGATGCAGATGTTCTTTTGGGTCAAACAGGAGTCTCTGTGACTTATCATGAGTCTTTGAATGATGCCAATATAGGAGTCAATGCGCTTACTTTTCCCTATGTAAATACTTCTAATCCTCAAGAGATATTTGTTCGTGCCATAAGAAACGATTCTGATTGTACAGATTTTACAGAGTTTGTGTTGACCGTAGATGATACTAATGTGCTGACCGACGCAGATCCGACCATTATTTGTTCGGATAACACGACAGAATCTTTTGACTTTGCTACCATTATTGATACGTTGGTTGCAAATTCTGCCAATTTTAATATTACCTACCATTTTACAGCGGCCGATGCAGAAAATAATTTGAATCCTCAGGGATCATCCTTTATAGCAACTTTGATAGAAGAAACCTATTATATAAAAGTAATTGATCCTACAGGTCTTTCTTGTGAATATGCAATTAGTGCGCCGTTGTTTGTTGCTAATCCGCCTGCGATAGGAGTGCCCGCAGACTTGTTTTTGTGTGATGATGATTTTGATGGCTTCTTAAATGTGACTTTAAGTACTCAAAATACAGGTATTTTAAACGGTCTTGATCCCTCTTTACATGAAGTGCGTTTTTATGCCAGTAATACAGATCGTACGATGAATCAAAATGCGTTAGGTGCTAATTTTATAAATACTCAAAATCCGCAACCTGTTTTTGTACGTGTTACAGAAACGAGGACATCTTGTTTTAGTGACACAGATTTTAATATTACGATAAGACCTCGACCGGTACTTGCGCCTCAAGAGGATATCATTGTTTGTGTAGATGCCGCAGCATCGACTAGGTTAAGCGTGGAGTCTGGATTTGATTTTTACGACTGGAGTACTGGCGAGAGTGGTGCTACATTAAATGAAATAGCTATAAACCAGCCTGGAAGTTACACGGTAAGGGTTACTAATAATTTTGGTTGTGAGAGCGCACTGACTATAGTAGCATTAGCCTCTGACATTGCCGTGATTGATGATATTGTGACGCAAGACTTTAGAAATGGTGATAATACAGCTCAATTTATTGTTTCTGGACCGGGCGATTATGAATTCTCGGTTGATAATGGTGCTTTTCAAGACAGTAATTTCTTTGATGGATTGTATAAAGGATTTCATACGGTGAGGATAAGAGATAAAAACGGTTGTGGAACGCTTACGCAAGAGTTTGTAGTGTTGGATTATCAAAGGTTTTTTACTCCTAACGCAGATGGTTTTCACGATTACTGGACACTGGACGGTTTAAATACTTTTCCAACGGCAGTTATATACATATATGATCGTAACGCCAAATTACTATTTCAAATGTCTCCCGAAGGACCGGGCTGGGATGGAACCTATTTGAACAACCCATTGCCTTCCAGTACCTATTGGTTCACACTTCAAATCCCTAATAAACCTTTAGTGAAAGGGCATTTTGCATTAAAGAGGTAAGTGTTTAATTCCGCTTTCGCGAAAGCGGAATAGACATCATTCTTGCATCCTTTTACAAATGGTTTCATGCTGGCGACGGAAACTGTTTATATGTGTAAAAGAAGAAGTACAGAAACATATTTTCCCTAAGGAGATCTGTTTTACAAGTGCCCGAAATGTCATGAATTTTAATGTGTCATTTATAAGTCGTTTTGAACTTAGGCATCGAGATATGATTGCCTTTAGCAGCTTGCAATAAGCTATTTTAAAGGTTCGTGAATTGTGCTGGAAGAAGGCGTCAGCTCCAGTAAAAGACTTGTCAAAAACAGCTAAAGCCGCTTTTGAAAAACGAAACCTACTCTCTTCTGTAGTTTGCTCTAGAAAAAATCATTCTTCTATTTTTAATATCAAAGGAGATCAAGAATTATACGAGAAATTACTAGAAAGCAACATCATAACTTCATTGCATGGTGATGGTATTAGGGTTGGTTTTTCTTACTTCGATACGCAAGCGGATTTATGTAGACTGCCGGAGGTTTTAGCTTTATACTTTCTTTTGCCTTGATGAAGATAAGAGAGGACTTGTCTGTTATTTACCATAAAAATAGAGGTGGATATGGCATATAATTCAGTTCAAAACAGGAGCTTTAAAAAGCTATCATCATACTAGTTCTACCTGCTTATTCTTATGCTTTTAACAAGTAGTACAACCATTTTTATTGATTTTTGTTCCAAAAAAGTAGAGCTTTAGATAATTTTAATCATGGAACAACAGTAAAACACTTGTTTTTAATCTTAAATAACTAACGTTCATCGATTTATAGGCTCCAATTGTAGGAATAGTCTTTTTTTGTACAGGACAAATATATAGATTTGCACAAATGATCATTATGTTTTATAAAAGTATTTTAACCGGTTTACTTTTTATTTTATGTATTCATGTGGTTGATGCCCAAGTAGGTATAGAAACAAGTGCCCCTGAGGCGGCCTTGGATATAGCTTCTCCTGATTCTGGTGTATTGTTGCCTAGAATAGATGTATTGTCTCCTACAGATGCTACTTCTGTTATCAATCCTAATGGGGGTGTGTTAGCAGAAGGAACGATGGTGTGGAACACCGCGGTAACCGGTATCCAACCTGCAGGATATTATTTTTGGCAAGGAGGTACATGGAATCAAGTTCTTAGTAGCAATCAGAAGACTCTTCATTTTGGAAAAATGATTATTGACGCTTCCGGCACTAAAATAATTACTGGAGTAGGCTTTCAACCCACTTCTATTGAGTTTACAGCGATTAATAGAGTTCAAGATTATAATGACGGTGCATACAGATCAGGAACTAATAACAGCAACGATGTTCGTATGGCTAGTGGACAAATGACAGGTTATGCGACCAACTATGGTGGTATTTCAAGCCAACAGGTGATCTCTTTTGGTACAAATGGTTCTAGCATTAACAATATAGGTACTTATGCTTCTCAAAATCATTGTATTGCAGCCTATTTTGTGAATAGTAATGCTGACCCTATACACGATAATGGAGACAACAATGGCTCTGATAATCAAGAAGGATTGATACGTGCCTCATTGACCACTTTTGGCACAGATGGATTTACCTTAAATGTAGATCGTTTTCTTGGGGGTCCTTCTTCAGGTAGCAGGAGCAACCGGATTGTGGTGATGTTCAAAGCGTATAGATAAGCATTGATTTTTTCATAAAGGCGATAGAAGAGTTGCTATGCTCCATAATTATTAAGACATTTCTTCTTTGGTACTTCACTGATTTTAAGATAAATAGACACAACTTTTGTTAAATTTCAACAGGTCTTATGTATCTTAATGCGTTTATAAACTTAATTAAGTCCGTTTGAACGAATTCTTAGCTTGAGGTGTGAGTAAATTCTGCTTTGATGCGATAAACACTTAAATTGCAAAAAAAATCATATGTTATTTAAAACTATCACATCTATTTTTCTTTTTCTTTTTCTTTTTAATGCAGCTGGGGCTCAAGTAGGTATAGGAACTGATTCTCCTGAGGCGGCATTGGATGTTAACTCTGCAGATTCAGGAATGCTTATTCCTAGAATTGCGCTAAGTAGCGTTACGCCGTTAATAAATCCCAATGGTGGGCCCTTAGTCGAAGGTACCATGGTATGGAATACAGGAACTGCCGATGTAACTCCGACTGGATTCTACTTGTGGGAAACTGATCAATGGAATTTAGTGGTTAGCGAGAATAAGCCTCAAGTATTTATAGGCAGAATGGTGATTAGTGCAGGTGACAATATGCTAGGGACAAAAACGATCACTGGAATCCCTTTCAGTCCTAGAACAGTTGAATTTACAGCGATAAGTAATACAGAATCGGTTAACGATGGTTATGAGAGGAGTGATAATGGTAATAATGGTGACAATAGTGTGGGTTATACATTTGGTTATGCTAAGGTTACTACCACAGCACCATTTATAGAACAAATTGCAATTTCAGGCGCTGCTAGTGGGGCAAGTATCAATAGAGTAGGGAATTACTCCTCGACCAACAGATGCTTTGCTGCACAATTTGTTAATCAAAATGCCGATGATCAAGGAAGAACATCAGCTTCTATGCAGTCTTTTACCAGCGATGGATTTGTTTTATCAATAGATGAATTTACAGATCCTGTAGTGGTTTTGATACGAGCTTATAGGTAGGGCATAAAAGTCACTTTAACTCTTTATAATCCTTATATTATAGGGCATATCAAGATTTTGTATAGTATTTGTTGCGTTTTTTTATTTTATTGTTCGATAGTTCCGTACTAATTTAGCAGAAAATATATTTAATGTTTCCTTTACGTTTTTTGTTGCTGTTCTTTTGTGGTGTTCAATTTTTGCAGGCGCAACAATTCCCTCTAGACTTTGAAAACAATCAATATTCATTTACGGGTTTTTCTGGATCTTCTTTTTCATTTAGAAGTGACCCTGTTCAAGCCGCAAATAATGTAGGTCAGTTTTTTAATAACGGGAGTCAGCCTAATCAAGGTTTTTTTATAGATGTAGCTACAGCTGTAGATTTAAGTACTGATCAAAATGTGACCTTAAAATTTTATGCCTTTGATCCCAATGCTCATAGTATTGTGCTAAAGCTAGAAATTGGGAATCAACCAGATGTAGAAGTAATTCAACAAACTCCAGGAACTGCAAACACCTGGTCAGACATTAATTTTGATTTCTCAAACGCTATCGAAAGCGGAACTGGAAATGTTGTCTCTGCGATGGGGCAGTACAGCCGAGTGACTGTTTTTATAGATTATGGAGCAAATACTGCGGGCACCTATTTAATAGACGAGATTAACAACGGTGCGGTAGCGGTACCCCCTAACCCTATTGATGTGGTGTATACAGATTTAGTCTGGTACGATGAGTTTAATACTGCAGGAACTAATAATCCTATTGATGCAACCAAATGGTTCCATCAAACACAACTGCCTTCTGGTGGAAATTGGTACAATGGAGAACAACAGCATTATACGAATAGGTTAGATAATTCTTACGTAGAGAATGGCTTTTTAAATATTGTTGCAAAAAGGGAAGCCTTTACCGATCAAGGAGTGACCAAGCAATTCACTAGTGCTCGATTGAATTCTAAGTATGCCTTTACTTATGGGAGGGTAGATGTGAGAGCAAAGTTACCATTCGGTGATGGAACCTGGCCTGCGATATGGACCTTAGGAAAAAACATTAATGAAGATGGTGGTTACTGGGACAGTACCTATGGAACGACCAACTGGCCACTTTGTGGAGAGATAGATATCATGGAGCACGGGTTAGGAGCATTGAATCATGTATCTGCAGCATTACATACCAATTGTGTTGGATGTTCTGGAAACACTCGTAATTTTCAATCGACTACTTTACAAGATGTGGCTAATGATTTTCATGTCTACTCCATGAACTGGTCGCCACAACAAATCACATTTTTAATAGATGACCAGCCTTTTTACACCTATAACCCTGTAATAAAAGATGTCAATACCTATCCGTTTTATGAAGACCAGTATTTTTTATTAAATATCGCTATGGGTGGAGTAGCAGGAGCCATAGATCCTAATTTTGTACAGAGCAGCATGGTTATTGATTTCGTGCGGGTCTATCAAAATACGTTAAGTATCGCTGAGGAAAATACCAACCAGACAGATCTACAAGTGTATCCTAATCCAGCGATAAATGTGGTGAATTTAGAATCTTCAAAAGCGATAGATCAAGTTGATGTATTTGACTTATCAGGCCAACTTTTATTGTCAGTAACAGAGGAGACCAACTTATTAGACATCAGTGCTATTAAAACTGGAATCTATATACTTAAGGTTTATACCCGTGGTATCATCATCAATAGAAAGCTGGTGGTACAGTAATATCTTATAAAGCAGACTTATAACTTCCTATTAGAAAAGGTTAGTTATACAAAAAAGCTCCAAAT
>TARA_R110000751_G_scaffold180038_1_pt1 | contig 65734 bp, 58 predicted proteins | sample TARA_R110000751 | Tara Oceans TARA_R110000751 (sample SAMEA4398001) | marine metagenome | biome: Polar Biome; feature: [MES] marine water layer (ENVO:01000295) within the mesopelagic zone...; material: water (ENVO:00002006), including particulate matter (ENVO:01000060) such... | reverse complement strand
TGATCAAATGTTTCCATTTGGTCATGAAGCGCTCTTAGTGCAGTTCAGGATTCTGCGCGAACCACGGCGCCACCACGGTCGGCCAGGGTCTGCAGATCAGCCGGTTTCAGTTCCACCGATTCGCCACACCCGCAGGCGGATGTCTGGTTCGGATTGTTGAACACGAAACCGGACCGCAACGTCGTCCTTTCGAAATCCATTTCCGTGCCGAGTAGAAACAGCACGGCTTCGGGTGCCACATAGACACGGGCGCCATCTTTTTCGACCATATCATCCTTGCTGTCGGAATCGCTCACCAGATCAACGGTATACTCCATACCGGCGCAACCGCCCTTCTTGATACCAATGCGCAAACCAACGGCCGGCTCCTTTGAAGCAGCGACGAGATTTTTGACACGATCAGCAGCTTTGTCCGTCAATGTCATGACTTCAAATCGGCCCATCTTCAATCTCCTTGGTGCCCTCAGGCAGTTACCATATCAGCAAAGCAACGTTCGATGATTATGCCATATACTTCCATATAACATAATGGTCGCAATTCAGATTTCAATCAGTACCAGCCCACTGCGATTTGCGCTTCTTCAGACATGCGGTCCGGTGTCCAGGGCGGATCAAAGGTCATATTGATCTCCACGCCGGAGATACCCTCAACCGTATTGACCGCATTTTCCACCCAACCGGGCATCTCGCCTGCAACGGGGCAGCCCGGCGCAGTCAGGGTCATGTCGATCTTGACGCTTCGATCATCCTCGATATCAATCTTGTAAATCAGACCGAGTTCGTAGATATCTGCTGGTATTTCAGGATCATAGACCGTTTTCACAGCAGCAATGATGTCGTCGGTCAGGCGCGCAAGTTCATCGCGCGGTATGGTCGTCGCTGAAAAGGTGGCCGGTTGCGAAGTTTCGCCTGTGTTCACTTCATCGTTCATTGAACTCATCCCGATTGTCGCTGTTTCGTCAGGCAAAAAACGCCCGTGCCTTCAACAGCGCATTGTAAAGTGCATCAACTTCCGCACGTGTATTATACATGCCAAATGAGGCACGACATGTCGATGTCACACCAAAACGCTTGAGCAGAGGCTGCGCGCAATGGGTGCCCGCGCGCACAGCCACCCCTGAACGATCAATGACCATTGAAATATCATGCGCGTGAATGCCTTCGATCTCAAAGGACACAATCGCGCCCTTGCCCGGTGCATCACCGAAGATGCGCAGCGAATTGATCTGACGAAGCCTCTCATGTGCATAGGCGCACAAATCAGCCTCATGAGCGGCGATCGCTTCTCTGCCCACACTGTTCATATAGTCAATCGCAACGCCCAATCCAATGGCCTGAACGATTGGCGGAGTACCGGCTTCGAAACGGTGCGGCGGCGCATTATAGCTGACCGCGTCTTCGCTGACGTCGAGGATCATCTCACCGCCACCTTGAAACGGTCGCATCTTCTCCAGCATGTCCTTCTTGCCGTATAGAACACCGATACCCGTCGGGCCATAGAGCTTGTGTCCAGTAAAAACATACCAATCACAATCAATATCGCGCACATCAACGTGCGTGTGCACGGCGGCCTGACTGCCGTCGATCAAGACGGGAATGCCTCGAGCCCGGGCAATGCGACAGATTTCCTTGACAGGCACGACCGTGCCCAGAACATTGGACATATGGGTAATGGCAATGAGCTTGGTACGATCGCTCAATTGCGCTTCAAAATCGGCCAGGTGGAAAACACCCTGCTCGTCTACGGGAACCCATTTCAGCTTGGCGCCCTGGCGTTCTCTGATGAAATGCCATGGCACGATATTGGAGTGATGCTCCATGAGACTGACGACAATTTCATCCCCCTCACCGATTTCCGGCATGCCATAGCCATAGGCCACCGTATTGATCGCCTCGGTCGCTGATTTGGTAAAGACGATTTCGTCTACCGAGCCGGCATTGATAAAGCCCCGCACCTTTTCACGGGCAGCCTCATAAGCATCTGTGGCAGCATTCGACATGAAATGCAGACCGCGATGCACATTGGCGTAGCCGGTCTCATAGGTATGCGAAACCGCGTCAATCACCGCCTGCGGCTTTTGAGCCGATGCGCCATTGTCGAGGTAGACGAGCGGTTTGCCATAGACCTGCTGGGCAAGGATCGGAAAATCCTTGCGGATAGCGTCCACGTCATAGGGGCGAAGCTGCCCAGCGGTTGCCTGTGACGAATCAGCCATGATTGTTCAGCCATGTTTCAAACTGTTTTTCCAGCGCTTCGATCAGGACCTCATTGTCGAGTTCTTCAACAACTTCGACAATAAAGGCCTTAACCAGCAAACTGCGGGCCCGTTTTTCGCCTATACCGCGTGCTTTCAGATAGAAAAGCTGATTTTTATCGATATCCGTAACTGTGGCGCCATGACCACATTGCACATCATCGGCAAAAATCTCCAGTTCCGGCTTGGCGGAAAAATCGCAAAAATCAGACAGCAACAGCGTGTTGCAGGCCATCTTTGCATCCGTCTTTTGTGCAATCTGAGCCACTTTGATCTGGCCCTGGAATACGCCCTTTGCGCGGTCCAGCACAACGTTGCGGAATATCTGGCCCGAAACACAATTGGGCACAATATGTTCAAGCGTCATCGTCACATCCGTGTGGCTATCGTCGCCCAACAGATTGACCCCGCGCAGGGTCAGCTCAGATCCTTCGCCACTTGCCACAATGTGAATTTCCTGACGGACAAGTTTTCCACCGGCATTGGCAACAAAAAGCCGCAGTTTGGCGTCAGCGCCAAGCCGAATGTTGATCTGCCCCAGGTGCGTGTCGCAGGCACCCTGCTCCTGATTGATGACCCAGACAACATCGGCACCTTCGCCAACATCGAGATCCGTGATCGACGAGACCAGGGCCTCATCATCTGAACAGAACGCATGCCGCTCGACAAACAGGCCCTTCACGCCTTTGCCGATCGTTACGGGAAACCGCGTATGGGCCTGACCACCATTATGCAGAACTTGTATTTCCAGCGGATTGTCCAGAACGACATCGTCTTCAACCTGCAGCTTTATTCCGTCGGTAACAAAGGCGCCGTTGACCCGACCGATCAGATCGTCGCTGTTTCGAAGAGCCATATAATCTGCGGCTGAACCGTCAGAAAGATCGTTGCGATAGGATGTAGCACTCACGCCAGGCAGGTCGGCAATATTGCCTGTCTGCCCATCCACCACCGACATGACATTTGAACCGGCAATCAGACTGTCCAGCGGTTCAACATCGGCCACCTTGCCGTTGGAAGGAACCGTTTTCAGCAGATTTCTGAGATCCGTATAGTGCCAGGATTCAACCCGGCGCGTCGGCAGGCCATTTTGTTTGATATCTTCGATATAGCCGTCACGGATGGTCAATATGCCACCGTCACCGGGCAGATTGCCAACATTTTGAACAAAGCTGTCGACCAGCAATTGTTCAGCGGCAGTGATCGGCTTTTTGCTCTGCATATTCATCACAAAACCTTTTTACCCCGGCCGTTTTCAGGCGGCATTCTTGATGACATTTGCATAACCGTCGTTCTCAAGCTCGAGAGCCAATTGCCGATCACCTGACTTGATGACCTGACCCTTGTAGAGAACATGCACGCTGTCAGGGACAATATACTCCAGCAGGCGCTGGTAGTGCGTAATGACAATGAATGACCGGTCGGGAGATCGCAAAGCATTGACGCCGTCAGCGACGATTTTCAGCGCGTCGATGTCCAGACCTGAATCGGTTTCGTCCAGAACGCACAATTTTGGTTCAAGCAGCGACATCTGCAAAATCTCAGCACGCTTCTTTTCACCGCCCGAAAACCCGACATTCAATGGTCGTTTCAACATGGCCATGTCAATTTGAAGATTGGCAGCAGCAGCCTTGACCCGGCGGATGAAGTCCGGCGTTGTCAGCTCATCTTCACCGCGCGCCTTGCGTTGCTCATTCATCGCTACTTTCAGAAATTGCATGGTGGCGACACCCGGAATTTCGACCGGATACTGAAATGCCAGAAACAGACCGGCAGCAGCCCGTTCAGCTGTATCCATACCCAGAATGCTCTGACCGTCGTAGAGGATATCACCCTCTGTGACTTCATAGTCGCTGCGCCCGGTCAGAATGTATGAAAGCGTCGATTTCCCCGATCCGTTCGGGCCCATGATTGCCGCGACTTCACCGTTCTCGACGGTCAGGTTCAGCCCGCGAATGATCTCTGTGCCGTCTTCGGCGATGCGCGCATGCAGATTTCTAATTTCAAGCATATCGGTCTGTCCAAATTCTTTGATGATCCATAGGCAATGCAGGCTTTGTCATCTCAAGCGCTGCCCTATGCAATCCATTCCTGTCTTCATTTCGCTCACCCGCGCCATCAGTCATTGCTGTTGCCTGACAGGGCGGTAAAAGTCGGGATTTATCCAACACTGCCTTCAAGGCTGATGCCGATGAGCTTTTGCGCCTCAACGGCAAATTCCATTGGCAATTCCTGAATCACTTCCTTGACGAAACCGTTCACAATCAGGGCAATTGCCTCTTCTTCAGGAATTCCCCGCTGCATGCAGTAAAACAAGTGATCCTCGGAAATTTTCGACGTCGTGGCTTCGTGTTCGAACTGTGCCGTCGAATTTTTTGCTTCGATGTAGGGCACGGTATGCGCGCCACAATTATTGCCAATGAGAAGCGAGTCACATTGCGTGAAATTACGCGCACCGGTGGCGCGACGATGCGCCGAGACCTGACCACGATAGGTATTGTTGGAATGACCTGCCGAAATGCCCTTGGAGATGATACGGCTGGACGTGTTCTTTCCCAGATGAATCATCTTCGTGCCACTATCGATCTGCTGACGCCCGTTTGATACGGCGATGGAATAGAATTCGCCGCGCGAATTGTCGCCACGCAGAATGCACGATGGATATTTCCAGGTAATCGCCGAGCCCGTTTCAACCTGGGTCCAGGAAATTTTGGAATTGTCACCGCGGCAATCGCCCCGTTTGGTGACGAAATTGTAGATACCGCCCTTGCCGTCCTTGTCGCCCGGATACCAGTTCTGAACCGTGGAATATTTTATCTCCGCATCATCAAGTGCGATGAGTTCGACCACGGCGGCATGCAACTGGTTTTCATCACGCTGCGGTGCTGTGCATCCCTCGAGATAGGAAACATAGCCACCCTCTTCACAGATGATCAAGGTGCGCTCAAACTGTCCCGTATCCTTTTCGTTGATACGGAAATAGGTCGACAATTCCATCGGGCAGCGAACGCCTTTGGGAATATAGACGAAAGAACCATCGGTAAACACGGCACAGTTCAGCGCCGAATAATAGTTGTCCGACACGGGAACGACGGTCGCAAGATATTTGCGTACCAGCTCCGGATATTCCTGAATGGCTTCTGAAATGGCCATGAAAATGACGCCGGCCTTCGCCAGTTCCGCCTTGAAAGTCGTGACAACGGATACCGAGTCAAACACCGCATCAACAGCAACTTTCGATTGCTGGACGCCGGCCAGTATTTCCTGCTCGCGCAGCGGAATACCCAGCTTGGCATAGGTCGCCAGAAGCTCTGGATCCACCTCATCGAGGGTCATCGGTCCGGTCTGGCTTTTGGGCGCCGCATAATAGACGATGTCGTTGAAATCAATTTCCGGATAATCGACGCGCGCCCAATCCGGCGCTTCCATCGTCAGCCAGCGTCGATAGGCGTCAAGACGCCACTCCAGCATCCATTCCGGCTCATTTTTCTTGGCCGAGATGAAGCGGATGATATCTTCGTTAAGGCCTTTGGGGGCCTTGTCCATTTCAACATGGGTTTCAAAACCATATTTATACTGGTCTACATCGATCTGGCGAACCTGATCGATTGTCTCCTGCACAGCAGGCATAGGCGCTCTCCAATCTCGTCGGGTTCAAGGTCCGACAGTTTGTCAAGGTCATGTATGGTCAGGCATTTGCCTTCGCAGCATTTGTCATAACGTATCTAGTGTCGTGAAAACCAAATTTCCACCGTGTGGGCCGCTTGTAAGCCGAATTTTATAACTTTTCTAGACTAGATTAACGGAATTGAATTGCTGCGCGCGATTGCAATCATCCAACGGGGCGCCCAGAGTGTCCAATAATCCAATCGATACAGGCGGTTGACAGCCTTTGAATTTATGTCATTTTTTGCTCTGCCACGGCACAATATGTCGCGCTTTTCACCTTCAGGATGCAGAAGTATCATGCAAGTGCAACTGATCCAGACGTTTGTTGTTTATCTTGTCAAATGCAGCCAGAAAGCGATTCACGTCTTCATCACTTGTTCCAGGCCCGATACTCACCCGCACGCCACCAAGCGCCGTATCGCGCCCCATTGCCGCAAGGACGTGGCTTGGCCCGACTTTTCCCGATGAGCAGGCCGAGCCGGCAGAAACCGCTATTCCTTCCAGATCGAATGATATTTGTGCCGTCTCGGCCTTGAGGCCCGGCAGACAAAAGAAAATCGTATTGTTCAGCCGCATCTGGTCCTGACCATAAATGATACAGTCCGGAGCCAGCGCGCGCATGGCGCTCTCCACAGAGTCGCGCCTCGCGCCCATATCCGCAATGCCTTCACTGAGGTTCTGCAGCGCCACGGCGCACGCTGCTCCAAAGCCGCAGATCGCCGGCGGATTTTCAGTACCAGAGCGGTGTCCCTTTTCCTGTCCACCGCCGGGAATGAGCGGTCTGGGCATCATGATCTCACCGGCACTGACAATGGCGCCCGCCCCTTTCGGACCGCCCAATTTGTGAGACGAGATGAACAGGAAATCAATGCCGGAAGCGTTCATGTCCATGGGCATACGGCCTGCGGCTTGAACTGCGTCGACGACCAGAATACCACCGGCTTTATTGACGATTTCGGCAATCTGCAAAACAGGCTGGCAGATACCGGTTTCATTATTGGCCATCTGAACCGCCACCATGGGCATTCCTGTTGAATGGTCATGGGCTTCCAGAAGAACCGTCAATTGCGCCAGATCCACGATGCCATCGTGATCAACCTTTATGGTTGTCATTTGGTCAGGCGCAAAATGTCCGCCCGCCAGCACGCAGGGGTGCTCAACAGCACTGACGTAGAGATGGCTGATCAACAGATCCGCCTTGCCCATCTTGTAATGGGGGTTCAGCAATGTTGCGGCCGCTTCTGTTGCGCCACTGGTGAAGGTGACATTGGCTGCAGGAGCACCGACCAGCGCTGCAACCTGTCGTCTGGCGGCACTGATGCGTGAACGGGCGATGCGCCCTTCCGCATGCACTGAAGACGGGTTTCCGGGCAGATCCAATGCAGCCATCATGGCCTCGCGTGCCTCCGGCAAGAGAGGCGCGGTCGCATTATAATCCATGTAAATACGTGTCTTGTTCATGCGATTGCCGCGCCAGTCACACTGGCAACGCCTCATTTTTCTTGAATTTTCGGGTGCCAATGGCTTATGACACACCTTCATATCCGGAAGGATAAGCAAAAAACAATTCAAACCAATCCAATTCGTGTTGGTGGCACGGTATAATTCGCCAATTGAAGCGAAAGACTTTTGCCACAAATGGAATTGAGCCGGAGACGCAATGCCTGAAGTCATATTTAATGGTCCCGCCGGACGGCTGGAAGGCCGCTATCAGCCCGCCAAGGAAAAGAATGCACCGATCGCCATCGTGTTGCACCCCCATCCGCAATTTGGCGGAACGATGAACAACCAGATTGTCTATCAGCTTTTCTACATGTTCCAGCAGCGCGGGTTCACCACCTTGCGTTTCAATTTCCGCTCCATCGGGCGCAGCCAGGGTGCCTTCGACCACGGCATCGGTGAATTGTCCGATGCGGCAGCGGCGCTTGACTGGATACAGACGCTTCACCCCGACAGCAAGGGGTGCTGGGTTGCCGGCTATTCTTTTGGTGCATGGATCGGCATGCAATTGCTGATGCGTCGGCCTGAGGTCGAAGGCTTCATGTCCATCGCGCCACAGCCGAACACGTATGATTTCGCCTTCCTGGCGCCCTGCCCCTCCTCGGGTCTCATCATTCACGGCGACGCCGATCAGGTCGCGCCGGAAAAAGATGTTCAGGGACTGGTGGAAAAGCTCAGAACCCAAAAGGGCATCATGGTCACCCATAAGGTCATGCCCGGTGCAAATCACTTCTTCAGCGGACAGGTCGACGGGCTAATCGAGGAATGTTCCGACTATCTGGATCGGCGTCTGGCCGGTGAACTGGTGCCCGAGCCTGCGCCCAAGCGCATCCGTTAAACGTCCGCAATTGGACAATGAAAGACAGGTTGCGGCAACAACATCTGAATTTGCCGCAACCAAGGAGCATGAAGCGCTCCAGCCAGGTTTCTGAATGGGCATCAACCATGGCCAGAAGCCACCGTCTAATTGTCAAAGGTGGTTCCTCGGATGACCGGGATTGTGGTGTTTGCCCGCCCTCTGCGCATCACGGCCGTCCTGAAACCAGCAAGCACATCCAGAGCAGATTTCGACCAAAGCGATTTTCGACTTCTACGCCAACAATGGCGCTTTCGTTCAGGTTAAATCACGGTTGTCTGCCCTTGGCTCCACATAGCAACCTCCCGAAGTCGGTTGACGGCACCCGGTTGTGCCCGGCCAGCTCAGCGGCAGGCCAAGTCTTGAACGAATGGCCAGAAACGCCCAGGCCTCGGCTTCCATCGCATCTCCGTCAAACCCCATATCCTCAGCGGCCACAACGTTGCCATCCTGAAGGGCTGCGAGTTCTCTCAAATCATCCATGATGGTGCGATTGTGCCGTCCGCCGCCGCAAATGATCCATTGATCCACCGGCAAAGGCAATTGCGCAGATGACTTGAATATCGCTTCGGCGGTCAATCGCGCCAGGGTGCGGGCGCCATCCTCAAGCGAGGCACTGGCCGGATCGGGCGGACGAAAATCATTTCGGTCGAGCGAACGCCTTTTTTCATCGGCAAAAAACGACGCCTGCAGATATTTTTCCACGATTGAACGGATAACGCGCCCTTCACTGGCAATGGCACCCCCCTGATCAAAAGGGATACCCGCTTTCATTTCGACCCATTGGTCGATCAGCGCATTGCCTGGGCCCGTGTCGAAGGCCAGAACCGTCCCGTCTTTCCCCACCCATGTAATGTTGGATATGCCGCCGATATTGACGAATGCGACACTTTGTTTCTGCTCCAGTGAGACTGCCAGCGCTGCATGATAGGCGGGTGCCAATGGTGCACCTTCGCCTCCGGCCTCAATATCCGCTGCGCGCATATCGTAGACAACCGGCACAGCAAGTCTGTTGGCCAGCAGGGCGCCGTCTCCAATCTGAACCGTCAGCTGTTGCAGGGGCCGGTGCAAGACTGTCTGGCCATGAAAACCCACGACATCAATGGTCGCCAGATCAATGTCGAATTGCTTTGCAAACTGAAAAACCGCATCGCCGTGCAATTGCGTCAATTCGCCTTCCAGTTCGGCCAGATCCCCTGGTCTCTCGCTCCTCAGCCTGATCGAGGTGGCGCATTCCAGCGCACTGGCAAGCCTGCGACGGAAATCCGGCCGGTAGGCCACGCTTAAAGACGGACCGCGTTCCAGCACCCGCACACCGTCGCTTGTGATCAGCGCAACATCAATACCATCCATCGATGTTCCACTCATCAGGCCGATGGCAGTCATGGCATCGGATCGGGGCTCAAATGCCGGCCCGGATGGGCGAGAGGATAGAGTTTTGTCAGGCACCATCAAGCTCCTCAATCAGTTGCATCAAAACAAATGGCGTGAATTCTCTGCGAAACAATGATAGATGCCCCGCCGAGCCGATAATACCTTTTGCCTGCGCCAAGGGCATCTGCAAGGAAAGAATGACAATGCCTGCTTTCAAGTCCGAATTCCTCCATACGCTCCACGAACGCGGTTTCATCCATCAGACCTCGGATGACGCTGGTCTCGACGCATTGCTTAACAAGGAATCGGTGAAAGCCTATATCGGGTTTGATCCGACAGCCTCCAGCCTGCACGCCGGTTCATTGATTCAGATCATGATGTTGTACTGGTTCCAGAAGAGCGGACACAAGCCCATTGCATTGATGGGCGGTGGAACGGGCATGATCGGCGATCCGAGTTTCAAGGATGAAGCGCGCCAATTGATGACACCAGAAAAGATTGCAAACAATCTTGAAGGCATCAAACGCTGCTTTGCAAAATACCTTCAGTTCGGTGACGGCCCCGGTGATGCGCTGATGGCCAACAATGCCGACTGGCTGATGGACATCAACTATGTCACCTTTTTGCGGGATGTCGGACGTCATTTTTCCGTCAACCGGATGCTGACCTTTGATTCGGTGAAGATGCGGCTGGAACGGGAACAATCGCTTTCGTTTCTTGAATTCAACTACATGATCCTGCAGGCCTACGACTTTGTGGAACTCAGCAAACGCCATGATTGCCGCATTCAGATGGGTGGCTCGGATCAATGGGGCAATATTATCAATGGTATTGATCTTGGGCACCGCATGGGTACGCCGCAGCTCTACGCGATCACCTCGCCGTTGCTGACCACCTCGTCAGGCGCCAAAATGGGCAAATCGGCAAGCGGTGCGGTCTGGTTGAACGCTGACCTGTTGAGCGTTTACGATTTCTGGCAATATTGGCGCAACACCGAGGATGCGGACGTCAACCGGTTCCTGAAGCTTTACACGACACTGCCGATGGATGAAATCGGCAGGCTGGAAAGCCTCGGTGGCAGCGAGATCAACGAAGTCAAAAAAATCCTGGCAACCGAAGTCACTGCTATTTTGCATGGGCGTGCGGCAGCCGAAGAAGCTGCCGAGACTGCTCGCAAGACGTTCGAAGAAGGCGCGTTGGCGGAAAATCTGCCGTCAATCGAGATCGCATCCGGTGAATTGAAAGCAGGCATCGGCATTTTGAGCCTGTTCGTCACGGCCGGTCTGGCGGGATCAAACGGCGAGGCGCGTCGCCATATCAAGGGTGGTGCGGTGCGCATCAATGATGCCCAGGTCAGTGACGAAAGACGCCTGTTGAGCGATGCGGATCTGACGCAAGACGGCGTGATCAAGCTGTCACTGGGCAAGAAAAAACATCTGCTCGTGCGTCCCGTATAACCCAATTCATTTGCAGAGCATCTGGAATGCATGTCTTGCAAAGGATGTCATTTCAACAATTGTGAGGCGGCTCTATTTGCCGCCCTCGTTGGGATCATGGGTGCGTGGAGCAGGTTCCGTTCTGTTTTCATCGCGAAACTGGAAAATCGATCTGAATATTCCCGGCGCAATGATGGAAATCGGGTTGATGACGAGTTGCGGCTCATCGCGTCGCCCGGACAGCCGGAATGTTATGCCAATCAATCCTCTGTCGCGACCATTGCCCAGCAACACACCGAGAACCGGTATTTCAGCCAGGATCCTGTTCAACCCATAGGCAGGCATGAATGTGCCTGTGACATTCATATTGTCGTTTTCGTCAAAGACAGTGCCTTGAAAGGCAAACCCCACCAGAGGGCCACGGGCAATGCCGTCAGTGACCCGAAGGTATCCCTTTCCCATTTCGACGCGCGCATATGCGTTCTGGAATTGAGCACGGCTGACATCAATATCGCGCCGTACCGCCTGATTGAGGCTTTCGCTACCGTCTGCCTTTGACGACACAAGGGACTTCAGATTTTCATCATTGACGATGCTGAATTCGCGCATGTCAATCGAGCCGATATAGGGACCATTGCCTGCCCTGACCAATTGCACTGCAAGCTGTCCGCCGTCGATTTTATCGTAAATGTCGACAAACCGGGCAACAGCTCCGGCATCGGTGCTGGTGAATGTCAGCACCAAGCCTGATCCATCGTGTGTGCCTTTGGCTGCAATCGCTCTGCCCCTGTCCGTCTTGGCGGTCAGATTGAGTTTGAGAATGTTGCTTCCAACACCGCTATAGGCCAGTTTCAACCCCTGCATGGATTCATTGTTGAAGCCGAAGGCGCGTTTTGTATTGACGTTCAGATCAACCCTTGGCTTCCCCTCATCACTGCCACTGCCTGAATCCTTCAGCAGCTGTTTGATCGTGGAACGCAAGTCGATCGCTTCGCCGCCAACGTTGACAAGATACGAATTTCCCTTGCGGGTCATATTGACCGAGAAATCGTCATTGCGGCTCAATGAAGCCCGGCTGAACTTGGCACTGGTGACGCCTCCGCCCGACACCTGCAGGCTGCCCAAAGCCGAAAACCCCTCACCGCGCAGGTTCAGATTCTTGATGAGCATATTCTGCGGCAGCCCGGGATCGGAATTTCCATCAGCCGATCCTCCTTGCGGTATCACCTCAAAACGTGCCGAGGCCTTCACACCCTTGCCCTTGGACCAGCCAATCCAAGGCAACAGCAATTCTGCATTGGTCAGATCGGCATCGATCTCCTGTCGTCCATCACGCTGCAATATTGTGGTGAGATGAATGGTGCCTTTGATATATTCATTCAACTGTGGTGCAAACTGTGCCCGGTCATCATCGGACACATACATTTTGACTTCACGAAACGGTTCCACCCCCTTTTGGGAATCGATCGGATCAATAAAGTTCAGATGCGATTGCATTCCGTTAAGCTCGGCATCCACGTCGATCCTCATGGCCTGCGTGTCAACAAACATCCTGCCCTGTGCATTGGTGACTTTCACACCATTGACCTTTGGGCCCAGGCTGACACCATCAAGATTCAACTCCACATTCCACTCAGGCTTGGGTGGTTGCTGCCTCTTGACCAGACCGAATGTCAGTTCGACCTGCGAGCGCACTGTGCCGGAAAAATCTTCCGGCGTGTAAGGTGTGCGCTCCAGTGCATTGATCGGTTGATAGGAAATCAGTTCAGCGACGGCTGAAGCATCCCCTTCCATGGCAATGGTCAAATGCGCCATCAAGGGTTTTGCATCTGTGCTTTCTATCGTGAATGTGCCATCAGAAACAGCAACACTTCTGCCCGTGGGAAAATATGCAGACCCCTGGTTAATCTGAAGCTCGAGGTGCTGGCCGCGCAATGAAAGCAGACCGGTGGCATCTCTGACCGGCGGGATCTCACCGGCGATATCAAAACGAGCATCTTCAATATTGAAGTCGACCTGAAGCTGGTTTTCGTCCAGATGCAAACCGCCTGGCATCCCTTCCGCCATCCGGCCACCGGGAATAAACACCCTGATGGCACCGCCTGTAACGGTTCCGCCAAACAGATTTTCCTGCACCCAGGCGCGTGCCCTCTTTGCAATCCAGTAGGGCCACAATTGTTTGATGGCAGTGGTCTGCATTGTATTCACATTGGCGACGAAACTGACTTCCGGACTGGTATCTGTGAGTTGAATGCTTGCCGATGAAAACATCGTGCCGCCCTGCCCCGAAACAATAAATTCATCCACATAGAAACGCCGCTCGGATTTTATAAACCGGGCAAAGGCCTTCATCGCCACCGTTACCGGCGGTTCAATGGAGTCTGTCGGCGCTATGGTTGCCTTGTCGACCAACAGGTCTATGGCAAAGCCATCCTGACTTTCGCTCTGATAATTGCTGAGATCAATAATGCCACCATTGAAGCTGTAGGAGGATTTTCCTATTTTCAGTCTGGAGGGTCGGAACTCAAGGGATTTACGCTTGGTATCAAGCGCCAACCGGATGGTGCTTTGCTCCAATTGCGCAGCAATTCCATCCATGAAGAGCTCGCCCGAGGAGAGCTGCAGATTGGCTTTCAATTGGGCTGGCTCCTCACCCTGGCCCTCAAGCGCCTGAAATTCCACGCGTGCAAGACTCTCGAGACGGAATTTCCTGTTTGGATTATCGGTAAAGGTACGGATCATCTTGCCGAGGTGGACCCCGGTCAGATTGGCAATCATTTGCATCCGTTTGTTTGTTCCGGGTTTGACCGAAGCTTTGCCGTCGAACTTGATATTCTGATCAGCAAATTGAATTGCTGCCTCAATCTCGAATCCAGCCGCATTCATTTCTGCAATTTCCGCAGTCTCAACATTGACCGTATATCCGGTAAAGCCCTCGTTTTCCGATGCCACCGAATGCCCTATGCCCTCAATGATGACATCGCGCAGGATGATACGGCGGGTTCCCCTCAGTCTGAGCGCCCGCGACAGATCATGAATTGCCAAAAAGCCGCGGTCGGTCAACAACTCCAGATCCGTGACCTTCAGCGACGAAACATTGAGAGTACTTTCACTGTTACTATTTCTGCTTTGCGTCTGTTTGCGGATGGCATTGGCAACGATGAAGCCACCATCGATTTCAACATGGGATATTTTCAGACTGCCCGACAGAAGCGGCAGAACCTTCAGGGCAATGATGACTGCCTTTGCCCGCACGGCTTCCTGGCCATCCACCCCGGCCCGCAGATCAACCTCTCTGGCAACCAGCGCCAGGCGCCCGCCTTTGGCGAAACGCACATTAGCGCCGCCAACCGTCGCCACAAAGCGATCTCCGACGGCATTTTGAAGAAGCGTCTGTGCCCTATTGGCAAGCGCTCCGTTCACCACGCCACTTTCGAGCAGAAACACCCCCGATATGAGGAGGATCAGCACGATGGCAGTCAGGAAGGTGAAGAGACGCGCAAATCCATAGAGCAATCGATGGTCATGCGGCGTATGGACGATGATCGGATTTTCGGCATTGGCAGAAGGCATGGAATGCAAGGCAACAGACACAAGTCCGTTGTTTTTTCTGCTCCCACCATTTCCAACTGACATTGATTGTTGTTCCGCGACTATACAAAGTTTGCAGCATCCGTCCACGCTTTGATAATGTGCAGCAACGGGACGATTCTACGTTCAACTATATGACAATTTATATGACTACCATATAGAGCGCATCCGGCCTATCAACAGGTCGGGAACCATGGCAGAGGACAGCACAAATGGTATTACTTGCAGAAGGCATGAAAGCACCTGAATTCACATTGCCACGCGATGGCGGCGAAACCGTGACACTGGCGCAATATTCCGGGCGCAAGCTGGTGCTGTTTTTCTATCCAAAGGACGACACCAGCGGATGCACGACAGAAGCCATCGCATTCACCGCCTTGCGCGAGCGTTTTGACGCAGCCGGCGCAGATATTCTCGGCATGTCGCCTGACAGCCCTGCCAAACATGACAAATTCATTGCCAAACATGAATTGAACGTCGCTTTGGCGTCAGACGAAGAAAAAACCACGCTGGAGGCCTATGGCGTCTGGAAGGAAAAAAGCATGTATGGCAAAAAATACATGGGCGTCGAACGATCCACCTTCCTTGTGGACGAAAATGGGACCATTGAAAAAATCTGGCGCAAGGTGAAAGTACCGGGCCATGCGGAAGCCGTTCTGGAAGCCGTCAGCACTTGAACGCGTCCATAAAGGCATTCATATGCATCGCATAGGAAAGCTTCATGGGGGCATGACATTGGCATCTTCCAGGCCGATCACGACGTTGCGCGAAGGAACCAACCAGGCGATAGCGGCAGCAGATCTTGACGTGAAAACCGCCATTGCTCAAGAGACAGCCAGACGCTGGTTTTCGCGATCCCTGTCTCTGCGCTCGCCACTCGATTCGCCCGTTGCGGACAGACCGGGACGTCCTGAAAAGCCTGAGTTGCTGCCGCCAAGCATGATCGGAAAGCGCAATCTGAATTCCGTCAAGAGTCGCATTGCCCTGCTGCATGCCCTCGCCCACATAGAGTTGAATGCGACAGATCTGGCCTTGGACATCGTGGCGCGTTTTGTCACGGAATCCATGCCGCAATCATTTTTTGATGGCTGGATGCAGGTCGCCTTCGAAGAGGCAAAACATTTTCTTCTTGTTCGCGGACGCTTGCGTGATCTGGGAGCAGATTACGGCGATTTGCCAGCCCATGATGGCCTGTGGCAGGCAGCACATGATACGCGCAATGACCTGACCGCGCGTCTGGCTGTTGTACCGCTCATTCTCGAGGCACGGGGATTGGATGTCACGCCGTCACTACAGGCAAAGATGCGCAAAACCGGAGACCATGAGACCGCTGCAGTATTGGACATCATCTATCACGATGAAAAAAAGCATGTGGCCATCGGCGCCAAATGGTTCCGCTTCCTGTGTCATCGGCAAAAGCGCAACCCGGCGGATGCATTTCGGCAATTGGTCAGGGCAAATTTTCGCGGACAGGTCAAAGCGCCCTTCAACGATATGGCGCGTGCAGAGGCAGGATTGACACCTTCCTTTTACCGCAATTTGTCATCTGTCAACGCTTCCTGACGCAAGAAATCACCTATTTATTTTCTATGCTCAACAGTACAAATCAAATCTTTATTAACCTTAACAGAGTCTAATAAGCGCACCAACGTCTTCGTATTCATTAGGGGAATAGAGTGTCGCATAGCTCAGTCAGCCGCGTATTCGGCAAACGCTCAAAGCAACACACATTGATTCTGGCCAGCGGCGACAATATACGCCATTGGACCATTCGACCCTGGGTGGTCGGTTTGACGGCCAGTTTTATAGCTGTCATGGCGATTGGATACCTGCTGGCGACAACCTATCTGATTTTGCGGGACGATCTGGTTGGATCGGCAATGGCCCGTCAGGCCAGAATGCAACATGCCTACGAGGACAGGATTGCATCACTTCGATCCCAGGTCGACAGGATCACCAGCCGTCAATTGCTTGATCAACAGCAGATGGACAACAAGGTCACGGAACTGATGGAGCAACAGGCCAGGATCAGCACCAGGCACGGGCGCATTGATTTGCTGTTGAACAAAGCCGACCTTGCCGTTGTCTCCCCGGTTCGAATTCCTGTACCGAAGACACGGCCGGAAACGGCTGACGCGGGAAATCGGCAAGCCTCGCTTGAGACTGCGACAACCCACAAGGAAAACAGGTTTGCATCACGTGAAATACCGCTTCGCATAAGCCATCTCGCCTATGCCGATGCAGGCAATAGCGCAACGCAGAACGCCGGCAAATTGTTCGATGACGTATTCTTTTCTCTCAAGACGATCGAACACGAGCAATTCAAAAAGGTTCAGCACCTGACATCAAATACCTATCAGGCCGTCGAGACAATCCATTCGATCCTGCGCAAATCCGGCATCAAGACCCAAGAGGAAAGCGGCATCGGTGGCCCATTTGTGACAGCCGAAAACCCGGCGGTTTTCGATACGTCCCTCAAGGATCTGGGCACCGCACTCGATAAGCTTGAAAAAGCAAAGAAGTTGGCGCGCAAAATCCCCATCGCCAACCCCGCACCTCATCAGCCCATCAGCAGCCGTTTCGGCACACGCCGCGATCCCTTTCTCGACCGGGTTGCCCATCACTCGGGGATCGATTTCAAGGTCGCCTACGGGCAGGCTGTCTTTGCGACCGGTACCGGCACTGTCTTGAGCGCCGGCAGAAAAGGTGGCTACGGAAAAATGATCGAGATTGATCATGGCAACGGCATCACCACCCGCTTTGCGCATCTCTCACGGATGCTGGTTAAAGTCGGTGATCGCGTGACTGTGGGGCAGAAAATTGCCGCAGCGGGAAGCACCGGGCGATCAACAGGCCCCCATTTGCACTATGAAATTCGCGTCCATGACAAAGCAGTTAACCCTCAACGCTTTTTGGCTGCCGGAGAAAAGCTGACCCCTCTTCTCTGACAGGTTGAAGACCGCAAAGCGGCCTCATCGCCAAATTGCGGGCACCCGGGGCTGCAAATGGGAGCCTTCGACAGGTGATCTCGCATCCTGCCTGATTTTGCAATTTTGTTTCAGAATTAACACTGTTCGACATAAAACCCCCATATTTGGGTAGGAATATGAGTATATTCCGTGATTTCCTTGACTTGAGGGATGGTTCGGACTAGTCGGAGCACAATGTGAGTGGAGTGTCATAAGACCTCCGGGCAGTTAGTGACTCTTGTAACGGAAACGACGTTCTCATTGATTACATTCTCTGATCTTGGCTTAAGTCAAAAGGTTCTTTCAGCTGTCGAAGACGCTGGATACACAACACCGACTCCAATTCAGGCTGGCGCCATACCACCTGCCTTGGCTGGAAGAGACATTCTTGGAATAGCGCAAACCGGCACAGGTAAGACGGCATCCTTTGTATTGCCGATGCTGTCCCGGCTTGAAAAAGGCCGTGCGCGAGCGCGGATGCCCCGGACATTGATCCTGGAACCAACCCGCGAATTGGCCGCTCAGGTTCAGGAAAACTTCATCACCTATGGCAAATATCACAAGCTGAATATTGCGCTTCTGATTGGTGGCGTTTCCTTTGAGGAACAGAATAGAAAACTCGAACGCGGTGCAGACGTACTGATCGCAACACCGGGTCGTCTTCTCGATCACCAGGAACGCGGCAAGCTTCTCCTGACCGGCGTTGAAATTTTCGTTATCGACGAAGCGGACCGCATGCTGGACATGGGCTTCATTCCCGATATCGAACGGATCGCAAAGCTTATTCCCTTTACCCGTCAAACCCTGTTCTTTTCTGCGACCATGCCTGCAGAAATCCAGCGGCTGTCAGACGGATTTTTGCAAAACCCGGAAGAAGTCAGGGTCGCGCCCGCCGCCTCGGCAGCCACGACGGTGACGCAACGGGTGGTGGCATGCAAATCCAAGGATTTTGAAAAGCGCGCGCTATTGCGTGATCTCATCCGTGAGCAGGACAACCTCAAAAACGCGATCATATTCTGTAATCGCAAGCGCGACGTGTCTGACTTGTTCCGGTCACTGGAGCGCCATGGTTTTTCCGTCGGCGCATTGCACGGTGACATGGACCAGCACTCGCGCACGGCCATGCTGCAGGGTTTCCGGGAAAATAAAATTCAGCTTCTGGTCGCCTCTGATGTGGCGGCTCGCGGGCTTGATTTGCCGGATGTCAGCCATGTCTTCAATTTTGATGTGCCAATCCATGCAGAAGACTATGTGCACCGGATCGGTCGAACCGGACGTGCTGGACGCGAAGGTGCATCCTTCACACTGGTGACCTCCCGTGAGTCCAAACAGTTGGATGCCATCGAGAAATTGATCAATCAGAAGATCGCATGGCATGATGGTGACCTGTCATCTGCCAGCACTGGTGCCAGTGAAGAAGAAGCACCAAAGCCGAAGACACGCTCAAACCGCAGCTCCGGAAAATCCTCCGGCGAGACGAGCGGGCGCAACCAGCGATCAAGCAGCAGAAAAACTCAAGAAGAAAAGCCGGAACCCGTCGAAATGGTCAAACAGGAAAAAAGCCCCGCGACCAATGATAACAAGAACAGACGTGGCGGCAGACGCAATGACAGAGATGATTCATCGTCTCCGGTCGGTTTTGGTGATGAAATTCCAGCTTTCATGATGATTGGCGAGAAACGCTAAACCTGATCATCAGCAACGGTGCGCATTTTTGCGCACCACCTTTGCCCCGAAATACTCCCAACATCCCTCAAAATATAAACACACTGAATTTTCCGTGCCCACAGCATGTGCACGTCTTTCCTATGTTGTCTCGCAGATATTAAAGATCACCCGACGATCAATTTCTCCAGGCGTCCTCTTAGATCGTGAAACGGCACTGGAGTTGCACAGACTTACGTTTCTGCGACACGCCTCCGCCCACCACACGCCGATCTGCATCTTGGATGACCCCGACAATCATCCTTTCGATGGTCACAGGGCCCAATCCCTCGAACATTTCCTTATGGCTTCAATATCCTTTTCCAGCTGTTCCCATCTTTCATCGACCGCACCGAAAGCGGACCCGGATATCATCTGCCGGCTTGCCTGTCACGGCCCCCCGCCCGAGCCCTTCGTACAACTGAATGCTTTTGGTGAGCTTCTCTGTTCGCAATCCAGATCCCCGCTCCATGATTCAAAGCGGAAATACACAATTTGAAATACAGGCGCAATGCGACCAATAAACCCCTGCAATACAACTGATATTACAAAAAATATGCAAATATTGAGAATAGTAACAATGGTTCAATGGTGATAAAATCAGGGCGTTACACGGGAAATTCATCAGTTGAACAGGGAGCAATCATCATGGAAGCTTTGATTCCAATTATCATACAGGCCGTTTCCGGCGCGGTCGGCGGCGGCGTCATCGGCAATGTCGTCAAATCCGCGGCCATGAGCATGTTGCCCAAATTGCTTGCAGGTGTGGTTGGCGGTGTTGCCGGCGGCAGCGCCATTGGCCCGATCATCGCAGGCATGATAGGCGGCGACATGAGCAGCGGCATGGATATGAGCTCGATCGTCGGTGACGTCGTCGGCGGCCTTGTCGGCGGCGGTGTGCTGACCGGCATAGCAGGCGCCGTCATGGGCGCCATGAAAAAATAGTTCCTTGCTCGGGATGAAGAAAAAGGCGGCTTCGCCGCCGCCTTTTGTGTCCCACGAATGGGCAACCCAATGAAAGCGCACAGCTAGTCGCCCGCTGGCGTCTCGTCCGGTTCCAACTGGCTGCGTGCAATCCGCCTTGCTATCTTGAAGATACCGTCGAGAATTTCGACCAATTCCACCTCCCGCACATAGCCCATCAGCGCGCTTTTTTGATGGCCTTGGGTCTGCCCGAACCATTCCCTGCTCATGTTTCGCGACATGCCCATGACTTCGCGCTTCTTGTTTCGCACGGAGACAGCCAGTTCCACGTTCTTCTTGACAACCGCCTCTACCGCTTGATCCAGCGCCAGCGCGACCTCTGCGTGATAGGCGCGGATCCGCCGCGCCGCCTCGGGCGTAATGGGTGCGTGCTCGTCCAGCCGCTTGCGCGCCGAAATGGTGATATCTGTCGTGATGCGGTCGGCGACATGCTCCAGATCGTTGGCGACGCTGACGAGCTGCAATAGATCGCGCGACTGCTTATCCGAAAGCCGCATCAGCGAGATGCGTCCCAGATATTCGATGATGGCTCTATGAAGCCGGTCCACCGGCGGATCCATCTCTTCAAGCTCCACAAGCGCCCGACGCGACGTAGACAAAGCGGTCGGCAGGGCCTTCACAAGCAGGTCGTCCACATAGTCGCCCATCCGCCCGATCTCGCGCCGCGCGTTCTCCAGGGCGAATCCGGGGGTGGATAAAAGCCCTTCGTCCAGGTATTTCGGCGTCAGCGGCGCCTCCTGCGACAGCGGTTTGTCCGGCACCAGCCACTCCACCAATCGCGCAATCTGCGCCGTGAAGCCGATAAACAGAACGGTATTCGCCACGTTGAACACCGTATGGGCGTTCGCCACCTGACGCGGCACATCAGACTGCGGAGAAATCATCCGTGCGAATGCCGAGAGCTGATCAATGAACATGATCCACACGACCACTCCCGCCACATTGAACAGCACATGCACAACTGCCGCCCGCACCGCCTCCCGCGGCTTGCCGATTGCGGCCAGTCCCGCCGTGGCGCATGTACCGATATTGGCGCCCATCGCTACCGCGATCGCCGTCTCCAGCGTCATCACACCCTGGCCCGCCAGCACGATCACGATGCCCGTCGTCGCCGCCGAGGACTGGATGACCGCCGTGAACACCATGCCAGCCAGCACCGCCAGCATTGGAATCTCAAGCGTCGCGATGAAGTCGATGAACATCTGACTGGTCCTGAGTGGGACCATGGCTTGGCTCATGAGCCCCATGCCGTAGAACACAAGCCCGATGCCAAAGAGCATCCGCCCGTAGTCCTGCCAATCCCGATTCTTGAACAGGAACGCGACCGCGAACCCCAGCGTGATCATCGGCAGCGCGAAACGCGTCACGTTGAATGCAAGGATCTGTGCGGTGACAGTGCTACCGATATTGGCGCCCATGATAACGCTGACGCTCTGCGCCATCGACATCAATCCCGCCGAGATGAATCCGACCAGGATCACCGTCGTCACAGAGGACGAGTTCACCAGTCCTGTGAACAGCGCGCCTATCCCCGCGCCCATGAACCGGTTGGTTGTGACTTTGCCAAGCACGTCCCTTAGCTGCTCGCCGGCCACCCGCTTCAAAGCCGCAGTCATCAGGTCCATGCCGAACAGGAATAGTGCCAGCCCTCCAAACAGCCCAGTAATAAGTGTGAATTTGTCGAGTTCTTGCGTCATTCCTCCATCTCGGGCCGTGCTTTGACAACCGTAACAGGCGGCCCGGCCATCTGAACCACGCGCTCGGCAACGGATCCGAGCATGACGTGTGGCAGTCCCGTCCGTCCACGGCTTCCGATGACAATCAGATCCGCTCCGATCTCGTTGGCAACTTCAGTAATGCGGCCCGGTGGCAGGCCGCTGACCTGCACCGTCTCTAGCCGCTCGAGACTTCCTGCCTCCGGATACTTTCCTTTGAACTCCACGATGAAATCTGTAAACATTTCTCTGGCGACGTCCTCCAACGGCCGGAGCCAGTCGCCATCGGGCTTACGATAAAATCCAGGGCTGGACGCAGGATCGTGCACGACGTTAAGCACGACCAGTCGCGCGCCATCGCGCGCCGCCTGGCCGCATGCCCACAAAAGGGCAGCCTCGGAATCCGCCGAGAAATCCACGGCGCACAGGACCGTGCCTGTTTTGTCTTTCATGGCAGAAGCGCTCCCCGGATCATAAAGAAGATCATCGCGGAAAAAAGCGCAGTAGCCGGCACGGTAATCACCCAGGCGGCGGCGATGCGCAGCAGCAGCGTGCGCTTGACCAGTTCAGCCCGCTGAATTTTCCGCAGGCCCTTGCGCTCGGCCTTGTAAAGCGCGCCTGCTGCTCCGCCGGATTTCAGCCTCCGCAACATCTCGCCCTTCTGCTGCACACTCGCCGCATCAAACCGAGCGAGAAAGACTTCAACAGATTCGCCGTCCTCTCCTCGATGATGCTCCCGGATCTCCTCAGTCATCCGCGCGTAGCTGACCTTCAGGTATTCGCGCAGGAAGCCGACCCCGAACACCCCACCGACCGCGATGTGTGTCGAACTGACCGGAAGCCCCAGCTGAGAGGCGATGATCACGGTGATCGCGGCGGCCAGCGCCACGCAGAAGGCGCGCGCCTTGTCCAGCTCAGTGATCTCAGAGCCGACCGTCCGGATCAACTTCGGCCCATAGAGGGCCAGGCCCAGCACGATGCCGGCGGCGCCGACCAGCATCACCCAAAACGGGATCGGCGCCTTGCCCGCTATGTCACCATGCATGATCGCTTCGCTGATACCCGCAAGCGGCCCGACCGCATTTGCCACGTCATTGGCGCCATGAGCAAAGCTTAGAAGCGCTGCCGCGAATATCAACGGCACCGTGAAGAGCGCATTGACCCCATTCTTGTCGTTGGGTAAAGCCGGTGCGACGCGCGCCACATGACGGCGCATCAGCGCCCAGACCAAGGCTGCAATGACAATCCCGACGAGACTTGCGGTCATGAACCCGACGGGAAAGATCTTCTTCAAGCCTTTGAGCATCAGGTAGGTCGCGAATGCCCATGCCATCACCGCGATCAGCAACGGAGCCATCCGTTGTGCTGCAGCCATCAGATCCGGCTGATAGGTGATCGTGCGCTTGATGAGATAGAGGAATGCTGCCGCGATGATACCGCCAAGGATCGGCGAGATGACCCATGATGCGGCAATGCGAGCCACCACCCCCCAATCGGCAATGCCCCAGCCGGCCGCCGCAATGCCCGCCCCCAGAACGCCGCCGACGATGGAATGGGTTGTCGACACCGGCGCGCCGACGGTAGTCGCGAAATTCAGCCACAAGGCAGCAGCCAGCAGTGCCGCAATCATCAGCCAGATGAAGGTGTCGGCGTCGGCGATCATTGCGGGGTTGATGATGCCGTTCTTGATCGTGCCGACCACGTCGCCACCGGCGATCAGCGCTCCCGCGGCTTCACAAACCGCGGCAATGATGATCGCTCCGACCAGCGTGATCGCCCGCGATCCGACAGCCGGCCCGACGTTGTTCGCAACGTCGTTCGCGCCGATGTTGAGCGCCATATAGCCGCCGATCATCGCGGCCATCACCAGCAAGGTGCCATGGGGCCCGCCAGGCCCGCGCGCCAAGGCGAAAAGCATGATCAGCGCGATGAAAAGAACCGCCGTACCCAGTCGGAAAAGTTCTCCCCGGTTGACCAGCAAGCCTTCCTCAAGCTTGCGAATATCCCAGATTTTGTTGGTCATCGCTTCCCCACCTCCCCGCAGTCACAGGCTTCTGCGCAAACGGGCGACCTGATCGCGACAGATTTGTGACAATATAATGTTGTTTAGAGCATCATTTCAGGCCGGACGTTTTGTCATGGATCAAGTCCGACGGTGCGCTTGCCCTTTGGCGGCGGCCTCTCAATTGCCGGGCCATCGTTTGTGCTAAAGACAGGTTATTTGTGGACACAACCCCGCCGATTTCGGGAGCACAACGCCAAACTGAAACGTGCGATCGCCGATGGCGAGCCGGTCCGTTTCGCCGACGTCAAGATCGACGAAACCGCGACAGCCGACAAGCTGCGCAGATGGATGGAAGGGTTGATTTGAGTTTCTGGCACCGCGCCAGTCCGCTCACTACCGCCAAGGCATGAATGACAAGGGCAAGGGCCGCCAGTAATGGCGGCCCTTTTTGTCAGCGTGGTTCGCTGTGCAGTCCCTTGAGGATCGCGAAACAGGCGAGCAGCAGGATGATGGTGAACGGGAAGCCCGTTGAGACAGCCATCGCCTGCAGCGCCCCCAGTCCGCCGCCCAATAGCAGCGCAATAGCGACCAGTCCCTCGAAACTTGCCCAGAATATGCGCTGAGGCACCGGCGCGTCGATCTTGCCGCCAGCGGTGATCGTGTCGATGACCAGCGACCCGGAGTCGGACGAGGTAACGAAAAAGACGATCACCAGCACGATGGCGATGAACGAGGTGATCTGTTGCAGCGGCAGGCCTTCGAGCATGGCAAACAGCTTCAACTCCAGTGGAGAATCGACGACGAGCTGGTAGCCGTCATTGACCAGCTGGGTGATCGCGGTGCCACCGAATACCGTCATCCAGAACACCGAGACGATCGACGGGATGAGCAGTACGCAGACGAGAAACTCACGCACTGACCGGCCGCGACTGACGCGGGCGATGAACATGCCGACAAACGGTGACCAGGAAATCCACCAGGCCCAGTAGAATGCCGTCCAGCCCTGACGGAAATTGTCATCGTCACGTCCGAACGGATTGGAGAGTTCGGGCAGATAGCGGACATATTCGTAGAGATTGTGGAAGAAGCCGGTGAAAATCGCCACTGTCGGTCCGACGATCAGCACGAAGACCAGCAGCAAGGCCGCCAGCATCATATTGATCTCGGACAGCCGTTTGACGCCCGCATCGAGGCCGGCGACGACCGACATCAGTGCGACGCCGGTAATCGCGACAATCAGCAGAACCTTGGAAACGTCGTTGATCGGAACGCCGAAGAGGTGGTTGAGGCCGGCATTGGCCTGTTCTGCGCCGAAACCCAGCGAGGTGGCTAGCCCGAACAGCGTGGCGAAAACCGCCAGAATGTCGATGATGTGCCCGGTCCAGCCCCAGATGCGCTCACCAAAGATCGGGTAGAACACCGACCGCATGGTCAGCGGCAGTCCCTTGTTGTAGGAAAACAGTGCCAGTGCCAGTGCGACAATGGCGTAAATCGCCCAGGGGTGCAGGCCCCAGTGGAAGATCGTCGCCGCCATACCGAGATTGCGCGCCTCGATCGCGTCGCCCGCTGCCCCGCCAAGCGGTGCCCAGCTTTCGGGGGTGCCGGCGTTGTCGGCAAAAGAGGAGGAGAAGTGCGAGATCGGCTCCGATACGCCGTAAAACATCAGCCCGATGCCCATGCCGGCGGCAAACAGCATCGCAAACCAGCCGGTATAGGAATAGTCCGGTGTCGCGTCCTTGCCGCCGATCCGGACCTTGCCGTAGGGCGAGACAATCAGGAACAGGCACAACAGCACGAAGATGTTGGCTGCGGTGAGGAAGAACCAGTCGAAAGTCCCGGTCAACCAGTTGCGCAGATCGTTGAAGGCTGCACCGGCACTGTCCTGGAAGGCCAGGGTGAAGAAGACAAAAGCGACAATGCTCAATCCGGAGATCAGGAAAACCGGATTGTGGATGTCGAGCCCGAAAGGGCCCACTGACATGGAAATATTGTCCTGACCCACCTCGTATTCGGTGTCGATCATGTTGCTTGGGCCTTCCGGGTCCGGAATACCCTGTCCGCTGGTGTCACTCATGATGTGTCCTCCCGCTTATGTTTGGTTTGTTGCTGCAAGTGTCGCCGACCTGCGCTTAGCCGCGGACGAGAAAGACAGATGCATGCGTATGGGTCGCAAGCCGGCCACCGTTGGATGGCCAGACATGATCGGCGACATTGGGAATATGCGTCGCCATAACGATCAGATCGCATTGGGTTTCGCGCGCCGTCTTTATCAGCGCGTCATCGAGATCGACTGCCGGATCATGACTGACCACGGTCTTGCCATCTGCCTCGATGCCGTGGGTCTTGGCCTGCTCGGCAACAAAACCTGCAAGCTTCTGATCGTATTCCGCCGGGTTATGTCCGAGTGGACCGGGCGTTGACGCCGTCACGCCGACATAGGTCACCGGTGCGTTATAGAGTTTCGATAGTTTTGCGGCCGTGTCCAATGCGAGCGACAGCTTGTCAGCGTGTGCAAGATCCACAGGTACCATTATTTTCTTGTACATTGGCTCTCCCCGTATTGTATTCGATCGGCTTCATTGTCGCCGATACTGTTATCCGGCATTCCCCATTTGGATCGCCTTCTGACACAGTAGGCTCATCCAAGGTGGATCGCCAAGTTTCTTTCGAATTTAGTGCGCTTTGGCTTCCAAATCAGGCGCCTTGCCAGCCAGAGACTTGATTTGACCATGCGCCGGACAGTGTTTTTCCATGGTCGGTGTTCGATATCGTGGGTTTGGATTTGGTTTCGGTCATGGAGGGCATATCGGGCGGCGCCATAAGCAGCAGCAGGGAAATGATTTGGATCTCGGCGGCGTCATCTACCACCCCTTAAAACAAAGGGCCATTGTCAAAAGCATGGCCCGATTGCCCGTGCGCCATGCGCAGAACCTGCCCTGCAGCTCTGTTAAAGTCGATTCGAGCAACTATTTGCCAAAGTTTCTATGGCGAGGCATTCCGTCGAATGCAAACAACCCCACTTGGTCTTGTGAGCAACCACCAGTCGCGCTTAGATTGTCGAAGATGACCGCGCAGATTGTAGGGAAAACCGCTTTGCTGGCCTCGGCTTTGTCGGCAAACGCATGCACGTCATTTATTTCAGGATGCGCGATGACGTTCTGCGGATCATATCGCTGCGCAAGGCAAACAAAAGAGAGATAACACGCTATGTCGAAGGATAGGCAGGCCTCAGAAATAGAATCTGTTCAGAAACCGAAACGCAAGAAAAAGAGCCACAGCACCAAGGCGAACACCCAAAGAGCTCTGCAGCGCGCCAGAAAAGCGTTCGATAGAATGACGGATGAGGAAGACGCCGCAATTACGGCCGATGCACTGGCGGATCCTGACAATCCGCCTGCCGATGAGCTGTTTGCATCGGGAAAGATTTCACCGATGTGATCGCAATGACCTGTAAACGATGTGTCCGGTATGGACCCGGAAAAAATGGTGACCCCTGTTGGATTCGAACCAACGACAACCGGCTTAGAAGGCCGGTGCTCTATCCAGCTGAGCTAAGGGGCCTGGATTTGATAGGCGTCTAATGCGTCCAGGGCTGTCGACGGTCATAGCGAAAATTATCGGAATAGACCAGACGATTGCGTTTGGGTTCATGCGGTTCAATGACACGATAGGCAATGCCATTGCGTTCGGCATAGCTGATCGCGTCTTCGCGAGAATCAAAGCTGAGACGAACCTGCTGTTTCATGTCGCTTGAAGATGTGTAGCCCATGATCGGATCAATGGTGCGCGCAACTTCCTGATCGTGCTCGAGAATCCACTGATGCGTCTTGGCTTTGCCCGATTGCATCGCTGTTCTCGCCGGGCGATAGATTTTCGCGGACATGGCCAGCTACTCCCAAATCAGGTTGCTCAGCGATCGCAGCTCGCTGTGCGTATATTGGTCGGAGCGGCAGGATTCGAACCTGCGACCCTCTGGTCCCAAACCAGATGCGCTACCAGGCTGCGCTACGCTCCGACGTGCCTTGAAGGCTTGGATTGCCTAAGCTGTTAGTGAACATTCTGCAAGTGGAAAATTCATGAATGGGGAAGAAAAAGAAATCAGAGTGACAGGACGGCTTAATACCGGACCAAACTTGCGTGCAATATCCCGCTTTGTGTGCAGGACAGGCTTTTCCCCGTCCCATTCTGCCCATTCGGTAGCCGTGCATCGGCCCTATCCGAATTCAGTGTTCACGAATCGATTTTGCTTCACCGCAATTGACAATCAACCTACCTGCCACTAACGCCACTCTCTCTGTATGGACCAATCAGCCCGAGTGAATAAATTTTGCTGGAGGTTGTAGTCCGACAACAAGCCGAAAAAATGCAATGACCACATTGCCCGAATCGAAGCGATGACGGCACAATAGGTTGAGGTAGGAAAATGACGTCTTCATCCGGCAAGGAATTGAACCCTGATCTTGACGAGACGGTCATGCGCGCAGTTGCTGACCAGCAAACCGTTACGAGCAAGGGAGACAGCATAAAGGCACTTGCCGATGGCGTCACCTTTCGCGACATCAAGACTCATGTCGATGATAGGGGTTCGGTCTTCGAAATGTTTGATCCGCGTTGGCAATGGCATTCCGACCCTTTTGCATTTGCCTATTGTTTTACCGTGCGCCCGGGAATGGTAAAGGGCTGGGGCCTGCACAAGAAACACGAGGATCGATATTGCATCCTGCAGGGTGAGGTCGAAGTGGTCCTCTACGATATCCGGCCACAATCTCCCACATTCAGACAGGTCAGCAAGGTGGTTTTGAGTGAAAACAACCGTCGGCTTATGAACATCCCTGCCTATGTATGGCACAGCGACCATAATATTGGTTCGAAGGATTGTGTCATCGTCAATTTCCCGACAATCCCATACGACCATCAAAATCCGGATAAATACCGGCTGCCGCTGGACACCGACCTCATTCCCTATTCATTTGGTGATGCCAAAGGCTGGTAGCTATGCCGCGTATAAGCGTATTGATGCCAACCCATAACCGTGCGGATGTGCTGGGATACGCCATCGACTCGGTTTTGCGCCAAACCGAACCTGACTTTGAATTGCTTGTCGTCGGAGACGGTTGCACCGATAACACAGCACGAATTGTCAAAAGCTTTCAGGACAGCCGGATTGTCTGGTATGACCTTCCGAAGGCTCCCAATTTTGGCTATGCGAACCGCAATATTGCCCTGCGCAAGGCACGCGGCGAACTGATCGCCTTTGCTGCCCATGACGATCTGATGTTCCCTGATCACCTCGCATTGCTCTCCCACGAAATTGACGCCGGGAAACTCGACTGGATTTACTCTCGGCCGTTGTGGGTATCGACAGATGGCGTGATCGTGCCGTTCTGCACGAACCTGCACAATGCTGATGAGCTGGACTTGTTCATGAACATCCGCAATTCCATCCCGGCAGGATGTGTCATGCACAGGCGCTCATGCTTCGACAAATCCGGCTATTGGCCAGAGGATGTTGAAAGCGCCGGGGACTGGCTGTTGTGGCAAAGAATTATCAAGGCTGGGAACTGCAATAAATTCGGATATTGCCGGACGCCCACAACCCTGCACTTTAGCGCCGATTGGAAAAACTCAAGACACTCAGGCTCGATTGAGGTCATGAGAATGCTTGAGGTCGCTGATCACGAACCATGGTGGCCTGCTCCCCTGCGATACCCGGTCGCAAAACAGCAATTGGAACAGGACGTCTTGCAGCAAGCCATGAAAAGCGCGCCGACCCAATGGTGCCGGAACGTAAGAGACGGCGTCTCGGCGGTGGTGGACCGCCTCGCCTGGGATAAAATCCTGCAGAATCCGCCCCCCCGGATCATTGAAAAGACGATACAGGAAAGACACGACAGCACCGCTCAACTGCCCGGTGCGATGCAAAAACTGAAACGCATTTTCAGACACCTGAAATAAGGCGGCGGCCCGTTCAGTTTGCACCGATGATGGGATGAAATACCCGATCACCGATTTTTGCACCGATTTTCTTCGCCATGCCGCCGTTGAGTTCCAGAACAAATAAAACCGGCTGGCTGGCGCGGATGATGTCTTCAGAATGCGGTACGGCATTATGGTGAATATCCGCCACGACCCCATCAGCGCGAATGAACAGCATATCCAGGGGGATCAGTGTATTTTTCATCCACATCATTGCCCGCTGCTCACGATCGAAGCGAAACAGCATGCCGGCACCTGCATCCATCTGTGCACGGTTCATCAGGCCGACCGACCGTTCCGCATCACTCAGCGCAAGTTCGACGGTAAAAACGCGACTGCCCTTATCTGTTACGATCTCAAGGTAGTTGCTCTGGGCCAGTGTCGCCTGGACACTGAAAAGCTGGACGATCAGCAAAAACACAAGGTAGACGCTGAAGCGTCTCAGCGGCGGGAAAACGGGGTTCATCAAAGGGGTTTCTCCTGAAACCGGCTTGTCACGGCAACTGGGTTCAGCAGCCAACCGGTAATGGCCGATAATTCAGTGAGACTGAGGGAAAGTCAAATCAATGTCGGGGTGAATTTCCGCAGCCATCAGACCCTTGTCACCCTGTCCGAACCGGACCAGAACGACCTGCCCGGGGCGCAATTCGGTCAATCCGAACCGCCGCAAGGTTTCCATGTGGATGAAAATGTCTTCTGTGCCGTCACCGCGTGTCAGGAAGCCGAAGCCTTTGGATCGATTGAACCATTTGACGATCGCCCGTTCCAGACCGCTGCTGGGAGTCACCTGAACGTGGGTGCGAACCGGCGGCAATTGCGAAGGATGCACCGCCGTTGACTGATCCATGGAAAGAATTCTGAAGGCCTGGTAACCACGATCACCCTTTTGGATTTCACAAACGACCCGCGTTCCTTCCAGAACGGTCTGAAACCCATCCCGGCGCAGGCATGTGACATGCAACAAGACATCATCCATGCCATTGTCCGGTATAATGAAACCAAATCCCTTGGCGACATCAAACCATTTGATGGTCCCTGATATCTCGATCAGATCGACAGCTTCACCGGATAATGCAGCCTGGGCTGCTTCACCCTTGTGTGGAGATTTTTCCCCCATTCACCACGGCCTCTCAAAGTTACGCAAACCCACAAATCAATGAGTGATTCTTTCACACACGATAGCATTGGTACAATAAGTTGTCGCAACCATTTCTTTTCGTCCCGCGGAAAAACCGACGCACCTTGCATATGCCATTGAATTCTATATCTTCCAGTCGACTTAAATAGCTTGGATAGATCAATGCGTTATCTTCATACAATGGTTCGTGTTCGCGACCTCGATGAATCACTCGAATTTTATTGCAACAAACTCGGTTTGATCGAAACCCACAGGATCGAAAGCGAAGGCGGTCGATTTACGCTGGTTTTTCTGGCTGCCTCCGAAGACAAGGAAGCTGCCGAGAAAAACAAGGCTCCCCTGCTGGAACTGACCTATAACTGGGATCCGGAAGTCTATGATGGCGGCCGTAATTTCGGTCACATTGCCGTCGAAGTTGAGGATATCTATGCGCTTTGCCAGTCGCTGATGGACAAGGGCGTGACGATCAACCGCCCGCCGCGCGATGGCCATATGGCCTTTGTGCGCTCACCGGACGGCATTTCATTTGAGATTCTCCAGCGTGGTCCATCCCTTGCACCACAGGAGCCATGGGCGTCGATGGAAAACACCGGCAGCTGGTAATGCAGATGCAACCGGCAGGTTAAATCTGCGCCACCTTGGTTCTGCCGCATTTCTGCTGCAATCACCGCGTGCAGGGATTGCAGCCTCGATGGTCATGAATGTGTCTTCGGTCTGAATCGCAATGCGACGATTGAACATTCATGAACCATTCAGGGGCAGCTGAATTTTGAAATCTATCTGGCGCAGCTATCGGCCGGCCTATCGGCAATTGGCGCAAGCAACCGCAATCATCACCACGGCAGCCATGCTTTCAGGCTGCATGTCATCTTCCGATGCGATCCTTGGTTTCGCACCGTCGGAAGTGCCCGCAAGTTCCGGCTTCTCACAAGCTGACAACAGCGCCGAGCAAGGTGATTTTGCCGGCTCACAGAAGCAAACACTTGCCTATGCCAACGATTCAGCTGCGCTGAGCCAGCCCACGCTGGATGGTTTATCCGAAGATGCCAACCCAGCCAATGCAAGCCAAGCCGATACCAGTCAGACCAACGGCAGCCAGATCAGCGCCCAGACTGCTTCTGCAACCCCCACACAGCCCGAAGCCGACAGTCTCGCTGTCGCTCAATCATCCAACGAAACTCCGGCCGCTGACCAGGCGGCGGCTGTCTCTGCTCCGCCTGCCGCAACACCCAGCGTCTCCAATGCTTATGCGCAACCCAAAAAACGTGGTTCCCTGTTGTCGCGTCTTTTCTCGATTGGAACGCCGCGCAGTGCAAATGCGGCTGATCAGAAAAATACCAATGACGCCGTTGCAGAGAGCAAAACTGATTCGATGACGGTTTCGGCAATAGCTGCAGACGCCGATGCTCTGCCCGGGTTGCGTCTCGATAGGCTTTTTGAAATCGACGCCCGTGCCGGTTCACAGGCTGGGTCAGACAAGAATATTCAACTGGCTTCAGCTGCAGGCCTTGGTCGGCTGTCACGTCATGGCCTGCGCCCACAACACGATCGGGTGAAGATCGCCTGCCTCAAGCCCGAGCTGCTCAAACTGCTGTCCAAGGTGCGACGTCACTACAAACGCGACGTCATCATCACATCCGGCTTCCGCGATGCAAAGCACAATGCCAGCGTCGGCGGTGCCCGCTCGTCGCGTCACACAAGTTGCGAGGCAGCCGATATTCAAGTGGACGGGGTTACAAAGTGGCAACTGGCAAAATACCTGCGGACAGTAAAGGGGCGCGGTGGCGTCGGAACCTATTGTCACACCAAATCAGTACACATTGACGTCGGTAAAAAGAGAGACTGGAACTGGCGTTGTCGCAGGCGTTGAACCTCTCGTTTTTCCTGTCCAAAATTCATAGTCACCTTTTTTTCAAAAAAGCCAAATTCGCGCTTGCGGGAATCTCAGGACCTGACTATATAACCGTCACTACGCGCCCTTCGTCTATCGGTTAGGACGCCAGATTTTCATTCTGGAAAGAGGGGTTCGATTCCCCTAGGGCGTACCACAGTCATTTATTTTTCCTTTCTTTTCAAAAGCTTATTGCGAGCGTTGTCCAACCTTCGGACTGGGTTGGACACATTAATGAGTTTTTCCATCCCTGAATCCCCCAACTTGGAGCGGCTGGCCTTCTTGACATAGGTCCGGGCTTCGTTGGGCGTGTGGTGACCAAGGAAAGCCATCACTTCAAACTCAGTTGCACCGGCATTTGCGAGCCTGGTTGCACCGGCCTTGCGAAGGCCATGCGCCCTGCCCGTTATTCCCGCCCTGACGCATTTGTCTGAAAACCAGTTTCCAAAAGTCTCGGGTTTGAACGGTCTTCCATGTGCATTCAACACAAAGAGCATTTGCTCGCTTGGAACGGCCTCGATCGCACTCAAAAGGTCCGGGTGGATCGGCAGATCAACCACACCGCCCGTTTTTTGGCGACGATAGGAAATGCGGCCGGCCTTTACATTCTGCCAGCCCATACGCGCTGCGTCCTGCCTGGCAGCGCCGGTATAAAGCATGAGGCGCATGGCAAGCACGGGCTTGGACCATATGCCATGGAAATCCTCGAAACGGGCAATCTCTTCATCGGTTGATGTGTGGTAACCATCCGGATTCGTTCGAAATTTTTTGATACCCATCGTGGGGTCGCTACCAATCCAGCGCCGTGAAACCGCAAACCGGCACAGACGGCGAACCAATTTCAAAAGCTCGTTTGCCGCCGACGGCGTGGCATGCTTTTTCGACATCAAAAGTTCCACATGCTCGCGCCTCAATTCCTTGACCAGGCGATGGCCGTGCTGCCGGCGGAACCGTTCGATCTGATTGCCCAGGTTCTTTTTGAAGACCGGCCCAATGTCTTGCCAGGCCGGTGTCCGCATATAGTGTTCAATCAACCAGTCGAATGAACCATGCGCACCCGACTTGCTCGGCACCGGCCAATCTGGCCCGCCGCTACAGGCCCTCTGATAGGCGGCGTCGAACTCCTTGGACCCGTATTCCCCAGCAATATAACAGGGTGCCCTGCCCTTCTTGCGGAAGCGCCAGCGCACCTTGCCATGGCGATCAATGACACGGGTCAGTCCGGGATAGGGGTTACGTCGCTTCGTCATCAATATCATCCCATGTGGATCCCGATGTTTGCCGCATGGTTCCATCAGTATCGACAATAAGCCGTACACCGTCGCGACTGGCGAACACTTCCCGCACCTTCAGGCCAGCAGCGACCGCGCCTTTGACAGCGCGCGTCACATCGGCCTGTGTATAGGGTGCGGGCCGGTTTGCCATGTTATCCAGATGCTCCCGGTTCGTTCTGATTGCGCTCACCAAGCGGCGTCATATTGAGCGGTGAAAGATATTCGTCACCGCCTTTAATCTTTGGCATGTTCTCCCAGCCGCGAATTTCATCCGGCGAAAGCCATCCCCATTCCCTGCCAATGCGATAAGCCTCATAACGCGCCTTCACATCACCGCGCAGAAGCCCGGAGAGGTCATATTCAATAAACAGTCCTTCCCGGTCCGAGGGCGGCAACAGCGCAACATTCATGGCCTGCTCGATCCGTTTGGCCATGGGCGCCAGACAGCGCGTCACCAGCGCCCGGCTTTCCATTTCGACGTTGCTGTATGTCCCATGGTCAAGAATGCCCACAACGGTCGGCGGTACAGCCCACAGGCGGCAAATATCCAGCGCCGCCAGTTTGCGACTATCCAGAAATTCAGAATCCTTTGAGCTGAAGGAAAAGCTTTTCCAGTCAGCGCCGCCGTCCAGGACAAGCACGCTTGATGTCGATTCATTGGAATCGATCCTTGCCCCGAGCTTTGCCAGGGCACTGTCCTTTTTGTCGCCTGGCAAGGGATTGGGAAAAATCAGGGCACCTTCCGGCCGGAAACTTTTGCCCGCCTGCCTGCAGGCCGTGTCCTGCTGGGTCAAAGCAAGGTTAAAAGTGTCGCGCGCCAGTTGCACCGGCGAAAGGCCCATCACACCGTCACGGTCCAGCCGATAGCGCAAATGCAATATCTCATCCTGCAGGTAGTTCTGAACCGAACCACGCGCATTGGAGACGCGATAGCGCAGCCGGCCATTCCTGAGGCGCTCCACGGCAACCATGGACGGGTCAAGCGGATAGAGGGCCGTCACCTGCCCCCGTCCGTTCCACTGGAGCCGTGCAAAGGCATTGCCGTTTATGAGCAAAGACGCAATCAGAGATTCCCTCGCCTCAAATGAGGTCATTGTCTCGTTGGCTGCATCATGCAGAACCGAGTAAAGCGGATGATCTCTGGCCTTTTCCCGCCCGCCATTCGGCTGCCGGCGGTAAAGGCTCTGCGGAACGGAAGCCAAACTTGTCGTTATGATATTGATACACGCCTGCGCAATCGCCAGGCCGGAAGCTTTGCGCGGATCTACATAGCCGCCAATTCCGCCCTGCACGCCAAACCATTCGGCGATATAGGGATCATCGCTCTTGATGGTGCTGGCGCGATCTTCGCGCCCGAGCAACTTGCTGAGAAAACTCATTGTGAAAGCTCCAAAAACCGCAATCTTCTCTCGGCACTATTCCGTAGAGGCGTTGGCACGCAGAGCGACCGGGCGTTGACAATGGTCCCGCCATAGGCCGGCCAGGCAAGCACCACACTGATTTCGTGAAGTTCAACTGCCCTCAATTCGCGCCGGTCGCCATCCCGGTGCTCATCAACGCTGGTGAAGGAAAAGCTCATACCGCCCAGATCGCCCCTGTCAGCCAGCGCCAGAACGTCCCGGCCAGTCTGTGTGTCCGGAACGTCAAGTTCAAATGCCAGGCCCTTACTGTCTTCTGAAAGCCGCATGGTCTTTGTGCGCGAGCGGGCGAGAAGCTTTCCCGGATCGTGGTCGACCAGGGCAAGGATATCTTTGCCCGAGCGCAGACTTGCGGTAAACGCACCTGGCGCAATGCTCTCGATGAATTGTTCATTGATGCGTGCATCCGTGCCGAATGTCGCGGCGTATCCTTCCAGCCGCCTGCCCCGGGCGCGAATTTCCATCTCGATGGATCGGCGTTCATGGGTCATAAATTGATCTCCCGATAAGGTGCTATGAGCCGGTCGACACCAATTTCCGTCATTTTTACAGGGTCAACGCTCGTGGCCTCGCGGTTGCCATAGAAGTGCGCAATCAGCATCAATTGCGCCTGGCGCACCGCATCGGGCAGCGGGTCCGCAGTCATATCGACCCCGATACTGCCCAGGTGATCGCCCGCCGCCGCGATGTATCCGGTCAGCATCAAATCATCGTCGTTAAAATCAACGTGACAGTGAAGCTTTGCATCGGCGAGCGAAATGGACATGATCAGATCTCCGCGTAAGCAAATGCCTCAGCGTGGCGCACGGCGATATCGGCATCCAGGAATGAATGCAGAAGCGCCCCGCCACTGCTGGCAACATCAGGGTGATAGGGGTTGATCAGGATATCCACCGCAGACCAATAGCCGATATAGAGTTCAGCCCACTGACCAAAGACCAAGGCGGACTTGTCGCTGCCCGCACCGATATCGGTGGGAACCTGTGTCGAGCTTTCATGCCGCATCTGATGGAAAAGCTCTGCGGCTGGAATCACGTGCTCATCATTGTCTTTGATCTTGCGCACGGCTTTCATGACCGTCGGATTGGTCAGAAACGCCTGAGAACCCATCACATCATCAAGTTCCAGGGCCGCAATCAAATTGGCCGTGGTATCGGAAAACAGCGTTTCCGTGGTCACCTTTTCCACGCCGGTTGTATTGAGTATGCCCAGCGGTTCGGCCCCGGTCCCGCTGCCGTTGATTGCCGCCCTGTCGAGCGCCTGAGCAGTCAGGAAACCCAGGTCACGGCGCAGGATCTGTTCCATGGATTCCTGGCTTTGCAGCATGATGCGCCTGGTCAGTTTGTATTCGCCGGTAACGGTTTTTGGCCCCATGCTGACCTTGCCGAATGTCGCGGCACTGCGTGTGGCGCTTTGGCCTTCATCAACCCAGTTTACCGATCCTGATTGCACCATGTTGGGCAGGTCGAGAAAACCGGTCAGCCCAGGCATGACGGTTGCGCCAAGCCCTTCAACACGCAAAGCCGGGCGAAACCGGTCCGCCAGGGCCGCAAGATTGGTCGTGACAGTGTAACCGCCCGCCGGGTCCGAACCGACGGATTGCGACCGGCGCTCGCCCAGGATTATTTCGGTCGGCACGGCCAGGTGAATACCGTTGCCGCTGCGCGCCTCGCGGCCCCGCGTCAGTTCCTGGTGCGCTTCCGCTTCGCGGCCAGTCAGCCGCCCGGCCAATGCGCCGTTGATGGCACTTGCAAGCGAATAACCTTCCAACTGGTGGCGCAATTCCTGATTGCCGGTATGGTCTTCCGGTGCTTCCATGCGTTCCATTTCAGCAAGTCGGCGTTCCCGGTCAATCTGCACATTGAGGCCGCTCGCCTCTGTCTCCAACCCGGCGAACCGCCGCTGTTCGTCTTCCGTGAGGTCGCGGCCTCCGTCGTTCTTGGCGGCATCGAGTATGCTGCGCATTTCACCTGTCTTCTGGGCTCTTTTTGCCATGAGTTCCTGTAGTGTCATGATATTTTCCTTCTTTGGGTACTGCACGCCGTCCCGGCGTTCGTGGTTAAAATCAGGCGACCGGAGCGCGGCGCGGGTGGGCCTTGATCACAGAGGCCGCAATGGGTGTTGCAGCGCCATGCGTACCGGAAAAATCAGCCAGCAATTTCAGGTATCGGCGTCCGCCCACATAGCCAACCCGGCTGAGCGTTGCCGCCGCATGGGCGGAATTCAACGTCTTGATGATCCCGTCTGTCACGCTGACGGGTCCCTGGACATCGGCCAGTTCAACAGCGTCATAGGTTGAATCGTCGTTCGAATGCGTCAATAGAAACTCGATCTTGTTGGTGCCGGAAAACGTAATCCCGCCCACGCCAACGCCGATTTCAACCAAAGCGCCATCGAACTCGAAAAGATCAACCGCACCTGGCGTGTTGTCAGCATCGTAAGCCGCTGCCGCGATGGCAATGGCGGGTATCAAATTGTTGTACATATCTCTCATATCAGGCTCCATCAAAGGGACTGCACTGTCTCACGACGTTCAATCCGGTTATGCCCGTTCGGGCGAAATTCAGTCTTCATCGGGTGTCAACTCAAGAATCTCGCCCAGAGCTAACATACAGTCGAACATGATCTGGTCTGCGGGAATCACAATGTGTGGTCGACGTGTCCATTCGGTCTCACTGCCTCTTTTTGAGGCTTTCAGTTCGTAGGTAGCTCCGTCCCATTTGGCTAATGTAAACGCGACACCATCACCACTTTCATTGAGGTGGACAATGATACGAGTGTCCCTCCGCGACCCGCCAGGATTTTCCTCGCCAACCCTTCCGTTAGCATTCCGCGAACTTGATAATTCGTGAAAACGATCCGCAAGAGCAGCACCAATGGGAGCAGCAGTCGAAGGGTCCAGTTTCGCAAGCACGATCAAATCGCCAATGACGCGAAGCTTCATGATATCGACGCCGCTGAACATCCAGCGCCCCATTCGATGTTTGAAACCAACCTTCACCACACCCCTGGAAAGCCAATTTCGCAAATCGATCTTGGAAACACCCGATACTTGACAAGCCTCCTGTAGTGTAAACTGCGGTTCAAGAAAATCGATGGGCGTGTCGCCAGGCGTAGGACTCATCACATAAACTCCATTTTGTCATGTGACTTATAGAGGGTCTGATAAAGCTGGTCAATGTCGTATGAGGCAAATATTTTCAGCATCTGTATCGATTAATGAAGCGTCATTCGAAATTTGCCGCCGAGTGCGCGCGTTCCCCAAGAGTGCTCAAAATTCCGACGGCAGGAATTTGCAATCATTGACCGGCACATATTCCGGCAGGTTCGCAAGGCGATCGGCGCTCATGAGTATTTGCCACTTGAGGCGCAATTGCGGATCGTCGCGTTGTTCACCTGGATCAAGCGAATCAGGTCCGAAGTCATCCCACAGAACCCGCGCCAGCAACGCCAGGTCATGCAGAGATCGCGCCGGCGTCTGGCCGATCTGGGTAGTCAGACGCCACTGCTCATCTTGAAGGTCCGTCATTTCCGGGCCTTCCCAGTCGCCGCCACTGCACGCAAGCCGCAACCATTCCCGTCCTGCCATTTCCCATCGGTCAAACAGGTCCTGCAGTTCTGAAGTTTCGTCCAGGCTCTCAAAAATCACCGGACAGGGCGATGATGATGCCGGCAGAATTTGCGCGCGCCATTGCCCGCCGATATCGGCCACCCATTCATCCATTGCCTGGCTAAGTTCGCGCGCCAGGGCGTTCACGCGCTGCACGGGCGCATGCGGCACGCCAACGGCCTGGGCAACTGCCCTCGAAGTCGCCGTAGCCGTCAAAGCCAGCGCAGCAAGGCCGCTCGCCAAAGCCTTGCGGCGATTGAGACCAGTCCGAGTTTGCATTGTGTCGCCTCCATCTGGCTGTTGAACAAAGTTATCCCGTTCACGAAAAGGGGTGCCCATCGCGTTGCTCCTATGGTATGTTATGATTTCGTATCAACGTTACGATAATGGATCAATTATCAATGTCAACAATAATCGTAACGGAGTTACGATAATGAATTCCATACAATGTAAAATGGCAAGAGCCGCTCTAGGATTCGGTGTTCGAGATCTCGCCGAACTCGCAGATGTTTCCCCTGATACAATTGCTCGTCTTGAACGCGGCGAAGATTTGAAGCCGCGAACTATTCAGGCTATACAAGCAGCGCTTGAAATTGCTGGTGTTGAATTCATATCCGAAAATGGTGGCGGGCCGGGTGTCCGGCTCAAAAGGAGATGATTATGGATGAATTAGAGACTAAAGAAGCCAAACGCTTGCTAGACGAGTTACTTCAGCATCGCGACAAGTTGATGGGCCAACTTTTACATCCGCGTGCTGCGGGCAATCTTGAAGTAACAGCGTATGACAGCATTGTAAGCCGCCTCGGTGCAGTGCAAGGCTGCATCATGGCTACACGCGAGATCTTGGATGATTAGCTACAACAGCGCAGCAGGATAAACGGGCAATACTTCACGTTGATGCCGCTGCGTTCCACATCCACCACTACGCCAATTCCGCCAGGCATGCCGGCAACGCCTCAGGCTCGTGCCGCGCGGACACGCTGAGCGCCATAGCCAGCGCCACAAGCCCGTCAATGCGGCCCACTGCCTTGGACTTGTCCAGCTTGCGCCCACCGGCGGGATCGCGCGTTATGACCGCATTGGCTGCGCACATCGAAAGAACCGGGTTGCCACCATGGCGGAGCATTTTTTCAGCCACACAGCGTTCCAACGTGTCCACGGCCGGCGACATATCCTTGAAGCCCTGACCATGCGCCACGAGCGGCAAATGCGCAGACAGGAGCGACAGTTCCCGCTTCAGATCCTCGATGCGCCATCGATCATAGGCCAAGGCCTGCATGTCGTAGCTCTGCGCTTCCTGGGCAATGACCTCGGCAACATAGCCAGGATCAATCGTCGCGCCCGGAATCAGCGTGATGAAACCTTGTTTGGCCCAAAGATCATAGGGCACCCGGTCCTCGTTTGAGCGCTCTTCTATGTTCGCTTCCGGCATGAAAAAATGCGCCAGGACATCAAAACAGCCACCATCATCGGGAAACACCATCACGAACGCTGTCAGATCGCGCGTGGCGCCCAGGTCCAGCCCGCCATAACATTCGCGGCCTTGGAGGGTCTGCAAATTTACGGACCCGCCACATTGATCCCATTCCGCCTTGTGGATGAAACGCGAGACCGCCGATACACGCTGATTGAGAATCAGATTTCGAAAAGCCGATTCTTTTGATGGGACAATCCGCGCCTGGGCGGCCTGGCGCTCAACATCCTGCAGGGATCGAAAATCACCCATGGCCGGGTTTGCCAGCAACCAGCTTTTTTTGTCCCAGGGATCGGCGTCCTGCGGCGTGGTGAAAAGGGTCAGGTGAAAGGATGGATCATCGATATCACCACACTGGACCTTCTGGCCGTAGTCGATCAGCTCCGACATGACGGCATGGTCTGCGGCTGCCTGTGTTGAGATAACCATCATCATCGGGTTGTCGCGCGCGCCGCCGGCGGTATCCATGGCGTCGAACAAATGCCGATTCGGTGCGCTGCCCAGCTCATCGTAAACCGTGAAGGATGGAGACAGGCCCATTTTGGAACCGGCATCGGCTGACAGCGCCGTGTAGATCGAACCCTCGCCCGCGCCGAACAGGACTTCGATCTCTTTTTTGAAGCGGATGACATTGCACCGATCATCAAGTTCTGGATGCGCATTGAGGATCGCCACCATCTCGGCATAGAGCTTTGCCGCCTGGTCGCGTGTCAGGGCACAGGAATAGACTTCCCCGCGGGGTTCTGCTTCCGGCCCCAGCAGGTGACACAGCGCCAGCGCTGCCGCCAGTTGCGTCTTGCCGTTCTTGCGGCCCATTGACAGCACGGCTGTCCGCACGGGGCGCTCTCCCAGGTCATTCTCGGCGTACACATCCCGAACAAAAAAGCGCTGCCATTCGCGCAGCCGCATTTTCGTGCCGGCAAGCTTGCCCGCCGTGATCGGTAGATCCTCGCAAAAGGCAATCACCCGATCCGCGCGGTTTAGCCCGGGTTGTTCCCACGGCTTGACCGGTCGCTCATTCAGCATGCCCCGTTCGGACAGCGGCTTGGCTCCTACGCCTCGAAGTGACATTCAATACCCCGTTCAGTCCGTTGTTTTTGTTTAATTAAGTCCATGAAACTAAGTATTTACCGAACTCCTACGCCGGTCCCCAACACGACTATTTCTCGTGATTGGAGGCCCCCCCACCATGCCAATCATCGCCCGGATCAATCGGGTTTCCATTGACATCGAAGCCCTTGATTTGCCTTGCAAACGGTTTGCTATACTGGCGATCATTGGCAGAGGTCTTCTCGTTGTGACAACGTGCACACATCGACATCAACCCATCAAAATCGGGAAATGGCTCGCCGCCTTCATTGATTGGCATGATGTGGTCAACCGTGTTGGCCGGTGTCAGCCTGTCACGTGCCTGGCAGGGAACACACAGCGGTACTGCCGCCAGCTTGGCTTTGCGTAGGCGCTTCCACTGCGCCGTGTTGTAGGGCCAGTCAGCCATGCGCCGCAATCCTTGCCTCACCGCGTGCCCGCATCACGTCTTCGCCATCCAGCGTTCCATCAGTCACCCGTTGTTCGAGATATTCCAACGTAGGTTGAGGCAAGTTGGTCAATATTTCCCAGCCTTCTGGTCCAAAGGCTCGCACGATGGTCGGATGTGTGCGCGCACCGTAAAGCTTTTTTTGCCCTTCCTGGTGATGCTTCTGCAGACCATATTTTGGATGTTCACATCCGTATTTTAAATCTTCAGATTTATATCTTAAGTTTCTACTTAATATATTAGGTTTGGGTTCTTGGCTATCATCGCATTGTTTTTGTTCAACAATACCCGAATTATCGCCAATATATGGGTTCTCATCCGGGAACCTATCTCCCGTATTTAGGTTCTCAACTGGGAACCTACTTTCCGTAGTATTTAGGTTCTCATCCGGGAACCTATTTGTCTTGAGCTCAATGCCGATTCCGTTCGCGTCTTCCATCCTCTTATAGACAACCCGATAACCCTTCTTTCGACCATCTTTCTCGTGCCGTTCCTCTTGCAGATATTCCATTTCCACAAGGTCCGATATTGCGCTGCTGAAGCTACTGGGATCGCAGCCGACACGGCTTGTCAATTTCTTCCGCCCAGCCCAACAGCATTGACCATTGCGCCCCATCCGGTCATGAACCGCCACAGCCATCAACACTTTGAAGTGAAGCGCAGTGAGACGCTTGTCATTGCAAACACGACCGGGAAGCGCACCGAAGTAGTTGACGGTTGTCTCTTTAACCATGATGGCGATCCACCATGGTTCGGGCCAATTGTGCAGCCTGTATGGCTTGAAGGGCAGTCAAACCGAAACGGTTTCGCAAAACAGGAACAAAGGCTCCAGCATGGTATTCACGGTTTGCAGCGTACCAATGCGCAGCCTCGACTACTAGTTGTTCCGGGTTTAAATCCCGGTTGGACAATTCACAAAAAAGCCCTTTGTTATCAACATGCGGAGTATGTCCGGTTGGACACGCTAACCGTTTGTTTTTCCGCCGTTTCTGCACCTCCCTAGGGCGTACCACATCCTTCTGAAAATATTCGGAAATACATGAGCACAGCAGTCTATCGATTGCGCATGCTCTGTTGTGGCACGTAGTAAGCTGGCACCGGCGGCACGCCCTGAAGACCATTGACGTTTACCGCGCCAAAAAACCTCAAAACATGCGCCGGTATCAGGAAAGCCTCCCTACAAATCCACTTCGACAATGCCCTGGTCTTCGCTGGCTCTTGACTGGCAAAGAATGATTGCCGTTTCCCGCTGCTTTTTTGACAGCACAAAGTCACGATGGTCCACATCGCCGGAAACGAGCCCGCATTTACACACACCGCAAATGCCGTCCGAACATTTTACATCAATATGGATTCCATTTTCAGCCAGCACGTCGGTCGCGGATTTGTCAGCCGGAATGTTAAACTGCTTACCCGAACGGCTGAGCTTCAACGTAAAGTCATGATTGACATATTCAGGCATCTCCGGAACCGAGAAATATTCCAGATGACGGGCTTCTTCCGGGTAATTCTGACGGATGGCCGCATCCACGACACCCTGCATGTAGCGCTCCGGGCCACAGGTATAGACGTGATAGCCCTCCTGGTATCCCTGCAGAACAGAATCAAGGTCAGCGCGTGTGCCGTCATCGCTGAAATGCAGATGCACCCGGCCCTTCCAGTCAAACCGTGCAAGGTCATCCAGATAACCTGCAGTCTTTCGCGACGCACAGGAATAATGCATTTCAAAATCGGACCCGATGGCATGCAATCGGTGCGCCATGGCGATCATCGGCGTAATGCCGATTCCCCCGCCCATCAACATGGTCTTTTTGGCCTCTTCGACCAAGGGGAAATGATTGATCGGTTTGGATATGAAAATTTTGCGGTCCTTGGCAAAGATTCGGTGCATCAGCTTTGAGCCGCCTTTGCCCTGATCCTCCCGCAACACACCGATCTGGTATTTGCTCCGATCGGCCGGATCACCCGACATCGAATATTGCCGCAGGAATTCAGGCGCAACAACGATATCGAGATGCGCTCCGGCGTCCCAGGCTGGCAGGGGCGATCCATCCAGTGTCGAGAACTCGTATTTGGTCACGTCTGGCGTCATTTGCTCAAGTGCGGAGATTTGCACCCGGACAACCGGCGCATCGCCCTCGATCCTGTATTCATGGGCCAGGCCGTCTGTTTCACCGCGCGCCAGGCGCGCCTTGTACTCTTTGGCCGTGATGAGCGCCTGATAGGCTTCAATGCCCTTCTCCCGGTCCATCGGAAACGGAAAGGGCCATGGATGCGGCGCCAGGTTTGCCGGATAGACCGCCAGGGTCTGGTCTTCGTATTTGAGATCGAGATCCTTCTGCAGATCCCGTGCATTGACCGGGTGCCTGGATGGCCGATAGCCGCCATCCTCCTCGATCTCCAGGTCCCACCACCATTTTTTCACCGGGTTCAGGCCACCATTGTCGACGGCATCATCCAGCTTCGCCAGCAAAGGCGCTGCCTGCGGAATATTCATGGCGGCCCAGCGGAAAGGTTTTTCCGCAAACAGACCTTCGAGGTTCCAGGGGCAGGTTTTCATGCAGCGGCCACACATCGCCCCACCCGGTGTTGTTATCCGATAGGTCGCACATTTCTGGCTGTCCGATTTCCAGATCTCATAGCCATTGAACATCAGTTTCGGACCGGCTGTAATGGCGCCAGAGGGACATTCGCGTGCGCACTTGTTGCAACTCTCACAGAATTTCTGCAGGCCGAAATCAATCGGTTTGTCATGGGCCATCGGCAGGTCCGTTGTCACCACACCGGATTTCAGCCGCGGTCCCAGATAGGGATTGAGAATGACTTCACCGATGCGCGACACCTCACCCAACCCGGAAAGCAGCAGCAAGGGTGGTTGCAGGACTTCACCATCCATCACCGAATGGGCCTTGGCGGAATAGCCAAGGCTGCGGATCTGATTTGCAATCACCCCGCCCAGCAGTGAAAAGCGCAGATAGGCCCGCATCGACTGGGAAACCGATATCCAGTCATCACCGGAAGCCCCTTCCATGGTCTCGTACCCCTGGTCAATGATCATCGAGATCGCCTGATCCTGGGTCGGAACGATAGGCTCACCCACGGCATCATGGGAATACCACGTCCAGTCTGGGCAACGTGAAATGCCCACAGCATCGACGCCCAGGAAATAGGACGCCGCCTTGATATTCTGCGCAACGACCTGCGGATCGGGTGTCAGAGCCTTTTGGCTGACGGCGCCATCCTGCAAAAGGACAAAAGCGCCCAGCGCCCGGCGCTGCGCCATGGCCGGTGCGGCCTTGCGTGCATAGTGGCCGTTGGTCGCGCCTTTCTGGTTGGCCTTGCCCATATCGCCGAATTGCGCCCGGGCAAACATATCTGCCCGCTTTGGAACCCGTGCCACGCGTTGCTCGTCAATGAAGGTCGTCGGATCATCGACACGCTTGAGTTTTTCAAAAGGATGGGCGCCGTCGACATAGCGGCGTTTTGCAAAAGGCTCCCGGTTGAATGCATTCTTGGCAAAACCCTTGCCGAGTTTCCAGGCGACACCATGGGTCTTCGACCTGGGTTGCTCGGCAAGCGGCACCAATGGCGCGTCAGCGGCGACAGCAAAGGCCGTGGTGACAATGGCAACCCCGAACCGGTCGCCGACATAGGGATTGACCAGAGCGCCCTCTTCCAGAGTCGCAAGACCGGCTGCAACACATAGGCGGTTGAGATCAACATCGCTGGTCGATCCCGTATGCGCTCTTGCATCAAACCCCAGCAGCCGGATGTAATTGGCAATGACAACGGCGGTTTCCGAGGCCCGCAGGCATGCTCGGTGGGCCTGTGCATCGATGATCCAGTCGCTGCCCGGCTCATCGGGTTTCGGATCCCTCGGATATTCATAGAGATAGACAATTGCATGGGTGTGGCCATCAATTGTTGATGGCGGCGCCTGCATCGATTCCTTCAGATCAGCCATGATCATGTCGATACCCGATGCCAGGGTCTTGGTTTGCTTGGTGCGCAAATCCTCTGCCAACCGGTCTATATCCGGATTGCGAAAGGGCTCTTTCAGCAGGGCATCGTCCGGCAACGCACAAATGCCAACCATGGATGCATCACTGAAATACCCGAACGCCTTGAGATGCCTGGCCCGTTCACCCGGGTCAGCAGGACATTCGGATCTGGCTCTATTGACCAGACCGTCGCGAATGGCATCCAGCATGGCCTGGTGCTGGCTGGCGGCATTGACGATGCTTTGCGGTTGATCAGGCCGGTTGAAGGAGAGTTGTTTGAACAGGGGGACAGCAGACAGATCCGGCAGGTTCGCGGCACGCGACAGCAATTCAAGAGGGTAAGGCCCCATATCCACGGGTCGATTCCTATCTGAAAAAAAACGCATGCCTATTTCCCTGTTTCAGGTTCATTTGAAGTGTATCAAAGATATTTCCGACCGCGGGTCTGATCTGGCAAAGGATACGCCTTTGCAACTTTGCATTCCAAACCGGATTGGTCGCGTCAATTCATCACGGTTACACCTGCAATGAATGCCCCCGCCGCCGCATCCGCACGAGGCGCCAGACCACTTGTTGCCAGATCGCTAATTACCAGACCGCTGAAGGTGCCACCATCACCTTGTCCGTCACCGATGCCTCCCACACATGTATGAAATACTTGATCCAATTCCCTAAAACTGGCAACTGGTCATTTTCGCCCGTGCCGCTTGGTGGCACGTCTCCATCGGATCGTCTGCAGGCAATACATGAAAAAACTTGAAAACCGTTCACTCGACCGCGGCATTACCATCATGGAAACGCTGGCGCGCAATGGAGCCAGTTCTCTGGCCGATCTGCATCGTGAATGTGCATTGCCAAAATCGACCATCCGGCGGCTGCTCGCAACTTTGATCCGCCGCCGCCTGGTGCGTCGGTCGCTGGCTGATCAACTCTACCGCATCAATATCACGCTCGCAGCAGGCAGCGGCGAACCAATACCGGCCAACCTTGCATTGCTGATCGATGTGGCCATGCCTCATGCGATGGAATTGACCCGAAAGATATCCTGGCCATCAGATATTCACATCGTTGACAATGTCATGATGCGCATTGTCGAGTCGACCAGACCCCTGAGCCCGTTTCATCTCTACCGCGGGGTCGTCAATCGCCGGATCAACCTCTTTGGATCAGCAACCGGAATGGTTTGCCTGTCCGCCATGCAGGATGAAGAAATTTATCAGTTTCACCGACAAAGCGAGGGTGATGAAATCTGGGGACTTGCACGATTCAATCTCAGCTTCGACAAATATCTGCAGGAGATTGAAGCAACCCGCAAGCGCGGTTACGGCGTGCGATACGCGCAATACTTGGGCGAAACGGTCCTCGATGACGGATTGGCTGCAATCGCAGTCCCTTTGCACAAGGCTGGCAAACCCTTCGGCGGCATGACGGTGCTTTGGCCAAGGGTTTTCAAAAAACATGAGGAATTTGCTGCGGAGTTTCTCTCATCTCTGCGCGAGGCGGCATCCCGTATTGACGCCGAGCTGCAACGTTACACATAGAGTATGTCTGGCTCCAATATCCGCTCAGATCGACATCTCAAGACCATCCGACAGGCTCATGGCCGCCAATCCGCCGTCTATGGGAATGTCTATGCCCTTGAGCCAATTGCTTTGAGGACTGGCAAGAAAACAGATCACTTCCGCGACCTCTTCCGGCGAACCAGGCCTGCCAATGCGGGCCATTGCCTTTGTCGCCCTTTCGCCAAAGGCTGACACGAAATCGTCGAGAATATCTGTCGAGACTGCAGCCGGACTCACCGTATTCGCGCGCAACCCAAGCGCTGCAAGACGTTCGGTCTGGGTGATGGTCCAAACGATCACCGCTTCCTTGGAAAGATCATAGGCCCGCACCGGGCCGATGGCCTGAGATTCTATGAAGGCCGGCAAGGCGTCCACATCCGCCAGATCTCTCAAGGCCTTGATCTGCGGAATATTATCGCGCCATCGGGCGCCTGCTTTTGACGCGGTATTGACGATTGCCCCACCCTGCGTGAGTTTGGGAAGCATAAGTTTGGTAAAGTTGACCAGCCCGAAATAATTGACCGCCAGAACCTTTTCTTCAAGCCCCATGCGTGGCGGCAGACCGGCATTGTTGATCAGCGCGTCGAATGAACCGGAAACCTGTCGTTCCGCTTCAAGAATTGACGTCGGGTCGGACAGATCGACCTTGACCCATTGATCGATATTGACCCTTGGTTCGACGATATCGAAGGCAACAATATCCGCACCCAGCCGCTTCAGATTTGCCGCCACGGCAGCGCCGATACCGCTTGCCCCTCCCGTCAATGCAACCCGCATAGATCTCTCTCCCTGTTCGCCCGGCACTCCCAATCAAGCCATGGCAGCGTCTATCACCCGAATCTGCACCTTGCGGCTACCCTGCCAATGGTTGACGGACAGGGTCCCGGCAATATGAAACCGCTTGCCCCGTCCATTCAGCAAAGCCTTGCCGACATCTGTTTCGCTTGCGCGAAAGACAATACCTTCAATCTTTGAACCGGTTGCATCGGCAAGCCGCAGCTTGACATGATCGGCGCCGACAATCCGCGCATCGACAAGCTGGTGGTTGGGCAGAACAAAAACCGGCTGCGGGTTGCCTGCGCCAAACGGCCCGGCACTTTCCAATTGATCCAGCAGGTCAATGGTTGCGCCACTGGCCGCAATCGCCCCATCGATTTTCAAGGTCTGGTTTGAACGCAGAGACCGAACCTTCTCTGCCGCAGTTTCCTCAAAGTAGGCACGCAAGGCGCCGAGCTGGCTGCGCTCGAGACTCAGGCCTGCAGCCATCGAATGGCCACCGCCCTTCGTTGCCAGTCCCTTGGTCACGGCATCGCGCACCATGCGTCCGATATCAAACCCGGCGATGGAGCGGCCTGACCCGGTACCCGATCCGGAAGGGTTGAAGGCAATGGCAAAGGCCGGGCGTCTGAATTTCTCCTTCAGCCGTGCTGCAACGATCCCGACAATACCCGGATGCCAGCCATCACTGGCGGTAACAATGACAGCCGGCCCCTCGCCCACTCCAATTTCCGACAGCGCTTCGGCTTCGGCTTCCTCCAGCATGGAGCGCTCGATCAACTGGCGCTCCTGGTTGAGGCGATTGAGTGTTTCCGCAATGGTCTGCACTTCAATGGTGTCGGATATGGTCAACAGACGGCTGCCCAAAGCCGCATCACCGACCCGTCCTCCGGCATTGATCCGCGGTCCGACCAGAAAACCCAGATGATAGGGCGTCAAAGGTCCATCCACGCCGGCAACCTTCATCAATGCCGCCAGCCCGGGATTGCCCATCTGCCGCGCCACCACGAGGCCCTTGACCACGTAAGCCCGGTTCAAACCGGTCAGAGGCACAACATCACAAACCGTTGCCAATGCTACCAGATCAAGCATTTTCAGCAGATCAAGCGATCCGGCGCGTTTGTCTCCCCGGCTACGCAAGGTGCGCGCCGTGGCCACCAAGGTCAGAAACACCAGACCCGCAGCACAAAGGTGCCCCTGCCCTGACAGATCATCATTGCGGTTGGGATTGACCAGCGCAACGCATGGCGGATGGTCATCACTCAATTGATGGTGATCAATGACAACCACATCGACGTTGCGGCTTTTGGCGTGCTGGAGCGCTTCGTGACTGGCCGAACCACAATCGACAGTAACGATCAGGCCGGCGCCATTATCAATCAGTTCGTCCATGGCATTGATGTTGGGGCCATAGCCTTCAAACACCCGGTCAGGAATGTAAATCTCGCTTGCAACGCCAAAATGTTCGAGAAACAGAGCAACCAGAGCCGCAGAAGCTGCACCGTCAACATCATAATCACCGAAAATCGCTACGCGCTGCTTTGCGACGATCGCATCACACAGCCGCGATGCCGCCACTTCCATATCCTGCAGGGAGGACGGGTCCGGCATCAGATCACGCAAGGTTGGCGCCAAAAATGATGTCGCATCCTGGGCGATCACCCCACGTCCGGCAAGGACGCGTGACACGAGATCGGAAATGCCTTCGACCTGCGCAATCGCCAGCGCCCGGTTAAGGCCTGCAGCATCAAGACGCTGCAGCCAGTGCTGCCCCGAAAGGGATTTCTCGACATCCAGAAAAGTCTGTCCACGACTTTCGGTTTTCACATCCAACCAAATGACTCCAAAACAATTGTGCGGATGCTATTGCATATTGGTCTTTGACGACAGTGCCTCTGTTCAAGGCGCATGTATCATCTTATCCGAACTTTCCGAGATCCTGGTGCCTTGCCTTGATCTCGCGGACAGTGCGCGAGGATGAACGCATGACGATCGTGTGCGTCACGATGGCATCCCGGGCAAAACGAACACCGCTGAGCATATTGCCGTCAGTCACTCCGGTCGCCGCAAACACCACGTCGCCACTGGCCATGTCTTCCATCTCGTAGACCCGAAGCGGATCCATGATGCCCATCGTCTTGGCCCGTGCAATCTTCTCCGCCGTGTTCAGCTGCAGGCGCCCCTGCATTTGTCCGCCAATGCAGCGAAGGGCCGCAGCCGCCAGAACGCCTTCCGGCGCGCCGCCGATACCCATGTAAATATCAATGCCTGTCTCGTCGGGATCCGTCGTGTGAATAATGCCGGCAACATCACCATCGCCGATGAGCCGGATGGCTGCACCGGATGCCCGGACTTCCTCGATCATGCGGGCATGACGGGGACGGTCCAGAATGCACACGGTGATCTGCGCGATCGGCACACCCTTGGCTTTGGCAAGTGCAGAGAGATTTTCTGTCGGACTGGCATCAATCGAAATGATGCCCTTGGGATAACCCGGACCGATGGCAATCTTGTCCATATAGACGTCAGGCGCATAGAGCAGGCTGTTTTTTTCCGCCACGGCAATGACAGCCAGAGCATTCGGCAGGTTCTTCGCACAGATTGTCGTGCCTTCCAGCGGATCCAGAGCAATATCCACGTCCGGACCCGATCCGGTGCCGACTTCCTCACCAATATAGAGCATGGGGGCTTCGTCGCGTTCCCCCTCCCCGATGACCACACGGCCATTGATCGGCAATTTGTTCAGTTCCTGACGCATGGCGTCAACAGCCACCTGATCGGCCTCTTTTTCATCACCGCGTCCACGCAACCTGGACGCTGCCACGGCTGCCCGCTCGGTAACGCGCACGATCTCAAGTGTCAGTAAACGGTCGAGACTGCTGTCGCTGGGAGAATTGGTCGCCATTTCTGATGATCCTGTTGTTGTGATTTTGGTCCTGATAGCCCGTTGATGGGATCATTGGCAACGGCAATCGGACCGAATAACGCCGGAATTCCTTGGTTCTTTTCAATTGCTCACCACTAAATCGATTAGTGTAAAAGCATGTTTCCTTCGATCACCCTCAACGCGCACAACAGGCGGAGAAAAAACTGATTCGATAGCCGGCATCCCTGCGATCAGATCAGGTGTAGAGAAACGCAATGCCGGAGGCGTCGGCATCAGTTGATAAAACGCACCTGAAAGCCTAAACCCCACGCCTGTAGAAATCACAAACACGGCGATACATGTCGACATCCCTGCTCACATTCATCTGGAAATACAGCGCACGCTCGCAGGTCATCCTGCTGATCCTGACGGTAATCTCCTTTCCGATTCTCTACCTGTCGCTGGAGTTGCCAAAACAGATCATCAACGAGGCAATTGGTTCCACCACATTCCCCATTTCAATGTTGGGTTTTTCCCTTAGCCAGTTTGAGTATCTGGCGACTCTGTGCATCGCCTTTCTGCTGACCGTCATTGTCTCGGGCGTTCTGAAGATGCAGACGAATATTTATAAAGGCGTGGTCGCCGAGCGTCTGCTGCGCCGTTTCAGATATCAACTCATTTCAAGAATGTTGCGACTGCCTCTGCCGCAATTTCGCAGGACATCCCAGGGTGCGCTGATTTCAATGATTACCGCTGAAGCGGAAGCCTTGTGCACCATGATGGGCGATGCAATCTCAAGACCGGTGTTTGCGGCCGGTCAGATGCTGACGATCACTGTTTTCCTTTTTGTGCAGAATGTGTGGTTGGGTGTCGCGGCTGTTATCCTGATCCCACTACAGGCCTATATCATTCCGAGGCTGCAACGGCAGATAAACAACCTGAACAAGGAACGTATCCTGGTCGTTCGCTCTTTGTCGGATCGCATAGGCGAAAGCGTTACCGGCGTCGAATCCCTGCGCACGGTCAACGGCCTGAGTTACACACTTGCCGATTTCTCCAATCGGTTCGGTGAGATTTTCAAAATTCGCCTGCAGATTTACAATCTCAAATTTCTGATGAAATTTCTGAACAATTTTATCAATCAGCTGACGCCTTTTCTGTTCCTGTCCATAGGCGGTTATCTGGTTATCCAGGGAGAGCTGACGGTCGGCGCACTTGCAGCGGCTCTGGCTTCGCACAAGGACCTGATGTCTCCCTGGCGCGAATTGCTGGCTTATTACAGCCAAATTCAGGATGTCAGCCTGCGTTACCGCACGATAACCGAACAGTTCACACAGCCAGGCATGATTGATGAGGAACTGTTTTACGCAAGACCGGATAAAATCCCCCATCTTGCCGGTGATATTTCGATCCGCGATCTCACAATCATCGATCAATACGGCATGCCCGTACTCAACAGGATCAATGTCGAGATCAAAACGGGGTCCTTCATCGCCATTCAAAGCGATAATGCCTTTGCCCGGCGGGCCTTTGTCCAGGCATTGAACCGTTCTGTTTTACCGGCCTCAGGAAGCATTGTGATCGCTGGTCACGATCTGGCTACACTCTATCAGGAAACAATATCCAGCCGCATCGGCTCAGCCGGCGGCACACCGCATATATTCAGTGGTACTGTGGGGCAAAATGTGCAGCTGCCGCTGATGCCGGCCCCCATCGGGATTGAGACGCTCACCGACACCCAGGTCGCTGAAATCGAGGAATCCATTCGCGTCGGCAACAGTCCCTACTCCTTGCAGGATCAATGGCTTGACCCGGAATTGGTGGGTGCGCACACAGCTGTTGAATTGCGTGAATGGTGGCTCGAAATCATAAACGCTATCGGGCTCGAGGACATGCTGATGCAGCGGGGGTTGGAGGCCCGAATCGACCGGGAGAATTATCCCGAGCTAACCAGCAAGATCCTTGCGATCCGGGAGCGCCTGCGAGACGAATTACGGTCTGACGAATTTGCCACATTCATTCACTTTTTTGACCGCGCGCACTTCAATCCTGCCCTGACCGTCAGCGAGAATATTCTCTTTGCCATACGCAATGACGGCACCAGCGATCATCAGATCGTTGAGGACCCGCTATTTCTGTCAACCTTGCGGGAACTGGAACTGGAAGACGACATAAAACAATTGGCCATGGATCTCATGGCGGTACTGGTGCAGACGTTTTCGAATGTCGGTGCGGAACATCCCATGTTCCTTCGTGTTGCCACGCTCACCTCTGATTTTTTTGAAAGTCTCGTATCCATTTATCGCAAGCAGCAGAAAATGGGTTGGCAGTCGCTGTCTCACGAGGAAACCATGTTGGTCATGAGCCTTCCGTTTCGCATCACGGCAGAACAGTTTGAAGACGCTTTCCCGCACGAACTGACGGAAAAAATTACCCAGGCCCGCCGTGACTACGGATTTCAGATCTACCATCGTGTGCGGGCATTTTATGCACCACTGGATCGACACACCTACTGCCCGAATCTCAGCATACTGGAAAACATACTCTTCGCACGTGTTTCCAAATACACGGCTGGCACCTCGAAGGCGCTGATGAAAATCATTTCTCAGGCACTGCAGGAAGAGGACATCAGAACCGATATCATGCTGCTTTATGCGGATACGCAAGCCGGTTTCAATGGCGCAAACTTTCCGCAGATCGCACAGGAACATATCGATTTCATTCGTGCCGCCATCAGACGTCCGGATATCCTGATCCTGGATCGCATTTTTGCCTCTGAAGAGGAACGCAAACGCAGCGAAATGAAACAAAAGGCCCGCAGGTTGTTGCCCAATGCGACGATCATCGTGCTTGAATCAAAATTTCGTAACCCGCAGCAATATGATGCCTGTTACGAATTGCGCGGCGGACAGCTTGTCCCGGCTGGATATGCCATGGAGACGAACGAAAAAGTGCCGGATGAGTCCTCTGCACCGGCAGCTGCCGGACTAGCAGAGAAGCTTCACGTCCTGGCGCGCACCGCTCTCTTTGCAGATCTTGACCGGAAACAATTGCGCCTGCTTGCCTACGGCTCCCAATGGGTCAAATACGAGAAGGGCGAAAAGATTTTCAAAACCGGTGATCGGACAGATGGTGCCTACACATTCACCAAGGGCAAAGCCGAACTGTGGCTACCCGAAACGGATGAACACAAGGCGTTGCTGATCACCACAATTGAGCCGGGACGCATCATAGGTGACCTTGCCATCATCATGGATCGGGATCGTGAATTTGACATGATTGCAACCACTGACCTGATCGGATTGCGTATCAACAAACAGGCGTTTCGTGATGTTGTCGAGCACGACCGGGATGTCGCTCTCAACCTGCTGAAAACCATTTCCGGTCACCTGCTGAACGCGCGGGAAATGTGGTGACGCGCGCCCAATGTTGATTCAGAATCTCAGGTAATACGATTATCTTTTTGAATTTGAATATTAATTTCAAAATACTTCAGAACATCCACAACAGGACGTCAGTGATGGCCGGGACGTTCTATTCTGATCACCTGCGGCTTATCCTGCAGATAACCATCTGACGAAATAGACCGGACAGCCTTGCGCACAGATGCTTCCATGGTCGCATGGGTGACGAGGATCACTGTCTTGTGCTCGCCGGTTCCACCTTTACCAAAACGTCCGGGACGCTGCACAATCGATTCAAGCGAGATACCATTGTCTGACATGTGTTTCGCCAGATTGGCAAAGACACCGGTGCGGTCCTCCACTGTCAAACGGATGAAATAGCCACCTTCATGGCTGCGCATGCGCGCCTTGACATAGGGCTGCAACTGAACTGCCGGCCGCCCAAGGACGGGGCCGTGTTGGTGGCCCGGCTGGCATTTCGCGATATCAGCGATATCGCCCAGCACCGCAGAAGCAGTTGCGTCGCCGCCTGCCCCTGGCCCCGAAAGCAGCAATTCCCCCAATATGTCGGCATCAATGGCCACAGCATTGGTGACACCATCAACCTGCGCAATGACCGATTCCTTCGGCACCATCGTCGGGTGAACCCGCTGTTCGATACCTGTATCGGTTTTTTGAGCAACACCGAGCAATTTGATACGAAAGCCCAGGTCGTCAGCCGCGCGTATATCTTCGATCGTTATGTTGGAAATACCTTCCAGATAGATGTCATCACACGCAATCCGGGTGCCGAAAGCAAGACTGGTCAGGATCGCCAGCTTGTGTGCGGTATCGTTTCCTTCGATATCGAATGTCGGATCGGCTTCGGCATAACCAAGCCTTTGGGCTTCCTTCAGGCAGTCCTTGAAGGACAGGCCGCCACGCTCCATTTCTGTCAGAATATAATTGCAGGTCCCGTTCAATATGCCGAAAACACGGGAAATATTGTTGCCCGTCAAGGATTCACGCATGGCCTTGATGATCGGAATTCCGCCGGCGACAGCGGCCTCGAAATTCAACAGGACGCCACTTTCTTCCGCAACCACGGCCAGTTCGACACCATGGCGGGCCAGCAGGGCCTTGTTGGCCGTCACGGCATGTTTGCCGCGCGCCAGTGCAGTGCGCACAGCACTGAGAGCTGGATCCCCCTCGCCGCCCATCAGCTCGACAAACACGTCGATGTCAGCCTCAGCCGCCAATTCAACGGGATCGGCATAAAAGCGCACATGTGACAGATCAACGCCACGATCCTTCTTCTCATCGCGCGCGCTGACAGCGACGATTTCAATCGGTCTGCCGCAAATATCCGCCAGCTTGTCGTGACGATCGATCAGGATACGGGCAAGCGATGCACCGACAGTGCCAAGGCCCGCAATGCCGATCTTCAACGCATTTACCATTTTCGAAAAATCCAGTCATTGTGATGCTGCGCCCGATGAATGAATACGCCGGGCGTCTAATCAGTGGAAAGGTGAACAGCTATCGCCGGGTGTCCAGCTGAACAACGTTTTGCATATTTTCGTCGCTGGAAGCAAGAAAGCGTTTGATATTTCGTGCAGCCTGACGAATGCGGTGCTCATTTTCCACCAGAGCAATTCGCACAAATTCATCGCCATATTCACCAAAGCCGACACCTGGCGCGACCGCAACATCGGCACGTTCGATAAGCAGCTTGGAAAATTCCAACGATCCGATTTCACGAAAACGCTCCGGCAACGGCGCCCAGGCAAACATGGTTGCGTCAGGCGACGGGACAGCCCATCCGGCATTGGCAAAGGATTCCACCATCACATCACGGCGGCGTTTATAGGTATTGCGGACAATTTCGATATCGGAGCCATCGCTGTTGAGAGCCATGCTCGCTGCAACCTGAATCGGGGTAAACGCGCCGTAATCCAGATAGGACTTTACCCGCGACAAGGCGGCAATCAGCCGTTCGTTGCCGACTGCAAATCCCATACGCCAGCCGGGCATCGAAAATGTCTTGGACATGGATGTGAATTCAACCGCAACGTCTATCGCGCCCGGCACTTGCAGAACCGACGGCGGCGGCATGTCATCATAATACAATTCCGCATAGGCCAGATCCGACAGGATAATGATCTCGTGTTTTCGCGCAAAAGCCACAACATCCTTATAGAAATCAAGGCTCGCCGTGTGGGCTGTCGGATTGGACGGATAGTTCAAAATCAGCGCAATCGGTTTCGGGATGGAATGGCGAACCGCACGCTCCAGTGAGTGAAAAAAACTGTCATCGGGTTTGACCGTCATGGACCGAATGACACCGCCCGACATGATGAAACCGAAAGCGTGGATTGGATAGGTCGGATTGGGGCACAGGACAACATCGCCTGGCGCAGTTATGGCTTGCGCCATATTGGCAAAGCCCTCTTTCGATCCAAGGGTTGCGACAACCTGCGTCTCGGGATTCAACTTGACGCCAAAGCGACGCTCGTAATAACGCGCCTGTGCCTTTCTGAGCCCCGGAATACCTCGCGATGTCGAATAACGGTGGGTGCGTGGATCCTGCACAACTTCACACAGTTTGTCGACAATCGCCTGGGGCGTCGGCAGATCAGGATTGCCCATTCCAAGGTCAATAATGTCGGCGCCGGCCGCCCGCGCGCTGGCTTTCAGGCGGTTTACCTGTTCAAAAACATAAGGCGGCAGACGTCTGACTTTGTGAAATTCTTCCATGATGCTCTCGGTTTGGTCCCCGGTATCGGTGGATCAATGGATCAATCTATCGACCACCGTTGTGTTATCTTGGCCTGTTGCAGGACTGTCGGCCGTTCCAATAGATGGTTGCATTGAAGCTGGCAATCCCGGCAAAGGAAGCTTCAGTTTTCTATCTCGGCTTTCGTTTCCGTCGCATGTGTTCGCGCGACATCATCAAGGCTGCCACTGCGCCGGGAAGCGGCGACCGCCCTTTTTCCGGTTGCCTGATTGGCGGCGCGAATCGCCCGCATCTCTTCAAGCATGGCCTTCTTGTCTTCATCGCTGAGTTGGACAGTGGCCGCTCTGGGCGTTTGTGCAAATGTCGGAAACACATCATTGTTCAAGGCGCCCTGGCTCACGAAGCTGTTGTCACGCGCTGAACCGGCGTCACGCGGCGATGCGGCCTGCTGGATCTGGTTGCCCTCAGACGCCGCATTGCTTGCCGCGTCATCGCCGGTTCGTCTGGGACTCTCAGGCGTCGGGACTTGCTTGGGGGCCGCATCTTCCAGCGAAGCCGAAACACATCCTGCCAATAAAACGAGTGCTGACAGGGACAATCCCCTGGACGCCAATCCCAGATATCTTTTCAGGCTTCCGCTCATATTTTTCACCACATACGTCTTCACTAAAGGATAATGATTTAACTGCAATTTATACCTACATTATTTCCATAAGTGTTGCATAATAAAGTGACCGAAAGACGGACGAATTGAAAATTGATTGCGCAGCGCGGAGGTGCTCACATTGGCGGAAAAGAAAGACCCGACTGGTCAAGACGAAGCCTTGACCGCTCGAGGCGGCAAAGACCCGCAGGAAAAAAACAATCCTTCGGATAAATCTGCCGGCAAAAAAACATCCGGCAAGAGCAAGAATGAATTCGAAGATCTGGCAAATATGTCGGCGATAGAACCTTTTGTCGTCAAGGATCCTGAAGCCATGGCCCGCAACATGGCCCATGTGATGGAACACCTTGGCAAGGCCGCATCAGCCTGGGTCACACCGCGTGAAACCGGAGAGAAGAAAGACAGTCTTTCGGGCCCCGCCACCGATATGGTCAAGACCTTCTCGAAACTGTCAGAATATTGGTTGTCCGACCCCCAACGCGCCATCGAGGCACAAACGCACCTGCTCTCCAGTTACTTCAATATCTGGTCAAATTCGGTTCGTAAATTTTCCGGTGAAGAGGTCGAGGATCCGGCCGCAGGCCATTTGAGTGACAAACGCTTCAAGGACGAGGACTGGCAGGACAACGCATTTTTCAGTTTCATGCGCCAGGCCTATTGGGTGACCGCCGATTGGGCGGACAAACTGGTCACGGATGCGGACGGGCTTGATGAACACACCCGCCACAAGGCTGAATTTTACGTCAAACAATTGATGAGCGCCCTGTCGCCGGCAAATTTCATCCTGACAAACCCCGAAGTGTATAAGGAAACCGTCGCCGAAAACGGCGAGAACCTGGTGCGTGGCATGCGCATGCTGGCCGAGGACATCGAGGCCGGCCGCGGCGACCTGCGCATCAGACAGTCCGACAGCGGCACCTTTGCGGTGGGCAAGAACCTGGCGCTTACCCCCGGCAAGGTCGTGGCACAAAGCGACATCTGTCAGGTAATCCAATATGATGCGTCGACCGACACCGTGTTGAAGCGCCCTTTGCTGATCTGTCCGCCATGGATCAACAAATTCTATATTCTTGATCTCAATCCGCAGAAATCCTTCATCAAATGGGCTGTTGATCAAGGGCACACGGTTTTTGTCATCTCCTGGATCAATCCGGACGAACGCCACGCGGACAAGGGCTGGTCCGCCTATGCCCGCGAGGGAATCGGGTTTGCACTCGACACGGTTGAGAAAGCCACCGGTGAAACGGAAATCAACGCCATTGGCTACTGCGTTGGCGGCACATTGCTTGCTGCTGCACTGGCTCTGTTCGCCCAGGAGGGTGACCACCGCATTGCCTCTGCCACCCTGTTTACTACGCAGGTCGATTTCGTTCATGCCGGTGATCTGATGGTTTTTGCAGATGCCGAAAACATCGATTCCATTGAGGAAAACATGAAGGACCGTGGCTACCTTGACGGTTCGAAAATGGCCACAGCCTTCAACATGCTGCGTTCTTCGGAGCTGATCTGGCCCTATGTCGTTAACAACTACCTCAAGGGCAAGGAACCGATGCCCTTTGATCTGCTTTACTGGAACTCGGATGCAACGCGCATGCCGGCTGCAAACCACTCCTTTTATCTGCGCAACTGCTATATGGAAAACAACCTTTCCAATGGCCGAATGGTTCTGGACGGCAAGACCCTGTCGCTCAAGGACGTCAAGATTCCGATCTACAATCTGGCAGCCCGCGAAGATCATATCGCACCGGCACAATCGGTTTTTGAAGGATGTCGGTACTTTGGCGGAAAAGTGACCTATGTCATGTCCGGCTCCGGTCACATTGCCGGTGTCGTCAACCCGCCGGACAAGAAAAAATATCAGTACTGGACCGGCACGAAGCCTCAGGGAGATTTTTCCGCCTGGGTGTCAAAAGCCAAGGAACACCCCGGTTCCTGGTGGCCTCACTGGCATGAATGGATAAAAAAGCAGGACAAGGAAATGGTCCCGGCCCGCATTCCCGGTGGCGGAAAACTCAACGCAATTGAAGATGCCCCGGGCAGTTTCGTCAAGATACGGGTATAGGTGTTTGCATAAACAACGGACGGCGGTTCGCGTCACAGATCGCGCGCCCGCAGGCGTTTATTTGCCATTAAACAAAACGACTTTCGAACATGGCCTCGGTTGCCAGAGAGAACCACGTGAAATTTCCGACACCACTTGTCCCTGCGACCTTGATCAAACGCTACAAGCGGTTTCTCTTCGATGCCGTGCTTGCCGATGGCCAGACAATTACCGGATCCTGCCCGAACACCGGATCGATGCGTGGTCTGACCACCCCCGGATCCCCCATTTGGCTGTCAGTCCATGACAGCCCGACCCGCAAGTACAATCATGCACTCGAACTGGTCGAGGCCGACGGCACCACTGTCGGCATCAATACCGGTTTGCCCAACAGGATCGTCGAGGAAGCAATTGTTGCCGGAAGGCTGGAAACGCTCAAAGGCTACGGAGAACTCAAACGAGAACAGAAATACGGCAAAAATTCACGCATAGACCTGATGCTGACAGACCCTGAGCGCCCGCCGGCCTATGTCGAGGTGAAAAATGTCCATTTCATCAGGCAGGAAAATCTGGCAGAGTTCCCCGACAGTGAAACCCGCCGCGGCGCTAAACATCTCGAAGAACTGGGAGATATGGTAGAAGCTGGCAATCGTGGTATTATGGTTTATCTTGTCCAGCGATCCGATTGCGACCGGTTGAAAATCTGCCGCGATCTCGATAGCAATTATGCAGAAGCATTTGACCGGGCAATTTCCCGCGGCGTTGAAGCCGTGGCTGTCCGGTGCCACATAAGCCCGCAGGAAATATGCTTTGACAGCATGATCCCTGTTGACGAACCAGGTCTGTGAGGAAAACAATTGATTAATTACATCGACGCCATTGCAGCGCCAAACAAGAACAATGGCCATATAAAACTTCACGGTCCGGAAGGCTTTGCCGGCATGCGCAAGGCCGGTCAGTTGACCGCGCGCTGCCTTGACGAACTGGTTCCGATGATTGAACCGGGTTTGACAACCCAGGCCATTGACCGGTTTGTCTTTGAATTCGGCATGGATCATGGCGCAGTTCCAGCCACATTGAATTATCGTGGCTATACAAATTCCTGCTGCACATCGCTCAACCATGTCGTGTGTCACGGCATTCCCTCCGACAAGCCATTGCGAGAAGGCGACATCGTCAATATTGACGTCACCTATGTGCTGGATGGCTGGCACGGAGACTCAAGCCGCATGTATCCCGTCGGAGAAATCAAACGGGCCGCCCACCGGCTGATGGAAGTCACACATAAATCTCTGTTGCTGGCATTGGATGTTGTAAAACCCGGCGCCAGAACCGGCGCAATCGGAGAGGCCATACAGCGATACGCGGAGGCTGAACGCTGCTCGGTGGTGCGCGATTTCTGCGGGCATGGTCTGGGCAAATTGTTTCATGATGTACCCAATATTCTGCATTATGGCCGCGCCCATGAAGGCGTGGAACTGCGTGAAGGCATGATTTTCACGATTGAACCGATGATCAATCTGGGAAAACCCCACGTCAAAGTGCTGGCTGATGGCTGGACTGCGGTCACCCGTGACCGTTCCTTGACAGCGCAATATGAGCATTCCATCGGGGTCACTGCGGATGGTTGCGAGATATTCACCCTTTCGCCAGCAGGTCTGTTTACGCCTGGGCTTGGCACATCTGAGCGGTAGGAGATTTCCCTGCCAGAGAGTTCAGATCACAAAGGGCATAGAGACCGGCTAAGGCTGCGCTTTCAGAGCGCCGGACAGGAGGCACTGGCAGATTATGAACTGCTGGAACTGGTTCTTTTCCGCGCCATACCGCAAAAAGATACCAAACCCATGGCCAAGGCCCTGCTGGAGAAATTCGGCTCTCTGGCAGAGGTTCTGGGCGCTCCGACCAATCTGTTGTGCGAGGTTCCGGGCATCGGTGCTGCGGTCGCTGGAGACCTGAAAATTCTTGCAGCCCTCAATCAGCGCATGCTGAAAGGGCAATTGGTCAATCGCCCCATCCTGACGTCCTGGTCATCCGTCATGGAATATTGCCGCACGGCCATGGCCTATGAACGAAGCGAGCAGTTCCGCATCCTTTTTCTGGACAAGAAAAATGTGCTGATTGCCGACGAGGTTCAACAAAGAGGTACGGTGGATCATACGCCTGTCTATCCCCGCGAGGTTGTCAAACGCGCGCTGGAACTGTCCGCGACGGCCATCATTCTCGTGCACAATCACCCATCCGGTGACCCGACGCCATCGCGTGCTGATATCGACATGACCCGGAAAATCATCGATGCGTGCACGCCACTGGGCATAGCAATCCATGATCACATCATCATTGGCCGAGATGGCCACAGCAGCCTGAAAGGCCTTTCGCTGATCTGACGAGAATACGGTGTCCGAGCGTTGCCGTCCTCAAGATCTGGATACAAAAAAGGCCGCACCAAGTGCGGCCTTTTCAATCTGTCAGAAAAACCGATTATTCAGCGTCGGCTTTCTTCTTGGCAGCAGCCTTCTTCTTTGGCGCTGCCTTGGCCTTTTTAGCAGGTTTCTTTTCTGCTTCTTCCTCTTCGTCATCGGCCATCAGCACTTCCTTGCTAACAGTCTGATCCGTCACATCAGCCAGGCTGATGATGTGGTCGATGACTTTCTCTTCGAAGATTGGCGCACGCAACTGAGCAACAGCATCAGGTGTCTGCTTGAAATAATCCATGATCTGCTGTTCCTGACCAGGATACTGACGAACCTGGTCATAAAGAGCACGCTGCATTTCATCTTCGGTAATCGTGATCTCGGCTTTTTCGCCAATCTGGGAAAGCACCAGACCAAGACGGACGCGACGCTCGGCAAGTTTGCGGTAGTCTTCGCGGGCTGCCTCTTCTGTCGTTTCTTCGTCTTCGAATGTTTTGCCTGACTGTTCCAGATCACCCGTGACCTGACCCCAGATATTGTTGAATTCGACTTCAAGCAAGGATTCCGGAGTCTCGATCTTGTAGTCTTCGTCCAGCGCATCCAGAATCTGACGTTTGATCTTCTGGCGCGTATATTGGCCGTACTGGCTTTCAATCTGTTCGCGGATAACTTCGCGAAGGCGATCAGCCGATTCCAGACCCAGCGTTTTTGCCAGTTCATCATCAATGACAAGTTCGCCCGGTGTGGCGACATCCTTGACGGTCACATCAAAGGTGGCTTCCTTGCCTGCCAGATGCGCTGCCTGATAATCGTCGGGAAATTTGACGTTGATGGTTTTTTCGTCGCCTGCCTTGACGCCGAGCAATTGCTCTTCGAAGCCGGGAATGAAATTGCCCGAACCAAGGACGAGATTGGCATCATTGTCTGCGCCGCCTTCAAATGGCTCGCCATCGATCTTGCCGAGGTAATCCATCGTGACGCGATCGCCATCGACAGATTTGCCCTTTTTGCTCTCGTAAGTGCGCGCACTGTCAGCAACACGCTGGACCTGCTCGTCAACTTCCGAATCTTCAATTTCAACGATCATCCGGTTCAGCTTCAGCTTGCTGATATCCTTGAGTTCGATATCCGGGATAACCTCATAGGAAATGGAGAATTCGAAATCAGCCTTGGCGTCGAGAATCTGGTTTGCCTCGGCCTCATCTTCGGTCATTGTCACCTGTGGCCGGGTTGCTGATTTTTCACCACGTTCGGCAAGGATTTCCGTCGGCTTCTGGTTGATCATTTCATTGACCAATTCAGCCATGATCGACTTGCCGTACATTTTGCGCATATGAGCCATTGGCACCTTGCCCGGACGAAATCCGTTAAGACGGACCTTGTTCTTGGCATCCACGAGGCGCTCGTTCAGCGTTGTTTCCATGTCCTGTGCGGGAATGACAATCTTGATCTCGCGCTTCAGACCCTCGGACAGCGTTTCTGTAACCTGCATATTCAAACCTTCAATCTCGTATCAATCACCACCTGCCGAAAGGCTGGTCAAAGTGATGTTCTACTGCCTGCCAAGCTTGGCAACGATCAGCTGCAGCACCCCTGCCGTAGCAACTTGGGCGCTGAACCGTTGTAATTATTGACTTTTTCCGTATCGCGCAGTCCGATATACTATCCTCATGCGAGCGAAAATCGGTTGCCGCCAACGGGCGTTCGCCGCGCAATAGCAAATTGGTCGCAAAGCTGCAATGCAAATCCGCTATTCGCAGTGATTCCGGCCCATTTTTCAATATTGCTCAGGTGTCAGCGAAGTACCCGAATCCTTCCCGTCTGGCTCGAATGGGGTTTTCGATATCGTTTTTTAATTGTAAAAGAATGACATCCCCGGTCTGACAACCGTGGTTACAGTACTACTGGTGGTCGAAAACACTCCGACCCCTAAATGGTTAGCTCAGGCAACGCATATCCAATGGCAATTGCGCCAACTGCGCCCTTTTTTGACGATCTCTTTGTACTTTGATAGATCGCATCCAGCTATAGATCGGAAAAACGGCCCATCGGGGCGGCTGAAGTCTTTGCCCGATGCATCACATCGCGCCGCGAGACGTCATTACAGAGGTCAACGGGGAAGGCGTGAACCTTTTCCAGCAGTGAAAATGGCGCTTCCATTCACAATATCGGTGGAAATTACGCGATTCTGTATTGGTGCGGGTGGAGGGACTCGAACCCCCACGCCTCTCGGCGTCTGGACCTAAACCAGGTGCGTCTACCAATTCCGCCACACCCGCACATGCCCCATCGGTTTGATCAGCGTAGAACACGCTTAAAAACGCCGGCAGGAGCGGGTCTCTATATCACCGGTAAAATACAGGTCAAAGGAAATTTCATGACAATCCCCTGCGCCACCGGATTCCCTGCCGGCAGCCTGTTATTGCAGACATGCGCAATATTCATGCCACCTATGCAAATATTGCGGTGCACAATCTCAAACCCACTCCCTATATGAAGGTCAAGTTGATGACGCACTTGGCAAAGCCAGTAATATAGCGGTTGAAGACAATGAACATGATGCTCACATACCAGAAATGGCGCAGTTACACCAAAACACGTGACGCCTTGAATCGCCTTGGCGATCGTGATCTTATTGATCTTGGAATCAAACGAAGAGACATCGAAACACTTGCACGCAAGTCGTTGTAACAAAGAAATCTCAAGTTTCGCGAGGCATTATCCTCCTCCCAATGTTCTCGCGATTTGACCGACAGTTATCCTCCTCCCAACTGTCGGTCGCATATAGGTAACGCTCGCTGGATCTCCTCCCCCGGCGAGCGTTATTTTTTTGACTATTCAAAAGAATTCAAGCTATGCATTCATGCATACCGCACATGCAAATATTGCACTGCACAAATACGATATCATTCGCTA
>TARA_R110000751_G_scaffold135_1_pt1 | contig 65755 bp, 71 predicted proteins | sample TARA_R110000751 | Tara Oceans TARA_R110000751 (sample SAMEA4398001) | marine metagenome | biome: Polar Biome; feature: [MES] marine water layer (ENVO:01000295) within the mesopelagic zone...; material: water (ENVO:00002006), including particulate matter (ENVO:01000060) such as...... | reverse complement strand
TATTGTTGTTGTTGTTGTTGTTGTTGTTGTTGTTGTTGTTGTTGTAATATAAATTTACTCTCTGTTTTCAATGTTTTTATAAGCTTCGATAATTTTTTTGACTAGTTTATGTCTAACAACATCCTTGTCATCCAGAAAAATCATTCCTACACCTTCTACTCCTTTTAAAATAAGTAAAGCTTCTTTTAAACCAGAAATAGTACGACGAGGCAAATCAATTTGACCTGGATCACCTGTTAATAAAAATTTAGCGCTTTTACCCATTCTGGTTAAAAACATCTTCATTTGTGCATGCGTTGTATTTTGACCTTCATCTAAAATAACAAAAGCATGATCTAATGTACGACCACGCATAAATGCTAAAGGTGCAATTTGTATGGTACCATTTTCAATATACTGCGCTAATTTTTCCGCAGGAATCATATCTCTTAATGCGTCATATAATGGTTGCATATAAGGATCTAATTTTTCTTTTAAATCTCCAGGTAAAAAACCTAGATTTTCACCTGCTTCCACTGCTGGACGTGTCAAAATAATACGTTTTACCTCTTTATTTTTTAATGCTTTAACTGCTAATGCTACTCCTGTATACGTTTTACCTGTTCCTGCTGGTCCAATAGCAAATACCATATCGTTTTTACGCATTAGCTCGACCATTTTACGTTGGTTAGCAGTAATAGCCTTAATAGGTTTACCATTGGCACCATGTACTAAGACTTCGCCACTTTTTTCAGAAGTGCTGTAATCATCACTACTTTGGCTAGTTAAAACACGCTCGATTACATTTTCGTCTAATTTATTGTATTTAGAAAAATGCTTTAATAGCATGGTCATTCTACGATCAAACTCATCCAATAATTCTTCGTCTCCAAAAGCCTTAATGGTATTTCCTCTAGCTACAATCTTGAGTTTTGGAAAGTATTTTTTTAGTAGCGTAATATTCTCATTTCCGGTTCCAAAAAACTCTTTTGGAGAGATCTCCTGTAGTTCAATAATTATTTCGTTCAAAAGCGCTGATTTATTAAATTAATCTGTACAATTTTATTAGTTTTGTGTATCTAACAAATTTACACATTTTTTGTGTGTTCTAGGTTAAAAAAATATCAACAATAATTCATGCCAATTATAACGCTTACCACAGATTTTGGAGAGAAAGATCACTTTGCTGGCGCAATAAAAGGCGCTATTTACAGCGAATTGCCAGAAGTTAAAATTGTTGATATCTCTCATAGTATCTCTCCTTTTAATATTGCTGAGGCAGCCTATATTATACAAAATGCCTATAGTAGTTTTCCTAAAGGTACAATCCATGTCATTGGTATTGACTCCGAAATTAATCCAGAAAACAAGCATATTGCTGTAGAGCTGGACGAACATTATTTTATTTGTGCCAATAACGGAATTATGAGCATGATAGCTAATGAGATTGCACATTCTAAATTAGTAGAAATTAATATACATGATAAAATAGAAACCAGTTTTCCTGTTTTAGATGTCTTTGTAAAAGTAGCATGCCACATAGCACGTGGTGGAACATTAGAAGTTATAGGCAAAGCTATAGATAAAATAAAACCAATTAAAAATCTAGTGCCTTACGTTAATGAGGAGCAAACGCAAATAATTGGCAGCATTATCTACATTGACAATTATGGTAATGTCGTTACTAATATTAGAAAAAACTTTTTTGAAACGCTGCAAAAAGGACGTTCTTACGAAGTGTCTGCAAGAAATTATAAGTTCAAAAAAATACAATCCAAATATAGCGATATTGTTAACTTTGACACACCAGAAGACAAACGTAATGACGAAGGACGTGGTTTAGTCGTCTTTAACAGTTCCAACTATCTAGAAATAGCCATATATAAAAGTAATAACCAAACGGTTGGTAGTGCAAGTAGCCTAATGGGATTAGGACTGCGAGATACAGTAACCATTAATTTTTTTAAATAAATAAAAGTATCGCTTTCGCGGAAACTCATTAAAACCCAAGTCATGTTTGTAAGAATTGTTAAATTAAGTTTTGCCGAAGAAAATATAGCCATCTTTTTAGCTAATTTTGAAACCGTAAAATTTAAAATAAGAAACTTTAAAGGCAACCAATTGTTAGAATTGTATCAGGACAAAACCAATCCCAATATATTTTTTACTTACAGTTATTGGGATAATGAAAGTGATTTAGAAAACTATCGCAATTCAGACCTTTTTAAAGGCGTTTGGGCTAAAACTAAACCACTGTTTAATGCAAAACCAGAAGCTTGGAGTGTTGACAAATTAGCTTCGTTAAAATAAATTATAAATAACATTAATAAATAAAGCATGCTAGCCATACTTAAAAAAGAAATAAACTCATTTTTTGCTTCGCCAATTGGCTACTTAGTTATTGCTATATTTTTATTATTAAACGGTCTTTTTTTATGGGTATTTAAAGGCGAGTTTAATATCCTTGATAACGGATTTGCAGATCTGTCAACGTTTTTTTTATTGGCACCATGGATTTTAATATTCTTAATTCCAGCGGTTACCATGCGTAGTTTTAGCGACGAGAAAAAACAAGGCACTTTAGAGCTACTTTTAACTAAACCAATAACCACATTACAATTAGTATTAGGTAAATATTTTGGAGCCTTATTACTAATAATAATAGCGCTAATACCAACGCTATTATACGTTTATACCGTTTATCAATTAGGTAACCCATTAGGTAATTTAGATTTTGGAAGTACATTAGGATCCTATTTTGGCTTACTATTTTTAGTAGCAGCCTATACTGCAATTGGTGTTTTTGCATCAACCATATCAGACAATCAAATAGTTGCTTTTATAATTGCTGTGTTTTTATGTCTATTTTTTTATATTGGTTTTGAAGGCATTGCAGATGTAATATCTAGTAATACTGTGGAGCAATTGGGTATGAATGCACATTATAAAAGTATGAGTCGCGGTGTTCTGGATACTAGAGACCTAATATACTTTTTAAGTATTACTATATTGTTTATTGCGCTAACCAAATTCAACATTAAAAAACAATAGTATGGTAATTACACCCATTTTAATAATATCGTTTATAGTTGTATTTATCTTAGCATGGCTATTTATAAAAACCATTGGAGACAATAAATGGATAAGCTTATTACTTACAGTAATAGCAACACCTCTACTCTATTTTTACTTATTTTATCCAATAGTTAATATCTTTTCTAGTTACCATCACCAAAAACATTTTGATGCTGATAATTGGGCTGAATACCCAGAACTTAGGTTTGAAATGATGGATCAATTAAATGATAATAACCAATTAATTGGCAAAACTAAAGCTGAAATTAAAACAGATTTTGGTACAGCAGAATGGTATGGTTGGGATGATAGTATTAAAGCCAACTCTAAAGATCAATGGAATTATAATATGGGCTTTAAACCTGGTGCTTTTACTAAAGACCAAGAATGTATTGAACTTCAATTTAAAAACGATACTGTTGTTGCAGTAAAAACCTATCAACTTGAGAAAAAATTTGAATAAGTCTATCAAAAATATCGCATTTGTAGTTATTGGGTTAATTATAATTAATGTAATAGCCAATACTTTTTATAAACGATTTGATTTAACGACAGATCAACGCTACACTTTAAATCCTTCGGTTTTAACCATATTAGAAAAGGTAGAATCTCCTATTTTGGTTGATGTATTTTTAGAAGGTGATGATTTTCCTTCAGAATTTAGAAAATTACAATCTGAAACCAGACAATTATTAGAAGAGTTAGTGGCTTATAATAATAACATTAGTTTCAATTTTATAAATCCAATAGAGGACGAAGCTACTAGAGATCAAAATATCCAGCAATTAAATGCAAGAGGGTTAACACCAATGCAATTAAACGTTCAAGAAAACGGAAAAACTAGTCAAGCTGTTATTTTTCCATGGGCTTTGGCAAGTTATAATGATCAAACGGTAAAAATCCCGTTAGTAAAAAACACCCTTGGAGCGACTCAACAACAATTAGTTAATAACTCTGTACAACAATTAGAATATGCTTTTGCAGATGGTATTAGCAAATTAGTTAATCCTAAACGACGTAAAATAGCAGTTTTAAAAGGTAATGGACAGCTAGAAAACAAATACATTGCAGACTATATTAAAAGTATAAGAGACTATTATTTTATTGCTCCATTTACATTAGATAGCGTTTCTAATTACGCAGAAAGTACTCTAAAAAAATTACAGGAATACGATTTAATTATTTCGGCTAAGCCAACAGAAGCATTTTCAGAAAAAGAAAAATTTGTTTTAGATCAGTATACCATGAATGGTGGTAAAAGCCTATGGTTACTAGAGCAAGTTGCAATGGATAAAGATAGTCTTTATAACGATTATGGTAAAAATATTGCTATCCCTTTAGATTTAAATTTAACCGATTTTTTCTTTAAATATGGTATACGTATTAATCCACTTATAGTAAGCTCTATGTACTCTGCTCCTATAACTTTAGCGTCAGGAGAAGGTAGTGATAGTCAATTTCAAAGCTATCCTTGGACCTATTCGCCTTTAGCAAAAGGAAACAGCAATCATCCTATTGTCAATAATTTAGATTTCTTAAAATTTGATTTTGCCAATCCTATGGATACTATTAAAAGTAGTACAAAAAAAACAATATTGCTTCAAACTGCGCCTTTAACTAAATTAGAAGGTACACCTCGCGAAATCAGCTTGGATATGGTCAATAATAAGTTAGAGCCTAAAACCTTTAATAAAGGTCCACAAACATTAGCTGTGTTACTAGAAGGCACCTTTACATCGGCATATAATAACCGAGTAAAACCTGTTGCTATTTCAAACTCAAAAAACAGCAGTATACCAACCAAAATGGTAGTCATATCTGATGGTGACGTCATTAAAAACGAAGTTGGAAGATTAGGTCCCGAAGAACTAGGTTTTGACAAATACACAGGACAAACCTTTGGTAATAAAGAATTTTTGACAAATGTGGCTAATTATCTTTTAGATGACACAGGACTTATAAACATTAGATCCAAAGAAATTGCAGTTGCCTTTTTAAATCCTGAAAAAATTACAGAAGAAAAAACAAAATGGCAACTACTAAACCTCTTATTACCATTGGTTTTATTAGGCGTTTTTGGTTTAATATTTAACTACCTTCGTAAGAAAAAATATGCCAAGTAAGTGTTAATAAGTTTGTTTCTTATTTTAACACATTAGCAATATATTTGTAAGACAAATTATTAATAGTATTAATTTACACATATAGATGAAATTTATCGTATCAAGCACATACTTACTAAAACAATTACAGGTTTTAGGAGGTGTAATTAACAGTTCAAATACATTACCTATTTTAGATAATTTTTTATTTGAATTAAATGAATCTAAATTAACTGTATCTGCAAGCGATTTAGAAACAACAATGTCTGCTGTTTTAGATGTAGATAGTGACAACGAAGGAAGCGTAGCTATTCCTGCACGTTTACTTTTAGATACTTTAAAAACATTTCCAGAACAACCATTAACGTTTGTTATTGAAGAAAACAATACCGTTGAAATTAGCTCAAATCATGGTAAATATGCTTTAGCTTATGCAGACGGAAACGAGTTTCCAAAAGCCATTAGCCTAGAAGATCCAAGCAGTACAAAAATGCCTGGTCATATTTTAGCAACAGCTATCAACAAAACTATTTTTGCAGCAGGAAATGACGATTTAAGACCTGTTATGAGTGGTGTATTCTTTCAGTTTTCTACTGAAGGTTTAACCTTTGTTGCTACAGATGCTCATAAATTAGTTAAATACTCTAGAGAAGATGTTAAAGCCTCTCAGGTAGCTGAGTTTATTATGCCTAAAAAGCCTTTAAACTTATTAAAAGGAATACTTGGTGCAAGTGACGAGGAAATTACTATTGAATATAATGACTCTAACGCTAAGTTTACTTTTGAAAACACAATCTTAATCTGTCGTTTAATTGACGGTAAATATCCTAATTACGAAGCGGTAATACCAAAAGAAAATCCAAACAAACTAACAATAGACAGAACACAGTTTTTAAATTCTGTACGTCGTGTTAGTATTTTCTCTAACAAAACAACACACCAAATTAGATTAAAAATTGCTGGAGCAGAATTAAATATATCTGCAGAAGATATTGACTACTCTAACAAAGCAGAAGAACGTTTGACTTGTGATTATCAAGGAGACGACATGCAAATTGGTTTTAACTCTCGTTTTTTAACAGAGATGTTAAACAACTTAGGATCTAACGACGTACAATTAGAGCTAAGCATGCCTAACAGAGCAGGTATCTTAACGCCTATTGATGATTTAGAGGTTGGAGAACAAGTAACTATGTTAGTGATGCCTGTAATGTTAAACAGCTAATAACTTAAACCTATATCATAAAAAAAGCAACTCTATTGAGTTGCTTTTTTTGTTATAATAAATATTATATTCCCTTAATTTTAATACTTTTACAACGCAATAATCTAAGTTACCCTCAATATTAAATAACTTAGCAATTGATTAAACAATTAATCTAGAATATGAAGTACAGTTTTAAATTATTCTTTTTATTAATAACTAGTATCGCTCTATTATCTTGTAATAATAATGATGATGCTTCTAACGTAAATAACACCACTACCAATCCCATTATTGGTGATTGGCTTCGCGAAGATGCTACTGACTCTTTTGAATATCACATTCACTTTGAAGGTGAAAATTTTGGTAAAATAGTAACTATGGCAATAACAGAGGACAATGTAATATCAAGTGCAAATCCTTTTGAATGGACTATTCATAATGAAATACTTACTATTATTGATAATGAAGATTTTGAGCATAACACCACAGTACAATATACTGTGGACGGTCATCTAAAAATTGAAGGTTTTTCTGACTTAGAATTTACAAAACAATAATTCTAAACACCTTTCATGTAATCACATAACAAAAAACGCAACCCTTACAGGTTGCGTTTTTCTTCTTTATCAATGTAATGTAAACTAACTAATAAAATTAAAAGATAAAGGGTAATGCGGTTCTTCGCCATTACTAACCTTAATGGCATTTATTATTGGGTAAATTATAGATACTAATCCTAAAACAAACCAGCCTAATAGTCCTAAACCAAAAAGTAAAATTAAAGGTACACATACAATATATAAAACCACTATACTTAATTGAAAGTTAACAATGGTTTTACCATGAGCGTCCATTTGATATATTTTATCTTTTTGTGTTAACCATATTATTAGTGGTAAAATTAAACTACCACAACCTATAATTAAAGACACTAATTGACTTAAATGGGTTAATACTAATAATTGTCTGTCTGTTTTCATTTTTACTTTAATTCACTTTAACATTTATACTTATATGACGTATAATTTGTAAAAATGTTACAGATTTTAAAAATAAATTGTAATTAATGTGGTAATTTATCTTTTAATACACCATACAAAAATGTACCCAAAGCAGCAGATAAAAACACAATAACTATAGGCAAATAACCTGCACCTACAAGTACAAATATAGGTCCTGGACATGCGCCAACTAATGCCCAACCTAACCCGAAAATAATACCTCCAAACAAGTATTTAGAAAACGATTTTTCCTTTGGTGCTATTATAATTGGATGACCATCAAACGATTTTACGTTATACCTTTTAATAATCTGAACAAACAAAATTCCAAAAGCTAAAGCAGTACCTATAATTCCGTACATATGAAACGCTTCAAAACGGAACATTTCATAAATTCTAAACCACGAAGCAGCCTCAGATTTATACATTATAATCCCAAAACAAAGCCCTATAAAAATAAATAGTAGTTTTTTCATATTAAAAAATTAAAGGAAATAATAAATGAACCATAATTAATCCACCAATAAAAAAGCCAATAACAGCAATTAAAGACGGTAGTTGTAAATTACTTAAACCAGAAATAGCGTGACCAGAAGTACAACCTCCAGCATATCGTGCTCCAAAACCAACTAAGATTCCTCCAACAATTAAAATAGCAATTGTTTTTATATCGCTTAAAGCGGAAATAGAAAATAACTCGACAGGTAAGTATTGGTTTTCAGTCGAAATATTTATACTAGACAACGATGCTTTTGTAGCATCACTAATGGCAGGCATATCTGCGGATGACAAATAATGTGATGCTATAAACCCACCAAGCATAGCTCCTATCACGACTAATAAATTCCACACATCCGATTTCCAATCAAATTTAAAAAACGAATTGACTTTTCCGGCACCACAAGCAGCACAAAAAGTTCTTAAGTTTGATGACATACCAAACTTCTTTCCCATTAATAATAAAATTAGCATTGTTAGTGCTATCAAAAAACCAGAGACAAACCAATGCCAAGGTTGCAATAAAAAATCCATAAATTAAATTTGCGCAAAAATACGTGCTACAAATCAATTTATGGACTTTTAGTCTACTAATTTTATAGGAATTAACCTATTATAAAACTAATGCTATTTAACGCTACAACCTGCGCCTTCTTTCCTCACACCTAACTTTACTAATATAGTTTCTAACAAACACCATTTTGTAAAAGCTGATTGTATTAAGTTTACGCCAATAAATACAGTAAACCACATCCATTTTGGGCTTACATAAACCGAAAGTACCACACTTAATAATACCATTACACCAACAATTACTCTAAAATATGTATTTAACATTTTTCTTCTTTTTTAAATTTACAACTTAATATTCATGTCATTCTGAACGTATTTCAGAACCTAATTATTCACAACTCAACTTTCTTTTTATTACCCAATCTTATCTGCAAACCGCTCGTCATTCTGAATTCATTTCAGAATCTCATTATTAACAACACAGTTTCCCATTATTTATAATTCTTCTTCTCTATCATATAATAAACAAGAGGCACAACCAACAAAGTCAATACTGTAGACACAATAGTCCCTCCCATTAATGAAATTGCCAATCCTTGAAAAATTGGATCAAACAGTATCACAAATGCTCCAATAACAACCGTTCCTGCTGTTAATAAAATTGGTGTTGTACGCACTGCTCCTGCTTCAATACATGCTTCTTTAAGAGGTACACCTTCTGCTGTTCTTAAATTTATAAAGTCAATAAGTAAAACCGAATTCCTAACCATAATTCCTGCTAACGCAATCATACCAATAAACGACGTTGCGGTAAAGAATGCTCCCATTATCCAATGTCCTAAAATAATTCCTATTAATGATAATGGTATTGCCACCATCATAACAATTGGTGCTTTAAAGTTTTGAAACCAGCCTACAATTAAAATATATATTAAGATAATAGCTCCTAAAAAGGCAATACCTAAATCTCTAAAAACTTCCAACGTAATTTGCCATTCACCATCCCATTTTACCGTATAATTATCTTCAAAGTCTGGCTGACCTAAATACATTTCGTTTAACTCGTAGCCTTTTGGCAACGGAATCTCTTTTAATTTTTCTTCCATTCCAAGAATAGCATACGCAGGACTTTCTAATTCTCCAGCCATATCTGCCATAACATAAACGACACGTTTTTGATTTTTACGGTAAATGCTTTTTGCTGCTATGGTTTCGGTAATAGTTACCAAGTCTGCAATAGGCAACATATTACCTTGTTTAGATTTTACCTTTAATTGCGAAATATCAGTAATTGTAGATTTTTCTTTTTCATCTAAAGTCAATACTAATCCTACTTGGTGTACAGCATCTTCATCATATAAATTAGTGATAGCTCTGTTAGACAATGCCATATTCATGGTGTATGCTATTTGTTGTGGTGCAACACCATACAACATTGCTTTTTCTTTATTAATATCAAATTGATATTCGGTTTGATCCGCTTCCACCATCCAATCAATATCCACCACATCATCTGTGTTTTTTAATATTTCTTGAACGCTATTAGCAATCTTAATTTGCTCATTATAATCAGGTCCATACACTTCTGCAACAATCGTTGACAATACTGGAGGTCCTGGTGGCACTTCTACCAATTTAATATTGGCATTATACTTTGCAGCAATTTTTTGAATGTCTGGACGCATTAATTTAGCAATACCGTGACTTTGAATATCACGTTCGCCTTTATCAATTAAATTCACTTGGATATCTGCCATATTAGATCCACCACGTAAATCGTAATGACGTACCAAACCGTTAAACGTAATTGGTGCAGATGTACCCACGTAATTTTGATAATTAATCACTTCTGGTCGTGTTGACAAGTATTGCGACACTTCTTGTGCTACAACTCCTGTACGTTCTAGTGTGGTACCTTCAGGCATATCAATAACCACCTGAAACTCATTCTTGTTATCAAAAGGTAACATTTTTACAGCAACCGATTTGGTAAAAAACAACACCATTGTTAACATTAAACCCATAAAAGTCAATCCTAAAAACAACCAACGTTTGCTCTTACTTTCTAATAAAGGACGTTCAAACTTGTTGTAAACCTTATAAATAAGTGTGTCTTCAACTGGTTTTTCTGGTTTCTCCTCTGCGCCTTTTTTATCTTTTTCTCTTAAGAAAATATAACCTAAATATGGTGTAATAGTTAAAGCTACAAATAAGGATAATATCATAGCAATGGATGCTCCTATTGGCATTGGTGCCATATATGGCCCCATTAATCCTGATACAAAAGCCATAGGTAAAACTGATGCTATTACAGTAAATGTTGCTAAAATGGTTGGGTTTCCAACTTCATTTATTGCATACAAAGCAGCCTCTTTAAATGGCAAACGTTTCATCTTAAAATGTCGGTGCATATTTTCGGCAATAATAATGGAATCATCCACTACAATTCCTGTTACAAATACTAACGCGAATAAGGTAATTCGGTTTAGCGTGTAATCCATCATGTAATAACTTAGTAAGGTCAATGCAAACGTAATTGGAACCGATAAAAACACGACCAATCCACCACGCCAACCCATGGCTAACATCACAACAAGTGTAACCGCAAAGATAGATCCAATAAGGTGCCATAGTAATTCTGACACTTTATGAGACGCTGTTTCACCATAATTTCTAGTAATTTCTACATGTACATCATCCGGAATTAAAGTGCTACGTAAGTGATCTACTTTATCAATTATCACATCTGCAATTTTCATGGCATCTGCACCTTTACGTTTAGCAACCGAAATGGTGACTGCAGGATATTCCGACTTATAATCAGCCGATTTCACACTCCCTTTTCCGTAACCTAAACTCACATAATTTTGTGGTACTTCTGGTCCATCAATGATTTTAGCGACTTGCTTTAAATATATTGGTTGATTTTGTTGCACACCAACCACCAGATTTTCAACATCAGTAACCGAAGCTAAAAAAGCACCTGTATTTACTAAAAACTCAGTATCATTCTTATCAAAACTACCAGCACTTAATTGGCTGTTATTTGCTTTAATCATTTCCGAAACCGACAAGAAATCCAAACCACTTGCAGCCAATTTATCTTTATCTAAAACGACACGTAATTGACGATCTCTACCGCCAATTTTATGCGTAATAGCCACATCGTTTATCTTCTTAATTTCAGCTTCTAACTCTTGAGCCATCTGGTTTAACTGGTAATCGTCATATTTTTCGCTCCACAACGTTAAACCTAACATTGGCACATCATCAATCGCACGCGTTTTTACTAACGGAAACGTAACACCTTCAGGCATTTGGTCCATATGCTTGTTAATTTCGTTGTATAATTTCACGAAACTACGCTCAATATCTTCGCCAACATAAAACTGTACGATGACCATTCCTTGCTCTTTCATGGACGTAGAATACACATATTCTACACCTTTAATATTCGAAATTAATTGCTCTAAAGGTTTTATTACACGCGACTCCACTTCGGTAGGACTTGCTCCAGGATAACCCACAAAAATGTCTGCCATAGGCACATCAATTTGCGGTTCTTCTTCACGCGGAATTAAAAACGAACTGTACACACCAACTACCATAAATACAATCATTAAAAGCACTGTGAGCTTCGACTGCATAAAGACTTTGGCAATTTTACCTGCGATTCCTTCTTTCATTTGAATTTTTATTTTGGGCGTTTTAACAGGCTATCCGTTGCAATCTTTTTACTTGTTCTCGATACAAATTTGCTTAGGCAAATTCACTCGGACTGACGTAAAAAGGATTTACACTTCTATCCTTAACGCGACTTATTAGTTATTGAATTGAAATTTTAGCGCCATTAAATAATTTTCCTTCAGCAGAAACAATGTATGCTTCGTCTGCATTTAAACCAGATAACACTTCCACTTGATCTCCAAAAGTTCTACCTAAACGCAACCATCGTAATAATGCTGTATTGCTTTGGCTTACTGTATAAACTCCAGATAATTGTCCGTTTGTGACAATAGCTTCAGTAGGAATTAAAACCATTGATGACGTTGCTTTTCTCTCCACAGGAAATTGCACTGTTGTAAACATCCCTGATAAAATATTAGCCTCTGTTTTATCTAAATCAATCTTCACTAAATACTGTCCTCCGGTGTTTTTGGCTGATGTACTTACTTCTTTTACTTTTCCTTTTAAAGTTTTATTAATCGATTTAACCAAAACATCTACTGTAGTTCCTGATTTAATCTCTGAAATTTCAGTTTCTGGTACCATTGCCATCACTTCAAAATTTCCAGGTGTTTCTATACTTATTAATGGAACACCAGGATTTGCCATATTACCAGCTTCTACATTTTTACTAGTTACGGTTCCGCTAAAAGGTGCAGTAATATTACTGTAAGCAAACTGTGCGTTAATCTCGTTTTTCATTTGATTGGCACCTTCTACTCTAGCCTTAGCCATTTCGTAATTTGCAGTCATATCATCCATTTCTTTTTGAGAGGCACTATTGTCTGCAAATAAGTTTTTAAAACGGTTGTAATCTTTTTGCGCATTATTTAAAGCTGCATTAGCTTCTGTTATTCCTGCATTAACCTGAGCTCTTTTAGCTTGTAAATCGCTATTATTAATTGATACTAATAATTGTCCTTTACGTACTTTATCGCCAACGTTGACATGCACTTTATTAACGTAACCCATCATTCTAGTACTTAAATCTGCACTATTTGTAGCTTGAATTTTTCCGCTAACCGATAAAAAAGGACTATTGGTATTTGCTGCAACTTGACTAGTTTTTACACTAATTGTAGGCGAATTATCTACCACTGGTTTTTTGTCTTCGCTACCACAACTGGCTACAAATAGCGCTATAGAAAGTGTAAGGATTGTATATATTTTTTTCATGGTTATTATTTTTTATTTAAGACACTTCGACTGCGCTTAGTGTGACATTTTTATAATTAAGAACTCTCGGAAATCAATGTTGATTATTGGTTCTATATTCTTGTATCTTTTTTATTCTTTAGTTAAAAATTGTAAATATGCTTGTGTGTAATTGTATTCAAAAATGGTTTGGTAATATTCCAATTGCTTTTGTGAATATTGCGTTTCGGCAATTAATAAATCAGATGTTTTTTCTAGACCTTCTTTAAATCTGTTGGTTCTAATACGTAAAGATTCTTCTGACTGTTGCAATGCTAAAGTTGTTAATTTCAACTTATTATCAGCATCTATAAAGGCGCGTTTAGCTTTGTTTAATTCTAAATTACTTTTAGATACATATTGCTTGTATTCTAATTTAGACTTTTCGAATTCTGATTTACTTTTTTGCGCTTTTCCAATACGTTTAGACCCTTGAAATATATCCCAACTTAATTGTGCTCCGAAAAGGTACCCATTAGAATCTCCTTGGAAAATTTGATCGTCATACAACTCATAACTTCCAAACGCATTTAAACGTGGTAAAAACGCCATTTTATCTGCTTTATTCATCGCTTCATAAGCATTGGTTGCTAATTGCATAGCTTTAATGTCAGAACGATTTTCTGAAACCTTTTTATCGTCTAAAGTAAACGTTGTAATGGACAATTCATCACTTGGCATATACACAACATAAGCATCATCATTCATTAAAAAAGACAAATAATTAGACGCATTTTGCACATTACTTTTAGCGGTTTGTAATTGATTTTGAACTTCAGTCACACGTACTTCAACATTCAGCACATCTGCACGTTGTAAATACCCTTGTTTAAAACTGTCCTCTGCTAATTTTTTATTAGCATTTGCAGCTTCTAATGCTTTTTCTAACACGTCTACCGCTTTATAGGCTAATTGTAATTGCATGTAGGCTTTATCCACTTCAAACACCAAATACTCTTGTGTACGTTCTGTCTTTAAAGACATGGCTTCCATTTTTGACTTAGCAGCTTTACGTTGGTAAATACCATCCAAATTAATTAATGGTTGCTGAATTTCGAATTTGGTTGCGTAGTTTTCAATCTGCGAAGGATCGTTTAATAATGCAGGATTAAAATCGTTTGAGCTTAAAATCTCCTGATTTAATTTAGAACCAAAAGCCATTAAAGGATTAGTCGTCGCCATTGCAGTGTGACTTGCTGTAATGTTTGGCAAAAACACTGCATTGGTTTGTCTATAATCTGCTTTGGCTGCATTAAAATCTTCTTCAGAAATTTTTATACTAGTATTATTCTCAGATACTTTTGACAAAACATCAGATTTTGCAATTGGAACCACTTGTTGCGCATGAACCGAAAGTGTTAATCCTAATAGTAATAATGGTATATAAATGTGTTTTTTCATCAATAATTAATTTACAATACAAATGTACATTACATAAATAGCTTGGTCGGTAACATAAGTTACCAAGCAAAATGCAACATAAAACCGAAGTCTTGTTATAAATAAATTAGTATCTCTTACTTTTGCATGCTATATGGATTCATTAACACAAATAGTATTAGGAGCAGCTGTAGGCGAAGCTGTTTTAGGTAGAAAAGTTGGAAACAAGGCCATGCTTTATGGTGCTATTGCAGGAACCATTCCGGATTTAGATGTTTTAGCCTCTTTTTTTACGGACAATGTTACAGCACTTTATGTACATCGTGGGTTTACGCACTCTATTGTGTTTTCTGTGCTGTTTGCCCCTATTTTAGCTTGGATTGTCACGAGATACGAAACCTATAAAAACTTTAAAAACTGGACTTGGCTATTCTTTTTAGCTTTTGTAACTCATCCTATATTAGATGCACACACTACTTGGGGAACACAACTATTTTGGCCTTTTGATTTACGGTTAGCTTTTAAAAACATATTTGTAGTTGACCCTTTGTACACAGTCCCTTTTCTGATATTTTTAATTTTAGCGATGCGTCAAAAACGGACCACTGCAAAACGACGTTTTTATAACAATATGGGATTAATAATAAGTACGACGTACTTAGCCATTACGCTACTTTTAAAATGGGCAGCTTACACAAAATTTGAATCTGCTTTAAAAGAACAAAACATTGCTTATTTAGATATTGACACTAGACCATCTGCATTAAACACGATACTTTGGAGTGCTAATGTGCAAACTAATGATGCTTATTTATTGGGGAATTATTCGTTTTTTGACAGCCAACCTATCACTTTTGAAAGCTATCCAAAAAACCACGACTTACTAGGTAGTCTTGTTGAAGATAAAAGTGTAAAGCAAATGATTGCTATTAGTGAAGGTTGGTATACTATTACAAAGGACAATAACACGCTTTATTTTAACGATTTACGCTTTGGATTATTAAGTTTAAAACCAAAATCAGACAGTTTTGTTTTTAAATACAAATTAGACGTTGATCCTTCTGGTAAAGTTTTATTTATAGAGGCACCTAAAGATTCTAATGACGGTAAAAAACTATTATCAGAACTTTGGCAACGCTTAAAAGGAAATTAATTTCGGTTTAAAACCACTATTTAATTTCAACTAGACTAATTATTAAATACTATTAATTTCTTTAGAATTTGAGAATGGAAATCTTTCAAATTTTGAATATCTTGTAAACTAAACTTATAAATTTATGGACATTACTGCAGCATATACGGATCTATATCAAATTACAATGGCGCAAGTCTATTTTGTTACTAAACCAAATGGTAAAGCTGTATTTGACTATTATTACCGTCGTAATCCTTTTGATAATGGGTATGCCATATTTGCAGGATTGGAAGATGTTTTAGATATATTGGAGTCGCTTAAATTCTCAGAGTCTGATATTTCTTATTTAAAGCAAAAAGGATTTGAGAACGAGTTTTTAGAGTATTTAAAAAACTTTAGCTTTAAAGGAAGTATTCGTTCTAGTAAAGAAGGCGATGTTGTTTTTCCTAATCGTCCCATTTTACAAGTTGAAGCAAATATTATAGAAGCACAAATTATAGAAACCCTTTTACTAAATATTCTTAATTTTCAAACCTTAATTGCAACCAAAGCTAGCAGAATACGCTATAGTGCAAAAGATGCCATTTTATTAGATATGGGATTACGTCGCGCACATGCTACAGGTGGTTATTATGCGTCTAGAGCTGCTGCTATTGGAGGCTTTGATAGTACTAGTAATGTGAAAGCTGCAGAAGATTACAACATCGCATCTACAGGAACAATGGCACATTCGTTTATCCAAAGTTATGATAATGAATTAGACGCATTTCGTGATTTTGCGCAAGTACGACCTAAAAACTGTGTGCTTTTAATTGATACTTATAATACCCTAAAATTAGGACTTCCAAATGCGATTACAGTTGCAAAAGAAATGGAAGAAAAAGGTGAGAAACTTTTTGGAATCCGATTGGACAGTGGTGATTTAGCCTATTTATCTAAAAAAGCGCGAGCCATTTTGGATGCTGCTGATTTAAGTTATGTAAAAATTGTAGTCTCTAATCAGTTAGACGAATTTGTTATAAAAAGTTTAAAAGAACAACAGGCACCTATTGACGTTTTTGGTGTAGGTACTAATTTGGTTACAGGACGACCAGACGCTGCGTTAGATGGTGTATATAAATTATCTGAATACAATGGTGATCCAAGAATTAAACTCTCTGAAAACATTATAAAAGTATCACTACCGTTTAAAAAACAAGTGTATCGTATGATTGATAACGATGGACAATTTTATGGCGCAGATGCTGTCGCGATTTATGCCGAAGGTGAGATTGATCAAATGGAACACTCTTTTGATGTAACCAAACAAATAAATATTAAGGCGTTAAAAAAAGAGCCATTATTAGAGCTAGTAATGGAGGATGGTAAGCGTGTAATACCTGCAAGAACGGTTAACGAAATTGCTGAATATTCGCAATCGCGTTTAGCTCAACTTCCGGATGAATATAAACGTTTTCAAAATCCGCATACCTATAAAATTGGATTAAGTAGTCAACTTAAAAAGGAACGAAATGATCTAATTAACAAACATAAAAACTAAAGTAATACTGCAGATGGTTAGATAAATCGGAGTATAATTTATTAAAAAATAATCAAACTATGAACACACTTTTAGTCATTGATGTACAAAACGATTTTATTCCTGGAGGATCACTTCCTGTTCCCAACGGTAATAATATTGTACCTGTAATAAATAGCATACAAGATAAATTCGACTTGATTGTAGCCACACAAGATTGGCACCCAAAAGCGCATTCTAGCTTTGCTGTAAATCACGAAGGGAAATCTGATTTTGAGAGTATTGATTGGCGTGGACAAATGCAAACCTTGTGGCCAGAACATTGTGTACAAGGCAGTAAAGGTGCTGAATTACATCCAGAATTAGACACTACAAAATACGAAGCTATTTTTAGAAAAGGAACCGATATTAATATTGATAGTTATAGCGCCTTTTATGACAACAACCATTTAAAAGCAACAGGATTAACAGGTTATCTAAAAGAAAAGGAGGTCACAAAACTCTATTTTTGTGGTCTAGCTTCTGATATTTGTGTTTACTTTTCTATTCGCGATGCTATTCAAGAAGATTTTGAATGTTATTTTATTGAAGATGCTTCTAAACCTTTAGATCTAGAAGCATTTGAAACTATTAAAATTAAGATGGTTGCTATGGGTGTGCATATTATAACTTCAGAATCTATTTAAAAGAGACCAGCTATTACTTCTGATTAGCTTCTGGTACCTCCATGTCCTCCTGCTACCACGACCATTATTTTTATACTTAAATAAATGAATTTAAAAAACTGAATGATTGGATTCATCATTTTAAATCTTTGATATTTTGATATTCTTTCTGTCATTTTGATACTTATTAAATTATTGTAAAATTTTGAAGCAAACCTAAATATCTACTTGATTTTTCAGGATAAGAGATAAATAGTAAATAAAACGCGTAGTTTATTTATTCTGGAATCAACCACCAAAAAGGTTTCATTTTTGCTTTATAGATAAACGCATAGTGCAATGCTAGTTTTAACCAATGTCCTGCTAACCCAATTTCTCCAAAGGTTTTTCCTAATTGTCTACCTTGTGTTTTTGGATATTTTTCGTAGTCCGGAACAATAGGAAACGTGGTAATACTAACACCACTTCCCTTTGTCATTCCGTAACCAGCAGAAGCAATACATGCTGCTCCCATATTACCTAAACTTCCCTTGTGATGTAATGACTCTGATCCACTTTTAATAGAGTCAATAATATTATCTGCGACCAATTTGGCAGTAATACCAGAGGGCATTCCAGTACGTGGAGGTGCTGGCGAAATAACTGTTCCGTTTTTGCTAGTTCTTGGCTTAGAAATGGCGTGTGGAGGCGCAAATGCAATTCCTGGAGCAAAAATATTTTTATAACTTGGGTTTTGATACGTTTCTGGCCAATCTTTTACAGACCATTCTTCGTATGGTTTTGTTGTATAATCCGCATCTACAATCATAAACCCTTTAAATAGTTTTTCTGTGATGTCATTTTCATTTTTATCAAAAGCTTTAAAACCATGACCAGAAAATGATGGAATTAACATTGCAAAATCATAAGTTTCAGTCTTATATTCTCCTTCCAAGTTTTCAAAATGTGCAATACCATCTTCAATTTTATTAACACCTGCGCCTAATATCCACTTGATGTCTCTATCTTCAAAAATCATTTCAACCATTTCATGAGATTTCATGGTCATGCTTCCGTAGCTTAACAACATACCATCCATCCCAAAATCGCCTAATTGGTATTCGTTAGAAATCCAAGTGACTTCTGCCATATCGCGTACATTGTGCTTACGCAACTCCTGTTCTACATTTAAAATATACTCAAAAGCAGCACCTTGGCAAGTTGATTTGGCGTGTCCTGTACCAATCAATATTTTAGCTTTTTTACCAGCTTTCATTTGCTGAATAACTTCATTTAAACCTTCCCAAGCATGGTCTGCATGTGTATAAGTACAAACAGAATAGGTTTTATTTTGTCCAGGAATTAAGCCTTCTGTCGCTTCAAAATTTAATTTTGGTCCAGTAGCATTAATTAAATAATCGTAAGTTATTTTTTCTTGTTGACCTTTATTAGCTCCTGCGACATACTCTGATAAAACATATGGTTTATCCTCATTTTTATCGCCTTCAGGAAAAAACGAAATTGCTTTAGCTTGTTTATAACCTATTCCTTTCTTTTTGTATAAAGGTGCTAATGGGAATAAGATTTTTTTTGATTTCATTCTACCAATTCCAACCCAAATATTGGAAGGAATCCATTGGTAATTACTGTTAGGAGATACCACAACAACTTCGTGATCTTTAGATAGTTTTCTTCTTAAATGAGAAGCTGCTACATGACCAGAAATTCCGGCTCCTAAAATGACGATTTTAGACATAATCTGTGAATTTTAAATAAAGATATTATATACTTAAAACCTGCACAGCTACTTATGTTACATAACTAGTAACTAGTATCGTCCAATTTTACTTTACCATGAAATGTTTTATATAAAAACAAGAAATAACCAGCTAATAATGGTGCTCCAATAGCCACAATAGTTAACATAATACCAAGTGACTTTTGCGAAGACGCTGCATTATATATAGTTACGCTGTATTTAGGGTCTATAGTCGAAGGTAATAATACTGGATATAATTGAAAAGCAACTAACATTAATAAAAAAGCCATAGTTAAAGATGAAAAAACTAAAGCATTAGCATATTTTTTCTTAGACACTAATCTAGGTACATTAGCTACCGCTAAAAAAGCTAGAATAGGTAATGCAAAAAACACAGGGTTTTCTTTAAATTTATCTGTAACTCCGTGTAAAAAAGTCAAAGTATATAATGATGTTACTGCAAAACTTATAATAAAGAAAATCATTCCTTTTTTTAGCAAAAACGTTAATCTAGCATGCAAACGACCTTCCGTTTTTAGTAATAAAAAAATTGCACCTTGTGTCATAAAAATAGATAATGTTGTAAAACCAACCATAATAGCATAAGGACTTAAAAATGAGAAGAAAATACCACCTTGATAGGTCAAGTTTTCTCCTAATTCAAAACCTTGCAAAACATTACCTAAGACAACACCTAATAAAAAAGCTATTAACGTGTTGGAAACAAAATAAATAATATCCCATGTTTTTCGCCACCAAGTCATGTCTTCAGCACTTCTAAATTTTATAGCAGAAGATCTTAAAACTAAAAGCATTAAAAACAACATAAAAGGAATATACATTGCCGATAACATAGTAGCATACATAACAGGAAATCCTGCAAATAAGGCACCTCCACCAATAATTAACCACACTTGATTTGCGTCCCACAATGGACCAATAGCATTAATTGCAATACGACGACTTAAGTCTTTTTTTAAAAATAAGTGCCAAGCACCAGCACCATAATCAAACCCTTCTAAAATAGCATAACCCGAAAATAATAAGCCGACAACTAAATACCAAAGTGTTGGATAATCTATACCTAATATTGTTTCCATAAGTGTTTGTTTAAATAATGTCTAGTGTATTATTAGCTTCATCATATGGTCCGTGTTTTATCTTTTTATTCAAAGAATAGATAAATAATAAAAACAATATAGCATAGACTACTAAAAATAATATTAAAGAGAATAAAATTTGATTAGAAGATACTTCTTGCGAAAACCCTTCATTAGTTCTTAAATGCCCATAAACAATCCATGGTTGTCGTCCCATCTCTGCAGCAAACCATCCGACTTGATTTGCAATTTGTGGTAGTAACACTGAAAATGCAAAGATTTTTAATAACCATCGTTTCTCAAATAATGTTCCTTTCCACCATAAAAACGAAGCATATAATGTTAATCCAATTAAAAACATACCTATAGAAATCATAATATGATAAAATTGAAACACTGCATTTACTTGACCTGGTCTATCCTCTTCTGGAAAAGCATTTAATCCAGTAATTGGAGCTTCAAAATCTTGATGTACCAAAAAAGACAAACCTCCTGGTATACCAATACCTGTCACTTCTTGCGTTTTATCATTTACCCAACCAAACAAGTATAAATCAGCAGGTGCAGATTTGTCATAATGCCCTTCCATTGCTGCTAATTTTGCTGGCTGATTTACAGCCACACCATCTGCCGAACTATGCCCTGAAAGTAATTGAGTTAAAGATATAATAGTTGCCAAACCTAAAGCAATTTTAAATGCTTTTTTTGAAATTTCAACATATCGACCTTTAAGTAAATAGTAAGCATGCACACTTAAAACTAAAAACGCACCTGCTAAAAACGCGCCTTGCCAAACATGAATAATCCTATCTACACTAGATGGATTAAAAACCATTGCCCAAAAGTCTGTCACTTCTGCTCTAGCATTAAATCCTTCGCCAACTATATGATAACCAGCTGGTGTTTGTTGCCAACTGTTAGCTACTACAATCCAAACTGCCGAAAACATGGAACCAAGAAAAACACCAATTGTAGATATAAAATGTACTCTAGGAGATACACGATTCCATCCAAAAATTAAAACTCCTAAAAAGGCACTTTCTAATCCAAATGCAAATAAACCTTCGGCTGCTAAAGCGCTTCCAAAAATATCACCAACATATCTTGAATATACTGCCCAATTGGTACCAAACTCAAACTCCATAATAATACCAGTTGCGACACCAATACCAAAAGTTATAGCAAAGATTTTTAACCAAAAGCGAGTTAATACTTCATAATGCTTATTTCCTGTTTTAAGATATAGTCCTTCCATAATAACCATGATCAAACCTATACCAATACTTAATGGAGGATAGATATAATGAAAGGCAATGGTGAAGGCAAATTGAATTCTGGCTAAAATTTCGGTATCCATAGCTTATTTATTTTAATACAAAAATACGACACAACGCTTAATTATTATGTAACTTATATTACAAAAAAGAGCCTTAATAAAAGGCTCTTTTTAAATGTAATTGACTTACTTTTTTAAGATTGAATCCAATACTAAATCTTTATCTAATTTTTTAGTACAGAAAAACCAGTCTTTACAATCTAGATCTTCTGTAGACGTCATACGCTCTTCTGCAACACCACAAGAACCTGCTGGTGATACAATAACATCATCTCCAGGATTCCAATCTGCAGGAGTAGCTACATTAAACTTGTCTGAGGTTTGCATAGCTATTAATGCTCTGTAAAGTTCATCAAAGTTACGTCCTAAGCTTAATGGATAATAAATGATAGCTCTAACAGTTTCATTTGGATCAACAAAAAAGACAGCTCTTACGGCTTGTGTTTTACTTTCTCCTGGTTGAATCATTCCGTATTTTTTAGCAACTTCCATGGAGATGTCTTCTATTAAAGGAAATTTAACTTCAATGTTTTTCATTCCGTTAAATTCAATTTTATCTTTAATGGTTCTTAACCAAGCAATATGACTGTATAAACCATCAATTGACAAACCAATAAGACTACAATTTGCTTTTTCAAATTTTTCTTCTAAATGCGCAAATGTCATAAACTCAGATGTGCAAACTGGTGTGAAATCCGCTGGATGACTAAATAGTATAGACCATTTTCCTTTATAATCCGATGGATAATTAATATCTCCTTGAGTTGTTACTGCTTTAAATTCTGGTGCCTTATCTCCTATTCTTGGCATTGCAAAAACCTCTTGTTGTATTGTTTCTAATGTGTTCATAGTATATATATTTTAATTTATTGATACTGTAAAATTACTTTAGAAGGCTGTGGCTATGTGTAACATTTGTCACTTAAACAATATCTTAAGCTTATATTAAAATAAGATTTAGCTATCAACTAAAATCTGCTGTAATGTAACAAATGTCACCTTTTATGACACACTGTTATTTTATTTTTACACTAATGAAAATGAGTACTTATATATTCACTTTAAGTGTAACCACTCTTATACTATTTAATAGTACAAGAGTCTCCTTAACTTATGCCTATTATAAACTAGATCCTATAGGTTTTATTGAAGCTTTGTGTGTTAATAAAGATAAACCTGAGTTACAATGTAATGGTAAATGTCATTTAAAAAAGGTTTCAAAATCATTAAATAAAGAGCAAAATACACAAGAAAATATAGTCGATTTTAAAGAGCTTCTTTTATTTACGCTAACCACAGAAAAATTAGCATTTAAACACAAAAATGATCTAAAAACACAAAATACTTCGATTTACCAAAACCTGTATTCGTTTAGCAGTATTAACGATTGTTTCCATCCTCCACAGGTATAATTTATCTTTTAGTATAGGTAGTTGATCTACCCCAAACACAGAAGTTAAATATAATACTACTATAAATGAAAAAAATATATAGCGTGCTTTTATGCATGCTAATTACAGCTATGTCTTTTAGTCAAGATCAAAACGAAACTAAAAAAGACACTACAAATCAAAAAGTACACAAATTAGACGAAGTTATTGTTACTGGAAAATTAAACACTGATCCTGTACTAACAATAGTTTCTAATAATTATGAAAAAGACATTGTACAACCTAAAAATGTTGCTGATTTGTTTAACAACATCAATGGTTTTTCGGTAATTAAAAGAGGTAACTATGCTATAGACCCATCGTTTAGAGCATCTCAATATGAGCAATTAAACATCCAATATGATGGTGGCACCAAAGCAATGCATGCTTGTCCAAATAGAATGGATCCCATTACAACACATATTATTCCTGAAGAAATTTCTAAAATTGAAATTATAAAAGGACCTTATACTGTGCGTTATGGTGCTACATTTGGAGGGATTGTTAATCTAGTAACACAAAAACCAGATTATGAAGATTATGGCATACACGGAAAAGTATCTGGTGGTTATGAAAGCAACGGAAGCTCATTAGTCAATTTAGCGCAATTACAATACATTCAAGAAAAATATGATATTGTAGCTAATGCTGGTTACAGAGATTTTGGAAATTATGAAGACGGTAATGTAACAGAAATCCCCTCGTCCTTTAGAAGTACCGATTACGGAATAAAATTAGGGTATAATTTTACTGAAGACCAACGTCTACAAGCACATTGGAGACAATCTTTTGGTCGTGATGTCCTACATGCAGCTTTACCAATGGATACTGAATTTGATAACAGCAGTATTTTATCTTTAGACTATAAATTGGATAACATTGGTAACGTCCTTAAATCTTTGACTGCAAAAGGATATTATAGCTATGTTGATCACTTAATGACAAACAATAACAGACCGTCCTTTATGATGATGGAAGCGTCGTCTGCGGTAGATGCAACAACTATTGGTGGTAAATTAGAATTAAATTGGAAACCGCTTGAAAAACTAAATATATTTTCTGGTTTAGATGCTATGCATGTTGCTAGAGATGGTGGCAGAACTAGAATTATTAAAATTATGAATGGGAATATGTTAGCTACTCCAATAACGTTTAACGATAAGGTTTGGCAAGATTCGTACATTACAGATTTGGGTGTTTTTACAGAAGCTAAGTATTCTATTAATCCTAAAACCATTATTACAGCAGGTTTACGTTATGACAATGTAACTTCAGACATACAAGATCCAGAAGCCGATTTTGAAGCTTTATACGACTTAAAAAGACGAACGGAACACAATGTTAGCGGAACCATTTCAATTAAAAAAAGAGTAACCAATAATTTTACACTGGAAGCTGCTTATGGACGTGGTGTGCGATCTGCTAATATGATTGAGCGTTTTATTAACCATTTTACTGTTGGTCAAGACCCTTATGAATATGTAGGAAATCCTAATTTAAAATCTGAAGTAAATAATCAATTTGAAATTGGATTTAAAGGAAAAAAACCATTAAAAAATGGATTTAATAGCTTTAAATACGAAACATCTTTTTATTATTCGTTTTTTGAAAACTATATTGTTGGTGTTATAGATCCAACATTAACAAGAAAGTTTAATCCTACTTCAGACCCAACTAATGTAAAAGTATTTCAAAATATAAATGAAGCTTATAAAACGGGGTTTGAAGCTATGGCTGAAATCGATTTTTTAGACGATTATTACTTCAAAACTGAATTTGCTTATGTCTATGCTAAAAACAAAGATTTAGCAGAGTCATTGCCTTTAACGCCTCCTTTTAATACCAAATTAGTTTTAGGATTTCAGAAAGAAAAATTTTGGGGAAATGCAAAATATAACATCGTATCTAAACAAGATAATATTTCTAGAAGTTTTGGAGAAACCGAAACGCATGGTTATCAAACTTTAGACATCCGTTTTGGCGTTAAACCCGTTAAGAATATTACTTTAGGCGTTGCTGTAATTAATGCTTTAGATGAAGCTTATAATAATCATTTAAACTTCTCTTTTACAAATCAAGCAGATTTTGGACGTACACCTATTACAGAACCTGGACGTAACTTTTCTGCGTTTTTACAGTATAAGTTTTAAAACTAAAAAAGTGTAGATAAAAAAGAAGGAGCCCATTTAATATGTGCTCCTTCTTTTTATTTAAATATAATTAGACCTTATCTTTCTTTTGCTTCGTCATCTTTTCTGTCACTACTAGACATTGATTTTACTAAAAAACCAATAAGCAGTAAACAAATTACTGCAAAAATAGCAATCATTACTACTCCGTTACTCCAACTATATAATGTAATGTTTTGAGAAATCATAATTTTAAAATTTTAGTGTTTAACGTAAAGCACAAATTTACTGTTGCTGGTTAATATTTAATATGACAATTATCAGTTTTAAATAAGCTTTCTAATTTTTATTTTTTCTGAATAATAAAAAACAATTCTCGTCCGGCTCTTGGCTTTATAGAGTTATAAGAGGTATCCATTATCTTAATATCAAAATAAGGTGTAAAATAGCCTAAATACTCTGTCTTACTGCCTCCAAAAGGAGGATGTGTTGTATTTAAAACTGCATCAAATAATAGCCCTGCAACTTTACCATTTACATTTAAAATGTCTGAAGCTTTTTTAGCATAATCAGCTCTCAAACTAGGATTAATTGCGCAAAAAAAAGTTTGCTCTATAATTAGATCAAACGTCTGATCTAAATCAAAAAAATTATTTAAAATTAAATTTGATGACGGAAAATCGGGCACTCTATTTTTTAAATTATCTAAAGCGGTTTGAGATAAATCGACTACATATACATTTTTAAAACCTTTATCAAAAAGGTATTCTGCCTCATAACTATTACCACCACCAGGAATTAAAATTTTTAAATCCAAATTGGTTAACTGATCAAAATAAGCTTTTAATGGTGGAGAAATAGTACCTAAATCCCAACCAATATCATTAGATTGGTATCTATTATCCCAAAAATTTGCGCTTAAGTCCATTAGTACGTTGCAGTAATAACATCAATTAATTCGTTTTTTTGTAGCACGCCAGATTGTCTCCAAACTTGTTTACCTTTTTTGAATAACAATAACGTTGGCACACCTCTAACTTGATATTTAGATGCTAGTTCTTGATTTTTATCTACATCAATTTTAATAATAGACACACGGTCTTTTAAATTATCTTTTACGTCTTTTAAAATAGGACTCATAGTTTTACAAGGTCCACACCACTCTGCATAAAAATCCACCAAAACTGGTGAATCTTGATTAATTATTTCTGAAAATTTACTCATTTTATTTTTATTTATTTATCAAAAACAACAGTCCAAATACCTCTAACTTGATTTATATTGTAACCTGTAGCTTTATCTTCAGGATATAGTTTAGCAAGCCTAGTTAACGTAGGTTTTTCAATATCCTGATTAGGTTTACCATGACATTGCAAGCACATTGCATTGGTTGTAATTGGATAATATACTTGTACTTTATCGTCTAATAAATCAACTATTGGTTGAGGTTCTTTATTATTTTTAATATCGTTTTTAAAAGAATTAATATACGTCAATTCTTTTTTATTTGCTAAATTATTTTGATTTCTTGGTTTATCAGATACCCTTTTAATAGATGCATTATGTACCACTGACATACTATCTGTTAACGGATAGGCCTTTTCATTACAAAACGCTAAAGCACCCAAAGTTCCTTTTTTTTGGATAGAACCCATTAGATTTTTTCCTAATACCGCTTTTGTTGCTAATGCATACTTTAGGCCACGTTCCGCATAAGGTAAATCATGATAGTTTATTTCTGCTTGTTGTTGCTTAGTCTCTTCTTGTTGGCTTTTTCCAAACCCTTTACCATGTCCTTTTTCTTCATTATAATGCTTTTCAAACCAGTCAGGTTGATCAATATTATAATCAAACATATAATCTGCTATTTTAGCAATTGTCTCTTCTGGAAATGATTGTTTTGGCATAACACCAAAACGTTTTACTGCTCCAAACATTTTTGCATCTTGTGCATTTGGATTTTTAATCCATGCTTGCATATTTTCTACAAATTGTGCTTTTGTAGTGTTTTCATCAATGTAATGCCTTTTAATAGCAACCATTGGTGGTCCAATCCTATCCGACTGACTTGCAGATGGACTGTGACACGTATAGCAGTTAATTTCCATTAACTTTTTTCCTGGATGCTTATTGGCTTCCATTTGTAAATCAAAAGCAGAAAGCTTTTTATTGTTGGTATTATTACAGCTCAATATAAGCAAGCTTAAAGCAATAAGTAGATAGGATTTTTTCATAATCTATTTTTTTATTTTGAAAGCTTGCCAGTAGCACAACTTACAAAAGATTTAGCTTTGGACACCAAGTTATTATCATCATCTACTGATGGATAACCTAATGTTTTAAGGCGTTCTTTTACTGCTATAGCTTCCGCTTGATTATTATGACTAAATGCTACTACACTATTGTCAACATCTATTGAAATCTCTGAGATATTTTCTAGTTCTGCTAATTTTGTAGTTATGGTGTTTGCACAACCACCACATTTTAAATTTTGTACTGTTATTGAAGTGTTCATTTATAATATTGTTTTAAATTTTGGTAAAATATGTTCGCTAAAATGCTGGGTTCATTTTTAATATAAGTTTGAGGTTTTGTAAAACTATTTCGCCGTAAGGCAAACTTTTATATTAATAGATAAAGTTACCACAATATATATACCTAAACGGTAACTAATGTTACACAAAAAAAGCGCGTATTACAATAATGCAATACGCGCTTTTACTAATAAAATTAATTATAATATTATTTTAATGTTGTAGGACAAACAAAATCTGTTCTTGGTATATCTGTTTTTTTAATGGCACCATAACCACCTGCTACATCTATTAAATTGTGGATACCTCTGCTTTTTAATATTGATGCTGCAATTACAGATCTGTAACCACCAGCACAATGAATATAAAACGGTTTATCTTCTGGAAACTCACTTAAATGACTATTAATATTATCTAACGCAGTATGTTTAGCTCCATCGACATGTTCGGCAGTAAATTCGCCATCTTTTCTAACATCAAAAATCACGTCTTTATTGTCTTCGTATCGTTTTGCAAACTCTTCTGCAGAGATTGATGTTAAGGTGTCGTAGTCCATTCCTGCGCTTTTCCAAGCCTCAAAACTACCGTCTAAATACCCAATTACATTATCAAATCCAACACGTGACAAACGTGTGATTACCTCTTCTTCTCTTCCTTCTGGAATGACCAATAAAATTGGTTGACTAACATCTGCAATTAATGCACCAACCCAAGGAGCAAATCCACCATCAATACCAATAAATATAGAACGTGGAATATGTCCTTTTACAAATTCTGATTGATTACGTACGTCTAAAACAATAGCTTCAGTCTCGTTAGCTGCTGCTTCAAAAGCCTTTGGTGTTAATGGTTTTTGAGATTTAGTCATTACTTTATCAAAGCTTTCATAACCTTTAATATTCATCATAACGTTTTGAGGAAAGTACGCTGGTGGCTCTGATAAACCATCTAATAATTCAGCAATAAATTCGTCTTTAGTCATGTTTGCACGCAAAGCGTAATTGACTTTTTTCTGATTTCCTAAAGTATCTGTAGTTTCTTTACTCATGTTTTTTCCACAAGCAGAACCTGCACCATGATTAGGATACACTATTAAGTCGTCACTTAATGGCATTATCTTATTACGAAGTGAATCGAATAAATAACCTGCCAGTTTTTCTTGTGTTAAATCCGAAGCTATTTTTTGTGCTAAATCAGGACGACCAACATCGCCAATAAAAAGCGTATCTCCTGTAACTATACCATGTTCTTTACCATTTTGATCAATAACAAGGTATGTTGTACTCTCCATTGTATGTCCTGGAGTGTGGATAGCTTTAATCTTGTAGTCTCCAACTTCAAATACTTGACCATCTGTTGCAATTAATGCATCATAAGAAGGTTTAGCAGTAGGTCCAAATACGATTTGAGCACCTGTTTTTTCTTTTAAATCCAAATGTCCAGACACAAAATCTGCATGAAAATGCGTTTCAAAAATGTACTTTATTTTTGCGTTGTCTTTTTGTGCTCTTTTAATGTATGGTTGCACTTCCCTTAATGGATCGATAATTGCTGCTTCTCCATTACTTTCTATATAGTATGCTGCATGTGCTAAGCAACCTGTATAAATCTGCTCTATCTTCATTTTCAATTCTATTTTATATTTTGGTAAAATGTGTTCGCCTTGATGGCTCGGTTCATTTTCAATTCTATTTTTTTTACTAAAAGAAATTCGCCCTAAGGCTAAAAAATCTTATTTAATTATTCAAATTTACTAATGTTTTTAAATTTTTATAGCAACTTAAGTTACATAATTAAAAAACTAACTCTTTTAATATAATATAAATGGACATTACCAATACAAACCATCCAAAACTTTTTTTAAGTTTTTTACTAGAAATATATTTAGAAAAATAGCCTCCTACTAAAATACCAATTATTGTTAAAGCGGTAAATGATAATAGAAATACCCAATCAATATCTAGGGTTTGCATATCTCCAGAAAAACCTATTAGCGAGTTTATTGCGACTATAATTAGGGATGTACCTACTGCTTTTTTCATGTCTAATCCAGCCCACAATACTAGTGCTGGAACATATAAAAATCCTCCTCCTGCACCAATTAATCCTGTAATAACACCAATTATCACACCTTGCATAAATGTCTTATAATAAGGTTGTGAGGTCGCTGTTGATTTTGTGTTTTGTTTAGTTTTAATCATTGAAAAAGCTGCCAAAAACATGATTATTGCAAAAAATATCATGATGGCCATATCCTTGGTCAAACTAAATGTGCCAATAGATAGTATAGTTTCTGGTATTGCTGGTACTACAAAACGTCTAGAAATATAAACAGCAATAAATGATGGAAATGAAAACGCTAAACCTGTTTTAAAATCTACTAATCCCTCGCGATGTTTTTGAAAAACACCAACTAATGATGACGATCCAACGACAAACAAGGAATATGCTGTAGCAATAACTGGATTATAAGCCAAAAAATAAACTAATAATGGAACAGTTAAAATAGATCCACCTCCTCCAATTAGTCCTAATACTGCTCCAATTAAAAAAGCTGCTAAATATGTTATTACTTGTATAAAATCCATAATTTAATAATCTTATACAAACTTAAAGTTTATATAGGAGATGGTTTGTAACAGTTGTTACGCTTATAAATCTAAAACCTTGATGTTGTTTCTGTGCAATTCAATTTTACCATCAATTTCAAGTGTTTTTAGTAATCTTGAAATTACTACACGCGACGTATGCAAATCTCTAGCAATTTGTTGATGTGTCACATGGATTAACTCGTTATGATTAACCATTGCTTTGTCTTTTAGGTATTTAAATAAACGCTCGTCCATTTTTAAAAAAGCAATAGTGTCTATAGCTTCTAGCAACTCTGACATACGATTATGATAACTTTGTAAGACAAATTTTTGCCAAGTCTTATATTTACCTAACCACTCTTCCATTTTAGCAACAGGTATCATAATTAACTTGGTATCTGTTTCTGCTATGGCTCTGATTTCGCTTTTAGAATTTCCTAAACAACAAGATAATGTCATTGCACACGTATCTCCTTGCTCGATAAAATAAAGGATTAACTCATCGCCATCTTCATCTTCTCTTAAAATTTTAATCGCTCCACTAACTAAAAGTGGCATTGTTTTTATATAGTCACCAATTTCAATTAATTTAAATCCTTCAGGAATATCTTTATAAGTACCAACATTATTAATTTCTTGAATTAATTCATCTTCAAATAAATATCCGTAATGCTGTTGTAACTCTTCTAACATGGTTTGTTTTTTTCAATTGTAAAGTTAACTAATTTGAATTAATTTAACTTTGTTTTGGTTGTTGAAAACATAACGACAACATCTTATATAACTCAGGATGCTTTTGTTTGAATAACTTAGGACGTTCAAAAAAATACTCGGAAGCTACAGCAAAAAACTCGGCTTGACTTGTACCTCCATACTTTCTAATATCAGAAGTATCGTTATTAATGTTTTCCATTTCGGTATGCATTAACTCTAACCAAGGTTGTATATATTCTTTGCCTAAAAAATACTCAGGTACACCATCCGTTTCTCCATCCATTTTATCCAGTAAATGGACAAATTCATGGACAGGTGTATTATGCTTATCTGTTTTATTATTAAAGGCTAAACGAATTGCTTTTTTGGATAAAATCATTTGTTTTTCATACCTACCTGTACCTACCATCCCTAAAATTTTTCTGTTTTTATCGATATCAGAAAATTGCAAATCTTCATTAAAACTGTCTGGATAGACTATAATACCTGATAGATTATTATAACTCCATTCTTTAAATCCAAAAACAGGAATAATAGCACTAGACGCGATTAGTAACTTATCAGTTTCATCAATTGTAGTATTTACACCATCAATATTTATTTCGGTTAAAAAAAGCGCTATCCGTTTTTTAAACACGTCTTGATTTGCTTTAGATAACTTTTTATAAAATAAAACCTTATCTAATAGTATGGCGTGCCAATGTAGCGGAATTTGTTTTACTGTCCTTGGCCTCATTAGCACAAAAGCGTAAACTATAAAGCCAATAAAAATTATAAAAACAATGGTGTAAATCATATTTTAAAAGTGTTATCGCAAAATATTGTAATTATAATAGACTAAAAAATATCTATGGTAAAAAACCACATATTAAGTATCTTCGCAAAAAACAAAATGTATGTTAAAAGCTGTGTTATTTGATATGGATGGTGTTATTGTTGACACCGAACCTTTACATAAAAAAGCCTACTTTAAAATGTTTGATCATTTTAAAATTGAAGTGTCAGAGACGTTGTATGAGTCTACTACAGGACAATCTACAATTAATGTTTGTAAACGTATGTGTGACCTATTTAAACTAGACAATGCGCCTGAGGAGTTAGTGCAATATAAACGTGATATATTTGTAAATCTTTTTCATAGTGATCCAAGTCTACAACTTATTGATGGTGTGTTGGATATAATACAAGACTATCATAGTAATGGATTAACCTTAGTTTTAGCTTCTTCGGCATCTATGCTAACTATAAATAATGTTTTTAAACGTTTTGATTTAGACCAATATTTTAAAGCTAAAATAAGTGGTGCAGATTTAAAAGCCTCAAAACCACATCCCGAAATATTTGAAAAAGCAGCACAATTAGCTGGTCATTTACAACAACACTGTATAGTTATTGAAGACTCTACCAATGGTATTAAAGCTGCAAAAGCTGCGGGAAGCTATTGTATTGGTTATGATAGTTTTCATTCTAAAAACCAAGATTATACACAAGCAGATTTAGTTGTTTCTCACTTTAAGGACATTCAGTATAACAAAATATACAATATTCTAAACTAAAACTAAAGCTTTACGACCTGTATGACATATGTCATATTTTAAAAGGCACAAGCCCATTAACTTTGACTTATCAAATAGTTAAAATATGTGCTTGTCTTTAGTTAATAAATATAATGTTGCTGGACCTAGATATACTAGTTATCCTACTGTTCCTTATTGGGATTTAGATACTTTTTCATTAAAAGAATGGAAACTAAGCCTTAAAAAAGCTTTTGACGAAAGCAACAGTACTGAAGGTATTAGCTTATACATACACTTACCTTTTTGCGAAAGTCTTTGTACGTTTTGCGGTTGTAATAAACGTATCACTAAACGTCATGATGTAGAGTTACCTTATATAAATGCAGTTTTAAAAGAATGGCAATTATACTGTGATTTATTAGGCGATAAACCTGTAATTAAAGAGTTGCACCTTGGTGGTGGAACACCTACTTTTTTTGATTCTGAAAATTTAAAAATTTTAATCAATGGTATTAAATACAAAGCTAAACTAGCAGATGATTATGAGTTTAGTTTTGAAGGTCACCCTAACAATACCTCAAAAACACATTTACAAACGTTATTTGATTTAGGATTTAGACGTGTCAGTTTTGGAGTGCAAGACTATAACCCTATTGTACAAAAAGCCATACACAGATTTCAACCCTTTGAAAATGTAAAAAAAGTTACAAAATTAGCTAGAACAATAGGTTACACCTCTATTGGCCATGACATTATATTTGGTTTACCTTTTCAAACGGAAGCACATGTAGAAGACACCATTAAAAAAACAAAACAATTATTGCCAGATCGTATTGCTTTTTATAGTTACGCACATGTCCCTTGGATAAAAGGAAATGGACAAAGAGGCTATAAAGACAGTGATTTACCAACACCAAGTATAAAACAAAACCAATATCAATTAGGTAAAAAACTATTAGCACAAGCAGGATATCATGATATTGGAATGGATCATTTTGCACTTAAAACAGATGGTTTGTATCAAGCAAGTCAAACCGAAACTATGCATCGCAACTTTATGGGTTATACAGCCTCAAAAACTAAAGTGATGATAGGTTTAGGTGTCTCATCTATTAGTGACAGTTGGTATGCTTTTGCTCAAAACGTAAAAGGTATTGAAGAATATTATCATTTAATTGAAAACAACAGTATTCCTGTTTTTAGAGGACACATCTTATCATCTGAAGATTTAATTATTAGACAGCACATTTTAAATTTAATGTGCCACTTTAAAACCAATTGGATGGCTAATAATTTATATTTTGAAGACATACCAGAAGTCCTATTAAAGCTTAAAGAAATGCAAGACGATGGTTTATTAAACATAGAATTAAATCAAATTTTTATAACAGAAAAAGGAAAACCGTTTGTTAGAAATATATGTATGGCTTTTGATTTGCTTTTACAGCGAAATAAACCAGAAACGCAATTATTTTCCATGACCATTTAGACTGTTAATTAATTTATAAAAGCTCGATAATTACCAACACAATCGATAACTTTAAAACATAAAACACAACCTTTAAAACTATCAATATGAAAAAAATAATTGTACCAGTAGACTTCTCTGAACATTCAAAATATGCTTTAGAATCAGCAGCTATATTGGCAAAAAAATATAATGCAGAAATATTTGCATTACACATGTTAGAAATTTCTGAAACCATCTTAACCCAAGGTGAAGCTGATATCCAATCAGAAACTATTTTCTTTTTAAAATTAGCCGAAAATAGATTTACAGAATTTTTAGATCAAGACTTTTTAAAAGATGTAAAAGTAACACCTGTAGTTAAACACTTTAAAGTTTTTAGTGAAGTAAACGATGTCGCTAAAGAGCATAATGCAGACTTAATAGTTATGGGTTCTCATGGTAGTAGTGGTTTAAAAGAAATTTTTGTGGGCTCAAATACAGAAAAGGTAGTACGTCACGCAGAAATACCTGTACTGGTTGTTAAAAACAAACCAACAACTTTAAGTTTTGATAATGTAGTATTTGCTTCAGATTTTTCTGACGGAACAGTCACTCCATATTTAAATGCTTCTAAGTTATTTGAAACATTAGGTTCAAACTTACATTTAGTATATATCAATACTCCAGGAGATAACTTTAGTAGCACCTCTGAAATGGAAAAAACGGTTGCTAACTTTTTACAAAAAGCAGATGGTAATTTAGATAAATTATCAGAAGTACAGTTTATATCTGATTACTCAGTAGAAAAAGGAGTCTTAAATTATGCAAATGTTTCTGGTGCAGACGCTATAGCTGTTGCTACACATGGTCGTACTGGATTTACACACTTTTTATCAGGAAGTATCTCTGAAGACATTGCAAATCATGCTGCATTGCCTGTAGTCACTTTCCGTATTAAATAACTGTTTTTTAGCTAGTTATATTAAGGGTATTAAAATGAATTATCATTTTAATACCCTTTTTTTGTAAAACTAATATATATCATATCCTATAAGATTTATATCAAATATCTTTAAGTAAACCTAAAACTTAAGGATATGAAACATATCTTACTACCTACTGATTTTTCTGATAATGCATGGAGTGCTATAGTTTACGCTGTAAAATTGTATAAATACGAAGTTTGTACATTTTACTTATTACATGCTAATCCGTTAACTGCCTCTTCCCTATCCAATTTGTCAGATGTATATTTAAAAAATACCATACAGCAGTGTAAACGACAACTAGAAGAAGTTAAAGACCAAATAGAATCTAGTGATGCAAATGCTAATCACAGCTTTGAGACTGTTCTAAAATTAATTGATTTACAAGTTGCAGTAAAAGCACATATTGCAGAAAACCCAATAGACTTAATTATTATGGGTACAAAAGGTACTTCAAGAAACAAACAACTGTTTTTTGGTAGTAATACAACGCGATTAGTTAACACTATTAAAATATGCCCAATTTTAATTATACCTGATCAATATGATTATAAACCTTTAAAACAAATCGTTTTCTCTACAGATTTAAATAGGTTTTATACCGATTTAGAAATTAAAACTATCAATGATTTTACTTACGACAACAATGCCACCTTAAGGGTTGTCAACATTCAGGTTAATGATAACTTGGCACCTATACAACAATATAATTTATCCATATTAAAAAAAGGACTTCAAGGCTTTAAAACGCATTACCATTCAGTACCCAATTACAACAAAAAAGCTGAGATCATAAATACATTTATACAAGATTTAAATATCGACTTACTTATTATGGTCAATTATAAGCACAGTATAATGGAACGGTTTTTAAACGAACCTGTTATAAAAAAAATAGGTTTTAATCCCTCTATCCCTTTTTTAGTTATTCCAGATAACCAATAAAATATGACAACACAGGACCTTTACATAAAAAAATCATCCGGAGAACACGTTAAGTTTTCTATAGATAAACTTAAAAATTCTTTAATAAAATCTGGAGCAGATAAAGCATTAGCCCAAAAAATCACATCAAATGTTAGAGATGAGTTATACCAAGGGATTTCTACTAAAGAAATTTACAATCGTGCTTTTGCTATGCTTAAGGCGACCAAAAGTCACTTGGCCTCTAAATACAAATTAAAAAAAGCTATTTATGAGTTAGGCCCTACGGGATTTCCGTTTGAACGTTATGTAGCAGCCATTTTAGAAGCCTCAGGTTATACAACTAAAGTTGGCGAGATTATTAATGGAAAATGTGTGAAGCATGAGGTCGATATTTTGGCAACAAAAGCCAATAATACTGTACTTGTCGAGTGCAAATTTCATGGTGAGGCTGGATTAAATTGCAATGTCAAAATACCGTTGTATATCTATTCTAGATTTCAGGATATTCAGCTTAACTGGAATATCAAATATCACTCAAACACAACTATGACACAAGGTTGGGTAGTCACAAACACAAGATTTACAGAGGATGCAAAAACATATGGTAATTGTATTGGGTTACACTTATTAAGTTGGGATTACCCTTTAAATAATGGGTTAAAAGAGCGTATCGATCAATTAAAACTTTACCCTATTACAACATCCACATTACTAACTAAAAGAGAAAAACAGTTTTTATTAAACAGAGAGGTTGTCCTTTGCAAAGATTTATTAAATGACGCCTTTTATTTAGATCATTTAGGCGTCTCTGAAATTCGTAAAAAAAGAATTTTAAACGAAATTAAGTTACTATGTAATACCAAATAAAGCTATGAATAATCACGTTAACATTACCTTTTTAGGAGGAGCAAAAACAGTAACTGGATCTAAATATTTAATTGAAGCTTTTAATACTTCAATATTAATAGATTGTGGATTGTTTCAAGGCTTAAAAGATTTACGCCTTTTAAATTGGCAACCACTGCCAATAGATGTAGCTTCCATACAAACTATATTATTAACTCATGGACATCTAGACCATGTTGGTTATTTACCTAGACTAATAAAACAAGGGTTTAAAGGCACTATAATTGGTACTGCTCCAACTTTGGCTATAGCCGAAATTATTTTAAAAGATAGCGCAAAAATAAACGAAGAAGAAGCCAAAAAGGCTAATGCAGAAAACTACACTAAACATAATCCTGCATTACCTTTTTATACGCAAAAAGAAGTAGAACAAATTGTGGCCAAATTTGAAGTACAAACCCAAGACAAATGGATTAATATTAATAATCACATATCCTATAGATTTAATTATAATGGTCATATAATAGGTTCAACATTTATAGAATTGGATATTGATGGAAAACGTTTTGTATTTTCTGGAGACATTGGTAGAACAAATGATTATTTACTTAGCGACCCAAAACGTCCTGATAATGCAAACTATTTATTTATAGAAAGTACTTATGGAGATAAACTACATCCTAAAGAGGCTATTGAAGAAAAACTAACTGACATAATCAAACAAACCATAAACGATAGAGGCAATTTAATTATCCCAAGTTTTGCGGTAGAACGTTTACAGATGCTAATGTTTATTTTATTTAAATTATATCAAAAAAATAAAATTCCAAACATTCCGATATTTGTAGATAGCCCAATGGGAAACAATGTGTTAGAGGTTTTTAAAAAATTTCCAAAATGGCATAAATTGTCAGCATCAGATTATGAGGCTATGTGTAATCATATTAATATTATTACCTCTTATGCAGATACCTGGAAAACCATAGATGATCCACGCACTAAAATAATTATAGCAGGAAGTGGTATGGTAACTGGAGGACGTGTATTAACTTATTTGCAACAATTAATAGATCATGATAACACAACCATTTTACTGGTAGGTTACCAAGCAGAAGGTACCAGAGGACGCTTATTAAAAGAAGGCACACATGAGGTTAAATTTTATGGTAAATACTACCCTGTTAAAGCAAAAGTAAAACATATTGATAGTTTGTCTGCTCATGCAGATCAATCAGGTTTATTGGATTGGCTAAGTGCTATTAAAAATACACCAAAAGCCATTTATTTAGTCCATGGAGAGGCTACTGCACAACAAGCCTTTCATGTTAAATTAAAAACTGTTTATGGATGGGACAGCTATTGTCCAGCGTTAAATGAAGTGATTAAAATTAAATTGTAAGCTGTTAGTTACATGATAAATATCATAGTTTAAGACTAACAATATAAGTACCTTTAATTATAGAAAATAATAACTGAGTAGTAAGAGATTGCAATAATTAATACCACGACACGCTATTAATCAACAACAAAAATTATTTTTTTGTTAAACGGTTTACTAAGTCAAAGTAATACCAAAAAGTGGTACATAAAGTTGTAATCAATAAACAGGAAGTTGACAATGTTATACTTCCTGTTTTTTTTTAAAACAATAATTAAATTATGAAATCAGAAAAGAAAACCAAAATTGTAGAATGGTATAGTGCTGAAAGAATGCATAACATGTCCAAAACATGGTTATCAGAACTTAACTTTATAAAGGATGAACAAATCTTTTTAGAAGAATTACTAACCGATTATACACATAAAATAATTGAGGCAGAAATATTAGATAGAGCCAAAATAGTAACCACTGCTTTACTAAGAACCACTAGAGGTAATCAACTACTTATTAATGACTTAACAAAGCACGAAAAAGAACTAAGTTTAATGGTGGACGGTAAGGATGAAATTGAAAAAGAAGAACAATATAAAGAAGACCATAGAACGTTAACTAAGACACTGAGTTCCTTTTTTTACGATTATAAAGCGGTTAAATTTGAGGTTTTTGAATTGGTAAAAAGACTAATGAAAACAGACAAAGACGAACACTTATTAAATAAATAATATGAAAAAAACACTACTTATATTATTACTTATATCGCTATATGCATGTGATAGCACGCAATTAAGAGAGCGTTGGATTAGTCCAGACGCCAGCGATTACACATTACAAAAAGTTTTTATTGTGGCATTATCAAACAATCAAACTGCTAAATCACAATTTGAAAAAAAACTACAAAAACAATTAGTCGCTAGAGGGATTGATGCTTCTGTTAGCTTAGATAAGTTTGACGCAGATTTTTTAGAATCAGAAAAAACTGACGCAGAATTAAAAGTGTTAGAAAATCAATTAATTGAGGAAGGTTTTGATGCTGTAATTTTTACTAAAGTAGCTGGAATAAAAAACAAAATTCAATACAAGAAAGACTATTCTAATTTTGATAAAAATCACAAAAAATTTAATGACGATTTTTTAATGTATCAAGATCAGGTTTTTAATCCGGATGCTTATAAAGAATATCAGGTTTATAATGCCGAAACGTCCGTGTATTGCCTATGTCCTACAAAAGACCGCACACTAATATGGAAAGGATATATAGACATTGTAGATCCAGAAAACATTGACCAAACAGTAAATGATTACTCTAAACTATTAACATTAGTCTTAGAAAACGATGGTATTATTCCTGAAATAGAATAAATACTTTTTAAACACACGCCTATTATTAATCGTGTAGTACAAATAAAGGAACACTAGCTATTTTACTATGTTTTGTTATTGGAGATCCCATAAACAAACGTTCTAAAAAGCTAGTTTTTTGTATTATAAACACTTCAAAGTCTATGGTGTTAGTTTGCAAATAAGTATCCACTACATGATGCATAGGTACACTAACAACTTGATGGTAAATAAAATTATTTGTGTGTAATAGTTCGTTTAATAATTTTAAATCTTCTTGGTCTGAATTTGCAGTTTCGGTTATTCTTAAAATATGATATTTACTTGTACTCTTGTCCACTAAGTTCACGATTTGTTGTACTCTTTTTTCGTTTAAAATATCCTTATCATCTAACGGAAGTAAAACTGTTTCTGGTTTAGAAAACTTGAAATGTTTAGGCACAACTAATGTTGGACAAGATACATTACGTATAACATGTAATGTATGACTTCCAAAAACAATCTCATTTGCTCCAGTCACACCATTTGTTCCCATTACGACTAAATCTATAGCGTTTTGTGTGATTATTTGATTGACTGCATCTGTAAACACATCATAATCTATATGAGTTAAAAATGCATGTCTATCGTTTTTATATTTTAAATGAAGTGCTGTAGCTAAATCCTCTAAATCTTCTTTAGGTGACTTTACTATGGAAGCATATAAGTTGGCATTACCAGTAGTCATTAAATCTGCAGATGTAAATGCTGATGCTTTATGTATATATACTAAATGAAACTGTACAGTTTTAGATTTTAGTAATTGTAATGTATAATCTATAGCATTTTTTGAGCTTTCTGAAAAGTCCGTAAGTAATAAAACATTCTGCATTATAAAACTGATTTTAAATTAATTAGCGTATTGTAATTTACAAAATAATAGTAAATATTATTTATGAATTTAAGTTTAAGTTGGCTTGGCTTTATTTCCGCGAAAGCGATAAATTTAAACGTTTTATTAATGGCAATCAATTGCACTATTAACCATCTGTACCACTGGACTTGGAGAGATATATGGAATACCTAATCCTAGTCCACGCAAAATAAATAAAGCGCCAATTACTATTACAAATACTGGAATTGCTTTTTGAATGCGTTGTTTTACTTGTGCGTTTAAAAATTTACCCAAATAAATTGCTGTAGTCATTAATGGGATGGTACCTAAGCCAAAAAAAGCCATATACAAACTGCCTTGCCAAGCATTACCTGCAGCTATGGCTCCAAAAACTGCCATATATACTAAACCACATGGTAAAAAACCATTTAAAAATCCTATGGTTAAAAAGGTGTCTGCTGTTTTCTTTTTTAAGGCTTGACCCATTTGTTTTTTTACAAAGCCAACTGCTTTATAAATAGGCTTAACTATATAATTTTGTCCTAATTTTTTATATGGAAAAAGGATTACTACTATCATTAAAACTCCTATTACGATAGATAGTTTTTGTTGTAATCCAAAAATATATAAGCTTTTACCAATGACACCAAATATTAAACCAATGATGCTATAAGCTAATATACGTCCAAAATGATAAGCCGTAATTTGAGTTATTTTTTTAAAAGAATTACTTCTATCTACAGGCAGCATAAAAGCAATAGGACCACACATACCAACGCAGTGAAAACTTCCTAATAAACCAAATATGAGCGCTGTAATTAACATTAATACAAAACGTCTTGTTTATACATGTAATTTGTACCTTTGTAATTCCAATCTATTTTAATGTTCCAACGACCATCTAACATACGTTTGTCAGGTATGAGCAAATTGTGATTAGACAACAAAATTGTGGTTTCGAAGTCTAGTTGTTTGTTAGATGGTCTATATAGGAACACTTTACCTTTAATATTACTGAAGTCTAACTCTGAAGGAAAACTAATTAGCATACCTTCTGGTGTTTTTTTCCAGGTTATTTTAGAGTCAAGCTCTTTAGATTTTTTCTCTTTATTAATATCATTTTGATACTCTAATTCTTGTTTGTAGTAATTATCATTAACCAAATCATGATCCAGATTTTTATCTGTATTCATGGCTATAACAAAATACATTATAAAGCTTATAAATAGTATAAATGCTATAACTACTCCTGTTCCCCAATTTAATTTCATTTTCTAATCTGTTTAATTATAGCTTCTAGGTCCTAAGAAGTTAACTGTTGTAGTTTCGATTAATTTTGCATCACTATACACCTCAATGGTTAGCTTAGTTTTATCCTCTTTTAAAGCACTTTGATCAAGCTCTATAAATAAAGTTCCTTCAGCCAAACCTTGTGCTGGTACTAAAAAGCTATTATCCGTAGAGACTAACTTAATGGTTCCTTTATACTTTTTAAGTTTAAAGTTTACATTATCAATAGCCTGAGTTGTTTTATTTACAAGTTTATAGGTAAAAACATTACTTATTATATTATCAGCTTTATGCTCGAATAATTGACCTGGCAGCCTTAAAACACGTGCTTCTACATCGTTTCGTAACTGTAACATTGCAATTAAAACACCTGTTAATATAAATAAGACAACAACATAGGCTTTAAGTCTTAATGTAAATTTAAAAGGTTCTTTCTTTTCAATATTATTTTCACTTGCATAACGTATAAGTCCTTTAGGCAAGCCTACTTTTTCCATTATATCATCACACTCGTCTATACAAGCTGTACAGTTTACACACTCTAATTGTGTACCGTTTCTAATATCAATTCCTGTTGGACACACATGTACACATTGCATACAATCGATACAATCTCCATGACCAAGCGCTTCTCTATCTTCGTTTTTTCTAAACTTTTTACGTCCATTCTCACCTTCTCCACGTTTATGGTCATAGGCAACAATAATAGATTGATTGTCTAATAATACACCTTGTAAACGTCCGTAAGGACAAGCGATTATACAAACTTGCTCTCTAAACCAAGAAAATACAAAGTAAAATAATCCTGTAAAAATTAGCAACGGAAATAAAGTACTTAAATGCTTAAATGGTCCTTCTGTTATGTAATTTAACAGCTTATCACTACCTATTAAATAAGCTAAAAAGACATTAGCTATTAAAAAGGAAATGATAACAAAAATGGTATGTTTTAAAATACGTTTTCTGATTTTTTCTGGTGTCCATTTGGTTCTTTTTAATTTCATTTGAGCACCTCTATCACCATCAATCCAGTATTCGATACGTCTAAACACCATTTCTAAAAAAATGGTTTGTGGACAAATCCATCCACAAAATATACGACCAAATGCAACTGTAAATACAGTAATGAAGATAACACCAATAATCATTGAGATTACAAATAGGTGAAAATCTTGAGGCCAAAACGGAAAACCAAAAATATTAAAACGTCTTTCTAATACATTAAATAGTAAAAACTGGTTACCATTAATTTTAACAAATGGAGCTGCAAATAAAAAGGCTAAAAGAATATAACTTACTATTTTCCTATAATCGTAAAACTTTCCGCTTGGCTTTTTTGGAAATACCCAAGCACGTTTACCGTCTTCGTTTATAGTTGCTATTGAGTCTCTAAAACTCTCGTTATCTGGAGCTTCCATTGTATATGTATTAATTGTTCATTGAAACAGATTTCTCTACTTCTAAAACGTCTGTATCTTTAATTTCTGCTGGTATTTGTAAATCTTCTGCACCTTCTGGTTGCCAAAGATCACCTTCTGCCTCTTTAGGATTAGCAGGAGTTGTACCTTGTAAAGACAACACATAACTTGCTACTTGTGCCATTTCTAATGGTTTTAAATCTTTTTTCCAAGACACCATACCTTTACCAGAACGTCCACCTTCAGAGATTGTCTGGAATACATTTTTTATGCTTCCACCCAAAATCCAATGCTTATCTGTTAGGTTTGGTCCAATTCCTCCTCCACCATCTGCCATGTGACAAGCGATACAGTTTTCTGTAAATATTTTTTTACCGTTTTGTAAGTCTAAAGCATCTGTTAATAGTACTACTGAATTAACATCCACTAAGTTTTTAGCAGTTTTTTTGTATGCTTCAATTTCAATTTTTGCTTGCGCATACTCATTATCCAACTCTTCATATTGTGTGTCTGATGATCCTGTAACATGAAAATTAAACAAGTAGATTACAGCAAATACCATAGATGCGTACCATGAGTATAACCACCATGGTGGTAAGTTATTATCTAGCTCTTTAATACCATCGTAGTTATGGTCTAAAATAATTTCGTGCTCTTCCTCGATTGGTTTTTCACCACCTTTAAGTTTAGCATAAACAGCCTTTAACTTAGTAAATTGAGGAACTTTAGTTTGACTAGCTATATAGCGTTGTTTACCTGCTTCATCTAAACTTTGAAATAGTACGTTTTCAATAGAGCCTACAATCCCTTCTATTGCAATTAGTATCACTAATACTAGTAATAAAAATAACATGATTATTGGATACTCTAAAAAAGCTGGTTTGTCTCCTGAGTCTACAAAAAACTCTACTAATCCAAAAATAATAAAGAATACAGCTGGTACTCTGACGTATGATGGAATTAAATGTCTCATAATTCGGTTTCGTTTTGGTTATCTAAGTCTAATGGTAAATTACTTACAGTGGTGATGTAGTCTTTTTTAGCGGTAATTACCCACCAAAAAAGGACTACAAAAAAACCAAAGAATATAAGTAATGAAAATATTGGATATATCTCTACACCTGCAATACTGTCTAAATGATTTTTTACAAATTTTAACATGGCGTTCTATTTTTGTACTGTTGTTTCTTCTACTGTGTCTACTTTTATATCTGTACCTAAACGTTGTAAGTAAGCTATAACAGCTACAATTTCACGATTACGCATTTCAACAAAATCTGCTCCTCCGTTTTTCTTGCTATCTTCATAAGCTTTTGCAAAATCAGGATCACTATAAAGATTTTTTTCAATTTGCGTTCCTTGTTCTAACATTTGCGCTTGTGCATTTGCAATATCTTCTTCTGTATATGGTACACCTAGTTTTACCATAACTTCCATCTTAGCCTCAATTTGAGATTTATCTAAAGTATTATCAATTAGCCATTTGTAAGCTGGCATAATAGAACCTGAAGAGGTACTTTGTGGATCATACATATGGTTAAAGTGCCAGTTGTCGTTATACTTACCACCTACTCGATGTAAATCTGGACCTGTACGCTTACTTCCCCATAAAAATGGATGATCATACACAAACTCTCCTGCTTTACTATATTCTCCGTATCGCTCTACTTCACTTCTAAATGGTCTAACCATTTGTGAGTGGCATCCAACACAACCTTCACGTATATATATATCACGACCTTCTAACTCTAATGGAGAGTATGGTTTAACACTACTAATAGTTGGTATATTAGATTTAACCATAATTGTTGGTACAATTTGCACAATCCCTCCAATTAAAATAGCGATAGTTGCTCCAATAGTTAATCTTATTGGCTTACGCTCTAACCATGTGTGCCATCCTTCTCCAGATACACGTTTTTTAGATACACGTTGTAACGCAGCAGCTTCTGCTAATTCATCCTCAACAACACTACCTTTTCTAATAGTTGCAATAACGTTAAATACTAAGATTAACATTCCTGTTAAGTATAGCGTACCACCTATTGCACGCATCCAATACATTGGTATAATCTCTGATACAGTTTCTAAAAAGTTACCATATTTTAAATTTCCATCAGGATTAAACTGCTTCCACATACTAGCTTGTGTAAAACCTGCTACATACATTGGTAAGGCATACATAATAATACCTAAAGTACCTATCCAAAAATGTAGATTTGCTAATGCTAATGAGTATAATTTTGTTTTAAATAATTTTGGTACTAAATAGTAAATCATACCAAATGTTAAAAACCCATTCCACGCTAATGCACCAACGTGCACGTGTGCAATAATCCAATCTGTAAAGTGAGCAATTGCATTTACATTTTTAAGCGATAACATTGGTCCTTCAAATGTTGCCATACCATAACCAGTAATTGCAACAACCATAAATTTAAGTACTGGATCAACACGTACTTTATCCCAAGCACCACGAAGCGTTAATAATCCGTTTATCATTCCTCCCCAAGAAGGCATTAATAACATTACAGAAAAAGCAACTCCTAAATTTTGAGCCCATTCTGGTAACGCTGTATATAATAAGTGGTGTGGTCCAGCCCAAATGTATATAAAGATTAACGACCAAAAGTGTACAATAGATAGTCTGTAAGAGTATACAGGTCTATTAGCAGCTTTAGGAACAAAGTAATACATCAAACCTAAAAAAGGTGTTGTTAAGAAAAAGGCAACCGCATTATGTCCATACCACCATTGTACTAAAGCATCTTGTACACCTGCGTAAACCGAGTAACTTTTCATACCAGTTAAACTAACAGGTAACTCTAAACTATTAAAAATATGTAGTACTGCAACAGTTACAAACGTAGCGATGTAAAACCAGATAGCAACATATAAGTGACGTTGACGACGCTTTAACATTGTACCAATAAGGTTTGCACCAAAAGCAACCCAAATTAAGGCAATAGCAATATCAAAAGGCCATTCTAACTCGGCATATTCTTTAGATGTCGAGTAACCTAAAGGTAACGTAATGGCTGCTCCAACAATTATTAATTGCCATCCCCAAAAATTAATATTACTTAACAAGTCGCTAAACATTCTAGCTTTAAGTAAACGTTGTGTCGAGTAATACACTCCTGCAAATATAGCGTTACCCACAAACGCAAAAATCACCGCATTGGTGTGTAATGGTCTTAAACGACCAAAGCTAAGCCATGAAATCCCATCTGTCATATTTGGGAATAAAAACATAAACGCTAAAAGGAGTCCTACAAGCATACCAACAACTCCCCAGAGTATAGTAGCGTAAAGAAACTTTTTAACAATCTTGTTATCGTAATAAAATTGCTGCATTTCCATAATTAATTGTGATTAGTCTTATTTTTGATTTTAGTTTTTTTTATTGTTTTGACTGGCGTTTTAACCAATTCGTCTTCAAAAAGCATTCTTACAGATGGTGTGTAACCATCATCAAATTGTCCATTTTTAACAGCCATTATAAACGCTGTAAAAAACACAATCGCGATAATTATGCTTACTGTTAGTAAAATATATATAACACTCATACCTATTAGAAGTTATGCTACAAAAGTAATTTAGTAGGCTTGTTTAAAAGATGACATTTATCATGTTTAACCAAGTTTTGAAGCTAAATTTAAAAATTTTTTAAGATTTTCTTAAGATTTTTTTTCGCTTTCGCGAAAAAGTTGCAACACGTAATTAAATTTAGCAAAAAATTGAAATAAACTCTACTTTATTTTACGTCCAATCCAATTGGTTGCAAGTGTTGTAAATATGACTATACTAATCGAGCTTAAAGGCATTAAAATAGCTGCAATTACAGGAGCTAGCTGTCCTGTTACTGCAAAATACAAACCAATAACATTGTAGAATAATGATAATAAAAAACTCCATTTTATAATCTTTATAGCACTTTTAGAAGCCTTTATATATTGATACAATTGGTTAAACTTTGTAGCATCCAATATAGCATCACAAGCAGGAGAAAATACATTAACGTTTTCTGAAATTGCTATTCCAACATTACTTTGTGCCAAAGCACCAGCATCGTTTAAACCGTCTCCAACCATCAATACTTTTGCACCTTCTGATTGATGGTATTTAATATACTCTAACTTATCATCTGGCTTCTGATTAAATAGCATTTTTGTTTTAGCAGGCAGAAGCTTTTTAAGGTTTTCTAATTCACCTTCATTATCTCCAGACAAGATCACTAAGTCAAAGTGCTTTTTAAGTTTGTTAAACAACTTAGACAAGCCTTTACGGTAACTATTATAAAATGTATATTTTCCTTTGTAACCTTTATTTGTACTAATATGTACTGCAGTATTTAAAACTGTACTATCGTTGTTAAAACCTACAAATTTAGCCGAACCAATTTTTATATTTTGGGTCGCATGAGACGCCTCAATACCTTGCCCTAAATGTTCTTCAAAATAATCTAAGGTTACAATATCATTATCTTTTAAAATATCATACAACCCTCTACTTAAAGGATGGTTTGAGCCTCTTAAGGTATTTTTTAATAATACTTCCTCATCTAAACTTAATGGCACACCTTCATATTTTGCATCACTTTTTTTATTAGACGTAATGGTTCCTGTTTTATCAAAAATAACAGTATCGATATGTGCTAATTGTTCTAAAACAGAAGCGTTTTTAAGGTAAAATTTCTTTTTTCCAAAAATGCGTAACAAATTACCAAAAGTAAAAGGAGCTGCTAAAGCAATTGCACATGGACAAGCTATAATTAATACTGCTGTAAAGACATTTAAAGCTTTACTGCTATCCGCAAACATCCAATATGCTGTAGCTATAAAGGCAATACTTAAAACAGCAATTGTAAAACGTTTACTAATCGCATTGGTTAGGGTTGTAAAACCATCCTCTTTATTTTTACTAAAAACATCGTTACTCCATAATTGTGTCAGGTAACTTTGTTCTACAGATTTTATGGCCTCCATTTCTATGACACCAGAGGTTTGTTTACCACCAGCAAATAACTTGTCGCCAGAAATTTTCTTAACCGTTTCGGACTCACCTGTTACAAAGCTGTAATCTATTCTTGCGTTTCCGTTAATTAATATACCATCAACCGGAATTAACTCGTGATTTCTAATTAATAATCGATCGCCTTTTTTTATGTCATATACCTGAACTGGCACTTCTTCATTATTAAAAATTTTAGTAACTGCTATTGGAAAATACGACTTGTAATCGCGCTCAAAAGACAAAAACGAATAGGTTTTTTGCTGAAAAAACTTTCCTAATAATAAAAAGAACACTAATCCTGTTAAACTATCAAAAAAACCAGAACCTATGTCAAAAACAATTTCGGCAGTACTTCTTAAAAACAAAACAACAACACCTAAGGCAATAGGAATATCTATGTTTAATATTCTAGTTTTTATGGCTTTAAAAGCTGAAATAAAATAATCTTGAGCTGCATAAAACACAACTGGTAATGAAAAAGCAAACATAATCCATCTAAAGACATGCTTATATTGCTCCAACCAAAACTCGTTTACCTCAAAATATTCAGGAAATGATAAAAACATCACATTACCAAAAGCAAAACCTGCAACGCCTAATTTATAAATTAAACTACGATTAACGTTTTCTTGTCCTGTTTTATAATCGTCCAAACTAATGTAAGGCTCATACCCAACAGAGCTTAATAGAAGGACCAATTGTTTAAGCGAAAAAGCTGTGGTGTTATAAGAAACTCGTACTGTTTTTTTACCAAAATTGACTTGAGATAAAGAAATTGCTGGATTAAGTTTATTGAGATTTTCTAAAATCCATATACACGAACTACAATGAATATGCGGAATATAAAGTGTAGCTATTTGAGTTTTACCGTCGTCAAACTCGACTAACTTTTCTATAATTTTATCTTGCGATAAAAAATCATACTTCCCTTCTATCTCCTTTGGTATTGCTCCTGGAGACGATTGCAAGTCGTAGTAACACGTTAAGTCGCTTTCCGACAGTATTTCATAAACTGTTTTACAACCTTGACAACAAAAGGGTTTATCCTCTATTAGTATTGTTGTATCTGTACAATTATCGCCACAATGATAACATACTTTTGATTCCATAATTTGCTCTTTTACCTGTAACAAAGGTTACACTTTGACATCAATTATTATATGATATTTGTCATATCAGGTATTGTATACTTTTGGTATACTGCAACAAAATTAGGTATGAGTAAATGTGAACAATGTATTGTCAGGCAATTTAATAGTTTAAACACACTAACTAGAGATGAATTGGTGCGAGTATCTGCTTGCAAAACTGGACGAATAGTAAAAAAAGGTGAAATAATTTTTAGAGAAGGCGAAGCTTTAAATGGTATATATTGCATTAGAGAAGGCGTTTGTAAACTTACTAAATTAAGTGAAAATGGTAAAGATCAAGTCGTAAAGCTATCTGTAAAAGGTGGTATGATGGGACAACGCTCCTTAGTTAGTAATGAAAGTTCAAACTTAACTGCTGTTGCCTTAAATGATATGCAAATTTGTTTTATTCCTAAACAAGAGATATTAGAGGATTTACAGAAAAACATAAGTTTTTCGATGGATCTTTTAAAACGAATGGCTCAGGATTTAAGAGATGCAGATGATAGTCTTGTGGATATGGCCCAAAAAACAGTAAAGCAACGTTTAGCAGAAACATTATTGTACGTTAAAAACAAATTTGATAATGATGCAGATGGTTATTTAGCCTTAACGCTATCTAGAGATGATTATGCTAGTATTGTTGGTACAGCAACAGAAAGTGCTATTAGGATTTTGTCTCAATTTAAAAAGGAAGGTATAATTAGTACTAAAGGAAAACAAATCAAAATTGAAGATGAACAAGCCCTAAAACGTGTGGAGTAATTTTTATTATTTACTTAAAATTAATACTTAAATACGTATTTACTCTTGTTTTAAACAATGGATTTTCTTTATATTTACAATTCAAATTTTATATATGAAAAGACTTACACTACTTCCGATTTTATTATTTTCTTTTTTATACGTTAATGCACAAGATGAAGTTTTTGGCTTTATGCACAAAGAGCTTTTTATTGAGGGTAACATCCAATATTCTTCTATAGATAATCAAACAACCCAAAATAAAATTACAACGTTGGGACTAAATCCAAAAGTAGGTTATTTTATACTTGATGAGCTAGCTTTAGGTATTCAGGGATCTTATCAATTAGAGACTAACACAACAACACTTCCTGATCCAGATCCAGACACTAATACTGATGTTGTTAGAAAGGTGGAAACTACCTATTATTCTCCAGGAATATTTGCACGTTACTACTTTTTACAACTAGGAAAACGTTTTTTTACATACGGAGAATTAGGTGGTAATTACGGAATGAAAAAGCGATTTGTAGATGTTAATGGTGACATAGATAATGAAGTAAAAACTAATGTTATAGACGCCAATTTGAATTTAGGTCTAAATTACTTTGTTAACGATAAAATAATCATCTCATTCTCATTAGCTGATGTTGTGTCCTACACATCGGAAAAAATAGATGCTGATGATGCCAAACCTATAAACACGCTAAATGCAAATATAAACGTACTTAACAACTTTTTTCAAACTGCACAGTTTGGTGTTATGTTTATCCTAAACTAAAGCTTACAGTTTAAAAAATTAAAAATCCGTTTAAATCTAATATTAGATTTAAACGGATTTTATTTTTAATAATATTTATTAATTGTACAACATTTTGACCAAACAATGAAAATCCGAATTTTAACGACATTATTTATATTTTTTATAAGTTGCAAAAATGTGACTAAAAATGAACAGGCTCAAATTGCAATTGATTCTACTGAAACAAAAATTGAAGTCGATGAAAAACAAAAGGAATATTCAATAAGTAACGGAATTTGGATAAGTACTATTGATTCCTTATCAACTGTTGAGATTAAAGACAACAAGTGGATTTTTAAATACGCAAATGAAGAAACAGATTCAGATGATATTTATGATTATCTGATTACTGAAAGTGTTTTTGATGAGGACAATTCAATAATTGGTGGAGGCTTAGTATTATCTCATAAATCTGATACGTTGAAGTATGGAATTGATTATATATCTGATAAAAACATGACTCTGATATATTTACCAAGAGGCAATTTTCATCAATATCAGAAAAAATAAAAAACGTTGTACAACAATAAGCATAATTAATTGCTTGTTTATAGCCTGCTTACAAACATTCCTGAGGAATATTCTATTTATTTTTTAACTTAGAACCTAAATCTTTCAACTAACTATAGACAATAACGATATACTAGATTGCTACAGTTCTAATTTTTTTTTGCTTCCTCATAAAATTGAAGGCACTTTTTTTCAAATTCAAAATTTATATCATCACTAAAACAATATAAAAAGGTATCTGTAAATATCAATTGTTTTGTTATGGTTGGTAGCTTTCTTAATTTACCGTTATAGACATCATAAAAATCACCTATATACGTATTAGATTTTAAATCAACACTTGATTTTCCACTACCGTTTTTAACTAGATCTCCATACGTATGCCTATTTAAATCATAATCTGTACGATAGATTTTAATGAGCTGCATTTTTTTTACATTGTTGTTGTATTCAAACTCATTTATCCAACCAGAGCGACCATAATCATTCCAAAACTGGAATCCGTTTTTAGTTTTCACCAAAGTGTTTCCAAAATTTAGACTTCTAATTTTTAAGCTTTCTATTTTTTTATAATTGTTTGAAGACAACACGCATATTAGCTTATCTAAGTCACTGTCTATGTAAACAGTGTCCATTTTTTTGTCTCCATCAAAATCTTTAGTTATTTGCCTAGTCGACTGTGCAAGTGTTATATTAAAAACGATAAATGGTATTATGACTACTAACTGTTTCATTATATCAAACTTTAATTAAAAGTTATTATTTAAAACAAATAATCATGTATAAATGAAACTACTAAAACAATCGCAATTAAAATAGACAACCGTATAACATTTATTGACACGTTATTAGCTTTTTTTAAGTAGTTATTTACCAGAATAAAAGGAATAAAACTTATGACGCCAACCCTTAATCCTACTAGAAAAATGACTAGTTGTTTTGCAAATTTTACAGATTTTGAATCTAGGGTTTGAAAATATCTAAATAAGATAGAAATAGTAATACTGATTAACAACCAAAATAAAAGGTTTACGTATTTATTTTTAAACATTGCAATTAATTTTTAAAACCTGGATTTATACCTGAACCAAAACTATCCCTTAATGCTTGTTCTACTTCTGGAAATAGTTTTGTGTGGCTTAAACTGTGTGCATTAATAGCTAAATAAACTAAAGAGCCTGGTTTAACCTCAAGTTTACTATTAGCAAGATCTTTGTCAGTTACTAAGTTTTTATTGTATTTATTAATTAAACTACGATAGCTTTTAAAATTACTCATAGCTAGTTTTAATGCTGTATCCAATGCTCCAAAATTAATAATAGCCAAAGTATTTAAGGTATCTATAACGGTATCTAATTTTCCTAAATAATTTGGTGTCATCAGTTGACTTAAAAGACGCATTGCAACTTCTCTAATATCGTTTTTATTGTTTTTAACTGCATCTTCAATACCATTGATAAATGAATCGTAATCTGATTGTTTATTTTTAGAATGATATGGATCTTGTGTATATATTGGAATGTCTACAATTTCAAATTTATTATTGACCTGCTTTTTAGGAGACCATGATGTATCATCTATCCTATCCACGATACCAGATTCGTCCGTCTGAGATATACTATTTAATAATCCTAATAAATAACTACTATCCTCATTCTTATCTATATCAAATAAAACATTAATAATTCCTAAAATACCAATTAAATCGATGTCATCAAAAAATTCTGAACGACCATAACCTCCATCTCTATTGTTTTGATTTCTTTCAAACACACTACCTTGTGTACTTGCCCAATTAAGAAGTTGCCTTAAATGACCTAGTAATTCTACTTTTTGAGGAGCAAAAATTGTTGTTGTTTCTAGACAATTGACTTTATTTATTAAAACAGTTAAAACTTGCTCAATACCATCTAATAAAATTGTGGCTTGCTGCCAAAGAAAAGGACCTTCTGTATGATTATTAATTACAAGATCTGACAAATGATCAAACGCAGAAAAGTTAGTTTCTTCAATTCTTTCCAATCCATCTTTAAAATCTTCTTTATTAAAATCTGCAAGTAAAATTTCAAGATTCTTTAAAGAAAAATCTGCAACAAAACGTTGCGTAATATCATATTTGTTATGAACATTAATTATTTTACAATCTGGATGCAAGTTTTTTGCATTTAGCTGATGTTGTTCTTTAAAAAAAGGAGTGGAAAGATAGGTTATAGATTTTACTTTCCATTTTTCCGGAAAACTACCATCGTTTGCTATCACGTTAGTGTATTCGTTTATTACATTTCCACCATGAGAGTGTCCGATAAAATGAAAATATACATCTTCATTTTTCCAATTAGGATATAGTCTATATATTAAATCTAAAAGCCTATTAGCACCTGTAGTTCTATCTGTATTATTATTATCACCAGACCAGCTAAAAAACTCGTCCTCAATATGTAAATCATGAAATTGTGGCTTTAAATCTTTTACACTTGCTCTAAGGTTTTTTAAATCTTCCTTTTCACTTCTCCAGTAATCCCTATTAGCTTGATGGTTTTCTGCGGTCGAATTTACAGGGTCTGTAGTTCCTGCCACAAACATTACAACGTCTTTTGGGCTGATTATATTTATTGAAGCTGATTTAGTTACTCCGTCTTCAAACGCTATTTTAAAAGTATTTTGTCCCATATTAATTTTGCGTTGATTGTTGAATAACTTCTAGTTGTATTTTTTCTGAATCACTAGAAATTATGTAATCCTTGATGGTATCGTTATGTAATACTTGCCCATTATACTTAAAATCGTGAGATTTATCATCTAAACTAATAGTCATAGCATCTCCTATCCTATTAGAAGTTTCGATATTTAAAACAATTATATCGCCTATTTTATAGCTTTCAAGTTCCTGACCATCTGTATTAGTTATGGTATAACTTGTTACTTTTTTCTCTTTTTCTTCTCGTTTTGTTTCGTCAATATTTACAAATGGATTGTTTGGGTTCCAGGTTTCTTCATGTAAAAGACCTCTCATTTTAATGATTCCCCAACCAATTGAAATATTCATATGCATTGGACTTGCTCCTGAAGCATCAAAATGTTCTGAAAGTCTTAATACATATGCATTAGCAAATTCTATTTTAAATAACGTACTTAATCCGTCTCGTTTATAAAACACTATTTCTCCTTTTATACTGCTAGTAGGAGAAAACATGTTATGATATAAAAAACTATCGTCTTTGGTGGATTCCAAACTAAATTCTAGTTGCTTACCTAACGGTTTGGTAGTTGGTTTACCATTAACATCTGCAAGTCTAGAAAACACCTGTTTTGCATTAAGAATGTTTCTTACTTCGTCATTTATAAACAATTTTGCTAAAAAACTCATACATTATATTTTAATCTAATAAAAAGCTTCTTCTACTCTTAACCTCTGGATTATCAACCACCTCTTCTTTTACAAAAATATTAGAGTCTGATTTTTTACCTATGTAGTCTAACTCGTTTAATTTTTTAAATAATGATAGCATTAATCTTGTAAATGAAGATACTTTATATAAGGCTGCATTAACATCTGTATGCACATACTCTAAATCTATCATATCTATAAGTACGTTTTCAAATGCGCCTTGGTTTAAATCACACCAGTCAGTAAGATAGTTTAAAAGATCTTCTTTACCTGTTCCAACATATACATCTAAACTACTTTTGATTGTTCTAGCTAAGCTTACTTGCTTAGTAATCATGTTAATTGGTGGATTATTTTTATCTTCTAATCTAAAGTTTGAAATATTATCATTTAGGTATTGTAATGTTCTTTGAGACAAATGCAATACCATATGTGCTAAATCATTAGTTTGTTTTTTTTGATATATTTTTTGAATAATATGCATGGAATAGGATTCCATTTGATTTAAAAATGCACCTAATTCTGAATATGTAAATTTTAAATCGCCATGACTTTGTACTGAGCTACAAGGTGGAATAAAATCTTCCGATAACACTGGTTTGTCATCTACCAAAACAATTTTACCAATGGTTAAATGATAAAGCCCTAACTCTTTTTTTGAGGTTTCGGATTTAGGCAAAACATCTATTGTATACTCTGGTAAAGTATTTGGATGACGTGGTGGCTCCTCTTCTGGATCGGCATTACCTACAGGAATTGTTTTAAAAGGATTAACCTTTATTACCACAAACCACTCTGTGTCATTTTCGCTTAAAGTATATTGGTGTTTTAATACATAACCTGATTGTTCAAGCAAGGCTTTGGTCTGATTAGTAATATTAATTTGATAACCACCTAAAGTTACAGCAATACACTTGTTTACAACAACCTCTATAGTATCTTGACCATCTAAAGATATTATTACATCTATAGCATTATCGGCATCATTATAATTTGGCAATAAACCGTAATTATTAGGTGTAATATTTAATTTAACTGCATTATTTATTGTTGAAATAAGTGCATTTTCAGACTCAATAAAATGATTTTTATTAATTTTCATTCCATCAATCCAATTGACTCTATAATTATTTTCTGACATAGAACTCATATATTATTTTTAAAAGATACCAAATTTTCTATGGTTAATAGTTACTGTCTTTATGCAGTTAGACCCTTTATCTCTATAAACTGTTAAATCTCTAATTTTTAAATTTTTTCCTTTTATAGTTTCACAAAACACTAAAAATGTTGTTGTTTTTCCGTTAACTACTATGGATTTGTTTATTTCACCACATAAATATTCTGAAAAAGCATTGGCGTTTAGTTTTTCTTCAGATATAAGCATTATTTTATTTCTAAAATCGCCATCACTTATAAAAGGTACCGCTTTAGGTTTTGTTTTAGATGCGTTATCTTCTTCTTTATTTTTATTTATTTCATCTAAGGGCTTACGCTTTGTTACTCTAGGCGTTTTGGTGTTGGTGACTATTCCTTCAATCTTGCTGGTTTCGTCTTCTGTTGGTAAAACGTTAATTTTCTTTTTAGAAATATGTTTCATATCGCCATTTACTACCAATGACACAGTATACAATCCAGGCTCTTTGTACTTATATTCTGCTCGTCTACTGGTAGAATTTGCATTTCCAGTTTCACCAAAGTACCATTCCCAAGTCGAGGCATTATCTGTCTCGTCTTGAACCGTTATTGTTTCTCCAAAATCAATTGTACTAGGTAATTTAAATTTAGGAAGTTTAGTGGAATCAATAACAAATAATTTTTCATTAATTGTTATTACTTCCAATTTTTCGCAAATATTATTAACCAATAAGCTAACTGTATATTCTCCTGGTTTATTATAAATATGAAGTGGTTCTTTACTTGTGGATACTTGCGAGTCGTCTCCAAATTTCCACTCCCAACTATTTGCGTTGTCAGTATAATCTGCAAATTTTATTAATTCGCCTTGTCTTAACTCTTTAGATAGCACTCTAAAATCCACCTCTTCGCAAGGCTTGTATTTTGTATATCTAAAAGCAAAAACAGATGCCGAAATTAAAAATACTACGATAAACAGACGGATTACGGTCTTGTCTAAATGTTTTGATATTGTTGGTTGACTACTCATGTCTACTTTAAAAAATTATAATTTATTGTCTTAAACTATTTGTTTTATTTGTGTTTGACTAAATTGACTTTATTCTAACATTTTTATTTTGTAAGGAAAAATACTAACTGAGTACTTTTCTAAATATAATAATAAATTATTATTAATAACGTCCCATTCATTAGCTTCTGTATGCACGTCTGTATTTGGAGTTATTTCTATGTTTATACATTGCAATAATCCTTTATTTAAGGCTATATCTGTGGTATAACCTTTAGTTACACTTACTGCTTTTATTTTATCATTATACATTTCATAACATAACGCTTTAACGTCTTCTTTAGATACTATACGATCTCTGGACAATAACGACCTCCTGTAAGCATTTAAACGCTCATTCATACTTAAATCATTTTTCCCACCATGACTTGTAGTAAGCAGCATACTACTTTTTTGTCTTATACCTATACCGTTATAAACACTTAAATCGCTTCCTGATTTTATATTATTACCATCTTTACCATTGGTTGTCCAATAATCTACCAATAAAGTCTCCTTCTTTTTAAACGGTTTTAAAGTAATGTAAGTTGTTTCTGTTATTTGGTGTGACAGCTCTGATACTTTATTTTCTAATAATGAAATTAATTGATTTAGTGTCTTTAAATTTTTAAATAAAAAGTCATTATTATAAAATGAAAAGGATGCACTTTCATCTTTTAACAACTCTATCAAATGTGCAATGTATTCTTTTGCTTTTTTATTGTCTAATTTACCAATATTATCTGTTCTTACAGAAAATGTTCCTTTATCAGTATTGGAATCGTCTTTACTATTAGCCTTATACTTAACATTGTTGGTATTAGATATTGATTTTAAATCTAAAAATAAGTCTTCCGTTTTTATTGGGATTATATCAATAAACTCCTTCATTTGATACGTAAAGCTATTTATTTTTCGGTTAATAGCTGGTACTGCATTGCAAGTACAGTATAAAGTTTCTAACATTTTATTACTAACAACTCTTGGAAATACAATTTTAATCCATCGTACCTCCTCTTCAAGTTTAATTTTATTAGTTTTTATTAATGTATCCAGCTCTGTAAAAGAGGACTCCATAGCAGTCATACCATTTAAGGGTTCTTTAACCGTTATGTAATGTTTGCTATAATTATTTCTTACCAACTCCTCTATATTATGTGTTTTATCAGAGGTTTTATTAAAGATACTGTTAAGCTTTAATTCGTTAGTTTTTTCGCTATTAAATAATCCTTGATTTGTTTTAATTTTAAAATCATTTACATACCATTCTGTATTTTTTAAATGATGATAAAACACCTTATCTAGCTTAGTATCTTGTTGTTCAAAATAAAATGAAACATCCTCTAAGGACAACTCTTTTTCTGGTGAAGTTACACCTAGATAAATAGTAGATTCTGGCAAAGCAGCATGATTACCTGCATTAAAAATAGGTAATAATTGTTTGCTTGAAGTTATTTCAGAAATCTTACCTCCTGTTGCAATATATTTTACATCTGCATTAATAAGATTAAAATCTTGGACTGGAGAAAAATAAATGTCTTTAAAGTTTTCTGACACATTTTTGTAAGACACTTTCTTTTTAAAATTAAATAAATAATTAGGGTTAATTTTTAAAATTGGCTCTGTTGGTTTAGTATGTAAAATAGCGTGAGATGGTCTAGCTCCAAAAATATATTCTGGAGTCATTAACTGAATTATCTTTTCGGTAATTCGTGTTTGAGATTGATCTATATCACTAGATAATTTTTCAATTTCAGCAGCGCATGCTGTTATTAAAAGTGATACTATTGGATCAAAAGACATGTCAATTTCGTTTGCAGGCACACCCCAAAGTGTAGCTGCACGCTTTAACATTCTATTTTTTATTTCTTCTTTACTATTTTCTTTCATTCTTTTGGATAAAAATGTATTTTAGTAAGATAAAGGTCCAATGTAAAAATATTCCTTGTACATAAAATCTTCATTTGTCTTTTTAACTTTTCCTATAATCTTTAATGACACCTTCTTTTTAACAATACTACTCTCTTTTTGCGTAATTTCTTCTTGTTTTATACTTACATCAATATAAACATTGGTTAAACGCTTTTCATGATTTTTAAGCGACTCCAATAAAGAGTCTGATATGACACTTTTAATTTTATTAACACTTGATAAATTATCAAAATCAACATTCCAAATAGAGCAACCAAACGTGTCATCAAACGTACACTCACCAAAATAAGATGTGGTTAGTAAATGAATGCTATGAGAAATAGACTCCTTAATACTACATTTATCATGGGCTTTATTTACCATCAATCTTTTAGTGTCAAAGGGTAGTGAAAAGTAATTGCTATTCATTTTAAAAGTATTTAATCCCAAAAATACATAAATAAATTATGCAAACTAAAACCGATTAAGGGTCATTTGTTGCACTTTATCAATTATTAATTAAAATTGCTCGATATTATAATTTTTAAAACTAATATTTTTTATATTTTAGTGTTATCAAAAAAAATAAATTTTATGAATAGATTACAATTCTCCTGTTTAATAGCATTTTTAGGTTTTATTTCTTTGGCAACGTCTCAAAATTTTAATTTTGAAAGTCTAGTTGTTGAAAAAGACAGCCATGTACCTGTTGATAATGCAACAGTAACTATTGAAAACACTGATTTAATTGTAAAAACAAACGCGGACGGAAACTTTAAATTTACACGTTCCATCCCTATTGGTGATCATGTAGTTACCGTTACTAAAGAAGGATTTGAAACAATATATTTTTTAATAAAATCCGAAGAAAACAAGCAAATTTTAATAGACAAGGTAGAGCTTGAAACAACCAAAGAAGAAGCAAAAAGAAGAAATAGACAAGCTAAAATAGACTATAAAATAGCCAAAGAGCTAGAACGAGAAAAAAAAGCTAAAGAAAAGCTTTTAGCAAAACAAGAAAGAAAATTACAGAAAAAAAACTCTGTCGAAGTTGTTTATTACGATACAACAAAATTATTACCCGCAGCAAAACCTGCTGAGGAGGACGTTGTAACTATATCTGAAGCTCAAATAAAATATGCTAAAATACTTGATGTTGAAGTTGAGAAATTAACCAATAAAGAGTTATATGAGTTTATCGATGAATGGGAAGGAACACCATATTTATTAGGTGGTGAAACTAAAGATGGTATCGACTGCTCCTCTTTTACTCAACAACTAAATTTTAAAGCATTTGATAGAGCTATTGAAAGAACTGCAGAAAAACAATACCAATCTAAAAACACCGATAAATTTACAGGTAAAGAATATTTAAAAGAAGGCGATTTAATTTTCTTTGTAAGTTTAGGAGATGATTCAGATGGATTAGACCCTTTAATCTCTCATGTAGGTGTATATTTACATAATAATAAATTTGTACACGCAACTAGCAGTAGCAGAACGGAAGGTAAAAGCGGAGTTAAAATTAGTGACTTAACAGATAAATACTGGAAAATAAGATATTACGAAAGTGGCAGAAGAATTAATAACTAATCTTACTTACTACTAATTATATTGGAAACAGAACTTAAATCTATCTTTGAAGAGTTAATCACAACTTACCATAATCTAAAAGCAGAGATTATTGTTACTGAAATTAATAAAAACAAAAAAGATAAAGTTGATTTTTTAATTGAAAACAAAAGTTCTTTTTCTAGACCATACAGAAGAGACATATTAAAAGTTAATAAATCCGAAGATGCAGAACATTTTATTCTAGATTTATCTAGAAACGGAATTTATGATAGCTTACCAGAGTCTTTTTTTCATATAGAAAAATTAAGTGATCGTAATAAATCTTTTTCTTTTAAGCGTCAACAATATAAAGAAGAAGAAAAAAATGCAAGACTTTTTTTTAGTCCTATTGAAAACGAGTTTTTTAATCAAAGATTAAATATTGAAGAAAACGAAAGACGCATTTTAGATGAATTTTATAATTTAGAGGATGAGTTTTTAATAAAATTCTGGAATATAAATCAAGACATACCTAAAGAATACCAATTAAAACTCATTAAATTATTACCTTATAGTGCTGTTATATCTGGAGATTTAGAACTAACAAAACGAAGTTTAGAAAAAATAATAAAACAAAACGTAACATTTAAAATAGCATATAAAAACCAGTCTCTAGAAACACAATCAGAAACAAATAAACTTGGAGTTAATTTAGTTACGCAATCTAAAAATTCTGACGTTTTACAACCCTTTTTGGAAGTTACAATAGGACCTTTGAAGGACAGTGATACAGATGTATTTGTAAATAATAATGGAGTTAATCAATTTTTAAACTCCTTTTATAGTTATTTCATACCTTTAGAGCTAGATGTGGTAACAAAAATTATCACAAACAACGATAAAGGATTTGTTTTAAGTAAAAAACAAACCTCTATAATGGGATATTCAACCAGTATTTAGAAAATAAAAATGGGATCATTTAGTAGTATAGTTAATGGAGATGCTTTTAAACTAAGCTTAATCTTTTTTATAGTAGGATCACTAATCATGATATTAGTGACCAAATTACGAGCAGTATTTACACAAAATAAAAAGAAAGCCATTTTATATGCAATCTTTACATTAATAACGTTTGCATTAGTAGGATTAGTAAGTTCCAGTAAAGTATTAAATGATACACCACTAAGTAGCTATATAGGCATACAATTATTATTTGTAGCATTAGGCGGTTTACACTTATATATTATAAACACCTATTTTGAAGACCTAATAGAAGATAAATCCTCATTTTTTCCACCATTTTTATTTAGTATAGCAATACTTTGCATTGGTTTAATTGCTTTTTTTAACGTTGTAAATAAATTTAGAGAACCTTTTAAGTTTTTATACTTAGCCTCTTCCCTAACCTTTATAATACCGTTTTTAATATACAAACTTTATCACTTTGCAATCTTAATACCAGTTCCAATTTATCAAAAATGGTTGTATCCATTACACGAAAACATAAAAGATCCCACAGCTAAAGAGCTTAAAGATCCACTAGTGATTAGTTTTGAATTTAAAAAACAAGAACATCGTAGTGATATAACTAATTTTAGGGTAAAAGCACCAGAAGCAATGGAGTTTGGAAAATTATTTTACTTTTTTATCAATGACTATAACGAAAGACATCCCGAAAGTAAAATCAACTTTTTAAACGAAATAGAAAACGAACCGCAAGGATGGATATTTTATTTCAAACCTAATTGGTGGAGCGGATTAAAGCACATTAACTTTAATAAAACAATCTCTGGAAACAACATTAAAGAAGATAATGTTATCATTTGTCAACGTGTTGATAATGAATAGTATTTACAACTAACAATACACTTAAACCTCTGTTTTATGTATTTGGTCTAAAAAATCGAATTAAATTTGTCAGCCTTTTAAGTAATAAGTAATTTAGGGGTAAGCCAATAATGGTCTTTTAAATATTTATTATTAATTAAAATTTACAAATTATGTCTTTTAAAGCAAAATTAAAAGTAGGAGGAAAAGAGTACAACGTATTAAGCTGTTCTTATGAACTACATCAAGAAACAGATGCTACTGGAAGACCTTCGTCTATTACAAGAGGTGGGAAAATCAGATTAGTAGTAGAGTCAACTGCAGACACAAGTCTATCAGACTGGATGTTTAACAACTTTGAGCGTAGAGATGGTTCTATCGTATTCTTAAAAAGAGATACAGAAGCAACTGCTAAGGAGTTAAAATTTCAAGAAGGTTACATGGTTAAATATCATGAAAATTTTGATGCTACAGGTAAAAATCCTATGGCAGAATCTTTTGTAATTTCTGCTAAAGGAATTGCAATTGGAAATGGAGAACACGTAAATGATTGGGTATAATTAATACCTGATTTTTTTTACATATAATATTACAAAGGAAGTGTTCTCAACACTTCCTTTGTTGTTTAATCCATTAAAAATATAGCCCAATGTCATTTTTATCAAAATTAACAATTGATGATCAAACCATGAATGTTTTAAAATGCTCCTTTGCTTTTGAACAAGGTGCAGATTTTACAGGAAGACCATCACAACGACCTAGAGGAGGACAAATTACTATCCTCATAGAATCAACAAACAAAACAGACTTTTTAGAATGGATGATATCATCCAACATGACAAAAAGTGGAGAGATTATTTTTTATAAAAGAGACAACCTCTCAAGTCTTAAAACTGTAAAATTTAAAGACGCCTATTGTCTTAATTACATTGAAGATTTTGATGCAGTTAGTGATGAACCACTTAAAACGCATATTGTAATTTCGGCTAAAGAAATCTCTGTAAAAGACACGACTTTTAAAAACAACTGGCCTGATAAAGTATAAAACAATTACTTATGGGAAAGCAGAAAACAAAATTAGAGATAAAAGCAGAATTAGCTAAAGAGTTTGACGTCCATGTAAGTGCTTATGGTGGTTATGCAAATGACGAAAGTGAAAAGCCAATAGTAGATATTATAGAAAAAGTTGCAGCAAATACGAAACTAAAACCCTCATATCTATTTACTATTGCTGTAGGAGAAGGTCTAGGCTTACTATATTTAGATTTAGCTACTAACTACAAAAACAATAAGCTTGTAACAGACAAGCAAATAAATGGCTTTCAAGTATTGGGTCTAGATTTTTTTAGTTCGCCTAAAGAATATCCTAGATTTAAAAAATATCTGCCTAATGATTATAATATTCATGATGAGTATGAACCATACATGGCTGAGAGAAATGAAAGATACGGTAAAGAAATTGTGCCAAGTGCTAAATTTAAAGATTTAGAAAGTGCAATCGAGGGTATTGGAGCTGTACTTGCTCATCGAAGAGATTTATTCCATATAAATTATAAAAAATTTGGATATAAAAACCCTACCGAAGATGAAGAAGCTTACTGGTCTTATTATTTTTACCAAGCGGAAGGAGATGCTAAAAGATTATTAGAAGACAATGGTGGCTTAGATATATTTTTCCTAAAAAGCACCAGTAGATCTACTATACATGTAAAAGCTCTAGAGAGAGTAGCTTCATGGAGATATTTATTGCATTATAATATTTTTACAAGCTAAGCTTATGAAAAATATACTTTTACTTTTCATTTTAATAAGTTTTTTTTCTTGTAAAAAGAAAGAGCAACAAAGTAAAACACAGGTTAAAAATATAAAAGACACTACGTATTGTAATTATTTAAAAAACCCAATTATCAATAGTGACAGTATCTCTTTATATAATAAACATTACAAGAGCATCATTAAAACTTATAGCTTGTTTAATGAAAAAATAATTGATTCATCAAAAGAAAAAATAGAAATATGTTATCATAACGAAGTGAATATTATTTTCTTACAAAAACAAGATACTGTATTTAACATCAACATAAATGCACCTTTTCTAATAGAAAAATATAAATCTTTTTATGACGAGTATGAAAACATATCAAAGAAAGATATTTATAATGATTTATCAATTATAAAACCTATTGAAAGTTTAAAGTTAGATTCTGTAATCCTATCAGGAGCTCGCACAAATCATGTTTATTTTACTTGTTATTCTTCTGATTATAAATCTAACGAAAATTACAAAATTGATATTGGAGTAGATTATTTAAAAGATATAGGATCTAATTTTATTACAAATCAGTTAGAGAAAATTAATTAAAATATTAAATAAGATTAATCTAATAAAACTTAGTTGATTTATGAAAAGGTTTATTTTAATATTATTAATTTTTATTAGCGCTTGTTCTAAAAATGTTAAAGAAACAAACTGTGATAATTTAGAAAGTATAGATAAAACTGAAGTATTAAACATCAATGATAAATTACCAGGTTTTTATCCTTTAGGTAATAATAAACTATCATTTTCAGACTTAAAAAAAGAAAAAATAGCTGTTTTTTTTAAATCAGAAAATGATGATATTAAAGTAGGTTATAATCAAGAAATTGATAATGCTATTTGGCAAGAATTGAAAAATAATAAAGTTGATATAATTGTTATTTCTGATTTAAAAATAGCAGGCATTTATGGGATCTTTACTGAAGAAAACAAGATTAATAATAATATTTTATTGATAGCAGACAATAATAAAATTATTAATAAAATATACAAAAACGTCTGTGTTAATAATATTGCAAATATTATTAACAATAATTAAAAACCTATGTTACTGCCTTAAAGATAGTGAAGACAAAGGTTTTACTGAACAATCTGGGAAAATCATAATATTGAATTATGAGAATGGAACATTTGTTAACTCAAATAATTAAAAATCATGGCACTACAAACAACCACAACGCTTTTTATAGGAGAATTAGAAATATCAGCATTTAAAAGAATAACGTTGCACCAACAAATAGATGCACATCATATGCTAGAGTTGGTTTGTCGTATG
>TARA_R110000751_G_scaffold152166_8_pt1 | contig 67456 bp, 65 predicted proteins | sample TARA_R110000751 | Tara Oceans TARA_R110000751 (sample SAMEA4398001) | marine metagenome | biome: Polar Biome; feature: [MES] marine water layer (ENVO:01000295) within the mesopelagic zone...; material: water (ENVO:00002006), including particulate matter (ENVO:01000060) such... | reverse complement strand
GGCAACGGCTTGGACGCGGACGGCCAGACGCTATCCCATTTGGGATCGATCAGGTACCAGCCCCAGGCAACCCCCATATGGCCGGCGGTGCTGCGGAAATCGTTCAGGCGGGCAATATAGGCCCTCAGGTTTCCCCGATTGTCCGTCAACGGAAGCGGGCCGATATTGTTGCAGGTTTCCTCGAACCAGCGATCTCTGGACTCATCATAGTATGCTTCCGCCGCTTCAAGCCATGCGCCCGGACCCGGATCCTCATCCGTGAACGCGTCGGAGCCAATGCGTTCCTTGACGCACGTATTGTTGATCACTTTTGAGACGGGTATTGTCGATGTGACCTCGACACATGTCTCTCTGTCTCTGTCTCTGCCTCTGCCTCGACCTCGGCCTCGGCCCTCGTCCTTGGTGCAGACGGTTTCCGTAATCGTCTTTGAACCCGTGTAGGTGCGGACCTTGTTCTTGTTGGTAACGGCTCTGAAATAGCCACCCGCATTGACCATCGTGTCATAGCTCGTCATCGCGAGACGCACATCGTCCGACTTGGCAGTGTCATACGCGGCTGGCAGCAATGTCTCGACTGCCTCCAGGGCAGCGATCTTCAGGTCGGCCATCTTGCCGCTGTTACCCATCGAACCCGATACGTCGAACACGAATGCGACCTCGACCTTGCCGATGCCGTAGGTCGATCCGGAACCGACCCGGAAATCCATTGTCCGCTGGCCAAACAGGTTCGACAGAGTCGTTGGCTGCGAGCAGAAGATCGACGCATTGATGTCCTGGGTATCATCCTCGTATTCGAGGGCGATCCCGGCGCAGTCCAGCGAGGTGCTTTGCTGTTTCAGCAAGGCCTTCACATAGGTATTGACGTCCTTGGCGACTTCCGCGCGGCTTGCGCCTTCCTGCATGGCGCGCGCACCGAAGATCACGGCGCTGTCGACGACCGCCTGGACCTTGTTCTTCTGGGTCAGCGTCATCTGCGTGTCGATGGCGACGCCCACGATTGACAGGATCGGAATAACGGACAGCGCAAAGATAATTGCGACATTGCCGCGCGAATCGGAACGCCAGCGATTGGTCAGGCCTTTGACGAGATTTTTCATCGTGTTGTACCTCCCCCCCTCTGGATTGGTCGTAGATACAGACACCATGTATTTCATAATATTCATTCAATTTGGTTTGGGCATGCGCGGAAAATTGGTCACAGCGAACAAGTTTGTGTTAATGGTTCGGGCCAACGAATCGCGCGAACGAGGCCCGCATGAGACAGTATCTTGACCTCCTGTCAGACATTTTGGAGCATGGTTCCGAGCGGGCAGATCGCACTGGAACCGGCACGAAGGCCGTGTTCGGTCGCCAGATTCGCTTTGATTTGGCTGACGGTTTCCCGATGGTCACGACCAAGAAGCTCCACCTGCGCTCCATCATCATCGAGCTGCTCTGGTTTCTCAAAGGCGACACGAATATCCGCTATCTCAAGGATAATGGCGTTTCAATCTGGGATGACTGGGCCGACGAAAATGGCGACCTCGGACCCGTCTATGGTAAACAATGGCGCAGCTGGGCAGCGCCGGACGGCCGTGTGATAGACCAGATCCAGTGGGTCCTGGATGAAATCCGCACCAATCCGAACTCCCGCCGCCTGATCGTCTCGGCCTGGAACCCGGCCGACGTGAATGACATGGCCCTGCCACCCTGCCACTGCCTGTTCCAGTTCAATGTCATGGACGGCAAGCTGAACTGCCAGCTGTACCAACGTTCAGCCGACATCTTCCTCGGCGTGCCGTTCAACATTGCATCCTACGCGCTGTTGACCCTGATGATGGCGCGCGCGACTGGCCTTGAGGCTGGCGAATTCGTCCACACATTCGGCGATGCCCACCTCTATATGAACCATATCGATCAGGCGCAGCTGCAACTGACCCGCGAACCGCGCCCGCTTCCGACGATCACCCTCAATCCCGACAAGACCGACCTGTTCGGCTGGGAGTACGAGGACTTCAAGGTCGAGAACTACACGCCGCACGCCCATATCAAGGCGCCGGTTGCCGTCTAGAGCGGTCACGCCCGAATGAACAGGCTTACAGGCGCCCTGCGGATCGAAGGTTATGCCGTTGTCAGTGAAGACGACCGGATTGCCGATGTCGCGGGCGACATGCCCCCGTCACTCAAGAGCGATGCCGAATGGGATTTCTTTCAGGCCGGCCTCGACGCCGCTGATGTCACGGTCCTCGGACGGCGGAGTCACGACGTCACGCCCAATCCCAAACAACGCCGACGACTTGTCATGTCCAAGGCGCCGCGGCCCCCCTGCTCCGGGACGATGCCGCAAACCGTCGCCTGGAATCCCGATCGCATGGCACTCGTCGATGCGTTGGCGTCCTTCGGCCGTCCGGTCGCTCACCTGGCCGTCGCGGGCGGACAGGGCATTTTCGATCATTTCCTGCAGGGGCCCCACCGCTATAGCGCCTTTCACCTGAGCCGCATGCGCGGCGTCAGTCTGCCGGGCGGTATTGCCGTGTTCGGAGATATCGGCAGAATGGGCCTGTCTGCGGAAACGGTTCTCCAACGGGCCGGCTATGTTCCCGGTCCGCTTCGCCAGCTTGACCGTTTGGCCCACGTCGTCACCTGGACCCCGCACCTGCCGGTTACTGGACAAGCCAGCTAGGCCGGCGCGGCCGCCGCCAGGCCTTCCGCTTCTTCACGCTGGCGCATGAGCCGGGACACGATAACTGCCCCGACCATCTTGCCCACCACAAAGACGATCCAGTTCACCGGGTGCAGCATCGTGCCAGCATCGGCCTTGATCGCCGGATTGAACTGGAGCGCCAGGTCTGCCCCGTAGAGGAAGATCGTCGTATCGATCGGAGACGCCAGCGCACTCGACAACAGGATGCGCGTGGACAGGCGGTACTTGGTGAACGTGTAAACCATCCAGTCCGCCGCCTCCGAGATGGCGAAGGCAAGACCGGACACGATGGCGATGACGGGCCACGCATAATAGAAGGACCAGGCGATCGCGAGCGCCATGACGACGAGCACGCGATGCCCCATACGGCGCTGGACGAAATCGCGCATGACGAAGACAAAACCCGTCACCATGGTGAGCGGATGGAGGGCGACGCCCTTGGGAAAGGTCGCATTGGGATCGACCAGCGTGACACTCTCGATGATGCCGAACGACCAGTTCAGGAAGGGGATGACCGCGAGATACAACAAGGCCCAGGCCCGGCCGTTGAGTTTGTAGATCGCGATCAGTGTCAGGCTGAGGGCAAGCGCGACCTGCGGCAGCTGGCCCGGATTGCCGTTCGTGAGGATAGAGACGAATGTATGTATCACGCAGGATTCCTGTCGGAGCGGGTCAGCCACGAAATCAGCGGAACGGACCCGTTGATGCGACCATCAGGGACCGATGTCATCACAGCCCGTTCGCGCCATAGCCTCGATGGCCCGAACGGGCAATTCCTGTCGTCGCTTTATTGCCTAGAACAGGAAGCGGATACCCGCGCGAAAATTGCGCCCGGGCAGCGGCACACTCTCCTTCAGGACAGATGTCGCCACGCGTACTTCTGCATCACCGATATTCCGCGCCTCGATGAACAGTTTGGTGCCCTCGCGGCCCGCTCCATAGCGCGCAATATCGAGATCGGCATGCAGGTCTGCGGTGACATAGCCATCGGTCGGCAACAGGCCTGCGCTGGGCGAATCCTGATCGCCGGCCCAGGTCAGCTTCGCCCCCAGCGCAAGGGCTCCCCAGTCGGCTTCGACCCCGGCATTCAGCGTCACCGGCGGCAAATAGGGCACGTCGCTGCCATCATCGAATTCGGCGTTCACAAGATCCAGGCCGGCGTCGAATTTCCAGTCTGCCTTGAGCGGGCCGCCCAGCAACTGGTATTCGGCGAAGGCTTCGCCGCCTGTGAACTGCGCGTCCTGCTGACGGAACACGAAGACCGGCAGGTCGTCGAGCTCCGCGCCGGTGGCCGACAGGTAGATGAAGTCGGAGAAGTCAATCAGGAACAGGTTCACGCCGAAGCTCATCGTGTCGCTTTCCCAACGCGCCGTGCCTTCCAGGTTCAGACCGCGTTCCTTGCCAAGCGTCCTGTCGCCCACCTCGTATTGTTCCGTGGCAAGATGTGGCCCGTCGGCAAACAGCTCACTCTGGTTGGGCGCGCGCTCAGCCCATGAGGCCTGTGCCCCAAGGAACCAGCCAGTGGCCCAGTGCTGGTGGATTCCCGCCGACCCGCTGAAGAGATCAAAGCTCACCTTGCCGGCACGTTCATTGTCGAGATCGACCTGCTCGGCGCGGATGCCGCCCTCGATGCCAATGCCGCTGTCAAAGTCGTGGGTTTCATACAGGAAAACGCCGAGGCTTGTCGTGTCGGTCGGCGTGATGAAGGCTTCGTCGCCAATTGCGTCGAGCGAGCTGTCGGCATACTGGATGCCAAACTCCCCTTCCAGCGGCCCCAGCACGTGGCCCGCCTCGATACGCCCTTCAAAGCCATTGGTCTTGAAGATGGTGCCCGGCTCGCCGGGGGCCTCGAACTCGGTATGTTCATAGTCTGCGACCGACCCGGCCGCCGTGATCTTGGTGAGGAAGCCATTTTCCACGTTCAGGCCGCCACGAATATCGTAACGCGTCTGCGTGAGATCGATAAAAGCAGTCTCTTCCAGCGGCAGCCCGTATTGCGAGCTCTGCTGGCGCACCGCGCCGCCAAGGAATCCCTTGTCGCCGATCCAGGAAAGACCGCCGGCCACGGAATTGGTCTGCACGAACGAGTTCGGCAATTCACCGTCAGACCCGGCCGGGTCGCCGGTTTCGGCCCGCAGTCGGTCCGACTGGGCGGGAACCGGAATGTCATAATTGCCGAAATCACGGGTCGAAGCCGTCAGCGTCACCACGACCGGCCCGTTGACTGCCAGAACCCGCGCGCCGCCTTCGGTCCCTTCGTTGACGCTGTTGGTGGCGGCATAGGCTTCGCCGGCGAATGGTCTTTTCGGCAGGTCTTCCATGATCAGGCCGTCAATCACGTTGACGACCCCGCCGATTGCCTGGCCTCCATAGACGAGCGCCGCGGGGCCACGCAGGATCTCGACCTTTTGCGCATCAATGCCGTCAGCAGCCACCTGGTGATCCGGGCTCGCGGCCGACACGTCGATCACGCCGATTCCATTGGTCAGCACCTGCACGCGTTCGGCGCCGAGGCCGCGCAGAACAGGCCGGCTTGCGCCTTGCCCGAACGCGGTCGAGGCCACGCCCGGCTGGCGGTCCAGCGTATCGCCCAGCGTAGAGGCGAGCGCTTCGACAATTTCCTTGCGGTCGAGTGCAGCCACATTGCTGACCAGTTCGCCAGCTGTCCGTTGTGGCCCGGGCAAGGTGACGATGACCGTTTGTTCAATGCGGACTTCGTCCTCGGCTTGATCCTGGGCGTGGGCCATTCCGGCAATAAGCGGCGCGACCGCCACGGCAGCGAGCAGGTATTTCATGGGAGGAAACCTATTTGTGTTATAAGATAACGTTCAGATCTTTTACCGCTCGCCCGGCACCTGTCAATTGCCCAAAACGCCGAATTGGCACAAATTCCTTCCCCGACGGCATGCAGTCGTCATGTCCTGGGAGGGAACATCATGAAAATCTTCGCCGCCGAGCTTGTCGGCACACTCACCCTGGTCCTGTTCGGCTGTGGTGCCGCCGTCCTTGCCGGAGAGCAGGTCGGTCAACTCGGCATCGCTTTCGCCTTTGGCCTCGCCATCGTGGCCATGGCCTATGGCATCGGTCCGATTTCGGGCTGTCACGTCAACCCGGCCGTCAGCTTCGGCGCATTTGTTGCCGGGCGCATGGACGGCAAGACCATGCTGACTTACTGGGTCGCCCAGTTCATCGGGGCCACCATTGGCGCGGGAATTCTCTTCCTCATCGCCAGCGGCAAGGCGGACTATGATGTCGCCATCAACGGGCTGGGCCAGAACGGCTGGGGTCCGGGCTATCTCGGCGAATACACCCTGGCCGCCGCGATCGTGTTCGAGATCGTCGCGACCTTCCTGTTCCTGGTCGTGATCCTCGGTTCGACGCAGGTCGGCGCCCCGACCGCCATGGCGGGCCTGTCGATCGGCCTGACTCTGACGGCGATCCACATTGTCGGCATCCAGGTGACCGGCGTGTCCGTCAACCCGGCGCGCAGTTTCGGCCCGGCGCTGTTTGCCGGCGGACAGGCCATGTCACAGCTCTGGCTGTTCCTTGTCGCGCCCCTGGTTGGCGCAGGTCTCGCAGGCATGAAATGCCGGATGGGCCTTCTCGACCAGGACGCCGCCTGACGGTTCAGGCCTCGGCCGGATCCACCAGGCCGAGGTCTTCCCGCCGCCGAATGATCGTCGATACCACGACGGCGCCCACCATCTTGCCAATCACGAACACGACCCAATTGGCGACATGTAACGAATTGCCCGGCTCGGCGCCGAACTCGATCTGCTTGGCGAGGTCGGCGCCGTAAAGGAATACGGTCGTGTCCACGGGCGCCGCGAGCGCGCTCGACAACAGGATCCGCGTCGACAACCGGTACTTCGTGAACGTGAACATCAGCCAGTCGACGCCCTCGGAAATCGCGAAGGCAATGCCGCTCGCCAGCGCGATGACCGGCCATGCATAATAAAAGGACCAGGCCACCGCCATCGCCATGACCGCGAGCACGCGGTGGCCCATCTCCCGCTGCACGAAATCGCGGATCACGAACACCATGCCGGTCACCACCGTCATCGGGTGCAGCGAAATCCCCTGGGTCCATGTGGCGCTTTTCCCGACGATCTGGAATTCGGGAATCACGCCGAACGACCAGTTCAGGAAAGGTATCAAAGCGACATACATCAAGGCCCATGCGCGGCCCTTGAGCATATAGATCGCGGTGAATGTCAGCGCCAACGCAACTACGACCTGAATGAACTGTCCGGGATTGCCGTTTGTAATAATTGAAATAAAAGAATCGACCACGCGTGCCCCTCGTACTGTGTTCGCTCAGCCATAGCTGACAAAGCAGGTTGCTTCGACCTAAAAACAATGTGCCCCACATGCTTAACAAAGCGAGGCCGGAAACGCCCCGCGTCAATCAAAATCCAGAAGGGTCCAATCTCCTGTCATGCATAGTGACGTAAAACTTAGCCTCATCGTGGCCCGTGGTCGCAACAATGTCATCGGAGTCGCCGGGCAATTGCCCTGGCGCCTGAAGAGCGACCTGATGTTTTTCAAGAAAGTCACGCTGGGCAATCCCATCATCATGGGCCGAAAGACCTGGGAAAGCCTGCCAAGGCGCCCGCTGCCCGACCGCGAGAATATCGTCATGACCCGCGACTGGACCTATGACGCGCCGGGCGCACGCGTCTATTCCAGTTTTTCACCAGCCGTGAACGCGGCCAAGGCCATTGCCGCGCGTGAAGGCAAGCGCGAAGTCTTCGTGATCGGCGGCGAAGCGATCTACAAGCTCGCCTTGCCGCTTGCCGACCGGGTCTATGTCACCGATGTCGATGCGGCTCCGGACGGCGACGCCCATTTCCCGGTGCTCGCCGACACGGAGTGGCACGAAGAGACAACCGAGCATTTCGATATCAGCGAAGGCAACGATCACGCCTTCACCATCCGCCGGCTCGAACGGGTCCCTGCCATCAGTTCGGTCCGCGCCGACGCCTGATACGCGCCACCCCCTTCCCACACCCTTACCCCACCGGTCCACTCCCCTCGGGGAACCCGTTGCCGCACCCCTGCGTCACCCCTAATGTGCCTCCAAAACAAGGAGGAATGCGCATGGATTTCGAACTCTTGGCCAGCGGACTCGGCTTTCCCGAAGGCCCCGTCGTCATGTCCGACGGCAGCATCATCATCGTCGAAATCCAGAAGGGCGTTATTTCCCGTCACTGGGGCGACGGAAAATCCGAAGTGGTCGCAACTCCCGGCGGCGGCCCCAACGGCCTCGCCATCGGACCCGACGGCGCCCTCTGGTGCTGCAATAATGGCGGCTTCCTCTATCACGAGGTCGATGGGCTCCTGATCCCCGGCAATTGCCCGGATGACTATTCCGGCGGACGGATCGAACGCATCGACCTGTCCACCGGCAAGGTCGAACGCGTGCTCGACACGGTCGACGGCCATCCGCTGAAAGGCCCGAATGACCTTGTCTTCGACAAGTCCGGGAACCTCTATTTCACCGACCACGGCAAGACCTATTCGCGCCACCGCGATTTCGGCGGCCTGTTCTTCCTCGCCAAGGGCGCGTCCGAGGCGAAGGAGCTCGATTTCCACTATTCCTCGCCCAATGGCGTCGGCCTTTCGCCGGACGAACAGACAGTCTTCATGGCCGACACGATGACCGGCCGCATGTGGGCTTTCGACCTGGCCGCACCGGGTGAGATCAAGCCCGCAACGCCGTTCAATGGCGGCCGCGTCGTCGCCACGATGCCGGGCCTGCAATATTTTGACAGTCTCGCCATGACCGCTGCTGGCAATGTCTGCGTCGCGACGATCCTGAATGGCGGCATCACCACGATCACGCCGCAGGGCGACTTCAGCCACACGGCCTTCCCGGACATGCTGGTCACGAACATCGCTTTTGGCGGAGCCGATATGAAGGACGCTTACCTGACGCTGTCGAGCACGGGCCAACTGGTCAAGTGCCGCTGGCCGGAGCCGGGACTCGTGCTGAACTTCAACGCCTGACGGGATCAGTCCTCGAAGACAATCTCGGGTGCCGGCTTGGACTTGAGCGTATCGAGGCCGATGGCCACGGTGCGCGCCAGGTCGTGAAAGATGCGGGCGGGTTTGCCATCGGCCAGCGCGGCAGGCGTCCCGGTATCGCCACCTTCGCGTATTGCCTGCAGCATGGGAATTTGACCGAGCAATGGCAGTCCCAGCGACTGCGCCGTCGCCGCGCCGCCGCCCTCGCCCATCAGGTAGTGGCGGTTACCTGCGGGATCCTCGAACCAGCTCATCGTCTCGACGATGCCGAGCACGGGCACGGCCGTCTTCGTAAACATGGCCGCGCCGCGCCGCACATCGGCGAGTGCGACTTCCTGAGGCGTGGTGACGATGATCGCCGCTGTCACCGGCACGCGCTGCGCAATCGCCAGCTGTGCGTCTCCGGTGCCGGGCGGCGTATCGATGACAAGGACGTCCAGTTCACCCCATTCGGCATCATTCAGCATCTGTGTGATCGCCGACATGACAATCGGTCCCCGCCAGATCATCGGCGCATCCGGGTCCGACAGGTAGCCGATCGACAGCGTCTTCATACCGTGCGCGATGACGGGGACGAGTTTTTTCGATTCCGCCGTTCCCGGTTGGGCGTCCTGCATGCCAAGCATGGTCGGGATCGACGGACCGTACACATCCGCATCGAGCAGGCCGACTTTCATGCCCGCCTTGGCCATGGCCGCAGCGAGATTCACGGCAATGGTCGACTTGCCCACGCCGCCCTTGGCGCTCGCCACCACCAGGATACGCGCAATGCCGGGAATCGGCGGAATTCCGGATTCCTGAGCCGGCGCGCCCTGCTGCATCGCCTCATCCGACAGGCGTGCGCCCTTGGTCACCCGGCGCGGCGCCGGTTCCAGCTTCACTGTCGGCAGTGGTTTCTGGGCCGTGAGAATGCTTGTTACGGCGTGAACGCCTGCGACCAGTTCGGCCCGTCCTTCCGCCTCAATACGGCGTGCCTCAGCCCCTGCCGTATCGGCCGGATCGGCCAGCAGGACAAGGATGACGCGGCCCGTATCATCCACGTCGACGGATTCCAGCCAGTCCGGCGCGCCCAGCGCATCGCGGACCTGTTTTGCGAGTTTCCGGCGGGATTTTTCCTTCGAACCAAACACCTGATATGATCCCTGCGTCCTTGAAGCCCTGAATGAGGCATGCACATATCACGCAAGTTCCTATATAGAAGCCTATAAACCAAAACAGGAGGGGCTATGCCCTGGGATGACAAGACAAAATCCAGCGGCCCATGGGGCGGCGGATCAGACGATGAGCCCGGCAAGGAAGCCGGCTCGCCCTGGACGCGCCCGGGAGGCGGCTCCAGCAGCAATGGCGGCAGCGACCTCGAGCAGCAGATGAAGCGCATGCAGGAGCGGTTCCGCAAGCGCTCCGGCGGTGGCGGCGGTGGCGGCGGTCGTCGCAGCGGCGGCGGTGGCCCGAATTTTGGCCCGCTCGGCTTCGTCGTTCTCATCGGTATAGCCCTGCTGGGCTGGCTCTCGACCAGCGTCGTCATGGTCGATCCGACGCAGCAAGCATCCGTGTTCCGCTTCGGAAAATGGCAGACGAATTTCGGCCCCGGCCTGCATTTCCACCTGCCCGCTCCGATTGAGGAGCATGTTCTGGTGGAAGTCGAGAACCGCAAGGAAACCAAGATCGGCAAAAATCTCGAAGAGAGCCTGATGCTGACGCAGGACGAGAATATCGTCGACATCCAGTTCTCTGTGTTCTGGAAAGTGGATTCCGAGCATCCGGAAAACTTCATCCTCAACGTCAAGCAGCCCTCCGAGGCTGTCGAGCAGGTCGCTGAATCAGTGATGCGCGAAGTCGTCGGCAAGACAAGCCTGCAAAGCGTCATCACCACCGAGCGCGATGTCGTGCAGGCGGAAGTCGCTAAACAGGTCCAGGCCCTGCTCAATGATTATCGCGCTGGCATCGAAATCCTCGCCGTTACGATCGACCGGTCCGATCCACCGAAACAGGTTATCGAAGCGTTCAACGATGTGAACGTCGCCGAACAGGATGCCGAGACGAATATCAACCAGGCGACCCAGTTCGCAAATGAAGTTGTCCCGCAAGCCCGTGGTAGCGCCCAGCGCATCCTGCAGGAATCTGAAGCCTATCGCGATCAGGTCCTTGCCGACGCACAGGGTGAAGCCTCCCGCTTCGAACAGATCTACGAGCAATACCGCAAGGCGCCCCGCGTCACGCGGGAACGCATGTATCTTGAAACCATGGAACGGGTCCTTGAACGCTCCGACAAGCTGATCATGGATCAGGAGTCGGGCGCTGTTCCCTACCTGCCGCTGGAACGAACCCAGCCTAAACCCCGCGGAGGGCAAGAATAATGCGTGCATTTGGATGGCTCATCATCATCGTCACCGGCATCTTCCTGCTGGTCATGATGAATTCGTTTTTCGTTGTCCGTCAGGACGAGCAGGCCCTGATGCTCCAGGTCGGCGAACCCAAGCAGGTGTATAATGCTCCGGGTCAGGATCAGGCCGGGCTCTATTTCAAGATCCCGCTGTTCCAGCAGGTCGAGAAGCTCGACAAGAAGAACATTGGTCTTGATATCGAGAATATCGAAGTGCTTGCATCAGATCAGCGTCGGCTCTCGGTCGACGCCTTCGTGCGCTGGCGCATCAAGGATCCGCTGAAATTCTACCAGCGGTTCCGCACCGAAACGGCGGCCGCCCGCCAGCTCAACCAGATTACCAATTCGACGATTCGCGAAGCCCTTGGCGACGTGCCCGTGCCGGAAATCATTTCCGGACAGCGCTCACAGCTGATGGACCGAATCCGGATCAAGGTGAACGAGCAGCTGAGCGATGACGGCATCGACATTATCGACGTCCGCATCCGTCAGGCAGACTTGCCTCAGGAAGTGGCTCAAGGCGTTTACAGCCGGATGCAGTCGGCCCGTCTCCAGGAAGCCCAGCGTATCCGCGCCGAGGGTGAGGAGAAGGCCCGCCTGATCCGCGCCCAGGCCAGCCGTGAAAAAACGGTGATCGAGGCCCAGGCCCGCGAGCAGGGCCAGATCATCCGTGGTGAAGGCGATGCCAAGTCGACCGAGGTCTATGCCAACGCCTACAACAAGGACCCGGAATTCTTCCGGTTCCAGCGCGCCCTGATCGCCTGTGACAAGGCCATTCAGGAAGGCACCCAGGTGATTGTCAGCCCGAAAAATCTCGGAATCTGCGACGAGTTCATCGAAAGTGCCCGTGCTAATGGCGGCAGCCGCTAGGGCGCAGGGTACGTGTCGAAACTCTATCTGATACTGGCTGCGGCCGGAATCTGGTTCTTTGTGGAGGGGGCGATCTATGCGGTCGCCCCCGACTTCATGCGGCGCATGGCGGCGCGCCTCTCGGAAATGTCCAGCCGCGATGTGGCCTTTGCCGGTCTGGCATCAGCCGTGCTCGGCGCAGTCCTGCTTGTCTTCGCAGTCAGAGGCGTCTGAACCTGTTGCAACAGGGGCGCAAAGCGCCATACTGAAGACGTTAAGCACAATATCCGACTCTCAGGAGCCTCCTGCCTCATGCGCATTCCGGCACTCGCCGCCCTCGGTTTCATTGCCGCCTTTGTCCTGCCTGTTTCAGCCCAGGGAAGCCTGTCGCGGGCCCTTGATGGCCTGGACCAGAAAGTGCAGCCGCAGAACTTTCGCGACCTCTCCAAACGCCTGATGCCGGCCGTCGTGAATATCTCGACACAGCAGACAATTGCGCCCAACGGCCTGCCGACCTTTCCGGAAGGCTCGCCGATGGAACGCTTCAATGAGTTTTTCGGGCGCGACGAGGACGGTTTCCAGCGCCAGGGGTCGCTCGGCTCGGGCTTCGTGATAAGCCCTGACGGCATCATCATCACCAACAATCATGTCATCGACAATGCCGACGAGATCGAGATCAATTTCTCCGATGGCCGCGTCCTCGAAGCGACGCTTGTCGGCCGCGACCGTGACACCGACCTTGCCGTGCTGAAAGTGAACAGCCGGACGCCGCTGCCCTATGTCGACCTGGCTGACAGCGACCGTGCCGAAGTCGGCGACTGGGTCATCGCCATCGGCAACCCGTTCGGATTTGGCGGATCGGTCTCGGCCGGGATCATCTCGGCCCGCAACCGCGACCTGAATTCCGGGCGCTCGGATGATTTCATCCAGACCGATGCCGCCATCAACCGCGGCAATTCCGGCGGCCCCCTCTTCAATCTCGGCGGCGAAGTCGTCGGCGTGAATACCGCGATCATTTCGCCCACCGGCGGATCGGTCGGGATCGGTTTCTCCGTTCCGGCCAATCTGGTGAAGCGTATCTCGAAACAGCTGATCGAACATGGCAAGGTGCGCCGGTCCTGGCTGGGCGTAAACGTGCAGGATGCCGATGCCGCGCTGGTCAAGGCCTACAAGGCCAAGGGCAAGGGCGGCGTCATCGTCACACGCATTACCAATGATGGTCCCGCCGACAAGGCCAAGCTGGAAGTCGGCGATCTCGTGCTCAGCTTCGACGGCAAGGCGGTTGCCAGCGTCCGCGAAATGACACGCCTGATCTCGGATGCCCCGATCGGCAAGACGGTGGCGCTATCGATCATTCGCGACGGCAAGGCCCGCAATGTGTCGGTGACCCTCGGCGAACTCGAGGACGATGATGACGCGGCAAGCGCCAGCGCGCTTCCCGACATGCCCGCCAGCAGCAACGATCTCGGCGCCGAACTCCAGGGCATCGATGACGATATCCGCCGTCGCTTCGGAATCCCGAAGGATGTCGAAGGGGTCGTGGTCACCAGTGTCAGCGCGCGCGGACGTGCATTCGGCAAGCTCAGCCGCGGCGATGTGATCGTCGAGGTGAATTTCGCCAAAGTGTCCACCGTCACGGACACAGTCTCCCGTGTGGAGACGGCCATGACGACGCCGCACCAGCCCCTGCTTCTGCGCGTGAAACGCCGGGGAGATGCCGGGTGGTTCGACCAGTTCCTGTCGATTGAACTGTCGAAATAGGTGCCTAGGCGGTGATGAACTCGTCCGCCGTATAGCCCTGGAAGAACAGGGCGGCTGTCAGGTCTGTATGATTGATCGCCGCAGCGGCCTGTTCGGCAACGATGGGCTTGGCCCGGTAGGCAATCCCAAGGCCTGCGGCGCGGATCATGTCGAGATCGTTCGCGCCGTCGCCCAGCGCCAACGCGTCATCGCGCACGAGGCCATGGGCCGCTGCTGCGTCGTCCAGCGCCGCCAATTTCGCCTCACGCCCAAGGATCGGCCGGCCGACGTCGCCGATCAGGACCGCGCCATCATCGCTCAACGTATTGCCGCGATGGGCATCGAAGCCGGACGCCTCTGCCACGCGCGACGTGAAGAACGTGAATCCACCCGACACGAGCAGCGCATGAGCGCCATGCGCCTTCATCGTGGCGGTCAGCGTACGCGCGCCGGGATTCAGCGTGATCCGTTCGCGATAGGCCGCCTCAAGCGCAGACAATCTCAGCCCCTTGAGCATGGCCACCCGCGTCGTCAGCGCACCTTCGAAATCAAGCTCGCCGCGCATCGCCCGTTCGGTGATCGCCGAGACCTCGGCCTTGAGCCCGGCAAAATCCGCCAGCTCGTCGAGGCATTCCTGACCGATGATGGTTGAATCCATGTCGGAGATCAGGAGACGCTTGCGCCGGTTGGCGGCAGGCAGAACCGCAACATCCGCTTCCAGCGCCCTGACCCCGGCGCGCACCGCCTCGGTCTCTCCCTCGCTGCCGACCTCGAAGACATATTCGCACGCCTGCCACGGGCCGGCATTCGACAGAATCCGCAGTTGCATGTCATCCACACCTGCCGCAGCGAGAATCTCCCCCAGTTGCCCTGCAAGATCGGCATCTGACGGGGCTGCGACAGCTATGACAGCAAGGAAATTGCGGGATGTATCCGGTGTCTGGGTCATGTTTTCAGTCTCTTGGTGTCTTTCCACGCGCCCGACAAGCCCTTAGGTCTGGAGCATGCATCCGGCAATCCTCATTCACGGCCCAACCGCCAGCGGCAAGACTGCCCTCGCCATCGCCGTTGCCCGGCGATTGGGCGGTGAGGTCATCAACGCTGATTCCATGCAGGTTTACAGGGACCTCCAGGTTATCAGCGCCCGCCCCGACGAGGCGGAAATGGACGGCGTTGAGCATCACCTTTTCGGCCATGTCGATGCCGCCACGCGTTACTCCACGGGTGACTGGCTGGAAGACGTGCGCTGCCAGATCAAGCAAATCGAGCTCAAGGGCAAGCGTGCGATCCTCGTCGGCGGCACGGGCCTCTACCTGCTGGCCCTGACACAGGGCCTCTCGAACATCCCGCCGGTTCCGGAGGATATCCGGGCCGATGTGCGCGCCATCGCCGAGGCTGAAGGCGCCGAAGGCCTGCGGGACAGGCTGGCGCCAATCGATCCTGAAACCGCAGAACGGCTTGGCACCGGCGACCGCCAGCGCCTCTCACGGGCCTATGAAGTCTGGCTCGCGACGGGGCGCCCGATCAGCGACTTCCACGAGGAACGCCAGCCGCCTGTCCTGCACGATGGCGAATGGATCGGTTTTGCGCTCACCCCGCCGCGAGCCCGCCTCTACCAGAAGATCGACCGCCGCTTTGAAGGCATGCTGATGCAAGGCGCCATGGACGAGGCGCGCGCGCTGATGGAACGCGGCCTCGATCCTGAACTCCCCGCCATGAAAGCGCACGGCGTGCCCTGGCTGACCGCCTTCGCACGCGGCGAGATCAGCGCGGAACTGGCGGCCGAGAATGCGAAGCGGGATACCAGGCGCTATGCAAAAAGGCAGTTCACGTGGATCGGCAGGCAATTTCCTTTCTGGCCGCGTATACCGTCGCCCGAGCCAGAAAACCGCTTAAGGGTCATTCATGCCCTTTATAGGGAGATTGACAGCGCCAAAGAGGCAGATTATTCCTAAGCCCGACGTTGGAGGAAACGCACCGTGCGCAAACCACTGGTACTCGTTATTAGGCATCCGTAGTCGGCTGACCATTCAGCCGATTGCGGATGCGCGCACAAAAGGGTCTCCTCAGGGGGCCCTTTTTTAATTCAGCCCTGACCCATTTTTTCCCAGCCATTCCGAGAGCCTCATGACCACAGCCACCAAGTCCAAGACGCGCGCCGCCAGCCCGGCCCCGACTGAGCCCCGTATCATGTCGGGGGCCCAGATCGTTATCGAGGCCTTGCGCGAACAGGGTGTGGACTCGCTCTTCGGCTATCCGGGTGGCGCGGTGCTGCCGATCTATGACGCGCTGTTCGCCGCGCCGGACCTGCGGCACATCCTGGTCCGTCATGAACAGGGCGCCGGCCATGCCGCTGAAGGCTATGCCCGTTCGACCGGCAAACCGGGTGTCGCCCTTGTGACCTCCGGTCCCGGCGCAACCAACATGATCACCCCGATCACGGATGCGATGATGGACTCCATCCCCATGGTGGTCCTCTGCGGCCAGGTGCCCACCCACCTGATCGGCACGGACGCGTTCCAGGAGTGTGACACGATCGGCATCACCCGCACCTGTTCCAAGCACAATTACCTCGTCACCGACGTGAATGATCTGGCACGCGTCATCCATGAGGCATTCCTGATCGCGACCTCCGGTCGGCCAGGCCCGGTCGTGATCGACATCCCGAAAGACGTCCAGTTCGCCACCGGCACCTATATCGGCAAGGAAGGCGTCCGCAAGCCGACCTACAACCCGCGCACAATTCCCCAACCGGAAGCTGTTTCTGCTGTTGTCGACCTGATCATGACGTCCCGGCGCCCGATCCTCTACACCGGTGGCGGCGTTATCAATTCCGGCCCCCGCGCCTCGAAACTGCTGCGCGAACTGCAGGCCGCAACCGGCATTCCGGTCACGTCCACGCTGATGGGCCTCGGTGCCTTTGCGGCCTCCCACCCCGACTGGCTCGGCATGGTCGGCATGCATGGCAGTTTTGAAGCCAATAATGCCATGCATGACTGCGACCTGATGATCTGCCTGGGTGCCCGGTTCGACGACCGGGTAACGGGCCGGATCGACGCCTTCTCGCCAAATTCCAAGAAAGTTCACATCGATATCGACCCGTCCTCGATCAACAAGATCGTGCGCGTCGACGTGCCCGTTGTCGGCGATTGCGCCGCCACGCTGCAAGCGATCCTGAAGGAACTTGGCGCCCGCAAGGGCAAGAGGCCAAATCTCGCCGACTGGCAGAAGCAGATCGCCACTTGGCGGGCCCGCGATTGCTTCGCCTACGCCAACTCGGACACCGTCATCAAGCCGCAATACGCGGTCCAGCGCCTCTATGAACTCACCCGGGACCGGGAGACCTATATCTCCACCGAAGTCGGCCAGCACCAGATGTGGGCCGCCCAGTTTTACCGTTTCGAGGAACCCAACCACTGGATGACCAGCGGCGGCCTCGGCACGATGGGCTATGGCCTGCCGGCTGCCGTTGGCATCCAGGTCGCGCATCCGGACGCCCTCGTCATCGACATTGCAGGCGAAGCCTCGGTCCAGATGGTGATGCAGGAATTCTCCACAGCGGTTCAGCACTGCCTGCCGATCAAGGTGTTCATCATGAACAATGAATGGATGGGCATGGTGCGCCAATGGCAGGAATTGCTGCATGGCGAGCGCTACTCGCATTCCTATTCCGAAAGCCTGCCGGACTTTGTCAAACTCGCCGAGGCGCTTGGTGGCCATGGCATTCATTGCGACAACCCGCAGGAACTCGATGCGAAGATCCAGGAAATGATCGACCATGACGGTCCGGTCCTGTTCGATTGCCGCATCGAAAAGGCCGAAAATTGCCTGCCGATGATTCCATCGGGGTCTGCTCATAATGAGATGATCCTCGGGGAGATAACTGGTAACGAGGTCAGTGACGCCGGGAAGAAGCTGGTATAGCAGCCGGACAGGCATCGGGTTTTGGGACGGATTGTGTAGATGAGTATGAGCGAAATCCTCGCCCTGCTGCGCGAACACCTTGATGTGGTGATCGCGATCGGCTCTGCGCTGGTTGCGCTCGTCAGCGCCTTCGCGGCGCGCACCGAAACGCGTCGTCAGCGCCGCCTGCAGACCGAACGCCTGCGCCAGAGCATTGACGCCGCCAGCCTCGAATGGGGCAATCATGCAATTGACTCCCTCGGCCGCGCCGCCATGTTTGCGCGCACCCGCCACTTGCAGGCCAATGACGCGACCTTTGCCGGTGGCAAGGCAAGCCTCCTGATCGGTCTGTCGTCCCTCGTGGAACGCGGCCGCATGTTCTTCCCCAACCTCAATCCCGACAATAAGGGCGCAGACAAGGACGGGGCCTATCGCGGCCATCGCCCGCCGATCCTGGATGCCATCATGTGGGCCTATTGCGAACTTGACGCCATGCACCGCGAAGGCGGCCCAACGGGCGATAACAGCGCGGAATTCATTGAAGATTGCCGCCGCCTGATGGTGTCCGAGTTGCAGGCGCATCTTGATCCACGCCGTCTCGACAAGGTCGTCGAGCGCTATGACGACCAGACTCAAGCAAACCGGCGCGACGCCATCGACCGCGCCAACGCGCTGAAGGCCCGCCTTGAAACCCGCAGGCCGGGGCTCGCGCTCGACGCGACCCGGGCGCCGGACACACAATCGGAGACTATGCAATGAGCGACGGAACAATCGGTGACGCACCCGCCGGCCCAAAGTCGGCCTATTTCCTGTCGCATGCTGACGAAGCGGTCGAGCGGCGCACACTTGCTGTGCTTGTCGACAACGAACCGGGTGTTCTCGCGCGCGTCGTCGGCCTGTTTTCCGGCCGGGGCTATAATATCGACAGCCTAACGGTTGCCGAGGTCGATTCCAGCCAGCACCGCTCACGCATCACCATTGTCACGCAGGGCACGCCGCACATCCTAGAACAGATCGAAGCCCAGTTGCTGCGTATCGTGCCAGTCGGCGAAGTGATCGACATCACCAAGTCGAAGCGCGGCATTGAGCGCGAATTGTCCCTGATCAAGGTTGCCGGCACCGGCGAAGTCCGCGTCGAAGCCCTTCGCATTGCCGAAATCTTTCGTGCCCGGGTTATCGATACGACAAATGAGAGCTTCATTTTCGAACTGACCGGGGCTTCTGACAAGATCAGCCAGTTCATCGACCTGATGCGCCCGCTCGGGCTGGTGGAAGTCAGCCGGACCGGTGTGCTCTCGATCAAACGCGGAAAGGAACAGGGATGAAGACATTCCCGATCCTTCTCCTGACGGGCATGCTGCTGGGCATGGGCACGGCCGGCGCGGCGGAAGACCCGCCCGAGAGCTGCCGGCCCAAAGTGGCCGGTACGGCGCTCGCCCTCGCGGGCGACGCCGAAAAGGCACAGATGCAATGCGATATTGATCGCGCCGCGCGTCTTGTGGCGCGGTCTGCCCGCCTGCAGCCCACAACCCTGCACCCGGCGATCCGCATCGTTGACACCGCATCGCCCAGCGGTGCGGCCTATATCTACGATGTTATCGGTGCGGGGCCGTCCTTCTGGCTTGAGGCCCGCTCGGTACCCAGCGAAGACAATGAACGCAGCCGCGTGCCCGTCTGCAAGCTGAGCATGGCCCTGCCTGATGATGTGGCAAAGCCCCTGGTCGGCATGTTGGCGACGATCGGTTCGATGGCTCTTCCGGCGTACGGCCGCCGCGAAGAAGTGACGATCAATCCTGATGGCTCACGGCGTGTCGTCCTGCTGCTCGACACGCATGACATTGTCACGACAATTGAAACACCCGGCAAGGTCCAGCAGTTCTCGCGTCATGCAAAAGCGTCTGACGACATTGCCCGGATCAACCAGATGATCATCGGTGTTGCAAATATAAGCGATGGCTGGACCTGCAACGCCGACTGAACCTTATCCTATCAACCCCACCCTAAAGCGGAGCTTTTTGAAGCCAATGAAAGTTTATTACGAGCAGGACGCAGACCTTTCCCTGATCCAGAAGAAGAAAGTTGCCGTCATCGGCTATGGCAGCCAGGGCCATGCCCATGTGCTGAACGCACGCGACAGCGGCGTGAAGGATATTGTTGTCGGCCTGCAGGAAACCTCCGCCAGCCGCGCCAAGTGCAAGGCTGAAGGCCTGACCGTCATGACGCCCGCCGAAGCCACGAAATGGGCTGATGTGGTGATGATCCTCATCCCGGACGAACTCCAGGCCGTTGTCTGGGCCAACGAGATCGAGCCGCACACGCGTGAAGGCCAGCACATCATGTTCGGTCACGGCTTCAACATCCACTACAACCTGATCCGTCCGAAGGCCGGCGTCGACATTTCCCTGTCCGCGCCGAAGGGCCCCGGCCATACGCTGCGGGCACAATACCAGATGGGTTTCGGCCTGCCGGGCCTCATCGCCATCCACCAGGATGCAACCGGCTCCGCCAAGGATGTCGCCCTGTCCTATTCGAAAGCCATCGGCAACACGCGCGCCGGCGTCATCGAAACCTCCTTCCGTGAAGAGACCGAAACCGACCTCTTCGGCGAGCAGGCCGTGCTTTGCGGCGGCATCGTCGAGCTGATCAAGGCCGGTTTCGAAACCCTGGTCGAAGCCGGCTACGCGCCGGAAATGGCCTATTTCGAATGCCTGCACGAAACCAAGCTGATCGTTGACCTGATCTATGAAGGCGGCATCGCCAACATGAACTACTCGATCTCGAACACGGCCGAGTATGGCGAATACGTCTCGGGGCCGCGCATCGTGAATTCGGAGACCAAGGCCGAGATGAAACGCGTCCTGACCGATATCCAGGATGGCACGTTCGCCCGCAACTGGGTGCTCGAAAACCAGGCCGGCGCCCCCAGCTTCCACGCCAAGCGCGCCCGCATGAACGATCACCTGATCGAGGAAGTCGGCGAAAAACTGCGCGGCATGATGCACTGGGCCCAGAACGACCGCCTGGTCGACAAGGCCCGCAACTAGCCCATCGCTTCTTCGGCATGCCGGGTGATCACTCCTCCGGCATGCCGCCTGCGGCGCGGTTCAAATCCACGTCGCTATCAATGCCCGCCATCTTCCCACGCATCGAATGCTGCCAGATCGCATAAGGCATGTCCGGCGCGCCCTCGACACTCCGTATCCAGAGCGGGTAGCGATCGAAATGCCCGGCGATCCAGTCGGCGTGGAATTCCGGTGTCGTGTAAATCACAGGAGTTGCTCTGTATTCAGCTTCCAGCCTGTCGAGAAAGGCCTGAAGTTCGGCCCGGGTGCCTGCTGCGTCCCGGTGGTAGGGTTCGCAATTATGCGCATACTCCAGGTCGACCGCGGGCGGCAGCGTGCCATCTCGCACCTCCACTGACTGGATGAAATTGACCGCCTGTTCCTTTGCCGGCTTGCACAGGATGTAGAAATGATAGGCGCCGACATCATATCCGCGCCGCGTCGCCTCGCGCCAGTTCATCTGGAAGTCAGGGTCCTTCCAGTCGCGTCCCTCGGTGGCCTTGAGATACATGAAATCGAGGCCCTCCGTGTCGAGGGCGTCCCAGTTCACCCGTCCATTGTGATGCGACAGGTCGATCCCCCGCGCACCGGGCGGTAACAGTCCGCCACCTGCTGCTGGCGCCGGTGTCGGGGCACACCCGGCAACGGCCAGAAGCGCTGCAAATACTGGGAATACGAGTCTCATCCACGTCAGTCTGGCATGCAATCATGGCGCCGTCGCGGTCAAAGAAATACCTTTCCGCGGCTCAACCCCGACGCGGCACGCTTGGGCCTTAATTCGCGTATGGCACGTATTTTGCTTCTTTTTCCCAAAGTATTCAGTCACCAAGGGACGAGAACATTGGCAAATCAACCCGCATCGTCGCGCGCGCCGCGATCTCAAGAAGGCAGTTTCATCACGGCAGGGTCCGTGCTGGAGGGCAAGCTGGCTTTTGCCGGGCCGACCATGCTGTCAGCCCACCTGAAAGGCGACATCTCCACGGACAGCCTGCTGGTCGTCGAGGCCGGCGCGATTATCGAGGGCAATGTCTCCGGCACGGTCATCATCGTCCATGGCGAAATCAAGGGCTCGGTCAGTGCCAGCGAAACGATTGAAGCCTGGCCCGGCTGTCGCCTGGAAGGCCGCGCCTATGCGCCCAGCATGCGGGTCGAGGAAGGCGCCAACATCCTTGCCGACCTCCTGATCGCGCCGCAGCAACCCGCAGACTGGTTCTCACCCGTCGAGGACCCGGCCTCCACGCCAGCGGTTGCGGCACCTCACGCAGCTGTCGCGCGCCCGATACCGCCATTCGTCAACACGATGTTCAGCCCTCCCGAAAAAGTCGTCTCAGGCAGCTGAGCCTCAGCGTCCGGCGCCGTCCTTCAGGCGCTCCCACGTATCGTCGTTCGGATCATATGCCGCCAGGCCCGTGATCCGGTCACAGGCCCATTGGTATCCCGTGTCGCAGGCTGATTGCAGGACGCGCGTGCCTTCAGCGACATTCTTGGGGCCGCCCTTCCCCGTAAACACCATATTGCCATAGCCGGCACAGCCGCTGACTTCGCCAAGATCGCACGCCTTTTTGTACAGGCGCCGGGCTTCGGGCAGGTCCTGTTCCATGCCGTATCCCTTGGTGGCCAGGTAGGCGAGCGTCGCGCAACCGGCGGCTTCTTTGCCCGTGCACGCCTTTCGATAGGCCTCTGCTGCTGCCTTGTAGTCCTGCATGCCGCCCCGGCCCTTGCGATAAGAGTCACCCAACCGGCTGCAGGCCGCATAATCCTTCGTGGCGCAATCGCGCATGGCGTCCGCCCGGGCGGCGCGATCCTTGGCAAGGCCTTCTGTTGCCTGTTCAACCACGATTTCTGCTTGCGTGCGTTCCACCTGGTCGCCTTGCGCAAAGGCTGGCACGACCGCCAGGCTTGCGGCTGTCATCAGTATCAGGCTGGCAAAAAGGCGCATGGGATCACTCTCCGAATGATAATGTATAACACCCACCATATACGCCTGCCTCTAGTCGGCGTCCACGTGGCCCGCTGCTTAAGAAATCGTAACCCACCCTTGCCGCCACGCCCTCCCCGGCGCAAACTCTGCGCAACAGGAAACACTTTTCGGGAGACATCAGACGCATGGCCGCACGAGACCAGCTACCCATCGGATCAGGCTTTCACGCCAAATCGACAGCCGCCGAGGTGCTCGAAGGCATCGACCTGACGGGCAAGAACGTGATCGTCACCGGGGGGTATTCCGGTATCGGGATTGAAGCTGTCCGCGCGCTCGCCGGCGCTGGCGCGCGTGTCACCGTTCCGGCCCGGCGGGTCGACGTTGCTGAAGAAGCGCTGGCGGACGTGGCCGGCGAGATCGAGATCGCCACGATGAACCTTGCCGACCTCAGGAGCGTCGAGAAGTTCACGCGTGAATATGACGAGACCCGGCGCGGCCTCGACATCCTGATCAACAATGCCGGCATCATGGCCTGCCCTGAAGGCCGCGTCGGCCCCGGCTGGGAGCGCCAGTTCGGCGTCAACCATCTCGGCCACATGGCCATGAGCCTCGCGCTGGCGCCGTCCATGCAGCGCGCCGAGTCATCCCGCGTCGTCGCCCTGTCCTCGACCGGGCATGTCCGGTCAGACGTGCGCTGGGACGACCCCCACTTCACCCAGACCCCTTATGACAAATGGGACGCCTACGGACAGGCCAAGTCGGCCAATGCCCTGTTCGCGCTCGGCGTCGATCACCGGGGCCGCGACGTCGGCGTCCGGGCTTTTTCCGTGCATCCCGGCGGCATCTTCACACCCCTTCAGCGCCACCTGTCTGACGAGGAAATGGTGGCACTCGGCTGGAAGGCGGCAGACGGCACCATACCGCCCCAGGTCCAGGCCATGTTCAAGACACCCGAGCAGGGCGCAGCGACCAGCGTCTGGGCAGCGACCTCGCCAAAACTCGAGGGCCGCGGCGGCGTCTATTGCGAAGATTGCGACATCGCCCCGCTTGCCACGGGCGACAGCCAGCGCTGGCAACACGCCCGCCCGTGGATTTGCGACGATGAGAAGGCCGAGCGCCTTTGGACAATGAGTGAGAAAATGCTGGCTGAAGCCTGACCCCAGCGTAACGGAGGAAAAGCCCATGAAATATGTGTTTGCAGCAATCATCGCCGGCAGCCTCTTTGCCGGCTGCTCCGGACCGTCTGCTGACGTCGCACCTGCCGGAGAACCGGCGCATGAGGCCGCCGCTCCTTCGGAGGCCGTCCCTGCCGCTTTCGACTATGCCAGCGTCTTCGGACAGGATGACCGGCCGGCTGCGGACTATGAGCAATACGAGGTCCGCAAGTCACAGCAGGTCCTCGCCTTCACCGGAGTCGCGCCCGGCATGACGGTCGTTGATCTCGAAGCCGGTGGCGGGGTCTATACAGAACTCTTCTCCCGCGTCGTGGGCGATGAGGGAAAGGTCTACATGCAGAACCCGGCCGCGTTCGATGCCTTCCTGGGTGACTCCGTCGCGACCCGTGTTGACGGGCGGCTGTCCAACGTCGTCAAGCTCAAATCGAATTTCGACGACCTGTCAGCCGTGCCGGATGGGTCCGCCGACAGGGTGACCTGGCTGCTTGGCCCGCACGAGCTCTGGTACACGCCGGAGGGAGCAGAGCCCGGCGCCCTCGGCGATCCGGATGCCGCCTTTGCGGAAATCGCCCGGGTGACCAGGCCGGACGGACAATTCATCGTGCTCGATCACATGGCCCCCGTGGGCGCACCGGCGACCACCGGCGGCGACACGCACCGCATCGACAAGGCGATCGTAATCGCCCTCGCCGAAACCCATGGTTTCCGCCTCGCCGAGGAGAGCGACCTGCTCGCCAACGCGGAGGACGACAGAACAATCAATGTTTTCGATCCCTCGGTCCGGCGCAAGACCGACCGGTTTCTCCTCAGGTTCGAAAAGACCCCGGCACCTGACCTCTAGCTGAAGCGACGCCGTCCCTTTTTGCCGGGAATCCGGCGCATTGTAGCTTCGCAAATGTTAACAGCGACCGGGCAAATCTTTACGCCTTCTTCAGGTCGCCTGAACGCCGATTGGGTATTTTCCTCCGAGAGGTCGTGGAGGGACAGCTGTTGAATCCCAAGGGATTCCTGACCAGATGGGTGCGCGAACGAATGCACCCGAAAATGGAGTCGGGCACCGACGCCCTGCGCCTGGCTATCGGCTCAACGCTGATCGTTCTGGCGATTATCGCGCTCGGCGAGCTGGCGATATCGACCCGCATGGGCACAAATCTCTGGCTCGACCTGGCACGCGGCATGTTCATCGGTACGCTCATTGCGTTCCCGACTCTGCTGTATAACGCCATGGTCCTCCGTCAGAACGTCATCCTCCAGCGCAAGTTCCGCAACGCCTATCGCGCGGCGACACGCAATGCCGAAGACATCATCAGCAAGAACCAGGAACTGGAAGCCGCGCAGATGCGCCTTGCCGAACTCGCCAATTCCGATTTCCTGACCGGTCTCGCAAATCGCCGCCGGTTCGAGCAGTCGTTCGCTGACGCCTTTGGCGCGGCCGGCCTCGGCGGAGCGCCGTTCACGCTGATCCTGCTGGATCTCGACAATTTCAAGCAGGTCAATGACGTCCATGGCCACGATGCCGGAGACGCCGTCCTCCAGCACGTCGCGACGCGCATCCGCAAGGCGATCGGGGATCGTCCCGGTTTCGGGGCGCGCCTGGGCGGCGATGAATTCGCGATACTGCTCTGGGAGACATTCGATGGCGCCGAAGCCGCCTCGTTTGCAGCCGGTCTGCAGGATGCGCTTGCCTCGCCGCATGTTTATTGCGGCAAGACTCTCGTGGCGCGGTCGAGCATCAGCCTTGGCTTCTACTCGGCCGCATTCAATGCCGCGTCGGAAATGTTTGTCGCGACGGACAAGGCGCTGATGAGTCACAAGCACAGCGACAAGATCGGTATTGCCTGCGCTGGCGCCGACGATCGCCTGTCTCTGGCAAGCTGAGCCAGGCTCAGGCGCGCGCTTCCGCCAGCATCAGCTCCGGCGCGCCACCATGAACGACAGCCTGCGCCGGCAGCCAGCAGGTGACTTCCAGCCCACCGCCTTCGACCGGTTTCATCCCGACCGTGCCACCATGCAGGTCGACGAAATGCTTCACGAGCGCAAGGCCCAGTCCCGCGCCGCGCTGGTCGCCTGAAACGAAACTGTCGAAGCTGGTTGCGCGCTTGTCGGCTTCAAGTCCCTTGCCATTGTCGCGAACCGACAAGGTGACCATGTCGCCAATGCGTTGGGCCGACACCACGATCTCACCACCCGATTCCGTGAAGCGGAGCGAGTTGGAAACGAGGTTGAACAGCACCTGGCGAATCCGGCGTTGGTCGGCCCGGATGACGCCCAGCTTTCCCTTGATATCGGCGCGGACCGTGATCTCCGTGTCTTCCGCCTTCGACACGACCATTTCGATGCTTTCCTCGATGACGTCCTGCAGCTGGACATCTTCAAGGTCGAGATCCATCCGCCCGGCCTCGATCATGGCGAGGTCGAGAATGTTCTCGATCAGCTTGGACAAGTGGTCCGAAGCCGAGAGGATCGCGCTGACATAGTCGGACTGGCGATCGGTCAGCTCGCCATTGCGCTGTGTCTCGAGCAGTTCGGCATAACCGAAGATAACGGTCAGAGGTGACCGCAGCTGGTAGCTGACATTGCGAACGAATTCCGTCTTCAACCGGTCGGCGGCTTCAAACGCTTCGGCACGGTCGCGCAGCGCGGATTCGACACGGCGCGTGGCCGTGACATCGGCAAACGCGATCAGCGTGTTTCCATCCGGCAACGGATGGGTGAGGTAGGTCAGGATCGACCCGTCGGATCGGCGCATCTCGCCAGTTGTCGACTGGCGCGCCCGTGCGGACGGATCCGTGATATGGCCCTTGATCGCCTCCCAGATTTCGACATCGTGAAACAGTGGAACGCACGCCTCGATCACGACGGAATAATCCGGCTGGTCCTTCAGCAAGTCATGCGACAGTCCCCACAGGCGCTCGAAAGCGTGGTTGAACAGTTTCAGCCGCCCGTCGCCGCCAAACACGGCCACCGCTTCGTGAAGATTGTCGAGCGTCGAGGTTTGCGTTTTCACGATCGCGTTGAACTTGGTCTTGAGGTCGAGCTCGCCGGTAATGTCCTTGAACAACAGCAGCAGGCCGCCCATCGGGTGGCGCTGGCGTGTGACCGACAAGGTCCGGTCGTCCGGCAGAGACCATATGTCTTCCTTCACCCCGTCAATGTCGAGATAGTAGGACAGCTCCTCAGCGCGCCATTCGGCATAGTTCGTCCGGGCCGGCAATTTGCGGCGTTCGCGCAGCCGGTCCAGCAACTGGCCGTGATTTGGCCGGTCGAGCAGGAAGCTCTCGTCGAGATCCCACATGTCGCGGAACGCCTTGTTGTAGAAACTCAGCTTGCGGTCGGCACCAAAGATCGCGACGGCGTCGGCGACGTGGTTCAGCGTTTCGTCATGCGCACGGACGTGGCGGTTGAGCTCGTCGCGCGCATTCTCCTGCGCGGTCACATCGAACGCCATGGCCCCGGCCCCGCCCGACAGCGGGAAGGTCAGCACACGCATCGCGCGGCGTTCGCCTTTGATCACCATGTGGCGCGTCTCGTCGATATCTGCGCCTTCGGAAATCGTCTTGCGGGCCTGTTCGGAGGCGGCCTGGTCGAGCATCAGTTGCCGGTCGAGCACGCGGTCCAGATTGATTCCGTCCACCGCCTCGATATAGGCCGGGTTCACCCATTGCAGCTTTCCCATGCCCGACACGCGCCAGGCCGGGAATGGCGACTTACCGAGCATGTCGAGAAACGCGGTCGGATCACGCGCGATCACCTGGCGAGCCTCTTCCAGCTTGCCGCGGGCCGAACTCTCTTCGAGCCCCTTGATCGTCGTATCGGTCACCCAAACCACAGCGCGCGCGCCGGCCGTGCGGCCATCCGCTTCGAGGAAACGGCCTGACGGACCGATAATCGTTAGCGAAAATGCCTGCCCGGACTCGCGCAGTTCGCGCAGGCGAATGCGCAGCGTCGTATCCTGCCCGGCGCTGTCGCGCGCTTCAAGGTCTGCGAGTCCCTCGATAATGCGAACAGCCGGGTTCACGGAGATAGCGTCATCGGTAAAGCTGAGCAGGCCTGCAAGCGCCACCGGCGACCCGTAGAGTTCCGGCGCGATGATCTCGTCTTCATCGGCCTCTAGGGCCTCGCCCTGCCAGACGAGAATCACCCCGGGGTGCGCGCCAAGCACCGATCGGTGTTCGGCCAGCGTGGTTTCAAGCTCGGCAGACCGGTCGCGGAACTTGCGCGCTGCCCCGCGTGCCCCATCCGAAACCCGCAATGCCCACAACAGGGCCGCAAGGCCCAGCGAGGCCGCGCCTGCGGACATGATGATCGGCACCTGGTCTGCACTTATCGCCATTGTCTTCCAATTCCATCGCCTGAATCGGCCACCTTTCGGACGGCCGCAAGAGGTTAACGGAATGCTCCCATTCCATTAAGGCAGCGTTAACGGGACGGTAAGACGCGCGCCGAACCCTTGCAAGGTAACTGAAACGTCATGTTGCAAATAAATCACAGCGGCATAGTCTGCCGGTCTGGTCACTCTACAGGAACCACTCATGCGCCCACGCTATCTGGCATCTACCCTGACTGCGCTTGTCTGGCTCGGCGCGCCCTGCCTGGCGCAGAGCGTCAGCGCGAGCGAAGCGGCAGGACTGGTCGATTCGGACGCTCAGGACGCCGCAGACGCCGATGATATCGTGCGCCTGCCCGGCCAGGGCCGCCTCAAGCCGGACGCCCCGCATGGGCGGCACGCGTCAGGCCGGCTCGTCCCGGGCGGCGGCCTGATCGTAAGCTTCGACGCCAATGATGATGGCCATGTCACGCCCGACGAACTCAGGACAGGCGCGGTCGCGGCGTTCACGGCAGCCGATGCCAATGCTGACGGCTCATTGAGCGCCCTTGAGCAGCAGGACTGGGCCAATAACCTGCCGACACGCGACGACACGCTGGCCAACCCTGTCCGGTTCGATCCCAATCTCGACCGCATCGTCAGCGTCACGGAATTTGTTGCCGTGGTCGCGCAGCTGACCCTCGACCATGCCGATCCGGACGGAAACATATACCTGTCCAAGCTCGCCGCGCCCGAGCCCAAGGATCCCGACAAGCGCCTGTGGAGCGACGCGAACGATCGGGAGTTTCCGACCCGGCGCTGAGCGGCTCAGCGGTTCCGGAATCCTCGCAGTATCAGCAGATATCGTCGTTCTGGCCCTGTTCGCCAAAGCCTTCGGCAATCAGGCTTGCGATCGCTGTCACGGCTTCGGCCGCTTCCGGGCCTTCCGCGCGCAACTCCACTTCGCATCCCATATGCGCCACCAGCATCAACAGGTCCATGATCGACCGCGCGTCCGCGCTTTCAGCCTCGTGGTGAACGGTGACATGGGCATCGAACTCGCCGGCCAGCCGCGACAGGCGCGCCGAGGCGCGCGCGTGCAGGCCCTTCCGGTTCACGATCATCACGCGCTGGGTCGCTGTTGTCGTCGCAGGCTGCACTAGGACGACTTCGTCAGCAGGTCAGATGCGATGCTGATATATTTGCGTCCGGCTTCGGCGGCCACTTTCGCGGCCTCGGCCAGTGACAGCTCGTCGCGCACTTCGGCCAGCTTGATCAGCATGGGCAGGTTAACACCCGAAAGCACCTCGATATTGCCGGCGGTCATGACCGACATGGCAAGGTTCGACGGCGTGCCGCCGAACATGTCTGTCAGGATGATGACGCCCCGCCCCCGGTCGCAGGACTTGGCGGTTTCGCGGATCTGGTCGCGGCGCGCCTCGATATCGTCCTCGACTTCAATGGATATCGAACGGAAGCAGGGCTGCTCGCCAACCACATGTTCCGTGGCGGCGACCAGTTCACGTGCGAGCTTGCCGTGGCTGACGACAACAATGCCGATCATGCCGGAACCTTCCAGGGCCATTCTTAACGAACTTGTCATGCTGCCACGCATCGGCGCGGCGTCAACCCTGATTCAGCCGTTGGACGGACAGGCCGCCACGTCAGGCGCCCGGCAGGCCCAGCACGTCATTCATGCCATACAGGCCCGGCTTGCGGCCCCTGACCCAGGTCGCGGCCTGCATGGCGCCATGGGCAAACACCGCCCGGTCCAGCGCCTGGTGGCTGAGCGTCACGATTTCCATGTCGGAGCCGAGACTGACGGAATGTTCGCCGATCACATCGCCCATGCGACGCACGGAAAAACCGATCTGGCCGGGCACGCGCGCGCTGTCCGGTCCGTCATAAGGCGGGCTGCGCAGGGCCTCGAGCGAGGCGCCACGTCCCTCGGCTGCCGCATCCCCCAGCATCAGGGCCGTGCCCGAAGGCGCATCCACCTTGCGCCGATGGTGGGTTTCCAGGATCTCGATATCCCATCCCTCGCCCAGACGACTCGCCGCCATGCGGGTCAGGGCCTGCAACAGGTTGATGCCGACAGAGAAATTCCCGGCCTTGACGATGGCCAGCCGCTCGGCGGCCCGGGCAATTTCCGCGTCCTGTGCGGCGCTCAGCCCGGTCGTGCCGATCACCACGCCGCTGACGCGCGTATGTTTCAGGGCGTCAAGTGCCGCCAGCGTGGCCGCTGGCCGGGTAAAGTCGATCCAGACATCCGCATTCGCCGCCGCCGCAACAGGATCGGTGACCGGCCGGATCCCCAGCGCCTGGCGTCCCGCCAGTTCGCCAATATCCCGGTCGAAGGGCCCGCTTCCAGGCGCCTCCGTCCCGCCCACGACCGACAGGCCTGCGTCCATCGCGCCAGCCACGAGATGTCGCCCCATGCGCCCGGCAACGCCGGCAATGGCCACGCTCAAACCGGTCTGGAGTGTTGTGTCAGTCATGGTGGCCTTTCCGGCTACGCGAACCTGCTAGCCTCTTAGCACGCCGCCAGCGCCCTTGGCGACAGATGCCACGATCCTGTCCATCAGGCCCTGGATGTCTTCATCCGTCAGCTTTTCACGTGGCTGGATCGTCACTTCGAAGGCGATGGATTTCCGGCCCTCGGGCACGCCTGCGCCCTGATAGACGTCGAACACGTCGGCCGAGACGATCAGCTGCTTGTCTGTGCCGACAGCATATTTCACCAGGTCGCCAGCCGGAACGGCTTCATCGACCAGGAAGGCAAGGTCGCGCCGGATCGGCGTCAGGTCGGCACGTTGCAGCACCGGCTTGGTCTTGGTCGGCCGCACCTTCATCTGCGGCAGCGCGTTGAGATTCAGCTCAAACCCGAACATCGGACCGTCAACGCCCATCGCCTTGAGCACGCCCGGATGGATCGCGCCGAAATGGCCGACCGTCACTTTCGGCCCCAGCTTCAGGCAGGCCGCCTGCCCCGGATGCCAGTGTGGCTGTGTCGGCGCACTCACCTGGAAGCGCTCGCCCGACTGGCCGAGCGCATCGAGCACGGCGAACAGGTCCGCCTTCGCGGCGAAGGCATCATAGGCGTGAGGCGTGCCCTGCCAGTGGCGCTGGCTGGCAGGACGCACAACGCCGGAGGCAACCGTACGCTGGTCCTTCGGACCGTCGCCCAGGTAGATCGGGCCGACCTCGAACAGGCGCGCGCCCGGCTCGCCATGATTGGCGGCCCGCTGCGCGGCGACGGCCAGGTTGCCGATAATCGAAGGGCGCATCTGGTTGAGTTCGCTCGCCACAGGGTTTGCAACCGCCAGCGCCGGGTCATGCTTGGCAAACAGCGCTGCATGATCCTTCGCCATGAAGCTCCACGTCACGGCTTCGAGGAAGCCGCGCGCCGCCATCACCCGGCGGGACACACGCACGCGTTCCTGGATCGGCGTCGTGATCGCACGGCGACCGCCGACCGGCTCGGGCAGGGATGTCACGGGCAGCGAATCGTAACCGATCAGCCGGGCAACTTCCTCGACCAGGTCGGCGGACTGTTCCATGTCGAACCGGAAGCTCGGCGGCAGCAGGTACCAGGCATCGCCCGCATCCTCGATTTCGAACTCGAGGTCCTTGAGTATCCGCCGCATCTCCGGCAGCTTCACGACAAGGCCTGTCAGGCGTTCGACATCAGCGGGATAGAAGGTCACCTTGTCGATACGCGCCGGAATCGATCCAGCGACATTGAGTTTCGACGCCGTGCCGCCGCCATGTTCCAGGATCAGTTCCAGGGCGAGGTTTACCCCGTCGACACAGCTCTGCGGATCGACACCGCGTTCGAACCGGTAACGCGCATCCGAATGGATGCCTGTCGCGCGGCCCGTCCGCGCGGTACGCAGCGGATCGAACCAGGCGCTCTCGATGAACACGTCGACGGTCTCGTCGGACACCGCTGTCGATGCGCCGCCCATCACCCCGCCAAGGCCGATAACGCCGCTGGCGTCGGCGATGACGCACATTTCCGGCGTCACCTTGTAGGTCTTGCCGTCCAGCGCTTCGAGGCTCTCGCCCGCCTTGCCCAGCCGCGCCACCACCGTGCCGCGCAGCTTGGCCGCATCATAGGCGTGCAATGGCCGTGCGCGGTCGAGCGAGATATAATTCGTTACGTCCACCAGCAGCGATTTCGGCTGGATGCCAACCGCCTTGAGGCGAGCCTGCATCCAGTCCGGCGACGGGCCGTTTGTCACGCCCTGGATCATCGCACCCGCGAACATCGGGCAGGCGTCGGACGCTTCCAGTTTGATCTCGACCGGGCAATCATAACTGCCGGGTACCTTCTTCGCATCGGACCGGATGAACCGGCCAGCACCCGCCGCCGCCAGGTCGCGCGCAATCCCTTGCACGCCCAGCCAGTCCGGCCGGTTCGGCGTCACTTCGAAGTCGATCACCGGATCGTTCAGGCCCAGCGCCTCGGCGGCCGGCATGCCCAGCGGCAGGGAATCGTCCAGGTCGGCAATGCCGTCATGGTCTTCGCCCGCATTCAGTTCCTTGGTCGAACACATCATGCCGTGGCTCTCGACGCCGCGAATGGCGCGCGGCTTCTTGTCGAGCGAAAACTCAAGGCCCGGAATATACGTGCCCAACCCGGCATAGATGGCCGTCATGCCGGCCCGCGCATTCGGCGCGCCGCAGACGATCTGCTTGGTGCCATCGACGGTCTCGACCGTGCAGACGCGCAGCTTGTCGGCATCCGGATGCGGCACGGCCTCGATCACCTTGCACACGGTGAAGTCTTTCAGGGTCTGGTTGGGATCGACAACCTCTTCAACCTCAAGCCCGGCTTTGAGCATGAGCGCGAGGATCTCGTCGAGACCTGCCTTGGTCGCCAGATGATCGGTCAGCCAGGAAAGGGTGAACTTCATATTGTCAGTCTTTCGGTGCTCATGAGCCGTATTCGGCGAGAAGGTCCTTGGCGTCCCGCTCAAGCGCGGAACAGGATTTGACAGGTTTCGGGCGCGACTGGTGCTGCAATGTACTTGATATCCAGCACTCTTCGAGGATCGAACAGAAGCAGGAAAACACCACGGCGGGTTCCAGCTCTCCGGACACGAACTGCTTGACCCGCTCTTGCAGGCCGGCTGTCGTCTCCTCGGTCGCAGGCCAGTTCGCGCTGATCGGCAAAAGGAAATCGCCCTGCCGTATGACGCGTCCGTCGATCGATGCGGTCGCCAGGAACGGCGCACCGAACGACTCCGGAATTGAATAATCGACCAGTTCGCCAAAACTGGCTGAGCCGCGCCTGCCCGGGATCAGGATGTAATGGGCCTCGATCAGCGCCGGGCCGACACCTGCATTCCTGAATTCGACGGCGTAGCTGACCATGTCGCTATTGATGTCTGTCTGGTGCGTGATCTGCAGGATCGGCCAGACATCGGCGCGTTGCTGAAGGCGCATCAGGCGTGCCTGGTCCCAGCCAATGAACAGGGCCACCACGCTGGTTATCACCGCGCAGATTGCAATCAGCATTTCCGCTTTGTTACCGTTGCCCATCACGTTTCAGCCTAGCTCAGTCCGCCGCTGACAGACGGCGTCGTCCATGGCGCGAAGCCATAATGGCGGGTCCATTGCGGGTCCGCCTCGAAATAGGGTCGCAGGTCCGGCATGCCGTATTTCAGCATGGCGAGACGATCGACCCCCATGCCGAAGGCAAAGCCCTGATGAACCGCCGGGTCCAGTCCGCAATTGCGCAGCACGTTCGGGTGCACCATGCCGCAGCCAAGAACTTCCAGCCAGTCGGTGCCCTTGCCCACTTCAACCATGCCGCCTTCGCGCAGGCATTGCACATCCATCTCGGCCGACGGCTCGGTGAACGGGAAGAAGTGCGGGCGGAACCGCGCCACGACATTGTCGACCTCGAAGAAGGCCTTCACGAAATCGATCAGGCAGCCCTTGAGATGGCCCATATGGATGCCTTCCGCGATCACGAGGCCTTCGACCTGATGGAACATCGGCGTGTGCGTCGCGTCCCAGTCATTGCGGTAGACCCGGCCCGGCACCAGAATGCGCAGCGGCGGCTTCTCGTTCATCATCGTGCGAATCTGCACCGGGCTTGTATGCGTGCGCAGCACTTTGGGCGTGCCGCCTTCGGGCGCGTCCAGGAAGAACGTGTCATGCATCTCGCGCGCCGGGTGGCCTTCAGGGAAGTTCAGCGCGGTGAAATTGTGCCAGTCGTCCTCGATGTCCGGGCCCTCGGCCACGGTGAAGCCCATGTCGCCGAATATCGCCGCGATCTCCTCGAACACCTGCATCACGGGATGCAGGGATCCGGTGCGCGGGCCCGGGGCCGGCGGCAGCGTGAGGTCGACCTTTTCGGTCGCCAGCTGGGCCTCCAGCGCCTTGGCCTCAAGCGCGACCTTGCGGGCCCGCACGGCCTCGTCGACCGTCACCTTGAGGGCGTTCAGCTTCGGCCCGTTCGCCTTGCGCTCGTCGGGGCTCATCTTGCCCAGGCCGCTCATCAGGCCGGACACGCGTCCCTTCTTGCCGAGCTCTGCCACGCGCACGGCGTCCAGCGCTTCAAGGCTCGCAGCAGCGTCAATCGCCGCGAGGGCCTCTTTCTCTATCGTTTTGATATCGGACAAGGTTTCAGCCTCTTTTGGGATTCTGCGCGCTTTCTAATCGCTTCGGGACATCATGCAAACGGCCAAAAGGAAAAGCCCGGCTTTAAGGGCCGGGCTCTCCATTGTGCAGCATGATTGGGTGCAGCCTAGGCGAGCGCGGCTTTCGCCTGCTTGACCAGCGCACCAAACGCTTCCGGCTCGCGGATCGCGATGTCGGACATGACCTTGCGGTCGACTTCGATGCCGGCCTTGGTCAGGCCGTCGATGAAGCGGCTATATGTGAGTTCGTCATCATGGATGCGCACAGCAGCGTTGATGCGCTGGATCCAGAGCGAACGGAACGTACGCTTTTTGACCTTGCGGCCGACATAGGCGTACTGGCCGGCTTTCCAGACAGCGGCATGCGCGTTCGAGAACGTGTTCTTCGAACGGTTGCGGAAGCCTTTGGCCTGCTTGATGATTTTCTTGTGGCGGGCGTGGGCCGGCACTTTATTGCGTGAACGGGGCATTTGAGCCTCCTAAGTCAAGATCTTGGGGAAAACGGGAAAAGCTTACAGGCCGTACGGCAGGAACTTCTTCATGACGCGGGCGACATCGGCGCTCGAGGCAACTTTCGTGCCCCGGTTCTGGCGGATATACTTGGCATTGTGGCTGCTGAGGCGGTGGCGCTTGCCAACGACACCATGCTTCAGTTTCCCGGTAGCCGTGATCTTGAACCGCTTGGCAGCGGCTTTCTTGGTCTTCATCTTCGGCATTTCTAGTCTCCTTGTGCGAGCTCACACCCGTGGGCGGCCCTTGGTCTGTTCATGAGCTGAGGGGCATGCCGTTCGCCCGCACCGCTCGGAAGAGGCGGCTTATGACGGATCGGAGAGAGAGAATCAAGGGGCCGGATGCCTGATATTGCAGGCGGTCCGGCGCGAAACAGGGGGATTCGCGCCGCCCTGTCCCTGCCTCGTGGCCCGTACCCATGCCGGATCGCGCAAAACCTGTCCGACCGTAAGCGTTTTCGGGTCATAATACGCGCGTCATGGCGGCGTCCCAAACGGTCGCCATGGGGGTCAAAAGCCCCGGCTAGCGGAGGGAACGGGCTCGCGACCCTGTTTTCCTGTGTGATCATAGTAATGCAATGCGGACCTTTACCCTCCGCCCGCCACACAAAAAAACCGGAGGGCAAATCGCCCGTCCGGTTTTCGGTGTTGCTTTGAAGGAGGCGACCCTTAGCGCGGCGCCAGGACCATGGTCATCTGGCGGCCTTCGAGCTTCGGTTCGGTTTCCACTTTCGTGGTTTCCTCGAACTGGATCTTCACCCGCTCGAGCAATTGCATGCCGAGATGCTGGTGCGCCATTTCGCGACCCCGGAAGCGCAGGGTCACCTTCACCTTGTCGCCATCCTCGAAGAAACGCTGCATCGCGCGCGATTTCACCTCATAATCATGCGTGTCGATATTCGGACGCATCTTGATCTCTTTGAGTTCGCTGGACCGCTGCTTCTTCTTCGCAGCCGCCTTCTTCTTGCGCTCTTCAAATCGCAGCTTGCCATAGTCGAGGATTTTCACGACCGGGACTTCCTGGTCGGGGGAAACTTCCACAAGGTCCATGCTCGCCTCGCGCGCCGCATCGAGGGCTGCTGCGAGGGGCATCACGCCCTGCTTTTCACCGTTCTCGTCAATCAGGAGAACATTGGTGGCGGTAATATCTTCATTGGTGCGGGGGCCAACCTGTTTCTGTGGTCCACCCTGGTCTGGTCTGCGAGCTATGGCCTGTCTCCTTTGTGGCTGTTCATAGGCTTGGGGAATATGCCATTCGTTGGCCTGTTCCACAAGGCGCTTCGGTTGTGCCCTATCGCGGGTGAAGTCAAGCGGGCAACAGCCCAAGCGCCCGCACGGACTGCCAGACGTCATCGACGCTCAATTCCTTCAGCGTCGGCGCCGAGTTGATGATCACCGGCGCTTTCGGCCCGCGCGGGGCCGAATGGTCCGGATCGCTCTCGGTCAGCGCGAACAGCGCGATGCCCGGCGCGCCCGCCAGCGTGGCCATATGCATCGGCCCGGTATCATTGCCGACCACGAACAGCGCCTTCTCGGCCAGCGTCACGATCTGGAACAGGTCGGTGCGGGTCACCAGGTTCTTCACCCGGGGTTCCCGGCGCGCGATACTGTGCGCCAGCGGGCCCTCCGCCTTGCCGCCAATGATCACCGGCATGATGCCCGCATCGGCAATCCGCGTCGCCAGTTCGGCATAATTCTCTTCCGGCCAGCGCTTGGCCTCCCGGTGCTCGGAGGCACCCGGGATGAGCAGCATATAGGGCTCGGCCAGCGCGAAATAGGCCGGCTGCAGGCGCGGCGTGTCGCCCAGCTTGTGGCGCACCCAGGACAGGTCCGGGAAGGGCGCGCTGGTGCCCAGCCACCGGCCTTGAGGCGCAACGCCCGCCACTTCCAGCTGCTCGGCCAGCCGGTCGATCGAGTGCATCTTCCCGCGCTCGGCATTGTCGTGGAAAAAGGCCGCCTTCTCATGATGGCCCGACCAGAGCGGCGCCTTGCCCGACCGGCTCAGCGCGGTGAAATAATTCTTCGTCCGCCCGCTGGTCTGGAAATCATAGACAATATCGTAGTTCATTTTGCGGATACGCTGGATCAGCGCGCCCGTCGCCTTCATGCCTTCCGGCCGGCCATCGGTCTCGATCCGGTCGACATAGGGACAGAGTTTCGCGAATTCCTCGAAGAAAGGCGTCGTCAGCAATGTGATCCGCGCCGACGGGTGCATCTCGCGCACCGCCTTCATCGCGCCCAGAGCCAGCACAAAGTCGCCCAGCGCGCTCAGCTTGATAACGAGCACTTCCTTGGCCTTGGCGCCGGGGTTAGCCGGGCTCATCGGTACGTCTGCTTTCGCCATCCCTGCTTACTAGGTCCCTACTCCAGCAAACGCTTATAGACATTAAGCGTCGCCGCCTGAAGCCCCTGCTTGGAGAAATGCGCGCGCACATGCGCCTGACCAGCCTTTCCCATGCCCGCCCGGGCCGATGCACCGACGTCCAGGAACGCCCGGATCGCCCCGGCCAGCGCCGCCTGGTCGCCCGGCTCGGCCCGCGCGCCCGTCTCGCCCTCGATCACGGTTTCGCGCCCGCCGCCATGATCGGCCACGATCACGGGCCGTCCCATGGCCGAGGCCTCGACCGCCACGCGTCCGAAGGCTTCAGGCCGGATCGACGGTGTCAGCACGATATCCGCGGCCAGGCAGGCCGCCGGCATGTCGCGCTCATGCTCAGCCAGGATCACCGTGCCGCCCAGCTTGTAATCCAGGATCGCGTCTTCCAGCCGGGTGACATAGCCTGCCCGGCCCTGCGGATCGCCCGCCAGCACCAGGACAAGGCCTTTCAGCTCCTGCACCGACATCAGCCCCAGCGCCTCGATGGCCACGAGCTGGCCCTTCCATTCGGTGAGCCGTCCCGGCAGGAACAGCGTCACGCGCGGATCGTCGGCGATGCCCCAGCGCTGCCTGACCGCCGCAATCCGCGACGGCGTCACCGCCACTGGATCGAATTCGGCAAGGTCCACGCCGCGCGGGATCGTGACGATCCGGTCCTCGGCAATCCCGTGCTCGGCCTGTACATGCGCCGCGATCCAGTTCGAATTGGCGATCACGAGGTCGCCTTTCGCCATCACGGAATTATAGGCCCGCTTCAGCCGTGTCTTGCCCGAATAGGCGCCATGATAGGTGGTCACGAAGGGCACACCTGCCGCCTTGGCGGCCCAATACGCGCTCCAGGCTGGCGCGCGGGACCGGGCATGCACAAGGCTGACCCCCTCGCGGGCGATCAGGCGTTCCAGCTTGCGCTGGTTCAGCTTCAACGTGACCGGGTTCTTCGATTTGGCATCCATCCGGAACAGCTCGCCGCCCAGCGCCGCGAATTCATCTTCCAGCCGGCCGCCTTTGCTGGCCAGCAAGGCCCGGCCGCCGGCTGCAATGATCGCTTCGGTCACTTCCAGCACGGTGCGCTCCACGCCGCCGGCCGAAAGCTCTGGCGCCACCTGCAGGATGGTCTTGCCGGTCATGTCCGGGAATTCGTCCAAAGCCGCTCTTGCCCCTCGTTCGCTTGACAGGGGAAACAGATGAAGGAACGGAAGGGCGATGACAACGACCTATTTCACCAGCCCTGAGGGCAGGCGCCTCGCCTTTCGCCACAATCCCGCCAGCGCCGGCAAGCTCACATTCGTCTGGATGTGCGGCTTCAAGTCCGACATCAGCGGCACCAAGGTTCTCCGGCTCGAAGACTGGGCGAATCGGACGGGCCATGGCTTTTTGGCCTTCGACTATTCCGGTCATGGCGAGTCGGACGGCGCGTTCGAAGACGGCACGGTCAGCCAGTGGCGCGCCGATGCGCTGGCCGCCATCGACAGCCAGACAGACGGACCGCTCGTGATCGTCGGCTCCAGCATGGGCGGCTGGATGGCGCTGCTCGCCGCCCTCGCCCGCCCGGACCGCGTGAAAGGCCTCGTCCTGGTCGCCCCGGCGCCGGATTTTACCGAAAAACTGATGTGGCCCGAATTCCCGGCCGAGGCACAGGCCGAGATCATGGAACAGGGCTTCACGCTCCGCCCGTCAGACTATGATGAACCCTACACGATCACCCGCGCCCTGATCGAGGATGGCCGCAAATGGCAGGTCCTCGACAAGCCGATCGCGTTTGACGGTCCGGTTCGCATTCTCCAGGGCATGCAGGATGCCGACGTGCCATGGACCCACGCCGCCCGCCTCGTCGATGCGCTGACCGCCAGCGACCTGACGATCACGCTGATCAAGGATGGCGACCACCGCCTCAGCCGCGAGCAGGACATTGCCCGCCTGCTCGCAACCTGCGACGAGGTGGCCGCGACGCTCGCCTAGAGCCGCGACCCGTCAAGCACCACGTCCGAGTTGCGCCAGACAATGTCGAACATCGGCTTCATCTCGGCGGCTTCGTTCGTCTTGCCCTGCGCCTCCAGCGCCTTCATCAGGCCCGACATCGACCAGCCATTGTGCGGGTAGTCGACAAGGTCCTTGCGATAGACCGCTTCGGCCTCGGCATACTTGCCCGCCTGCACCAGCGCCTCGCCCAGCGACTGGCGCGTCGGGTAATACCAGAAGGGCGGCTCGGTATAGGGCAGTGAATCCTGCGCATCGACCGCTGCCGAGAAATGCGCAATCGCCTCATCGTGACGCGCTTCGACACTGGCAATCTCGCCCAGAAGGAGTTCGTCGGCGATTGTCAGCAGCGTGCTCGCCGGATAATCCGCCGTATCGAGGAAGCTGATCTGCACACTGCCTTTCAGGGCTGCCAGCTTCTCGCGTTCCGCGCTCGCGGTTTCCGTATTGCCTGTCCGCGCCGCCGCGACGCCCCTCGCATAATGCCAGATGGCATTCGAGTAATCGAGCGACTCCGGTGGCCGCTCCAGCGCCAGGATATCCTCCCACTGACCGAACTGCACCAGTGCCAGCATCGGCACCGTCTTGAAGAATTCGATGGTCGGGAATTGCTCGATCTGTTCCAGCCGCACATTCTCAGCCAGCTTCTGCGCCGTGCTGATGGCCATGTCGCGCTGGCCCGCCATGCTGGAAGCCGCCCACAGGAAATGGATATTGTGCGGATAATAGAGCGCCGGATAGAAGCCCTGCGCATTGCACTGGGCGATATAATCCTCGTCCACCTTGGCCGCACGTATATTGGCTGTCGCCGCATCGTCATAGCGTCCGACGCGCCAGTAGATATGCGCGGGCATATGCACGAGGTGGCCAGACCCCGGAACCAGGTTGGCCAGCATGTCTGCCTCATCTTCCGCCCGCCCGGGATTGCTGGAGGCTTCCACCGCATGGATATAGAGGTGCAGCGCCAGCGGATGGTCCGGCGAGCGCGCTATGATGCGCTCCAAAGTCGCGATGACTTCCGCCGTCTCGGGCTTCGGCTCGCCATCCGCCGACCAATAGTCCCATGGCATCGTGTTCATCCAGGCTTCGGCATACATCGCTGCCGCGTCGTCATCCTCCGGATGATCTGCCACGTACTGTCCCATCGCCTCGGCATAGGCCACGTCCAGCGGCTCGCGCGGCGTCGTGGCATCACCATTGTAGCGCGTCGCCAGCGCCGCAATCAGCGCCTGCTCGTCCGGGCTCGCATTGTCCTTCAAGGCCAGTGCCTTGTTGATGGCCGCAAAGGCCGACACGCGGTCGGCTTCGGACATCACTGCCTTGCCCTTGCTCGTGACATTGATGTTCGGGCCTGTCGCCAGCGCTTCTCCCCAGAAGCACATCGCGCACGCCGGATCGAGTTTCTGCGCGGCACGGAACGAGCGGATACTCTCCGCATGATTGAAGCCGAAGGCCAGTACCATGCCCTGGTCGAAATATGCCTGCGCGTCCGGGCTGCTTGTCGTGATTTCGCGGTGGAAATCACCCATGCCCTCGAACAGGGGCGCGCCGGCCAGTGTCGCCACGTCGACTGTTTCGGCGGCAGGAGTCGTCACCTCAACCGGCACGGCGGTCTCGGCAATATCCGGCCCGCGCTCATGATGCCGGAAATGGCTACAGCTTGTGAGTGCAATGGCGCTGACCGCCATCAGGATATGTCTGCTTGTCATGTTTCGTCCCTCAATTGCAGGCCCGTCAGCGTCCGCCCACGACCACCTGCGTGTAATGCTCCCAGCCTAGCACAAAATGCAGGCCAGATTGACTCCGCACCGGCGCTTTTTTCCCAGCCGGTTGAATTACAAATACGTAAGTGCCCGACGGATCACGGACCGATCGCCGTTCAAGCTGGACCGGCTTAAACGTCTCCCCGAACATAAACCCTTTTCCATCCCGCATCACCGTGCCTGCCGCCTGCCTGGCGGCGGCCCTGCTCGCCACGGCCTGCACATCGCGTCCCCAGCCACAGCGCAATGATGGCGCGCAACGCGAACGTCCCACCGTTCAGGGCGGCATGATCGCAAGGCCGATTGCCCTCCTCTTTGCCGATATGGATGTCGACCACGACCATGTCATCGACGAGGCCGAACTGGCCAATGGCATCATGCGGGAATGGCAGGCCATCGGCACGCGCACCGTCTCGGCGCTGTCCCTGGCTGAATGGTCCGTCTACGCCCTCGGCGATGCGGACGCCCTGCCCAATCACATTGCGTTTGACAGGAATTTCGACGGACAGGTCACCGATGCCGAATTGCTCATCAAGGCCCCGGAACGGTCGCAGTCACGCACCACGTCCGAGAGCGGCCAGCGCCCCAGCGGTGATGACGGTCGCCCGCCCCGCTAAAGCCACGCACGCCGCCCGGCGCACCCGACGGCCCCGCCCCGGGCTGGGCCGCTCCCGTATCCGGCTCTACCACGCCTGCAGCTTAACAGAGCGTATACGCATTACCCGGCATTCGCATGAAATTCCCCGTTGAGAACTAACCATAAATAGCTGTTTTTGTGGGATAAATTCCGGGCGGGGCAAAAGGCTCCGCTTGGGTTATCTATCAGGGAAGAATTCCATGCGGTTTGCCAGCAGATTCGTCAGCCTGCTTGTGGTTGTGGTCACGTCGCTGACGTTTCCATCCGACGCCGGCACGATCCAGGTGGGCGACCTCGACGGCCGGATCGCAATCGGCGGGCAGATCGACATTGCTGAATCCGTTGCCCCCGACGTGCAGATCGAAGACATCCTCAACGGAACCGGCAATGTCGTGTTCCAGCCGAACCGGAAAGACATTTTCGTTGGCTCCGGGAAAGCCGGCGACATCTGGGTCAAGGCGGACCTGGTCAATTCCAGCCCGTCAGACCTCCGCGGCAACGCCGTCATCCGCTTTCCCTACCTGCAGGTCGTCGAGGCCTATATTGTCGACGACCAGATTGTTACACAGACAGGCCGCGCGGGCGCCGCCGTGGCCCGGGACGGCATCGCCATCCCCGACCCCTTCCCGTCCTTCGAGGTTGATATTCCCGCCGGAGAAGCCCGCACGCTTTACCTGCGGGTTCACAGCGATACGGTCGTCGTGCTGACAATGTGGTTCCATGCCAGTGCGGATTACCAATTCTGGTCACAATGGACGATCGCGATCAATGCCCTGATGCTCGGCATCATCTGCACGTTCACGGCCTATGCATTTTCAATCGCACGCTCGTCCGGCGACCGGGCCTATCGGCTCTACTTCGCCTTCTGTGTCGGGGCGATGCTTTACATGGCGTTTTCGACCGGCATTGGAAAATCATTCCTCTGGCCCAACAGCGACGTCAGCACCATGCTGCTGGTCGACATCCTGCAAGGGGCTGTCACGGCGCTCGCCGGATTGTTCATCGCGGCCTTCCTCGACCTGCGCAACCGCTGGCCCGCCTTCGACACAGCCATGAAGGCCATGTGTACTTTCGCGGTGCTGTCCGGGTTCTACACATTCCTGCCGGATTCGGTCGCCGGCCTGGTCTACATGACTGCAACCGTCCTTATTCCGGTCACCGTTCTGGTCGGTGTCTGGGTGCTGCATCGCCGGGGCGTTCATGGCGCAGGCGCTGTCCTGATGGCCTGGTCGCCGTGTATCTTCGCGACGATCTGGCTGTATGCCCGCATGTTCGAGCTGACGCCCTATGTCGAGTTCAACCATTATATCGTGCCGCTCGGCCTCTGCCTCACCGTGCTGCAATTCAGCTGGGCCATCAGCAACCGGGTCAAGGATGCCGAAGCCAGCGCCGTGACCGACCCGCTGACTGGCCTGTTCAATCGCCGGCAGCTCGATTCCACGATGGCCCGCACCGGCCCGCGCACCGAACCGCCCTGCACGGCGGCGCTTGCGATCGATCTCGATGGCTTCAAGTCGATCAATGACACCTACGGCCATGACGCTGGCGACGCTGTGCTACAGGTCATTGCCGGACGCCTGAACAAGCTCGGTCTCGGCCGCGCGAAAGCGTTCCGCACAGGCGGCGACGAATTCATCATCCTCTATTCCGAACAGGATGGACGCGCCGCAATCCAGGCCTTCGGCGAGCAATGTATTTCACGGATAAACCGGCCCATCCCGTACGGCTCGCAGGAGTTGCGGGTCGGCGCGAGCGTCGGCATCGCCTTCGTACAGACCGACGAGGAATTCAAGTCCAGCATCCACCGCGCCGATGCCGCACTCTATCGCGCCAAGCGCGAAGGCAAGGGCATGGTCTGCCTGTATGAAGAACGCCAGTCGCCGGTCGGGCAAAACACCTTCCAGCCGACCATTGTCCGAACCTGACTTCAGGACCCGGCCAGGATCGCAGTCAAACCTTCCCGGTAGGACGGATAGAGCGGACGCCACCCCAGCGCCGCCTTGGCGCGCGCATTGGAGACCCGTTTGCATTCGGCATAAAAGCTCCGCGCCATCGGGCTGAGGCCCGCATCCGCGATGTCCATTTCCGGCGGCGGCGCCATCCCGAGCAGGCCTGCTGCAAACGCCGTCACATCCTGAGGCGGCGCAGGCTCATCGTCGCACAGGTGGAACACGCCGGTCAGCGCCGGCTTTAGCAGCAGGGCCTCCAGCCCGCGCGCGATATCCTCGACATGGACTCGGCTGAACACCTGCCCCGGTTTCACCACCCGCGTCGCCGTGCCAGTGCGCAACCGCTCGAAGGGTGACCGGCCGGGACCATAGATTCCCGGCAGGCGCACGACCCGCGCTGCGCCGCCCGTCGCCTCCTGCCATTGCCGCTCGGCCAGCACCCGCGCCCGCGCCCGCGCCGACCCCGGATTGACCGGGCTCCATTCCATCGCCCAGCCGCCGCCCAGGTCGCCATAGACGCCCGTGGTCGAAAGATAGGTCACCGAGGCTGCCTCGGCCGCCCGCTTTCCCATCGCGCGGGCCGCCGGGCACCCGTCTGGATCAGGTGGCAGGGTGACCAGCCAATGCGCGCCGGACGACGGACGCACCTCCCCCTCACCGCCCCATTGCAGCGCCCTCACCCCCGGCCCAAGATCCGCGTCTTTCGCCCGGCTGGTCCCCTCAACGCGCCACCCGGCCGGCACGAGTCGCGCCGCCAGGCGACGGGCGGAATAGCCCATGCCAAAGACAAAAAGCAGAGATGGCGGAACTGTCATTTGCACTGGGGCCCTGACTGATGACTATAGGCACCACTACAGGTCCGGGAGCCCTTTATCCATGTCTATCCTCGCCTTCGCAGCGGTATCGTTCGCCTTCTTTCAGACCGCCAGCGCCGATTTCGCCGCCCGCGAGGCAACGCGCCTCGACACCTGTATCGCCCGCATCGATGAGAATCCCGAAGAAGCCTATGAGGACGCCCTCGCCTGGAGCTTCGAAGGCAACCGCCCGGGGGCCCGCCAGTGCGTTGCGCTCGCGCTGGTCGCCCTCGGCCAGGAAGCTGAAGGTGCAGCAAGGCTTGAAGAACTGGCCAATGCGACCGATGGCGGCACGCTCGAACAACGCGCGCTTTATCTCACCCAGGCCGGCAATGCCTGGCTTGTCGCCGGTGCGCCGGAAGCAGCGATCCTGACCATCTCGAACGCCCTGAAAATCATCCCCAATGATCCCGACCTTCTGGTCGATCGCGCCAGCGCCCACATCATGCTGGAACAATGGACCCAGGCCGTATCCGACCTGGATGCCGCCCTCGAATCCGCACCCGGTTTCGGCACCGCGCACCATCTGCGCGCCGAAGCCCGGCTGAATACCGGCGACCTCGACATGGCCCTCGCCGATGTCAAAGCCGCCATGCAGGCCGAGCCGGACAATATCGACACGCTGGTCCTGCGCGGCCGCGTGCGCGAAGCCATCCGCCTCTCCGAAGTCCGGATGGTCCCGCCTCAGGCGGAATAGCGCGCTGCCAACATTGCCCAGACGGCCCGGAAGCCTGTCGGCGCGCCGCCTTCAGGCCGCCCATATTTTCCCTTGCGCCAGGCCCAGACGTCAAAATGCGCCCAGCTCTTCGCGGTGACGAACTGTTTCAGGAACAGCGCCGCCGTGATCGATCCGGCCTGCCGTCCGCCGGAATTGACGAGATCGGCAATCGGGCTCTTCAGGTCTGACAGGTAAGGGTCCCAGAGCGGCATGCGCCAGACAGGGTCGCCACTGGCTTTCGACCCGTCTAGCACGTCCGCTGCGAGGACGTCGTCATCGGTATAGATCGGCGCCAGATCCTGTCCCAGCGCAACGCGCGCCGCGCCGGTCAGCGTCGCGAAATCGATCAGTAGGTCGGGCTCGCCTTCGCAGGCCCGGGCCAGCGCGTCCGCGAGAATGAGACGTCCCTCCGCGTCGGTATTGTCGATCTCGACCGTCAGGCCCTTGCGGCTCGCCAGGATGTCGCCCGGCCGGAACGCATTGCCCGCAATCGCATTCTCGACAGCAGGCACGTAGAGCTTGAGGTGCACCTTCAGGCCGGATCCCATGATCAGTTCCGACAGGGCAATGACATGCGCCGAACCGCCCATGTCCTTCTTCATGATCCGCATCCCGTCGCCGCCCTTGATGTTCAGGCCGCCGGAATCGAAGGTCACCCCCTTGCCGACCAGCGCCAGCTTGGGATGGCCCGGGTCGCCCCATTCCAGTTCCAGGAAGCGCGGCGCAAACGTGGCCGCACTGCCAACCGCATGCACCAGCGGATAATTCGCTTTCAGCAGGTCGTCCCCCACCGTCGCAGTCAGCTTGGCGCCATAGAGCTTGGCCAGTGCCGCCACCTCCCCCTGCAGCGCTTCCGGGCCCATGTCGCTCGCCGGCGTATTCACCAGGTCGCGCAGGTGCGCGATGGCATCCGCCTCACGCGACAAGGCGTCGGACTCCTCGCCCGCCGGGATCACAAGCCGGGGCGGCTTCGCCTTTTCGTTCAGGTAGCGGTCAAATCGATAGGCGCCATCGGCCCATCCGGCGGCAATCTGTGCAAAGCCGAGACCGCCATCGGTCGCGATCATGTAATCGCCCTCCGGCAGCTTCGCGGAAATGGCGGCCACGCCCAGCGCGTCGCGTCCATCGCCCAGTCCCGCCAGCACGTGGCTGAGCTGTCCGTCCGTACCCGCCTGCAACACGACCTGTCCGGCTTTGCCCGTGAACCCCTGCCCCTTGGCAAGTGCCCGCGCGCCCGGGAACGGATCGTCCTTCAGGCTTTCGAAGCCCGAAACCGTGAACAGGTGGATCGCGGCCGGATTGGCCCCTTTGGCGGTAAAGCTCTTGTGCATGTCGTATGGCGCTCCGGGCAATTTGTTAATCAGACGGTCAGTCCTGTTAACCGAACCTTGACCTCAATCGGGCCAGAATCGGGCCTGAATGAACCTGATACATACTTGGAGCCAGCCCATGTCCAGAGCCAAAACGTCACTGGCGGTCCTCGCGCTCGCCTTTGCGGCGGCGGCGGCAGGCTGCGCCAGCACGGCGACGAAAGATGAAAAGGCCGCGAATGCCGAACTGCAACGGGCCATGGAAGAAGCCCTGAAGCCGGCCAGTCCGGAAGAAGTGGCTGCAGCCAACCGCGCCGACCCGCTGACCAAGGCCAATTTCTGGTCGAAGGAACACGCCAAGGACCCGGAAAATCTCGAAACCGCGATCACGTTCGGCAACGCCCTGCGCGACATCGGCAGCGATGACCGCGCGATCGACGTCCTGTCCCAGGTTCTTGTCATCCACCCGGACAGTGCCGAACTCCTGATGGTGCTCGGACGGGCCTTGTCGACCAAGCAGGATTATCGCGCCGCCGTTCAGGCGTTTAGCCAGGCCGGCACGCTCGAACCCGACAGGGCAGCAGCCTGGGGCGGGCTCGGCACGGCGCTCGACCAGCTCGACCGGCATGCCGATGCACAGCAAGCCTATCAGCGGGCTCTCAGTATTGAGCCCAACCGCACGTCGACACTGGCCAATTACGGCCTCTCGCTCGCCCTCTCCGGCGATCTCGTCGGCGCAGAAGAAAAATTGCGGCTCGCCGATGCGCAACCGGATACAACCACGCGGATCAAGGAAAACCTCGCCCTCGTCCTCGGACTGCAGGGCAAGTATGACGAGATGAAAGCCGCGAGCGGCGCCAATGCCCCCCGCAGCATTGTCGACCAGAATGTCGAACTGCTTCGCGAAATGGTGCAGCCCACCCGCACTTGGGAAGCCCTCGCCGAGCGGGCAGAAATGGGCAAGCTCCCGGCGTCTCCGGCATCCTCGAATAGGCCCGGACCGGACGCCGAGCGCGCGGCCGCCGCCACGTCTACGCCGGTGACGGACGAGTCCTCACCCGTGACGACGCCAGAAAACGACGCGGGCCTGCGCCTGCGCAAATCCTACTGACGCTCTGCCAGAGGGCGGGATGCATGCCTTGCCTGCGCAGGCGTGACACACGTTGTCATGCGTCAAGGACCGCCGCGAACACCCTGCCTCAATACAGAAAATGCCCGCCAGCTATTCAGCAGGCGGGCATTTTGAATCGCGTGGTCAAGCCGCGCTAGACGAAATCGCTTGCGTGCGTCTCGATGTTCAACTCGGTTACGTCCGGCGCCGCGTCATTGTCACCCTTCATCGACTTGTACTGGATGTAGGCCGGGCCGAGCACGACAAGGAACAATACGGGCAGGAAGAACAGGATCATTGGCACGGTCAGTTTCGCCGGCAGCGCTGCGGCTTTCTTCTCGGCGGCGGACATCCGCATTTCACGGTTTTCCTTGGCCATCACCCGCAGCGCATCGCCCAGCGGCGTACCATAACGTTCGGCTTGCGACAGGGCCATGCAGACCGCCTTCACGCCTTCATGTCCCGTACGCCCGGCGAGGTTGTCATAGGCCATCCGGCGATCGGGAAGATAAGAGAGTTCAGCGACCGTCAGACCGAATTCCTCGGCCAGTTCCGGCGAGGCGCTGCCGATCTCCTGGCTCACCTTGTTGAAACCAAGCTCGATCGACATGCCAGCCTCGACGCAGATCAGCAGCATGTCCAGGGAATCCGGGAAGCCGAGCATGATCGATTTCTGTCGCTTGGAGGCGAGGTTCGAGACGTACATGTTCGGCGCATAGAAGCCGGCCGCCATGCCGAAGGCGAGTGAGCCGTATTTCATCACCGGGCTGAAGCCATGGTCGTTGACGAAGAAAATATAGATGAAGGTCACGAGCAGGCCGGCAAAAGGCAACGCCATCCGGGCGAAATAGAAGGCTGATATCGGGCCAGGCCCGCGCAGGCCAGCCTGGTTCATCAGCTTGACAACATTGGGGTCTTCCAGCGCCTTGGCGAGGTTGAGCTTGGACGAAACCGTCCCCATCATGCTCTTGTCTTCACGCCGGAGACCCTTGGTCTCGAGTGCCGCGCGGCTCTGCTTGCGCAGCTTTTCACGCTGGTTCGATACGGCCTTGAGACGCGTTTCGAGCTTGTCACCCTTGAGGTAAGGCAGGAAGACCGTGACGAAGGTCGCAAACACCGCTGCTGCAACGAGATAGGCTGCCAGCGTATCCGGACGGGTCAGTGACAGAATGAAATCATACATAATCCGTCACCCTACATGTCGAAGTTGATCATTTTTTTCATCGTCAGGATGCCCATGGTCATCATGGTCGCAGCGATCGTGAGAATGACGTGTCCCGTATCGGTTATGAAAAGCTGCATGATGTAGCTGGGCGTTGTCAGGTAAACCATGAAACCCACCGCAAATGGCAGCGCGCCGATGATCATGCCTGACGCCTTGGCTTCCGATGACAGTGCGTTGACCTTCTCACGCATCATCTTGCGCGAACGAATGACTGTCGACAGGTTTCCCAGCGCTTCCGAAAGGTTGCCCCCCGCCTTGGCCTGGATCAGCAGCACAATGACGAAGAAGTTGATCTCCTGCAGCGGCAGTCGCTTGTAGAAAGCGTTCAACGAACGCTCAAGGCCTGCCCCCATCGCCAGATTGTCGGCCAGGGAGTTGAATTCTGCGCCCAGCGGATCGGGGCTTTCCTTGGCAATGATGCGAATACATTCATTGAGCGGCAGGCCGGTTCGCACGCCCCGCACGATGATATCCAGCGCATCGGCAAACTGGTTGATCATCTTCTTGTGACGGCGCTTGGTCAGTACCCCCAGGAACAGGCGGGGAACCCACAAGGTGCCTGCGATGAAGGCGCCGCCGATCATCACCGGCTTGCTCTTCAGCGACATGCCGAAAACCACCAGCCCGTCGGCGCCTGACAGGTAGATCAGGATTGCGCAGAGCGTGCCCATGACCAGCGAACCGATCCAGAAGGCCGAGACCGGAACGTCCAGGCCGGCCTGGGTGAGCTTTGAAGCGATGTCACGCGGCGTGATCGACTTGCGGCGCTCCTTGTCCTGCTTGCGCAGGTTATCGAGCATTTCCTGTGTCTTGGCGCGGCGTTTCGAATTCTCGTCCTGCGCCTTGCCGCCACGTATCTTGCCGCCAGTGGCACCCGCGCCGATGGCCTTGGCGCGCTTGCGTGCCGCGTCGGCGTCACCGCTAGTGAATGCCAGGCCGATGCCTGCAAGCGCGACGAATGCCAGCCCGGCGACGGCATAGACCATCATGTTGCTATCCATGGATCAGCTCCCCAGCGCGTCGAGCGCAGCGGCGAGTTCACGCTCAAGGTTGTAGTATGAGGCGCGTTCCCAGAAGCGCGGACGCCCAATGCCGGTTCCGCGATGTGAACCGATGATCTTGCCGTCAGCGTCTTCCCCATCCATCTCGAACTTCAGGACGTCCTGAAGCACGATCGTATCCCCTTCCATGCCCATCACCTCGGTGATGCACATGATACGGCGCGAGCCGTCACGAAGGCGCGAGGCCTGCACAACGACGTCGATAGAGCCAACGATCATTTCCCGGATCGTCTTGGCCGGCAGCGAGAAGCCGCCCATTGTAATCATGGATTCCACACGGCTTAGGGCTTCGCGCGGGCTGTTGGCGTGCAGCGTGCCCATTGAGCCATCATGGCCCGTGTTCATGGCCTGCAGGAGGTCGAATGCCTCCGGGCCACGCACCTCGCCCACGATAATCCGCTCGGGGCGCATACGCAGGCAGTTCTTGACGAGCTCACGCATCGTGACCTCGCCCGAGCCTTCGATGTTCGGCGGGCGCGTCTCGAGTCGCACGACGTGCGGCTGCTGCAACTGGAGTTCCGCGGAGTCTTCGCAGGTGATGACGCGCTCGCCGGGCTCGATGAACGCAGTCAGGCAGTTGAGAAGCGTCGTCTTGCCCGAACCCGTACCGCCGGAAATCAGGACGTTGCAGCGAGAGTGGCCGATAATGCGCAGGACTTCAGCACCTGCTTCGCTGATCGATCCGAAGTTGACCAGATCCTGCAGCTGCAGCTTGTCTTTTTTGAACTTACGAATGGTGAGTGTCGGGCCGTCAATCGCCAGCGGCGGCGCAATCACGTTCACGCGTGACCCGTCGAGCAGGCGCGCATCACAGATCGGCGAACTTTCGTCGACGCGGCGGCCAACCTGGCTCACGATGCGCTGGCAGATATTCATCAGCTGGGCATTGTCGCGGAACCGGATATTGGTACGCTCGATCTTGCCGTTGACTTCGATATAGGTCGTGTCCGCGCCATTGACCATGATGTCTGCAATATCATCGCGTGCGAGCAGCGGCTCCAGCGGACCATACCCGAGAACGTCGTTACAGATGTCATCGAGCAGCTGCTCCTGCTCGGAGATCGACATCACCACATTCTTGATGCTGATTATTTCGACAACAATATCGCGAATTTCCTCGCGCGCGCTCTCGGCATCAAGCTGCGCGAGCTGCGACAGGTCGATCGTGTCGATCAGGGCGTTGAAAATCGTCGTCTTGGTGGCGTAATACTGCTCGGACTGCTGGTTCACCTTGCGAACCGGCTCGGGCGTCGGCTTGGGCTCAGGCCTCTTGGCCTTCACCGGTTGCGATGCGAGCGGCTTCGGAGCCCCCTTTACCGGCACTGGATCAGGTGCCTTCGGTTTCATGGCCTGCGGGCGAGGCTGCGCCACAGGAGCCGCCGGCTTTGGTGCTGCCGGCGCTGAAACTGCTGGAGATCCTGAACGTTTGCCGAAGGCCATTTACGGGCCCTTTCCCTTGAGTTCTATTTACCGAGGAGCTTTTTGAAAAAAGACTTCGCGGGCTGCTCGACAGCCCTGCCCGTCAGTACGGACGCCAGGTGATCGATGGCCATCGACGCGCGCGATGTCGCGTCTGTCTCCGAGATCATCTGGCCATTATTTGCGGCCGTGCCAAACAGCTCCGGCTCGAACGACAGGATGATTTCCGGTTCGACGCCGATCGCCGCCGCGAAATCCTTGACGGGTATTTCAGGCCGCTTCGGAACGCCGCTCATGTTCAGCACGAGACGCGGTGGATTATCATTGGGCCGCTGGCCCTTGAGCTGGTCGATGAAGTTCTTGCCGTTCCGCAGCGAGGCCAGGTCCGGCTGGCAGACGATGATGACCTCATCGGACGCCACAAGCGTGCGCTGCACCCAGCGGCTCCACGTATGCGGCAGGTCCAGCACCATATAGGGCACATTGCGCCGGACGCTTTCGATCACCGTGGTGAAGGCCTCGTCAGGAATGTCCATGATCTGGTTGATCGTGGCAGGTGCCGTGAAAAGGGACAGGCGGTCGGTTGCCTTGGCCAGGAGCCGCTCAATGACGGCATCATCGGCCCGTTCAGGCGCCAGAAGCGCGTCGGCAATCGTCTGCGGCGTCTCCTGGTTGAAGTCGAGCGCAGTCGTTCCGAATGAAAGGTCGAGATCGACAAGCGTCGTGTTGACGCGCGCATTTTCTGCCAGCGCCCAGGCCAGGTTGTGAGCAATCGTCGACGCCCCTACCCCGCCTTTGGCACCAATCACCGAAATCTGCTTGCCAACGAAAGGCCTGTCAGGATCGACGAAGAGATTGGATATCGAACGGATGATCTGGATCGGGTCAAACGGCGGCACGAGGTATTCGCTGACGCCGCGCGCAACCAGCTGGCGATAGAGTTTGATGTCATTGACGGCACCGACAACCATGACTTGCACGTTTTCGTCGCAATGTTCGGCCAGCGAATCGATCTCGGCCAACACCTGCTCGGCTGCTGCAGACGACTCGACCATCAAAAGGTTGGGAGTCGGGTTTTGCTGCATATAGGCCGTTGCAGCGGCAATACCGCCGGGGATTGACTCGAGCGTGGCGCGGCCCATGCGGCGATCACGCGAGCACACGTCCATCAGGTCGCGGGTTTCATCACTCTCGTAGAATACCTTGATCGAGATCGCAGGCAGCGGGACGTCCCCGCCATTCCGGTCCGGCATCGAGAAGACAGGCTGGTCCGTCATGACCGGCTTCTGCTCGGGAACGGCCAGCGGATCGACCGCATCATCCAGCAGCGAGCCGAACGCATCATTGGCCGGCACAGAAAGTCCGTCGGCAGAACTATCTTCTGCAAAGACATCTTCGAAGTCTGAATCGAAATCGTCTTCAAAGAGCGCTTTTTCGTTCGACATTATACTCTCGTCCTTCTACTCGGCAGCCGACTATTCTTTGACTGCGTCAGATATTGTTCCCGATTCTTCCGAAGAACGGGCAGACGCGGTGGTTTCACCCTCGCGGAATTTTTGCAGGATAACCTGGCGGCGCATCCCATCGCCCTGCTCCAGCTCACGCTGGCCCAGAAGATCAGCCGGATCGGCGATCATGGCGGCAAGATTGGTGCGGGTTGCGCAGCCGAGGCTGGGCATCTCATTGTTCGAGCGGATGTCCGACACATCGTATTCGGCCATCGATTTGCAATCCGGCTTGATGGCATCATAGACTTGGAAGGCCAGGATCATCGGTTCGGATTTGTCCGAGCCCGCACCATGGCTGCTGCCGGCAATCTCGTCATACTCGACACCGTTCTGCCAGGCGATCTCGCGCGCCGCAGCGACCGCCGAAACGGCCAGTTGCGAATTGTCGCTGGTCTCCGGCAGCGACATGATCAGCGGACCATGTCCCTTCGAACGATAGGTGCGAACAAAGGCTTCAATCCTGGCGCGGTCCTTCAGCGTAAGTTCGCTGGAAACCGGGCTGATATCCACTTCAAGGAATTCGGTCCGCTTCGCCACGCCGATCGCATTGCGGTCGAGCGCCGTGCCCTCGAGATAGGCTTGCGGCACAGCCGTCGGTGCGTGGTTTGCACATCCGGCAAGGCCCAGGCACACGCCAGCGGCGATCAGGGCATGCGTTGGTTTAAGCATCGGGTTCATCCTGACATCCCTCACTCTTCAATAAAGCCCACAGGGGAGCGATAATTCTCGGCATCCACTGGCGCGCCGTCCTTGCCGTATTGCTCGTTCAGCTTGCCAAAGAAGATCGACTTGGCGTCCGAGGCGTTGGCATATCCGTCGGCTGGCGTCCGCAACTGGTTCTTCTGGGTCGGATCGACCAGGTAAGGCGTCACGATGACCACCAGTTCCGACTCGTCCTGAAGGAAATCACGCGACTGGAACAAGGCCCCGAGGATTGGCAGCTTCTTGAGCCCGGGTATCTGGTCCAGCGTCTGGCGTGTCTTGGACTGGATCAGGCCAGCCATCATCATCGAACCGCCCGACGGCAGTTCGATAACGGATTCTGCACGGCGAACCGACAGGGCCGGGATCGTAATGCCAGCCAGCGTGATCAGGTTGCCGTCCGGGTCAATGGCCGTCTGCGAGGCGCCCTGATAGGCGCCCTGGTTGGTGAGTTCCGATACTTCGGTCGACACTTTGAGTGAAATCCGGCCCTCGGAGAGGACGACAGGCGTGAAGCCAAGGCCTACACCATAAGGTTTGAATTCGATCGATACGCGGCCGCTATTGTCCTGCCCCACCGGCACCGGGAACTCGCCACCCGCAAGGAATTTGGCACTTTCGCCGGACATCGCGACAATGTTCGGCTCGGCCAGCGTCTTGACGATGCCGATCCGCTCCAGCGCGTCGATCGTTGCGCCGACACTCGATTGCAGGTCGGTCCCGACATAGTTGGAATAGGTCAGGGATCCGCCAAGGCCACCCAGCGCCTGCCCCTGGATCGGAAAGCTGTTGCTGGCGCTGATCGAGCCTTGGAACGTCTGCGGAAGTCCGGGCACGAGGCCGGTCGTGCCGGTCGATTCCGGAATGCCATCGCCGTTCGTGTCGGAAAACAGCTGTTTCTCGACCAGCCGGGCCATGTCGCCAAAGGCCGGCGTGCCCGACAGGTTGATACCGAGCTGCTTGATCGCCGTACGCTGCATTTCGACAATGCGCACTTCCAGCATGACCTGGTCCTTGGCTGCGATCTGGATCATGTTGACGATCTGCATTTCTTCGCCGCCGCCGAGGAAAGCGGCAACAAGGCGCTGTACCTGGTCGGATTGCGACATGTCGTCGGCGATGCCCGTTATCAGCACGTTTCCATTGAGGCCTTCGACATTGACACGCGCATCCGGAACATGCCGTTCGATCAGCTTGTGAAGGCTGGTCATGTCGGTTTCGACATTGATTTCCAGGTTCAGCAGCTGGTTGCCGTCACGATCGAATACGAAGGCATTCGTCTGCCCATAGGCGACGCCCCGGAAAATGATCCGCTCGGCGGTCTGCACGACGGCATCGGCGATGGCCGGGTTCGTTATGACGACGTCAGCGGCGGGCGCATCGAGATCGACGATCATCGACTTGTTCAGCCCAAGCGTGACCTGTTGCGAAACGCCCGTCTCACCTGGTCCGGTGATCGTGGTACCCATATCATTGGGTGTCGCATGCGCGAAAAGCGGCATGGCCGCTGCGAACGCCATCACCAGGCAATGACGGAGCGGGCGGGACATGTTCATCTTCAGCTTCCCCCGAGCCCGGCCGACGTGGCCTGACCATTGCGGTAAATCTTGATGCCTCCGGCGCCGGCGCCGCCGTCGCCCGTCAGCATATCGGTGCGTGATTCGCGGCCCATGCTGTCTCCGGCGTCCGACCATGGGCGCAGGGACAGTGAGAGGGTTCCCATCCGCTGTGACAGCGCCACCAGTTCGGCTTCCTTCGCCGACACTTCCAGCGTCGCCGTGTTGCCGATCTGGGAAGATCCGCCGTTTTCATCCGGCTTGAACACTTGGTCGATCGCCAGCACACGCACATTCTTGATGATTGTCGTCGTAGACGGGCGCTCAGTGACCATCTGTTCGGTCTGCACCTGCACTTCGTGCGTCAGGATCACGTCGACCTTGTCATTCGGCAGGATAAAGCCACCCGATGCCGACTCAGTCGAAATCTCAACCGATATGGCGCGCATCCCCGGCGTCAGCAAGGCGGCCATGAGGCTCGAATCGTTGGCCAGAACCAGCTTGGCTGGCATTATCGGCTCGCGATTGAATATCGGAATACGAACAATCGCGCCCGCCATATTCTGCGTGGCGTCTGGATTGTCGGCTTCGGTAAGGTAGCCGTCGACGATGTTCAGCTCCGGCCATGGAGCCCATTCGAAATCACTCGTTGCCAGACGATCACCAATCGCCAGGTCTCGCCGGGCGACCAGCACCTGGACTTCGGACACCTGCTTGGTCTCGATCTCGGTCTGCAGCTCCGTAACGGTTTGCGTCACAGTCGTCGGTGCCGACATATTGCGAACCAGGAATGCAGCGGCCATGGCTGCCAGGGCAGCACCGAACAGAATGATAAGACGCATCGGCGACATTGGGCGCCACTCCCTCATAATGATTAAACGGGAGGGGCGACCGCAACCAGGCTGAAACCCCATCCAGATCGGATACTTCCATGATCTGGACTAAGGCTTGGTTAACTGAAAAGACTGATTTCGCTTAACAAGTTGGCAAGGAATGGCGACGCTGGGGCCGCCACGAGCACGCCGGCCGCGATCGCGACTCCATAAGGAACACCGGCATTTTCTTCGAAGGGCGCGCGGATCAATCCTGGCAAGGCCGCTGCCGGGATAAGGCGGCGGACAGACAGGATAAGCAAGGCAAAGGCCCCGCCCGCGAGTGCCATGATAAAGACAAAGGTCATACCGGCATCGGGCCCCAGCCAAAGCATGACGGCGGGAATCATCTTGGCATCCCCTCCCCCGAATATATTGAAGGCGAACAGGCCAAAGGCCACCATGAAAGCGAGCGCAGCGACCATCAGGTGCCCCCCGATGATTTCCATTGGGATGCCAGAGATCGCAGCGGCCGGCACAAACAGGCCCGCCAGCGTCAGGTTCAGCCAGTTCGGGATCGTCAGGCGGTTCACATCGTGCATCGCCGCAAAAACGCAGAGGGCCAGAAACACACCTCCCAGGATGTTCAGAATCATTCGACCGCTCCTTCATTCTTCAGTTCGGCCGCACCGTGACGGAAAAGGCTGAAGGAAGTTTTTAATTCTGCGTGTCCCCGCAACACGTCTTCAAGCCATAGAAAAAGGCCGCCAGGTTTCCCTGGCGGCCCTTCTGCGAACCGAATAAATTCGGTCGACGGTTTAGTTGGCGTTATCGAGCGCCGTCGAAACAGTCGTGAACGTGGTGTTGGCGCTGTTACCGAGGGCGGTAACGCCACCGATGATAGCGACAGCGATCAGAGCAGCGATCAGGCCGTATTCGATAGCCGTGGCACCGGACTCGTCTTTAAGAAAACGTGCAAACATTGGAAACTCCCATCATGCGTTAGACAAGTCCCGGACATTTTTTTCTTCCCGGGACAACACTGAAACTACAGGACTATTCTCAATATCGCGTTACGGAATACAGATAATCCATGAAGGCAAATCAGGGTTTTGTTTACCCTCGCCCAGGACCCAATCCGGCGAGATCGGCCCCTATAGTATGACGTCGGCTCCACGGGAGCTCTGCACAATTAGGAAACGGGCAACCTTCTTGAGCGAAGATTTCCGTGAAGCTGAACCTGGAGCCCGAGAAATGAACATACTGGCCAAGTCCTGCGCCCTGACACTGGCAGGAACGCTGTTCGCCATGTCAGCTGTCGCCGCGCAACTGTCCGTCGAAGCCAACAAGACCATCCCGGTCCGCATTCCCGGGTCTGCAGCGAGCATCGTGCTTGGCAACAAGAACGTCGCCGACGTCGCCGTTCATGACGAGCACCTCATTTTCATCACTGGAAAGACGTTTGGTACGACCAATCTCATGATCTTCAACAAGGCTGGCGAGCAGATATTCTCCACCGATGTTGTCGTCACGGTCAATTCGTCAAACCTTGTGACAGTCAATCGTTCGGGACAGAACTTTACCTATGACTGCGCACCGGAATGTCGCTCGGTCATGAGTATCGGCGATCAGGCCGACTATTTCGATGCCATCATCACGCAGCAGAGATCCACTCAAGATTTGAACAGTGGCAACTAGGCCCGCATCCCTTTCGTACACCGCAACGACCGCTTCTTCGGGAGCGGTCGTTTGCGTTTCCCGAACTGGCCCACGCCTCTGATTGGTTGCCAGATCGATGAAATTTTACGCTTCCGATAAATCGGGGGCAAACCCAGGTCTGGTATCTGGTGGCGCTGAGACAATCGTCTGTTTGGGGTTTGAAAATGGTCAGCTTCCGCTTCGGCATCCTTGCTTCGCGCCTGAATGCGTCCTGGAATGCGTATGCCAGCGACCGCCGCGGTGCGGCGGCCGTCGAGTTTGCCATGGTCGGCATTCCGTTCTTCCTGTTGATCTTCGGCCTGCTTGAAGTCTGCCTCATGTTTCTCGTCTCGACAGTGCTTGAACACTCCGTCGCTGACGCGTCCCGGCAGATCCGCACCGGCCAGGCCCAGGTAAGCGGATTTAGCGAGACAAATTTCCGGGATTCGGTCTGTGGCAGTTTTTATGGACTGCTGGACTGTGACGACAAGCTGCATATCGACGTCAAGTCGCTTGACCAATTCGGCGCCGCCAGCTTTGAGCGCCCGGTCGATCTGGACGGCAATTTCGACGACGCCGGCTTTGCCTACCAACCCGGCGGCCCCAATGATATCGTGGCGGTGCGCGTTTTCTACGAATGGCGCCTGATGACACCCTTCATTACTGCGCCACTGTCCAACATGGCCGGTTCGAAATACCTGGTGCAGGCGAATGCCGTGTTCCGCAACGAACCTTTTGGAGACTAGTTCATGTCCCGCAAGTCCCTCTTCTCCCGGATCAATCGCCGCCTGAAATGGCGAGGCATCCAGGGCCTGCACTATAACGAACAAGGCGTGTCGGCGGTGGAATTCGCCATCATTGCGCCGGTCATGGTCCTGATCTATTTCGGCTGTATCGAACTCAGCTTCCTGATGCGTATGGACCGCCGGGTCACCTCCACCAGCGCCAGCCTCGGCGACCTCACGGCCCGTCTTGCGACGGTGACGGATGCCGACATGCGCGAGATGTTCGCGGCAGCAAAAGTCATGATGCAGCCGTATGATGCAACGGAGGCCAACCTTCGAATCTCCAGCATCGTCGACAATGGTGACGGCGTTCCACGCGTTGACTGGTCAGATGCCTATAACATCTCCGCCTATGCCCAAGGCTCCGCGATAACCGTTCCTTCCGGCATCATCCCCTCCCCCGGATCAGTGATCCTGGCGGAAGTCGAGTACACGTTCAAAAGCCCCTTCGGCTATGTGCTGAAAACCGAAAAGACGGTTGACGACAAGTTCTACCTGCGTCCACGCCGCGTCAACGAGATCAGCCGCACGCATGACGCCAACGACGACGGCACGTCATTCGGACCGACAAGCTAGCGGGCTGGCCTACCCTGCTTAATCCCGGATATCACGCGTCAAAGCCCCGCTTTGGGGCGTGAACTTTCCACAGGATGATCAATCCAAGCAGGAACATGAAGCCGATGCCCCCCATGCCGATGCGCTGGTTGCCTGTCAGCCAGGTCAGCAGGCTGACAAGGCCCGGCCCCATCCACACCGTCACCGTTCCGGCAATAGCGTAGAGACCGAAGAATTCACCGATCCTGTCATGCGGCGCGATATGCACCAGCATGTACCGGCTCGAAGAGATCGATGCCACGACAGCAATCGCGACCGGAATCACGAACAGGAAATAGGTCACATCCGACAACGTGTCGAAGAACGGGCTGCTCCAGATCGGTGTCCCGCTCGGGATCAGTCCGAACAGCAGGGCCTCCGGTGTGATCGACAGCTGCACGAGCAGCAGGAACGTCAACACGGCAAGTTCCCAGACCAATGCGAGCTTCGGCCCAAGAACGCGATCAAGGAAGCCGCCGACAAATCCGCCAACCGCGCCGAACAGGACGCCCGTGATCCCGTAGAACAGGATTTCGACACCACTCCAGCCGAGGAAGGTTTTTGCGAACACCGCGCCAAGCGTCAGCAGTGCGGCCATCGCATCTGCATAGATCGTGCGTGCGATCAGGAATCGCATTGTATGGGGATGGTCCCGGAACAGCTGCACAAGATAGTCCCGAAACACGATGGCGCGCTGCAAAAACGATTGCGGGTTGCCGTCATGACGGTCCTCGCCCTTGAATACGTCTCCGGCCGCCTGCTTCCAGCTCAATCCTTTGCTCAGGCCATCAGGCATGAACGCGAAGAACGGGATCAGCAGCACCGCCATCCAGACCGCCACAAACGGGCCCGCAAAGCGCTGTGGTTCGTTCGTGGCACGATCCAGGGCGATCAACTGCTCATCCGCCGCGAACGGCAAGCCCGAGCCAGGCAGCAACAGGCCGAACAGGAAGAAGATCAGGATCCCGACGCTCAGGATATTGCCCATCGACAGGCCAAGACCCGAAATGATCGGCAGCGCGTTGGGGCGTCCCGCCGTCGGCAGCATCGCATTGTGCAGCACTTCCGAATATCCGTAGCAACAATAAGCGATCGCCAGCACAAACATGGTGGGCCACATGGTCAAAGGACCCTCGGGCCGCGCCCACCAAAGAGCGAATGAACACGCCACCATGACTGCCATGAACACGGCGATCAGCGGCTTTCGTCTGCCCGCCTTGTCGGCAACGACTCCGAGGAACGGCGCCGTCAGCGCCGTGACAATGCCCGCCATCGTGATGGTCAGGCCTGACAGGGTCAGGCCCAGTTCGCCGCCGCCCACCATGACTTCGGCGAAATACGGTGCAAAAATGTAGATGACGATGAGATTGTAGTACGGGTTGCGTGCGCCTTCGAAGATGGCCCAGGCCAAGCCCTTGATACCAAAGGGCCCTCCGCTCACAGCCACCTGTTTTGCAGCACTTTCGGTCAACGGCGCAACGGCCAGTGATTCAGTCATTCGGCGACGATCTCCCAAATCGGTCTGCGGCGTCATTGTTCGCCGTCTTTTGCCAACCGTGCGATATTCCGCGCTGTGAGGAAAGCGATTTGGCCACTTCCGGCCTGTTCGCGTCGGGTAAACTCTTGGTGCGGCGACAGCACAAGCCACGGCCCTCCTGTCCCGATCAGAGCTTATCGGCAAGTTCCCCGGCATACCTGGTAATGTCGCCCGCCCCGAGACAGACAACCATGCCACCAGGCTTGGCCATGCCCCGGATGGCCTCGGGCAAATCATCCAGCGACGCCAGCACATGCGCGCCCCGGTGGCCGTGCCGCTTGATGCTGGCAACCAGCGTCTCGTGCGTGATGCCCTCGATCGGCGCCTCACCCGCCTCATAGACCGGCGCGACGAACACTTCGTCTGCCGCATCGAAGCAGCGCGAGAAGTCGTCGAACAGGTCGCGCAACCTTGTATAGCGGTGCGGCTGGCAGACGGCGATCAGCTGGCCCTGGCCGAGCATGGCGCGGGCGGCCTTCAGCACGGCGGCGATCTCGACCGGGTGGTGGCCATAATCGTCAATGATCCGCACGACGCCCTCGCCGGCCCCTTTCGGCGCCCATTCCCCCACCGTCGTGAACCGCCGCTTGACCCCGCCAAACGCCGCCAGCGACGCCCTGATCTGGTCATCCGTCGCGCCCAGCTCCAGCGCCACGGTAATCGCGGCCAGCGAGTTCTGCACATTGTGCTCGCCCGCCATGGGCAGGGTCAGGTCCTTGATCACGCGCGGCGTGGCAGAGCCCGGACGCCGCAGCGCGACATCGAAATGCGCGCCGTCGAGGTCCGTCTTCAGGTTCACGGCCCGCACATCGGCCTGCCGGTTGAAGCCATAGCTGATCCGGCGACGGTCGGTGACGCGGGCGGCAAGGTCCTGCACTTCGGGATGGTCGGTGCAGAGCACGGCAAACCCGTAGAAAGGCAGGTTCTCGACAAATGTATCAAAGGCTTCACGCAGCTTATCCATGGAGCCGTAATGGTCCATGTGCTCCGGATCGATATTGGTGACGATGGCGCAGGTCGGGTGCAGCTTGGCAAACGTGCCGTCGCTCTCGTCGCTCTCCACCACCATCCAGTCGCTCTCGCCGGCCTTGTAGTTCGAGCCATAGGCATGGATGATGCCGCCATTGATGACGGTCGGATCGATGCCGCAGCCGTCGAGCAGGCAGGCCACCATGCTGGTCGTCGTCGTCTTGCCGTGCGTGCCGGCCACGCAGACCGTGTACTTCAGCCGGGTGATCTCAGCCAGCATGTTGGCCCGGCGCACAACGGGAATGCCCGCCGCGCGCGCGGCCAGAACTTCCGGATTGTCCTTCCTGATGGCGGAGGAAATGATGACGGTCCCGGCCCCCTTCACGTTCTCGCCCTTGTGGCCGATGAAGACCTTCGCCCCCTTCTCCCGCAGGCGCTGCACATTGGCGCTCTCGGAAATGTCAGACCCCTGCACCTGGTAGCCCATGGTCAGCATCACATCGGCGATGCCGGACATGCCGATACCGCCAATGCCGACGATATGTGCGGGGCCGAGATCGAAAGGCGTGGGTGAAGTCATGACGCGGGCCAGTTCAGTCAGTGAAAAACGTAAGTGCTAGCGATACCGTGGTGCGTATTCCGTAGGCAAGGACCCCAATCCATTGAAATTTCGGGACCGCCGCCTCAACTCATTGTCTCCATGCCAATCATGGCGATTGATTGGCGCAACCCGGCGACCGTTGCGGCGCTTTGGGGGCGGGAGGAAAATGCGATCGAAATGCAACTCGCCCAGCCCAATATCGGGCGCCTGGTCGCGCCGACCGATGACGCCTTCGGATGGGACTGGCTACGCGCCGCACAGATGCACAAGACTCATGGCGACCGTCCGGCTGTCGCCTAGAGCTCGGCCACACGCTCGGCCATGTCCGCGAGATCGCTTGCGGCGTTGACCTTGCCGACAGACTTGGCCGCCGCCGCGCGCTGGCGCAGGTCGTCACCATGCTCCAGACGCACGGCAATCAGGCTGCCGAGCAGCTTCGGATAAAGATTGCTCTCCAGGATCACATCGGCGGCGTCGACATCGGTGAGCGCCTCGGCGTTCGCCGACTGGTGGTCATCCATGGCAATCGCCAGCGGGATCAGGATCGACGGACGCCCGACAACCGCGAGTTCGCTCACCGTGCCAGCGCCTGACCGGGCCACGACAAGGTGCGCTGATGCCAGGCGTTCCGGCATGTCGGCAAAGAAGGGCGCAAGGTCTGCTTCGACCTGCGCACGGCGGTAGATATTGCGCACGCCCTCCATCTGCTCCTCCCTGACCTGCTGCACCACCTTGAGGCGCCCCCGCAAGGACGCCGGAAAGTAATTGGCAATCGCCAGCGGAACCGTATCGCCGATAATGCTGGAGCCCTGACTGCCACCGGTGACAAACAGGACCAGTTTGCCGTCGGTGGGCGGGTACGGCGCGTCGCGCATTGCGACGATCGGTGCGCGCACCGGATTGCCGATCGGCAAATGGGCTGCGCCCGGCGGCAGGAAGTCGAGACGGTTGAAGCCGCTGGCCACCAGCTTGGCATGCCGGGCGAACTGGCGGTTCACGCGCCCCAGCACCGCATTCTGCTCATGAATGATGATCGGCACGTTGCGCTTTTTCGCAGCAGCCAGTGCAGGATATGCCGGATACCCCCCGAACCCGGCAACAAGCGCCGGCTTCGTCTGATCGATCAGGCGCACGGCCCTTTTGATGCCAGACTTGATCTTCAGCGCCGCCGCCGGCAGCGTCCACGGCTTGCGAAAGTTCGGCGATGCGGCTTTCACCTCTTCTTTCCACGCGGCCGGAAAGTCGCTGGCATAGCGAAGGCCGCGATAATCGGAGATCAGCCCCACGGTCCAGCCGCGCGCGCGCATTTCATCGGCAAAGGCCCGCGCCGGGTACATATGCCCGCCGGTTCCGCCTGCCGCGATTATCACCAGTTTTTCGGTGTTTACGTCACCCATACCTGCCTCTTGTGCGCGTACCTTGTCCGCGCACAAGGGCCAGTGCAAGCCCGAGTGTCAATGCCGTGCCGATCATTGACGAGCCGCCATATGACACAAAAGGCAGAGTCATCCCTTTTGGCGGGATAAGGGCGACATTGACGGCGATATTGATGGCCGCCTGCAGCCCGAACAGGGAAAACAATCCGGCTGCCGCCGCCCGTGCATAGCCATCGTCCAGCTGGGCTGCAGCGCGGAAGCCGCGAAGCACCATCAGGGAGAATACAGCCAGCAGCACGATCGCCGCCACGAGCCCGAATTCCTCGACCATCACGGAGAAGATGAAATCGGTGTGTGCGTCCGGCAAGCTCGCCTTGACCATGCCCTCCCCTGGGCCGACGCCAAACAGGCCGCCGCGCCCGATGGCTTCGGCCGCCTTGTCGATCTGGTAGGTGTCATAAGCGGAGGGATCAACGAAACTGTTCACGCGCGCGCGCACGTGCGGCAGCAGCGCGTAAAGCAGCCCCGCCAGCGATACGCCGCCACCCGCAAACGCGGCCGCCCATTTCCAGGGCAGCCCGCTGATGAAAAACGTGATGACGAATGCCGCCGTCAGCAGCGCCGCCTGCCCGACATCGGGCTGCAGCAACAGCAATCCCAGCGTCACCGCATAGAACACGAAGGCAATCACCGCCCATGGGCCGCTCGGATAGGTCTCCCGCTGGGCCAGCAGCCAGCCGCTCAGCACGATCAGCGCCGGCTTGATCATCTCGCTCGGCTGAAGGGAAAAGCCTGCAATCCGCAGCCAACGCTGCGCGCCCTTGGCCTCGTGCCCGAATACGAGAATCCACACCATCAGCGCCAGGGCCGTGAAGAACACGAACGCCGCCAGACGCCGCGCCCATGTCTGGTCGAGCATGCTGACGCCGACAAGGAGGACAGCTGCCGACGCGGCAAAGGCCGCCTGCCGGATGACAAAGAAATATTCGTTCTCGTAGCCGATGCGGATCGCCGCCGTCGGGCCTGCCGCCAGTGACATCAACAGGCCGATGGCTATCAGGAAGAACGCCCCTCCCATCAGCCCCCAGTCCACCGTGCGCCGCCATTCGGTCAGCCGCGACGTGTCGGACCGGGCAAACTGCAAGGCGGTGGGTGCTGGGTTCAAGCCGTCACCCTGATCTCGTTCGGCATCATCGCCTGGACAATCGAGCGAAAGACGTCGCCGCGATGTTCAAAGTCCTGGAACTGGTCAAAACTGGCGCAGGCGGGCGACAGCAGCACGATGGGATGGTCTTCGCCCGCGGCCCGCGCATCGCGCAGCGCTGCCTCGACCGCCTTTTCCAGCGTCCCGCACTTTTGCAGGGCGACCTTGCCCTTCAGCGTCGCGGCAAAGGCCGTTTCCGCCTCGCCGATGAGATAGGCCTTGGCCACGTTCGGGAACAGGGATTCCAGCGGTTCGATCCCGTCCGACTTCGCGACGCCACCGGCGATCCAGTAGACATTCTTGAACGCCCTCAGCGCCTGCTCGGCGGCCTGGGCATTGGTGGCCTTGGAATCATTGATGAAGCGCACACCATCCACTTCACCAACCGTTTCCAGCCGGTGCGGCAGGCCCGGGAAAGACTTGAGCCCCGCCATGATGACATGCTGCTCGATGCCCAGCGCACGGCAGGCTGCATAGGCCGCAGCCGCATTCTGGTGATTGTGCTTGCCCGGCAGTGAAGGACAGTCGGCCAGGTTGCCGATCAGCTCGGCCTTGCCGGACTGGTTGTCATACAGGCGGCCATCAATCGCGCTGACGCCCCGGCCCAGCGTATAGGTCGAGGACGCATGCACGACCCGGCCCGGGCCATGTCCCGCAAGGCCGATCGCGATCGATTGCGTGATGACATCATCGAAACCAACAATGGCGACATCACCCTTCTGTTGGTTCTGGAAGATACGCATCTTGGCGGCCTGGTAGCCTTCCATGCCGCCATGACGCTCTAGATGGTCCGGGCTCATGTTCAGCAGCACGGCAACGTCGCAGTGCAGGCTCTTCACCAGGTCCAGCTGGTAGGAAGAGAGTTCCAGCACGTAGACGGCATTGGCGTGCAGGGCGGCAAGGTCGAGAACGCCCGTGCCGATATTGCCGCCGATGCGCGCATCGCGGCCAGCCTGCTTCAGGATGTGCCCGATCAATGCTGTCGTGGTCGATTTCCCGTTGGTCCCGGTAATACCGATAATCTTCGGCCGGCCACGTTCCGGCAGCGACTGCACGGCCCGCGCGAAAAGTTCCATGTCGCCGACAACAGGCACGCCGGTCATCTCGGCCATGCGCACGATCCGGTGCGGTTGCGGGAACTTGTAAGGGATGCCCGGCGACAGGACGAGCGCGGCAAAGGTCTGCCAGTCGCGCTTGTTGATGTCCGACAGAGTCATGCCGGCCGCTTCGGCCTTGTTGCGTATTTCCTCATTATCGTCCCACGCATGCACGCGCGCGCCGCCAGCCTTCAGCGCTTTTGCTGCGCTGAGGCCTGTCCGGCCAAGGCCGAACACGGCGACATCCCGTCCTGCGTATTCCGTAATGGGGATCATGGGTTGCGGTTACCTCAGCTTCAAAGTTGCGAGGCCCGCAAGGGCGAACAGGACAGACAGGATCCAGAAGCGTGCGACGACGCGCGTTTCCGGCCAGTTCTTTTTCTGGAAGTGATGGTGCAGCGGCGCCATCAGGAAGATGCGCTTGCCTTCGCCCGTCAGGCGCTTGGTGATCTTGAACCAGCCGACCTGCACCATCACCGAAAGCGCTTCCATGACGAACAGGCCGCCAATGATGACCAGCGCAAACTCGTGCTTGGTGGCCACGGCCACGATACCCAGCATGCCGCCAAGGCCGAGCGAACCGGTATCGCCCATGAAGACTTTGGCCGGATAGGCATTGTACCAGAGAAAGCCCATGCCCGCGCCGATCATCGCGCCCAGCACGACAGCAATCTCGCCCGCGCCCGGCGCAAACTGGATGCCGAGATATTCGGCAAAGACAAAGTTACCCGTGAGATAGGCGATCATCGCATAGGCAGCGGCGGCAAATGTCATCGGCACGATCGCCAGTCCGTCGAGGCCGTCGGTGAAGTTCACTGCATTGGCGCTGCCGACGACGACGATCATGCCGAACAGGATGAAGAAGCCGCCCAGCGGCAGGAAATAATTGTTCACGAACGGCACCGCGACGCCGCCTGAAAAGGCCGGGTCGGCCGGCTTCACCGACGTCGTCGGCGCAAGGTTGGCGATCTGTTCGGCCAGGCCGTTCAGCGGTCCCCAATCGGCATGCCCCGCGGGCGTGTGCGCACCATGCAGGCCCATCACGAATGCACAGGCGACTGCTGCAATGGCGAAACCAATCAGCAGGCGTGCCCGCGCAGACACGCCTTCAGCGCTCTCCTTGGCGACCTTGGCATAATCGTCGAGAAATCCGAGCAGTGCGTAGGACAGTGTCACGAACAACACGACCCAGACATAGGGATTGGTGAGATTGCCCCAGAACAGCACGCCGACCAGCAGGCCGAGCCAGATCAGGACGCCGCCCATCGTGGGCGTACCCTGCTTCGACATCTGCGCTTCCAGCGACAGGTCACGGATCGGCTGGCCCTTGCCCTGCCGGGCCCGGAGCATGTTGATGATCGCGTCACCGAATACCACTGTCACCAGGAACGCCGTCACAACGGCT
>TARA_R110000751_G_scaffold224086_1_pt1 | contig 67652 bp, 49 predicted proteins | sample TARA_R110000751 | Tara Oceans TARA_R110000751 (sample SAMEA4398001) | marine metagenome | biome: Polar Biome; feature: [MES] marine water layer (ENVO:01000295) within the mesopelagic zone...; material: water (ENVO:00002006), including particulate matter (ENVO:01000060) such... | reverse complement strand
CATGATGGTCGCTTCCCAACTTGTCAGTTGCGCACCAACCTATGACGCGAAACTGTATGCAGCCTCGCAGACGTTCGACGAGGCGCGGCATGTTGAAGTGTTCAACAAATACCTGCGCTATCGCTGCAATGTCGAATATCCGGTCAATCCGAGCCTGAAGCTCTTGCTCGACAAGATCCTGACGGACGAACGCTGGGACCTGAAGTTCATCGGCATGCAGATACTGATCGAAGGGTTGGCGCTGGCTGCTTTCCAGACTATGGCACACACGACGCGCGACCCGCTGCTGCGTCAGATACTGACGCTGGTGATGCGCGACGAGGGCCGCCATGTCGCATTCGGTGTCAATTATCTCGAAGACTGGATCAAGGCCCTGCCGGAAGCGGAAATCGAGGAGCGCGCGCAGTTTGCGTATGAAGCCTGTGCCATCATGCGCGAGCGCCTGTTCTCCACGATCGTCGAGGAAGAGTTCGGCTTTGACCGGGAAGAGGCCCGGCGGATGAGCATCGATTCCCAAAGCGGGCAGGCCTTCCGCAACTTCCTGTTCGAGCGGATGATCCCCAACCTGAAACGGGTCGGCCTGCTGACGGACAGCGTCAAGCCGAAATTCGAGGCGCTTGGCGTGCTGCACTATGAAAATGCCGCCACCGATGCCGAGATTGATTGGGCCTCGCTTGAGCGCCCGCTTGAGACCGGGCCGATCACGCAGGTCGCTGCGGAATAGTACGGACTGCGGGCCTGTGATCGCATCGCCTGATTGGCCGCAATACTGATTGCAGGGCCCGTCCGCGCCGCAGATGACTGTCGCACCGGATCGGGAGGCAAATGCTGCTGGTGCCCGGACGGTCTGACGGCTTTCGAACCCGCCTGCGGGGCGGCTGACGGTATGCGTGAATCGCGCGCACGTGTCTGCCTGCATCACGATGGCACCCTCTGCGCTATGCGTATTGAAGAAGGCGAATATTTTCACGGATCGCTGCTGTGATCAAAGCGATCTCCGCGGCGCCAAGATTTTCCACTTCGAGCGTTCGCAAACTCAGCGCCCGCGCGGCGCGGAAGGCCAGCGCCTGCCCGACCAGTGTCAAACCCCGAATGCAGGCTGTTTGAGATGCCGGTTCAACCGTGATTGTGTTCGGGAGCGCGTGCGTTGCGCCGAGCCGAGCATCGGAATTTGTCGCTGGCCATCTTGCTGAAAACACCAAGACAAACTGAAGCGGTTGAAGGATATCGAACCTGTCCATTCAGCTTGCAAAAATCTGATGGGAAGTTCCTAACCTCGAGGCCAACATCATGACATGCGTGGTTTACACTTGGAGTTAAGAGACCTTGTTTTTATACCGGAAATCGATGTCGGTTTACATTCAATATGCTGTAAAATAAGGAAAAATTTGTCGTTTGCACCGACGGGACCAAGCAGTTGGCTTTCAAGTAGTTTGCGCTGCTGAATCCTTAGCAGTCAACAATCACTCGAAAAAATGTATGTATACTAACCATCATGTGTGCCGGATGCGAAGTGATACGCAATTTGCTCATAGCCGTTCGGGCGGGTGTTCGGCCTTGACGGAATGCGAGCGCGATTACTTGCGCGTCAATCGTGATGTGGTCCAGCCCGATCGACGCAATACGAACGTCTAATCATTCCCGTTAGCTCCTGCTGTCATTCCTATCGAGCGCGATGTGTGCCGGTGGTTTTCTAGCTGGTTTCCAGCTAGGCTGCCAAGGTTACTGCGAGGTGCGCAGGAGCTGGGACATAACGCATTGATATACATATGTATAATTTGGAGCGGGTGAATGGAATCGAACCCTCGTATTCAGCTTGGGAATATTGTTATGGGATCGAGTGGCCCAATGTCATTCAGGGGCCAGATTAGTTTCGCAACACCGGAACACCTCGTCTGCCCAAGCCTGTAGCGCGGTTTGCTTTTCTTCGTCGTAGGAATGCAGTTCATAGATCTGTGTCACACCGCTTTCTACGTGCCCAAGTATCTTTGAGACGACAAGCCGCTGGAAGCCCAGTCGAGCAATATGCGTTCCGGCTGTCCGGCGGAGGTCATGGTACCGCCACTCATCTATCGGGGCGGCTTCATCGAGGCGCTGCTTCAGTTTCGAGTAACCGGAGAAGGTGCTGCGCCCGTCATGCGTGAACACGATATCTTCGTCCCCCTGGCGCGGAAGACCGTCGATCAGTTCAAGGAGCTGGCTTGAAAGAGGGATTGAATGCGTTCTGTCGCCTTTCATTTTCTCTCGGGGAATGGTCCAGACGCCGCTCTCGATGTTTGATCGTCGCATCGTCGCGACTGTCTCGCGGCGTTGTCCGGTGAGGAGCAGTGTCTTTATGAAGGCGGCCTGGATCGGGTGAACGCTTTCGAGAGTCGACCAGAGTGATTTGATCTCGGTCATGGAGAGGAAGCGGGTCCGTTGCTTTTCCTTCGACGGCGCCTTCAACCCATAGCAGGGGCTCATGTCCATGACGCCGCGCTCGACGGCCCAATTGAAGAGTTTCCTGACCACGGCGAGATTTCGGTTCGCATGTATGGGCGTGCCGTCATCGACCATATCGTCGAGCATTGAGCGCACTTCGCGCTTATTGATCGTGATGGGATCGCGTCCTTTGAAGCGCTTGGCAAAGTTCTTCAGTGCGTTGCGATATTGCATTTGCGTCTTGGGTTTCAGGTTTGGCAGATGGCGATGCTCGAAGTCTTCAATAAGAGCCTCAATGGTTTTTGGCGCGGCTGGAGCCGTACGCCTCGGATCGACACCACCTATCGCGCTTTCCAGCACTTTACGGGCCCTGGCCCTCGCATCAGCGAGCGGTAGGGCAGGGTACTTGCCAAGGGTCACCCGGATCTTCTGGCGGCCTAATCGGGTCACCACGAAGTAACTCTTTACACCCCGGCCGGTGACCCGAACACCAAACCCGGGTAGGAGATTGTCCCAGAGTTCAATCCGCTTCTGGTCAGCAGGAATCACATGCTGTTTGGAGAGTGTACGATCGGTAATTCTGACGCGCGGCATTCACTCAATCTCCTCTCTTGTCCGCCGATTTGGGGTTCCCGTGGGGTTCCACTGGGGTTCCAAAATCGATGAAACTCGACGCAACGCGATGCTATGGACTGAGCGCAAAATCGTCCATAGTGAATTGTAATTATTAAATAAAAGGAATGTCCTGAAACGGCATGAAACTTGACTTCGAGGGGATTTGTAATCAGAGGGTCGGGAGTTCGAGTCTCTCAACCGGCACCACTGGAAACAAGGCCTTGCAAGGTTAGCACGCTTTGGTAGCAAAATCAGCTGGCGCGCATACCGGAGACGGGGCCGCACCAGACTGACTGTGCCCGCGATCGACAGGGAGAAGGCAGGCATTGTCGAGATGCGCTGCTTTGGCGGCATGAGTCATCAGGAAATTGCGGAAGTCACCGGCTCGTCGGAACCCAACGTCATCCGGACCTCAGGCGTCGATCACTTCGGCGCTGAGGCGGTCCCGCAGGTCCCGTTTGACGAACTTCCCGCTGGCATTGCGGGGCAGGGCGTCTTCCAGGAACCAGATATAACGGGGTGACTTGTGCTTCGCCATTATGGCCTCGCAATGGTCCCGGAGCGCCTGCTCGGAGAGCGTTTCGCCGGGTTTCAGAACCACTGCAATCCCGACTTCTTCGCCGAGGCGGTCATCGGGCACGCCAAACACGCAACATTCAGCGACGGCCTCGTGCCGGTAAACCGTAGCCTCGACCTCGGCGCAATAGATGTTCTCTCCGCCGCGCAGGACCATGTCCTTCTTGCGATCGACGATGAAGATGAAACCATCTTCGTCGATACGGGCAATGTCGCCCGTGTGAAGCCAGCCGTCGGTAATGGATTCGGCGGTGGCCTCGGGGCGGTTGATATATCCCTTGATCACGGAAGATCCCTTGATCCACAATTCGCCAACCTGGCCAGGTTCCAACGTATTGCCGTCATCATCGACGCATTTGGCTTCAAAGTTTGGCATGGCCGGGCCGGCGCTGTCGGGCTTGTCGACAAAGAAATCCGCTGCGATCGAGGTGATGATCCCGCAGGTTTCGGTCATCCCGTAGCCCGTGCTTGGACGGGCCGTGGTCACCTGCGCCTCGATCTTGTGTACCAGGTCCGGCGGGACCTGGGCACCGCCACCGGACAGCGAGGTCAGGCTCGACGTGTCGGTGGTGGCGAAGTCGGGATGGCTGATCAGTTCGCGTGCCATGACCGGGACACCGCTCATCGACGTCACCCGCTCCCTGGCGATCAGGCGCAGCGCCTCTCCTGCGTCCCAGCGGTACATCAGCACCAGGGCGCCGCCTGCGGCCGTGGTGGCATAGGCCCCACAATTGTTGGCCGTCACGTGGAACAGCGGTGTCGTGATCAACGTCGTCGGGATCGGAGGTGTGGCCGGGGGCTCCACGCCGGTTGCCTTTTGGGTGGCGAGCGCAGACGAGGCGGCGGCGTACATCAGGTTGAACAGGTTGGAAACGCAGCCGCGATGGGTGAGTTGCGCGCCTTTCGGGTTTCCTGTGGTGCCGGACGTATAGAAGATGCAGGCGTCGGAATCCGGGTCGACCGAGACGTCCGGCATGGCGCCGCCATGGGCAATGACATCAGACCAGGGTGTCACAGCGCTTGGCGCGTCCGGGATGCGAATGCCCACCAGCTTCAGGTTCTCTGTCAGGTCCGGGCGTTCCTGCAATCGATCCAGGCGCTCGGCGTCGAGGAATACGACCTTGGGCTCGGAGTCGGAGATCGCATATGCCATCTCTTCTGTCGTCCACCACGCATTCATGCCGACCACAGCGATCCCGGACGACACGCAGGCCCAGTAGATCAGCATCCATTCAGGATAGTTGCGCATCGCGATCGCAACGCGATCACCTGGCTTCACGCCTTGGGCGCTCAGCCACGCCGCAACAGCGTTCACCCGCTCGTGAGCCTCACCATAGGTCAGGCGTTCTTCACCATATACAAGGTAAGGGCGCTCGGAGAACTCGATCGTTGACAGCCATACCTCGCGCACGCTGAGCGGCGCATTCTTGTAAATTCGGATACGGTTTCCAAGCACGTCGGTTTCGGTGATTTCAAACGGGCCGCCTGAACCGGTCAGCTCGTCGCGCGCCTTGAGGAGTTCCTTATAATGCATGGCTCTATTTCGTTCTCCGTGAAGTGCATTTTCTGAAATCTACCCATACAGAGGGATGGGTGGCGGACAAGCTTTCCGCAACGTCGTCCTGCGCCAACGCATGGACCCTTCCGGGCGCCGTGAGCCTGAACAGGAGGAACTGGCTTTGCTCCTGCCAAGTGTTTTCCTCGTCTATGCCAATCGTAAATATGGTATGGATAGCGGGCAGTATCGCTAGGATCCAGCCGATCGGCAGGAAGGTGAAGCTGATTGGACGCATGAGTAAGGTGGTTGGCAATGCCGAACAGGTCCAGGCTTCTCGAAAACTGCACTCATTGATTGATTTTAGTGCGTTCGATTGTATCCATTTTCACTCTGTTTGTCTTTGTAATCCATGGGGGCGGCGTTCGAGGACCTCAACCTGTGAGGACTTTCCAGTCGCCGAGGCGGTCTGTCAGGACCAATTTTGCCGGGGTAATGCAATGGGCAGAATTGCGACCACTTCTTCGTGGCGATATCCAATCGAATGGTTTTGAATAAATCTCATGAGCCGCGTCCAAACGATAGAAGCATCTGCGCTTGCTCCGCTGCTCCAGCTGGAGCGGACGAGCAGTTTGTCGCTCCAGGACCAGATTCGCCGCGGATTTTTCAATGCGATCGGGGCGGGGGTCCTGCCTGCCGGCATGCGATTGCCGTCGTCGCGAAAACTGGCAGATCGTCTTGGCGTTTCGCGTAATACAGCGCTGATTGCCTATCAGACCCTGATCGCGGATGGGCATCTGGTCTCGCGCGAGCGAAGCGGCGTTTTCGTCGCGACAGATATGCAGCGGTATCAGGACTCATCAATGCAAGTGGTCGGCCCGCGAGGGGGCCCCGTTCTATCGACGGCCAGCGCGCGTTTGCACGAATCCGCTTCGGCCAGATCTGCGTACAGGTTTCCGTCGGACTGGCAGTCTTACCGATATCCATTTCTTGAGGGTCGTTACGACCGCTCCTTGTTTCCCATCGCGGAATGGCGCGAAGCCAGTCGGCTGGCACTGGCTGCACAGGAAGTGGAAACCTGGTCAGTCGATTCGGGCGAGGCAGATGACGATGCGCTTATCGAGGAAATTCGCACCAAGCTCTTGCCGCGCCGGGGCATCATTGCCCGTCCCGACGAATTGTTGATCACGGTCGGCGAGCAACAGGCCCTGCATTTGATCACCAGGCTGTTCGCTTCGGAGGGAACGGTGGCTGGCGTCGAAGAGCCTGGATTGCCGGAAATGCGTGCGCTGTTCGAAAGCCGCAATGCGCGCCTGGCCTATTTGCCAGTCGATGATGAAGGGTTGATCGTCGATGACAGGCTCAAGGCGTGCGACATCGTTCATGTCACGCCGAGTCGTCAGCGGCCGACAGCAGTCACCCTCTCTCGTGCCCGGCGGGCCGCGTTGCTGGAAATGGCGGCGCAGGAGGACTTCATTGTTGTTGAAGACGATTTTGAGTGCGAGCTGAACTATCTGGTCGATCCGCTTCCGTCCCTCCGGGCCATGGAGGGCGGTGACAGGGTGATCTATGTCGCCAGCCTGTCCAAGGTGCTTGAGCCGGGCGTCGGGCTTGGCTTCATGGTGGCGCCTCCCGAGGTGATCACCGCCGCGCGCAGACTTCGCAGCCTGACGACCGGGCGGCCTTCGCCAAACAATCAGCGGGCTGCAGCCTTTTTCCTGTCACTCGGCCATTATGATGCCATGCTGCGGCGGTTCAATAAGGTGTTTGAGGAGCGTCTGATTGCGCTTCGAGATGCCTTGAACCACTATAGGCCATTGTCGATTGCCGTGGCTCCGGTTCGCGGCGGTACGACCTATTGGGTCCGCGGCGAAGCAGGTCTGCAAACGGACAAGTTGATGGCTGATGCCCAGGCGCGCGGCGTTCTGATAGAGCCTGCTGACCAGTATTTTGCGCCAGGCAATGCACCGACGAACATGTTCCGTCTTGGCGTGACCAGCATCCCTTCCGATCGCATCCGGGATGGTATCGCAGCCCTGTCGGATGCGATGCATGCGGTGTCGAAGGATGCGATGCATCCCGCATCGCAGCAGGCAACACTATCTGGGGACGATATCACCAAAACGCTCCGCGGGGTCACGCTGCACTACAAGACTGTCTATGGCGAGCCGTGCACAATCAAGCTTTCGGCCGACGGTGAAATGGTTGGCCGCGCGGGGTCGGCAGGCGAAGACAGGGACACGGGCCGCTGGTGGGTTGAGGGCGACAAGTGGTATCGCCAATGGCAGCGCTGGGCATTTACGGAAATACTGGGATTCCGTATTTCGGTCGACGGCCAGCATCTGTCCTGGCTCGACGACGCGGGTCGCGTCATGGACAGCGCGGTTATCAGCGCACCAACTGACTGAACCTCTCTCCTGAGATTGATTGCTTTTGTCTGGTCCGGGAATCTGGACCCAAAGACCACTGAATTCTGGTCCTAAGTCATAACTTACAGCCCTGTCATGTTGGACACTCAATGAGTCCAGCGTCGGCATTACCCGACCCGTTGGCGACGACAAACCGGGGCTCAGGAATGTCACGATTGGGAATTGCAGCGATCCAGACGGCCGGTGAAGCCACCGGCAACATGGATTTGATCGAACAGGAAGTCAGGGCGGTCGCACGCCGATGCCCCTGGTTGACGATGGCCGCTCTTGGCGAACTTGCAATCCATGGCGCGAGCCCTGAAAAGGCTGAGCAGGCAGGCGGCGCCACGGAACTGCGCCTGCAGGCTCTGGCCGTCGAAACGGGACTCTGGATCATCCCCGGCAGCGTGTACGAAGAACGTGACGGCCAGGTTTTCAACACCACGCCTATCATCGATCCGAGCGGACTAATCGTGGCGCGATACGACAAGATGGTCCCGTTCCTGCCTTATGAAAAAGGGGTCGCGTCCGGGAATAACTACGTCGTGGTCGACGTTCCGGGCATTGGCAAGATCGGGGTCGTGATCTGTTACGATATCTGGTTCCCGGAGCTGGTGCGAACGCTCGCGGCCATGGGCGCCGAAGTGATTATTGTCCCGACAATGACAAATACGGTCGACCGCGACGTCGAACTTGCAATCGCGCGCGCCAATGCCGCGATCAACCAGTGTTTTGTTGTCGACGTGAATGTGGCCGGAGAGCAGGGCAATGGCCGCTCAGTCATCTATGGACCCGGCGGAGAACTCATTCACGAAGCCGGAACCGGCCGCGAAATCATGGCGCTGGAACTCGACCTCGAACAGGTTCGCAGCGTGCGGGCGAGGGGCTGGCAAGGGCTTGGCCAGGTTATGAAGAGTTTTCGCGATATGCCCGGACGCTTTCCCCTGCATGAAAGTGCCCACGCACGCTCGGAAGCCATGCGGGACTGGGGAAAGCTGGAAATGCCGGCTCGCCCGGCAGTGCCTCAGTCCGCCGATTCACCACCGCCATCGGAAACGCCTCACCTGACCATCATCAACAAAAAGGGCTCGGTTTAAGGGGCGCCTTCGTCCTCGTACCGGCCCGTCGCAACAAAAAGGAAATTGCATAATGACCAAGGACCGTTTCAGCCTGCCAAAGGCAAGTTTGCTCACCCTGCTGATGACCGGAGTCAGCGCCACGTCGCTCGGAATTTCCATCGCAACAGCGCAGGAAGCGGACACTGTCAGTCGGCAGAAGACGATCACCGTCACGGCAACCCGGCGTGACGAAAGCCTGGTCGATGTGCCTTACAATATCTCCGCCGTGACCGGAGCCGACATTGAAGCGGCGAGCATCCTGGATGATGCCGAGCTCCTGAGGTCGATCCCCGGTGTTGCCGTGGTCGATCGGGGTGCCCGCAATTCCGGCACGATGAATTCGGCGCGCATTCGCGGCCTGGCGGTCGATAGCAATGGCTTGGGTGATTACGCCGTCTCGGCGGTTGCGTCAGTATCGACCTATGTCAACGACACGCCCATTTTCGCCAATTTCCTGTTGCGCGACCTGGAGCGGGTTGAAGTACTTCGTGGCCCACAAGGGACGCTTTACGGGTCAGGCTCCCTGGGCGGCACCATCCGCTACATCACGCGAGATCCGGACCTTGGCGAGTACAATGGCTATGTCAGTGCGTCCGGCTCGTCGGTGGAAGGCTCGGAAAGCCTCGGCTTTGGTGTCGACGGCGCTTTCAATATGCCGCTCGGCGACAAAGCTGCCTTGCGCATCGTCGGCAGCGCCGGCGACTATCCGGGCATCACAGACTATGTGAACGTGTACGAACTGGACAGCAGCGGCATTCCGGTTGCGCCAAATGGCATTCTCGACCCGGCCGCATCTTACAAATCGGTGGAAGATGCCGATACGGTGGATGTCTGGATGGGGCGGGCCACGCTGCTGCTCGAGCCAACCGACACGATGTCGATCAAGATTGTCCACACGCGGCAATCAGATGAGGTCGGCGGTCGTCGACAAAGCACGGTTGGCCAGGACGGCTTTGGAAACACCTATGATGATTACGAGAATGGGTCGATCCAGCTTGAGCCGTCCTCGCGCGACATCAATGCAACATCGCTGGAAGCTGAATTTGATCTCGGCTTTGCAACGCTGACATCATCGACTTCTCACTATGACCACACGGGTGAAAGTGTCAGCGAGAATACCGGCTTCTACGCGCAGGCCGGTTTCCTCAGCTTCTACTACAACTATCCACGTCCCATGGCCTCTGCGGTCCGGACATTTGCCGATGAGGCCGTGGTCCAGGAAATTCGCCTTGTTTCTGACGGCGGCGAAACCTTCGACTATGTTCTGGGCGGCTTCTACCGCAAGCAGCAGCTCGAAGGCACCCAGGAGAGCTTCTTGCCTGGTTTCAAGAATTGGTGGGACGCCTTTCTGCCATTTGCCGCATCGGCGGTGACGGGCGATCAGGATTTCGCCTATCGCCGGACAGAGAATTTCGAAGAGATGGCCCTGTTTGGTGAGTTGACCTGGCATGCCTCGCCCGATCTGGACCTGACAGTCGGTGCTAGGTACTTTGACAATGAATCCGAGAACGTCACCTTCATCGATTTGCCCCTTTACGCAGGAGTATTTGAACCAACGACTGCATCCTTCGCTGCGTCCGAAGACGATGTCTTGTTCAAGCTGAATGCTTCGTGGCACTACAATGACTACGACATGCTGTACGGGACGATCTCCGAAGGGTATCGCCGTGGCGGGTCAAATGCCGTGCCGTTGACCGGTTCGTTTGCAGAGGATCCGCGCTGGCAGATATATACGCCTGACTCGGTGGTCAATTACGAGATTGGCGTCAAAGGAGCACGCGGCGACATTCGCTACGATGTCAGCGCATTTTTGGTCGACTGGACCGATCCGCAGCTCAATACGGCCTCAACCAATTGGGGTTTCTTCACGGTACAAAATGGCGGCGAAGCACAGAGCTATGGTCTTGAGGCGTCGCTTGACGGCTACCTGAACGACAATTGGCACTATTCCCTTGGCTATGCCTACGTGAACGCCGAGCTGACAAAGGACTTCTATGCGCCGGATCGTCCAGCGCCAGCGGCGCCGATCGCGCTGGATGGCGCGATGCTGCCGGGAACGCCAGAGCATCAGCTCAACTGGGCACTCGACTATACCCGCGATCTCAATGACTGGAGCTGGTATTCGAGAGTGGATGGTTACTACCAGTCCGAGACCCGCAATGGCGTCGGTGTCTCGCCTACGTTCAATGTGCCGCTTGATGGATTTGCGATCTGGAATGCCACGACGACATTCACGCGCAACAACACATCCCTGTCGCTGTGGATGAAGAACATCACCAATGATGACGGTGTCACGGGCGTCTTTACCGAAGCCTATATGGGTACCGCACCGGCTCAGGGGTATTTTGGCAATGCGAACAAGCAGCTGATTTCGTTGCCGCGAACAATTGGTGTTACCGTCCGCCGGAACTTCTAGGAGGCACTTTCGGCATGGCGGATTATTCTCCGCCATGCCGCCCATCCATATGACCACCGCAAATCCATCCCAAACGCCAGATGCGCGCCTTGCCGAGATCAATCGCGCATTGCGCGGGCGCGACATCGGGCGCGCAGCTCAGCTTGTTTCGGATATGACTCGCAGCGATCCGGCCAATGTTGACGGCTGGATCGCTGCGGCGCGTCTGGCCCAGATGACGGGTGACCATTCGCGGATGCGCTCCCATCTTGCGCAAGCGCTGAGCCTGGCCCCGGGGTCACCGCTTATTCGGCTTCTGGATGTCGAGGCGCAAATCCATATTGGCGACATCCGTGATGCCGTCATCGCGCTGAAGCATATGGAAGCTGAAGCAAAGGCGGATCCGGCGTGGCTGGGACGTATCAGCGAAGCTTACAGCCAATGTGGGAATTTTGATGCCGCTGAGCGGTGTGCCCGGGCTGCCGTGGCTCTCGATCCTGACAGTGCAGCGCTACGATATGCGCTGTCGTCAGCATTCATCGCAACGGGGAAGCTGGAGCAGGCGGAAGACGTGCTCGATAAACTGATCGCGTCCCACCCGCGTGACTATGATGCTTATTACAACCGCGCGACCTTGCGGAAGCAGACACTTGGGAGAAACCATGTCGACGCCATTCGCAAAGCCTTGGATGAGACCGCTCAGGATCCGATGAGCGCCGTTGGCCTCAACTATGCCTTGGCGCACGAACTCGAAGACCTGGGGCAGGACGAAGAGAGCTTTGCCGCCTTGAAAAAGGGTGCGGATGCGCGCCGCGCGATGATGGCTTACCGGGTCGAGAAAGACACCGACACAATGGCGCGAATCGCGAAAGTGTTTGATGCGGAATTCTTCGCCAAGCATCGTAATGCATGTGACGAGCAGGGCCCGATTTTTGTTCTCGGCCTGCCGCGCAGCGGTACCACGCTCGTGGATCGGATTCTCAGCGCCCATCCAGAAGTTGAGAGCCTTGGCGAACTGAACGATTTCCCGCTGGCCCTGACGGCCCTGTGTCGGGCGGTTCCGGTCCCTGGTGACCTCGTATCTAGATCCGCTGAACTCGATATGCGCGAACTGGGAGAAGCCTACCTTCATCGCGTTCGCCAGCGCGCAAAGGGAAGCCGCTTTTTCATCGACAAGGCGCCTGCGAACTTCCTCTATATCGGCCTGATCGCGGCCGCCTTGCCGAACGCCAGGATCATCCACCTCAATCGCAATCCGATCGACAATGCCCTTGGCATGTACAAGGCCCTGTTTCGGATGGGCTATCCGTTCTCATACGATTTCGATGATCTCGCGAAATACATGCGGGCCAAGGCAGAGTTGATGGCGCATTGGCACGCGGTTCTGCCGGGCCGGGTGACGGAAGTTCATTACGAAGACATCGTCTCCGATCAGGAGGCGCAGACCCGGCGCCTGCTGGCCGAAGTCGAACTGCCTTGGAATGCCGCCTGCCTCGACTTCCACAAGAATAACAGCCCGACAGCAACCGCCAGTGCGGCACAGGTTCGCCGTCCGCTCTACGCAAGTTCCGTGGATCGGTGGCGGCGGTATGAGACACAGCTGCAGCCCCTTATCGAAGCTTTGGGAGCGACCGGTTAGATGTACCGCACTGCCGTTCTCGCAGTCTTCGCGATGGCAGCGCTGGCCTCTGCTTGCGCACAGACCCTGATGTCGGAAACATTCCAGAATAGCGACACCGCGGGATGGAGCGGCAAGGCTGGACGCGGCGACCTGCGCCTGACGGAATACGCGGGCAATATTTCACTTCGCCTGCAGCGTGACGCTTCAGCAACGTTTCGTCTGGCAGCGTCGCCCGGTCGTTACAGCATCTCAACGGATTTTGCCGCCGATAATCTGGAAGGCAAAGACGGCTGCGTGCTGGAGGTGTCCATATCAGATGGCAAATGGATTGAGCTGGGACGAATTTCCAACGGACAGGACGATGCGGTTTCCCTGCATACGGTGTCTGCGACAGTCGATGTGCCTGCCGACCAGCTTGCGATCCGGATCAGGGCCGATGCCAACGCCGCGAATGACACTTGCTGGGCCGACAATGTGCGTGTCACCAGCGTGCGCGATGCGCGAGCAGAACCTGTTTCCAGCAGCAGCGTGACGCCCGAATGGCTTCTAGGCAATGCTGCACAAGCAGAACCATTTTCAACGGCTCAATTTGCACCGGCCGCCAACGCCGTTCCGAGTGAAATGAAGCTGAATGGGAGGCTGGCTTTCAGACCCGCCGTTCAGTCCAAGGCAACACGCGTGGTGGCTGACAGGTTCTGTTTCATGCAACGAATTGAAACGCCCTTGTCATCGCTTCCGGAGATCGCGATTGTATTGGTTCAGGACGGAGAGCGATTGCTGCCTGCCAAACGTGGCCTCGTGCTCACGGACAATCCCTATTGGGATTATATCCTGACGCCCGGTCGCGTTTGGCGTGAACCTGGTGATGAAGGCTGGAGCCAGGCCGCGTTGCCATTCGCGCTGGTCGAGAAAAATGCGAACTGCGTCCACAATGGATTGTTGACCTTCGGTTTCAAAGCCGACGGGAAGGTCACGCCTGCAGCCTGGCAAATCGGCTCAGAAACCTGTGCCTATTTTCAGTTCGATGCCTGGGGCATCGCGCCGATCGACTACGTTCCTGGCGACGTCTCCGACGCGGACGCAATCAAGAGCCGCGACGCAACGGAGAAGGCTGCGCGTCTGACATTGCGCCCGATCAGCACGCTTGGCGAGTCCTATCCAAATATCAACGTGTCCGCATTCGGAGCGGCAGAAGACGTTGCGCCGTCCGCGATGACGCTGTTCGGACTGGTAGCCGAAGGGGTGCATTATGTGGGTGGGTGCGAAACGCGATACGGCCCTTACCCCTATTGCGACGAGATGGTCATCCCTTCCTATTCCTTCGCAAAGTCGATGTTTGGCGGGCTCGCTCTGATGCGGCTGGAGAAGCAGTATCCAGGGGTGATGCAGGAACGCATCAGCGACCATGTGCCGGCGTGCGCCGCCAGCGGAACGTGGGACGGGGTGACCTTCGAGAACGCGCTGGACATGGCAACGGGCCATTATCAATCCATCGAGCCTGAAGCAGATGAAAACGCCGCTGTTGATCAGGACTTCTTCCTCGTCGAAGGACATAGCGAGAAAATTGAACTTGCCTGCAGCCAATATCCGTACCGCGCGGGGCCGGGCAAGCAGTGGGTCTACCATACGTCTGACACGTACCTCCTAGGTACAGCCATGCAAGCCTTCCTCAGGGCACGTGAAGGTCCTGACGCTGATATTTACCGCGACTTGCTTGTCGACCCGGTCTGGAAGCCCCTTGGACTCTCGGCAACCATGGATGAAACGCGCCGTACGCAGGATGCAGATGCTCAACCTTTTACCGGTTGGGGACTTTTCATGCAGCGCGGGGATCTCGCACGTCTGCTCGACTTCCTGGGTCGTGAAGACGGCCGGATCAATGCTGTTGACATGTTCGCGTCGGCACCATTGGCTGCGGCCCTGCAAAAAGCCCCGAATGATCGTGGCCTCTCCGCACCGGCCCCGCCGTTGGGCTACAATAACGGTTTCTGGTCCCTGGATATTCAAACCTATGGGAGTTGCGATTCTTCGGTCGTGATTCCCTTCATGTCCGGCTTTGGCGGTTTGGCTGCGGTGATGATCCCGAATGGAACGGCCTATTACTATGTCAGCGATGGCGGCGCCTATGCGTGGGCGCGCGCCGCATTGGCCACTGAATCGATTGCCCCATTCTGCAAAGGCCCAACCCAATGACCACGTCGTCCACACTGAATTCGAAGTTCCCGTCAGCGCCGCCCGATGGTCTCGCAGCAGCCGTTCTCCTGGCGTTTCTGGCGACGGCAGGCTTGTTCTACGTCAACATCATGGCAGCCATAGTTGACGGTCTCGTCAGCGGCATCGGCCTCAGCGAAGGCCAGGCGGGGCAAGTCGGATCGGTCAATATCTATGGCGCCGCATTGGGGGCGCTGACGGCTGTGTTCCTGATCCGCGCGGTCCCATGGAAGATTCTCGCCGTGGTCTGTCTTGTCCTTCTCATCGGCATTGACCTTGTCTCGATCGGCATTGGTACTTTCGAAGCGCTGCTGCCGGTTCGCGCGGCGCACGGCTTTGCGGGTGGCATCTTGACCGGCACGGCCTTCGCCGTGATTGCGCGTACCGCCAATCCAGACCGGACATTCGGCATGCTGCTATTCGTGCAGTTTGGGCTGGGTGGACTTGGCGTCATGGTCTTGCCGCCATTGGCGCCCGTCTACGGCACGCAGGCCTTGTTTCTCGCGCTGGCGCTGTTCAGCCTGGTCACGCTTGCAATGTTGCCATTCCTGTCAGCATATCCGCCTCGCGCGAAGACAAATGTCAGCGAAGGAGCGATCCGCTGGGGACCGCTCGGCATGACGCTGGTGGCTATTTTTATTTTTCAGACCGCCAATATGGGGCTTCTGGCCTATATCATCCGGCTCGGCCTCGATTACGGACTGGATCGCTCTTACGTATCGACCGCACTGGGTCTGGCGACCTGGGTTGCACTCATCGGGCCGTTACTGGTGATGGTTTGCGGTCTGAAATTTGGCCGGTTCAAACTGCTGATGGCCTCGATGGCGCTGACCCTGATCGGTACCGCCGTGTTTCATTACAGTGCCAACCCGGCGGCCTACATGATCGCGAATTGCGGGACGGGGATCACATGGGGCTTCGTCATCGCCTACCTGCTCGGAATGACAGCAGAATTCGACAAGGCCGGACGCGCATCGGCTTTCGGCGGCTTTATCTCAAAGATCGGTCTGGCATCGGGCCCCATGGTTGCGGGTTGGGTGCTGGCGGGAGGGGGAGGATACCCGGCCCTGGTCAACCTTGCGGTCGCCGGTCTCGCGATAAGCGGATTGGTCATGCTGTGGCCCGCACGGGCACTGGATCGCGCCCGAAAGCGGACCGCCTGATCCAAACTGGCGCGATGTACAGCCTCGAACTGGCTCTATGGACTGGGCCAGTTGAGCCTAAACTGGCACCAATGCATGTTTCAAGGACCACACCTAAATGCCTGACTTAGATATTCAATGCCCGACGCAGGCTTACATTGGTGGTCGCTGGTGTGACGCCAGCGATGGACGGACGTTTGACGTCACCAATCCGGCAACGGGCGAGGTCATCGCGACGGTCGCTGATTGCGGCGCCGATGAAACGCGCACCGCGATCGCGGCTGCGGACGCGGCACAGAAAGCATGGGCGGGTTGGACCGCCAGTGACCGTGCCAATGTTCTCAAGCGCTGGCGCGATTTGATGGTCGCGCAGGCTGACCGGCTCGCACGAGTCCTGATGCTTGAAAACGGCAAGCCCCTTGCCGAGGCGCGCGGAGAAATCCTGTATGGCGCATCCTATCTGGAATGGTTCGCCGAAGAATCACGACGCATTTATGGCGACGTCATCCCAGCGCCTGCGGCCGACAAGCGGATCGTCGTGATCCGCCAGCCCGTCGGCGTTTGCGCCGCGATCACGCCCTGGAATTTTCCCAACGCCATGCTGGCTCGAAAGGCCGCTGCAGCGCTCGCGGCAGGATGCACAATGGTCGCAAAACCGGCGGAAGATACGCCTCTGTCTGCCTTGGTCATGGCGGAACTGGCAGGCGAAGCCGGTATTCCTAAAGGCGTATTCAATGTCGTGCCAACCTCCCGCCCGGCGGATGTCGGCGGCGAACTCACGTCCAGTCCAACCGTTCGCAAGATCAGTTTCACAGGGTCGACCGAAATCGGCCGACTGTTGCTCCGACAAGCTGCGGGAACGATCAAGAAGGTCTCGATGGAGCTTGGCGGCAATGCGCCTTTCATCGTGTTTGACGATGCCGACCTCGACGCAGCGGCCGATGGCCTGATGGCTTCAAAGTTTCGCAATGCCGGACAGACCTGTGTTTGCGCCAATCGTATTTTCGTCCATGCGAAGATCATGGATGCGTTTGCAGAAAAAGTGCTTGAGCGAGTCGCAAAACTGAAAGTCGCTGGCGGTAGCATCGAAGGCGCAGAAATCGGTCCACTGATCAATGAGGACGCGGTTGCAAAGGTTGAGCGCCTTGTCGGCGCGGCCAAAAAAGCAGGGGCTCGGCTTGTGACCGGTGGTCAGAGACACGAGGCAGGAAAGCTGTTCTACCAGCCGACGATCATGTCCGGGGTCGTACCATCCATGGAGATCGCGCGCGAAGAAATCTTCGGGCCGGTGGCCGCGATGATTGCCTTTGACAATGAGGAAGACGTCGTGGCGATGGCGAACGATACGCCCTACGGGCTCGCCGCCTATGCCTATACCCGTGACCTTGGCCGCGCGTGGCGCGTTTCTGAAGCCCTTGAATATGGCATGGTCGGAATCAACGAGGGCGTTATTTCCAGTGCGGCAGCGCCTTTTGGCGGGGTCAAGCAATCAGGCATGGGTCGCGAGGGCTCACGTTACGGAATCGATGACTATCTGGAAATCAAGTATATCATGATGGGAGGCCTCGGCGCTTAACCGCCCGGCAAATGACATGACAAATCAGGAACTTTGGTCGAAACGTGAAGCCGCTGTACCGCGGGGTATTGGCAGCATGCATCCGGTCTTTGCCGTTCGTGCACTGAATGCCGAAATCTGGGACGGTGAAGGCCGTCGCTATATCGATTTCGCGGCTGGTATCGCAGTGACCAATACCGGCCACAACCATCCTAAAGTCAAAGCAGCGGTCGCGGCCCAGTTGGAAAATTTCTCGCACGTCTGTTTTCAGGTCACGCCCTACGAAAGCTACATAACGCTCGCCGAAAAGCTGAGCGCTCTGGCTCCTGGACCGTCGCCCAAGAAGACAATCTTCCTCACAACCGGCGCCGAAGCGGTCGAGAACGCCATCAAGATCGCCCGCGCGGCGACCGGTCGCCCCGGTGTGATCGCCTTTTCTGGTGGATTCCATGGCCGCACCATGATGACTATGGCGCTGACGGGTAAAGTAGCTCCTTACAAGGTCGGTTTCGGTCCGTTCCCGGGGGATGTCTGGCATGTGCCGTTTCCGGCACCGTACCTCGGCATTTCAGAAGCAGATTCGCTCAAGGCCCTCGAGGCCCTATTTAAGTCCGACGTAGAGGCTACCCGTGTGGCTGCCATCATCATTGAGCCGGTGCAGGGGGAGGGTGGTTTCTATGCGGCGACTCCAGCCTTTTTGCAGACCCTGCGTGCTATCTGTGACACGCACGGCATTCTGCTCATCGTGGATGAAATCCAGTCGGGATTTGCGCGAACCGGAAAAATGTTCGCGACCGAATACGCGGGAATCGAGCCCGACCTGATGACGATCGCCAAAGCCATGGCGGGCGGGCTGCCAATCTCTGGCGTCATTGGCAAAGCCGAGATCATGGACGCCCCTGCGCCGGGCGGGCTAGGTGGAACCTATGGCGGTTCACCACTCGGATGCGCCGCCGGTCTCGCGGTTCTCGACGTGATCGAGAGCGAAAACCTGTGCGCGCGCGCCATCGAAATCGGCGACAGGATCGTACGCCGTTGCGAGGCGCTGCGTCAGTCAGATCGCGGCATCGGCGAAATCCGGACGCTTGGCGCCATGACCGCAATGGAGCTGATCCAGGACGGCGACGCATCACGGGCTGATCCGGACCGGACGAAACGCATTGTATCGGCGGCGCGCGAGAAGGGATTGTTGCTGTTGTCCTGCGGCGTACGTTCCAATGTCATTCGGTTCCTCACGCCGTTGACGATTCCATTCGAAATTCTGGACGAGGGCCTGGATGTTCTTGCTGACGTTGTCAGGGAAACAGCCTGAAACCGCTTGAATTCAAAAATCAGGTCAATCGTGCCCGCACTCAAGTGGAGGCGAGTTCCTGAGCAGCTTGGTTCCGGACTGCATTAATAGCCTGCGTACAAGCCTGATTGTTTCAAGCGTAAACGAGGTGTGAACGATTTGTGGTGAATTGTCGGGCCAGCTCGCCGTCAGGCGCGCTGACCCGCTTGTATTCAGAAAGCCAAACTTCATGACCGCCACATCACGCGCCACTGCTTCATCTGCTGAGAACGCCATCGCACGCCAGATTGCTCAGGAACTTGGCGTTGCGGAGCGTCAGGTGTCAGCGGTTATGGAACTGCTCGACGAAGGTGCGACCGTTCCCTTCATCGCGCGCTACCGCAAGGAGCGTACGGGCGGCCTCGACGACACGCAGCTACGGGCGCTCACCCAGCGCCTTGAATACCTGACGGAACTCGCCAGCCGCCGCGTCGCGGTGCTGAACGCCATTCGGGAGCAGGACAAGCTGACGCCTGCGCTGGAACGAGAGATCATGGCCGCCGGCACCAAGGTCGAGCTGGAAGACCTGTACGCGCCTTTCAAGGTTAAACGGCGCACCAAGGCGACCATTGCGAAGGAGGCAGGCCTGGAACCGCTCGCCGAGCGGCTGCTGTCCAATCCGGCGCTGGTGCCCGCATCGGAAGCAAAGGGCTTCGTGTCGGCCAAGAACGGCGTGTCCGATCAGGACAGCGCGCTGGACGGCGCGCGCGAGATCATCGTCGAAAAAATGGCGGAAACGCCGCGCCTGGTCCGCAAGATCCGCGAGACTGTCTGGACCAGCGGCAAGCTGGGCTCCTCCCTCGTGAAGGGCAAGGAGGCCGAAGGCGCTAAGTTCGCTGACTATTTTGAATTCGACGAACCTATCAACGTGATGCCATCCCACCGGGCGCTCGCGCTGCTGCGCGGGCAGAAGGAAGGCATCTTGCGCGTCAAGCTGGCCGTGCCGCACGCTGATCCGCGTGATCACCCGGCGGTGCGGGAAATCTGCACCGAATTTGGCATCGCCAGGAAAGGGCGCCCCGGCGACGACTGGCTGGCCGAAACCGCCCAGGCCGCGTGGAAGGGCAAGCTCGAGTCCGCCAGCTCGCGGGAATCGATCACCCGGTTGAAGGAAGCGGCAGACGGCGAAGCCATCCGGATATTCTCAATGAACATGCGCGATCTCCTGATGGCGGCGCCGGCAGGACCGAAAGTTGTCATGGGCATCGATCCGGGCATTCGCACCGGCTGCAAGATCGCGGTCGTCGATGCGACGGGCAAGCTGCTCGATACGGCGACGATTTACCCGCACGAGCCGCGCAAGGACTGGGCGGGGTCTCTCGCGACGCTCGCGACCCTCTGCAAGAAGCACAAGGTTGAACTTGTCAGCGTCGGTAACGGCACGGCGGGCCGTGAGACAGAGAAACTCGTGGCGGACCTGTCCGCGAAACTGCCCGACCTCAATCTGACGCGCCTGATGGTTTCCGAGGCCGGTGCCTCAGTCTACTCCGCCTCCGAACTGGCGGCAAAGGAATTCCCCGACCTCGATGTCAGCATTCGAGGCGCGGTTTCCATTGCGCGCCGCCTGCAGGACCCGCTGGCAGAACTGGTGAAAATCGAACCCAAGGCGATCGGTGTGGGCCAGTACCAGCACGATGTTGACCAGTCTGCCCTGGCCCGGTCGCTGGATGGTGTCGTTGAAGCGTGCGTGAACACCGTTGGGGTGGACGTCAACACGGCGTCCGCGTCGCTTCTCGCGCGCGTCGCTGGCCTGAATGCGACAATCGCCGCGAATATCGTGGCCTATCGCGACAAGAACGGTCCGTTCAAATCGCGGAGTGATCTCAAAAAGGTGCCCCGGCTGGGACCCAAGGCTTTCGAACAGGCCGCAGGCTTCCTGCGCATCGCAAAGGGCAAGAATCCGCTCGATGGCTCCTCGGTACACCCGGAGGCCTATCCCGTGGCTGAGCGCATCGCCAGGAAAACGGGCCGGAAGCTGAGCGACCTGATCGGCGACAAGGCCTTCCTCGCCAAGCTGAAGCCGGAAGAGTTTGCCGACGCGATATTCGGCGTCCCGACGGTCAAAGACATCCTGGTCGAACTGGAAAAGCCCGGACGGGACCCGCGCCCGGAATTCAAGACCGCCACGTTCAGGGACGGTATCGAGAAAGTCTCCGACCTTGAGCCGGGCATGCGCCTCGAAGGTGTTGTCACGAACGTCACCGCCTTCGGTGCGTTTGTGGATATCGGCGTGCATCAGGACGGCCTCGTCCATATTTCGGAACTCTCGGACACGTTCGTCAAGGATCCCCATGCGGTGGTCAGCACGGGGCAGGTGGTCAGCGTTCGGGTCCTCGACGTGGATATTGCACGCAAGCGGATCGGCCTCAGCCTAAAACAGGCGCCCGGCCGCGTGACGCAAGACAGACCCAAATCGAATGACGCGACACCGTCCAGTCCATTCGACGTGTTATCCTCGCTACGCTGAGGTCAACTTGTCAGGAGGCCGACCGGGCAGGTGTTTCTCCGTCTGTATTGAACCCCATCGCGTCGTAGGTTGCCTCCAGGGCGGATGCCAGCGACACCAAAGTCTCGGCCAGGACGTCACGGGGCAGGCCGTTGCCCGCGTCCCGCTCAAGCGATTCGCATATCTGTGCCACCCGCTTGGCGCCAGCGCTCAGCGCCATCGACTTGAGCGCGTGGGCATGTCGGACGATTTCCGGGCGGGCGGCACCCGAGTTGATCAGCGTGGCCATGCCGGTGCAGGCGCGCGGCGCCTCGGCGTGGAACATGGTCCAGATGCGCTGGCGGACATTCCGGCCCGATTGCGAGCCGAGCGCATCCATGCTGGCAAGCGTGTCCATGGCGAGGAGTTCGCCGGTGACCTCCGATGGACCGGGCTGGCCAGCCGGCATCGCCGCCTCGGGCGAGTCCGCATCGGACAGGGCGGCCACCAGGCGCTCCATCGTGAACGGCTTCGTCAGGTATCCATCTGCGCCGGCGCTGCGCCACGTATTGGCATCATCGCCGCTGACCTGCGCCGTCAGCGCGAGGAGGCGGGTGCGCGGCGACCGGGTCTTGGCCTCATGCGCGCGGATCAGTTGTGTCGCTTCGATACCGCCCATGACCGGCATCGATCCGTCCATTAGGATGATGTCAAAGGCGCCTGCTGCTGCCTTTTCAACAGCGTCCTGGCCATTCACCGCGAACGTCACGGCAATCTTGAGCGCGCCGAGCGTCTCGCGAAGCACTTCGCGGTTCACTGGGTTGTCATCGACGGCAAGGATCGACTTGCCTTCGAATGACGGCGTTTCGGCGTGGCTTGTCCTGGAATCGCGCACGGCTGTGCCGAGATAATCTCCGGTTGCGGCGCGGGCGAGGAGGTCCGACAGCTCGGCGCGCGAGACTGGATTGGCGAGCGCATCGACGGCGGTACCTTCGCGTAGCAGCGCGTCGGCCATTGTATCGCCGATGTCGGACAGGACGATGCATGGCACGCCAGCCGGGGCCGTTTCGGCCTGCAGCGTGGTCGACGTTCCGATCATGAAGTCAGCGTCGCCCGACACAATCGTACAGCCGAAGTCACGCAGGCTACGCTCCAGCGTATCCTGTGCTTGTCCCGCTCCGACACGGACCATGGCGGACAAACCGACCCATGGAAGGGCTGGCGCGGCCTGGTCAACGGGCAGGGCGACTTCAAGTCGGAACACGCTGCCGCGTCCGGGTTCGCTCTCCACCGCAATCGTTCCGCCCATCGCATCGGCCAGTCGGCTGCAGATCGACAGGCCGAGGCCGGTGCCGCCATATTTCCGGGTCGTCGACTGATCGGCCTGAGAGAAGGCTTCGAACACGGCGCCAATCTTGTCTTCGGCGATGCCGATGCCGGAATCTTCCACGTCGATGCTTATCGTCACCGAACCCTTATCAGGGCAGGGGCGTGCATCGACACGGATTGAGACTCCGCCCGATTCCGTGAATTTCAGCGCATTGTTGACAAGGTTCGTCACGATCTGGTTCAGGCGGGTCGGGTCGCCCAGGATCGAGACGGGCACGTTCGGCGAGACATAGGTCGCTAGCTGAAGGCCCTTCTCACGGGCGCGTTCCCAGAACAGGCTGGCGACATCGGCCACCAGGGAATCAAGTGAGACGGGCAATATCTCGAGGTCCATCTTGCCGGATTCGATCTTGGACAGGTCGAGAATATCGTTGATGATCGTCAGCAGGCTCTTGCCCGATCTGGAAATGATGTCGGCATACCGTCGATGTCGCGGCGAGAGGTCGGCGGAGGTCAGCATCTCGGCCATCACCATCATGCCGTTCATGGGGGTGCGAATCTCATGGCTCATCGTTGCGAGGAAGTTGGACTTCGCCGCATTGGCGGCTTCGGCCTCATCGCGTGCGATCCGCAGGCTGTGCGTGCGCTCTTCCACCGTTTGCTCGAGCGAAGCGAGATGGCGGGCGAGCCTGGCGTCTCGCTCGACGATGCTGCCGATCATTGTGTTGAAGGTTTCTGCGAGGACGCCGGTTTCGTCGCGTCCACCTTCGATACGTTCGATCGACGCCGCTTCATCGTCGCGGAACGCAGCCATCATAGCGGTCAGCTGGCGCAGGGGGCGCGTCAGGTGGGTGATGGGCCATTGGGCCAGCGCGATGCCGGCAATGATTGCGACCAGCGACATGATGGCGGTGGCCCGGAGGCTGTCGAACACAGCTTTTCGTAGCGTGGAAATGTCGGCCAGCATGCCGAGTTTGCCGACCTGTTCGCCGCCATTCAGGATCGGAATTTCGACATGCATCTGACGCGAGGAGAACAGGTCGCGTGCGGTCAGCGCACTCGCATCGTCCCGGCCGAGCAGGATTGCACCGCTGCCCAGCTGCGCGAACACGCGGCCGTTTGCCAACGTGATGTCTGTCTGGACGATGCCCGGCAGGTCGCGCACGCCGCGCAGCATCGCGACGGCAGCGGCCTTGTCATTGCCGGCGACGGGGTCCGCGATGGCGGCGGCATAGGCAGACGCCGCACCTGCGAGCAGGCTCTGCTGGCTGGCGACTTCCCGCTCGAAGCCTTTCCAGGCCATGAATCCCGAAATCGACATCACGGTCGTAATGATCAGGACCACTACAAGCAGCGTGAGGCGCAGCCGGATGGAGCGGTGGATCGGCACAGTTGGGGGCGATGTGTTCAAGGTGGCGGCTACTTCTCAATGGAACAGCCTGCAACGTCGCAGAAATTAACCAAGAAAGGCTCAAGTCCGGGTGAAAAATTCAATGAAAATTGAGCGACCTGTAACGCGCTTCTGTAACGTGTGTACGATAGTTAAATAACAAAATCTCGAGTACCCAAGTATGAATACCCCTTTCAACCGCGTCATTTCATACGTCCTGGACACCGGTGGCAACATCGTTGTCCCCGCTGCTGTGGCCTTGTGCGCGCTGACAGCCATCGTCGGTGGGGTCATCGATATGTCGGCAATCGAAGGACAGAAGAAGTCCCTGCAGGTGCTCGCCGACAACGCGGCCCTCTCCGCGGCACGCGAGTTCGCGATCTCGGCCAATAATGGCCAGCGCATCGAGGAATCTGCAAAGGCATTCGTCACGGCGACAGCCAAAAATCCGAACATCAGCGCGATTGCGCAAGCGCATATGGACGTGCTGACCGTTGAAGTGACGGTCCGTGCACCGGCAAAAACCTTCTTTCCCGGTCCGGCTGCGCAAGTGAAGTTGCTGTCCGCATCGGCCACCGCCCGGTTGGTAGGTGAAGCGGGCAACATCTGCATGATCGGCTTGTCGCCGAGCGCTGTTCAGACCGTGGTTCTGAACCAGAAGTCACGCCTCACGGCGGAACATTGCGCCATCTATTCCAATTCCACCGACATCGCTTCCATGCAGGTCAGCCGCCTGGCCCAAGTCGTGGCCGACGAAATCTACACGGCGGGTGGGTTTATTGGCCTGCCGCCGAAGACGATGAAGCCGCCGGTCACCGATGCGCCGCAGATCGACGACCCGCTTGCCGGCCGTCCAGCGCCGCGCGTCGGCATGTGCGATGAGTTCAATCTCAGGGTCACAACGAGTCAGGTGCTGTTTCCCGGCACGTATTGTGGCGGCCTTAACATCGACGGAGGCTCCGCGGAGCTGCGCCCCGGAACATACATCATCAAGGATGGTCCGTTGAGGGTTGATCGTGGCGGGTCTTTGGTGGGCGAAAATGTCGGATTCTATCTGACGGGCGACAAGTCGAAGCTTTACTTCAACACCCTGTCCACCGTGGACCTGACAGCGCCCAAGACCGGCATCATGGCCGGCCTCCTCTTCTTTTCGAACTCCAAGAATGCCACGATGACGCGAACGCTCGGCGCCAAGGTGCTTGTGCGGGGGCATGTCATTCGCAGCGACGATGCGCGGCGTCTTGTTGGCACGGTTTACCTGCCCGACGACAAGCTGGTCATCGACGGCAACTCGCCCGTAGCCGACAAATCGGAATACACGGTGATCATCGCCAAGGCATTCCAGCTCAATAACGGGCCGAACCTGGTGCTTCAGACTGACTATGGCGCTTCTGATATCCCGGTCCCGGATGGTGTCGGCCCGATGAAAGAATCGTCCGTCCGCCTTCTGCATTAGCGTCAGTAGAACCGCAGCATGATTATCAGATCATAAAGACTTTCAACGGAAGGATGTTGACTCCACAATTAGGCAGTCACGTTTATGCTCCTGCGCAATGTCCTTGTTATTGACGATGATCCACTTTTCCGCGTGATCGCCGAAGAGACATTGCTGGCGTTGGGCGCAGGCGAAGTCGTCGTCGCGGGGGACGGCGCCCAAGGTCTCCAGATGGTCGCAGACCGGCCTGAGGCGTTCGACCTTATCCTGTGCGACCTGAACATGCCGAATATCGACGGCGTCCTGGTGCTCCGCGAACTTGGCAGCCGAAATTATTCCGGGGCCCTGATCATCGTCAGCAGCGAGAAGCCGGCTGTCATCGAGTCCGTCCACACAATGGCCCGCCTGGCGGGTGTCAGAATGCTGGGCGCGTTGAGAAAGCCCCTGAACGCGAATACGCTGCAGAAAATGATCCTGTCTCAGATGAGTCAGCCGTCCGAGCAAGTGATCGAAGTCTCACGGGATGAGGTAAGAGCCGCGCTGGACGCAAAAACGATCGTCCCGGTTTACCAGCCGAAGCTTGATCTCACCAAAGGTGGGATTCACAGCGTTGAGGTGCTCGCAAGGCTCGCCCAGCCGGGCGCGGGCCTGCAAAGCGCGTACGCGTATTTGCTGGCGAGTGAATCGCTGGGCATGATGCCTGAACTGACACTGAGCCTGATCGAACAGGTTGCGGTTCAGTCCCGCTCATGGCGCGCCGAAGGGGTTGATCTCGGGTTCGCATTCAACATCAGTCCGAGCCTGCTTTTGGACAAGAACTTGCCGGAGCTTATCGTGTCGGCGCTCGGCGAGACCGGCCTTTCGCCGCATATGGTCACGCTGGAGATTACGGAAAACCAGCTTATCGAATATTCGACCGATGTCCTGGAAGTGCTCTCCCGCCTGAGAATCAAGGGATTCCATTTGAGCGTTGACGATTTTGGCACCGGCGCCACGAGTTTCGAACAGTTGCGACTTTACCCGTTTTCCGAACTGAAACTCGATCTGACATTTGTTCAGGATGTCTTGACCGATAGTTTCGCGCGGCTCACGGTTGTCACGAGCCTGAAGCTCGCCCGCCTGCTGAATATGTCGGTGGTGGCCGAAGGTGTGGAGACGGAAGAACAGCTGGACTTTTTCAAAAAGGCCGGCGCGACCTTCGCGCAGGGCTACCTGATCGCGAAACCGCTTGCCGGCACAGATGTGATCCCGTGGCTGCGAGAAAACCATGAGCGGTGGACTTCGCCCCTGCCGGATGCCGATGCCAGGTCCGCCTGACAGATCGAATTCCCATTCGGTCATCATGGGATAGAGCGTTTGAGTCTCCCAACCGGATCGACCTGCAGTGGTTTCGATCCGCGATGCCGGGCAGTGGCACCGCGCCGCCAATCTTAAACAAAAGCCATATGGCTGATTCGTAACTGGCGAGGCCGCCAGCGCAGGTTTATTCTGGGGCAACGGGATGGCGAGGGGCACCTGATCGAGTTGTGATTGGAGCCGACCAATGTTCTATCCGGAAATTCCCACGCGCTTGTCGACGATGTCCCGTAATCCGCTGCCGAATGGCGTGATTTCGGGTGCACAGGTCGATGCAGTTCGCCTGCTGACAAACCCCGAGACGTTCGGCGGCCGCACGCCGGCCTATTTCGACACTGCAGTGTCCCACCTGGTCGTCGATGGCAGGGATCTCTTCATCCTGCGCAAGCCGCTCGATCATGATGGCTTCAAATGCGCCACGGTGGAAGATCGCTGGAACTGGTGTGAAACGCAGTGCATGCGAGGCTTTTCCCGTCTCGGCGCAGTCTCGGCCCGGCCGCTTCCGATTGTCTGGCGCGAGCGCAGGCTTTGCCTCGGCGGACCCGGAAGTATTCGGGACTGGGTCCTCAAGATTACGTGCGAATCCGTTATTGTCGAACCGGGATTCATCACTCTGCGCCGCGCTGCATGAAGCAATAAATCGAGGCGAGTGAACTCACGAATACTCGCCTAATTGGTGTGATGACGGTATTGTACAGTCACTATATATGTCCCGGGGCAGAAGTCCGGATCTTCTGCTGGAATTCAGGGAAGTAGCGATGTCGTCAGAACGCATTGATTGGGACAATCTGCGGGTCTTCAGGATCGTCGCCGAACTCGGCAGCATGAGTGCCGCGTCGGCGCGTCTGGGCGAGTCCCCGCCGACGATTGGCCGGAAGATTGATGACTTGGAAAAGGCCCTCAATACGCAATTGTTCGTGCGTTCGACGCGCGGTGTCGAATTGACGGAAGTCGGCAAGGTGGCGCTGCGCCATGCCCACGTCATGGCCGACGCGGCAAATCTCATTGACCAGCAGGCCTCCGACAGGAGCCAGCCCGCAGAGGGCGTGATTACGCTGGCGACAGGCGATGGGCTCGGCCCCTACTGGATCGCGCCCCGTCTTCCGGACTTCCAGCAGGTCAATCCGCGCATTCAGATCAAGATGAGCGTGCTTGAGCACACGCCGGACATCGGGGCCGGAGAGGCCGACATCGGCATACAATTCACGGAGCCGAAGAACCACGACGTCATTTCACGTCGATTGGGTACGCTGCACTATATCAGTTTCGCCTCCGCCGAATATATCGCGGAACATGGCGCTCCGAACAGCATGTTCGAATATTTCCGGCACCAGTGCATCCTGCACCAGGCCTATGTGATGCAGATCGAACGATGGGCCCCGAAAATGTCGGAGCTCAAGAAGATGATCAATTTTGCGTTCGTCACCAATTCGGCGAGTTCGATGATTGAAGTGTGCAGGAACGGAGGCGGGATCGCCCTGTTGCCATCCTATATCGGCGCGGTGGCGCCGACACTCGTGCCGCTTGAACTCCCGGAAGTCGCGCCCATCGAATTCTGGCTCACTTACACCGAACGCGTTTGGCGCCTGCCCCAGGGCCGGATCGTTCTCGACTGGTTGAGAAGCATTTTCGAGGCCGATGATGCCTTCTGGTTCGCAGATGAGTTCATCCATCCCAACAGGGCCGACAACCGGATGGAAGCGTTGAAGCCGTTCACGCCGCCGGGGCCGTCAGCCGCCGGATAGGGCCTTCAGAACGCGGGCCATGGTCTCGAGCTTTTCGGGGGACTTGGTGCGGTCGATCCAGTCGTGACATTCGGTGCGGACCTTCATCGACGGATCCTGTGAAACGCTATCCGCGTCGCTGTCATCCTCGAACAGGTCGGCAATAGGCACGCGCAGGGCTTCGGCAACAGTCGACAGCATGCCAGCGCTGAGACGGTTGGTCCCGGTCTCGTATTTTTGCAACTGCTGGTGACTAATTCCGAGTTCGGCGCCGAGTTCTGCGAGTGTGCGATTTTGCGCAATCCGGAGGGCCCGAATCTTCCCGCCAACGAGTTGGTCGACGCGTGTGGGAGCCCGTGAACTGGACTGTCTTGGTTTGTGCTGCACTTCGATTACCCTTCTAAAGCACACCATGCATTTCGCGCACTGGGTGTTTAGGCAAGGATGACTGCTATCAAAAATATGAAATGCGAAGGGCCTTCATAGCGCATACATTGGGTAAGCTGCCATCGGGGCGTGAAAACTGCCGCCAATTGTACACCTTCGGTTTCAAATTCGGACTAAATCGCAATCCGCGGACTAATAGTCTTTTTTCCACCTTATGGAGAGCTTGTTCTCACCGGTCGACGTGGTTTCTGAAGTCACGGAGACTCGATCCACAGGCTCCCACTCGACCTCGACAGAACTGCCGTCTGCCCCGGCAGCATTCAGTTGTAGGTAGACGTCATCAGCCAGGTACTGACCGATGCCAAGCTCTGCATTTCCAGCCTCGTTGGATCCGATCGACAGGCGGTCGACACCCAGGACGGCCTGCAATTCGGAGGCGGGGTCGAAGCCGGCGCTGCGACCGCTGAGGCGAGCAATCGAGGAGGCTAGTTGCGCCGCCTCGACGGGGGACAGGTCGATGGACGAGCGACTGAACAGCAATCGGGAAAGGATTTCGTCCTGCGGCAGGTCGGGCGTACTCGACAATTCGAACACGGGGTTTGTCGGTTTTCCTGAGACCTGAACGCGGGCAACGAACCCCTTGACCGACCGCGCGGCATCAATGGCGATCCGCGCGGTGTCGAGCGGGCCGTCAAAGGTGATATTTCCGGTATCGAAGACGAAGGGGCGCCCGGCGAGGTCGAGGTCGCCACGCACCATGGTTGCCTGTCCCGAGAGGCCGACGTTCGATACGGTCCCTGTCGCTGTGAGGTCGAGCGCCCATTCGCTGTCGAGGCCCCGACCGGTAACGAAGACGCGCCGTGCGGCATCGATATCGATGTCGAGGTTCAGGGATTGGCGCAACTTGCTGGGCGCGTTGGTCGGTTCGTCGCCGTCGCTCCAGCGAACATCAATGGCTTTCGGGCCCGAAGACGGGAGATTGTCGAGCGAGGCGCGCGCTTCGTCGACTGTCAGTTTACCCGACACGAGGCGCCTGCTTTGGTCTTCGGTGAAAGTCACGTTGCCGCTGAGGCGCGCCATATCCCCGTCGCGTTCGTAGACAAGCAGCCGGGTCAGCTTGGCGTTCAATTGGCCAGAATCCTGGCCGAGCGTGCCGTCCAGTATTACTGAACCGTTCCCGGTACTCTTGCCCGATCCGTTGAGGGACACTTCCTTGTCGGCATACCTGGCCTTCAGCGCGATGTCGGTCAGTCTCAGTCCCGTGGTACCGAATTCATACATGCCGCCGGTGACATTCGCATTCGCCTTGTAGGCTGGCTTGGAAAGCGATCCTGCGACAGTCGCTACGGCATCGATCCGGCCACCGATATCGTGGCCATAGGCAAGCGCAGCCGTGTGCAACGCGCCCAGGTCGCCGTTCAGCGTTGCCCGACCGGTCAGGGATTGCGCCCGGTCCAGGCGGGCAAGGGAATTGGCAGACGGCTTGATCGGCAAAGCCGCGTCTGCAACGAGGACGAGGTTCTTGCCGTAATTGCTTCTCGCGTTGACCTTCAGTGTGTTGGCATCAAGACGGCCTGTCAGGTCGAGCGAAAGCGACGTATCGAGCCCTGGAACCGGGCTGGTGGCCGAGAAGGCAAACGACCCGGACGGTGACGGGCCGATAGGCCTGAACTCGCCATGGCCATTGAGGCGCGCATCGACCTCGCCGAGATTGGCAAGCGCAAACAGGGTGCCGAAGTCGACGGCTTTGATATCGACAACCAGCAGCGCTGTTTCCCCGGAGCCCGAAAGCTCGGCTTTGACTTCGCCGCCGAGAAGCGAAAGCCGCCCGTCGAGGTCAGGCGTCTCGCCGAGGCTCCAGCGAGCAGGTTCCGGTGTGCTGAGCGGCTCGCCAAGAGCGGTTCCCGACAGGCTGAACGTGCCATTGGGCGAGGCGCCCGACAGGTCCGCCTGTCCCGAAACCGCAAAATCGAATGGGCCGGTCGGCTGGTCGCTCTTCAGATTGGCTTTGAAATCGTAACCATTCTTGTTGTTCTTGATGTCTGCCGTGAAGGCGTCGAGTCGAATGGCCGATGGCAGTTTCGCGCCGCTGCCGTCAGCATGGGCCACGATCGACATCGGGTCCTCGCCTTCCTTCACGATGCTGACGGTGGCGCGCAGGCTGTCGATTTGCACGTCGTCGGTCTTCAGGCCATCGCCTTCGGCGTTCACCAGAACGACCAAATCGCCGGCTGGGTTGATCTCGGCCCGGCCCGAAATGTCGAGCGGGCCGTACGTACCCGTCGCATCTTCGATCAATGTGGCACCATCGGCGCGCACAAGGCTGGCGGACAGGTCCAGCGCTTCGCCTGCAAATGTTCCAGCCAAGGCTAATGGCCCTTCTATGCGGTTGCCAGTGATGCGGAGGGTGGTCTTCGCCGCGACATCGTCCATGCTGCGGGACCCAACCAGGAAAGTGCCGCCTCTCGATGTCAGGTTCAGTTCACGCCCGCTCGATGGCCCGGTGAGGCCGATCTCACCGGAATGGAGGTCAAATGTGTTGCCGCCGATCTCAAGGGGGGCAGTTTGTATGAAATCGAAGCGAAGTGTGCTGGCGTCGCGAATGCGGTACAGGCCGCCACCATCCAGCTGAACGCCGGCGCCCGACAGTTTCATCTTCGCGATGTTTATCGTGTTCCCATCGACGGAAACGGACGCGGTCAGTTTCGGCGCTGCGCCGATCAGCGGCTGTATCGAATCCGGCAATCCGGAAAATCCGGTACCCGTCAGGACCGTCTCGATCTGCGGTTTGTTGAGTATGCCGTGCGCCCGGAATGTTCCCGACGCCCGTCCATCGAACCCGCCGGGCAAGCTGTGAAGCAGCTGGTCTATCGTGCCGCGCAAATCCAGCGTGCGCGCCTTAAGGCTCAACGTGCCCGAAGCTGAAACCTTGCCTTCTGACAGATCAAGTACTGAGGGCGCGAGGGTAATGGTTCCGGTATCGCGTGCGTACACGCCGCTTGCCACCAGATGGGGCTCAACTCCAATCAGGCCGGACAGGCTTTGATTGCCCGACAGGACGCCTTCACCAGTGAGTTCGGCGTTGAACGGGATATGTTGGGCCTTTAGCGAAACCGTCACAGGTCCCGAAAGACGGGTAAAGGACAGGTCCGCCCCCTCATGCGCGGTGAGGGTCGCGCCGCCCGTGTAGGTTGGCACGTCGTCGGCTAACTCGAGCGTTCCGTCCAGCGAGAGGTCGGCTGCCGTCCCCGTCAGGTCGGAGAGGCCCGTGAAATATAGCTTGATCGCGGCGGGGCCATTCAATGACTTTGTGTCAATGTTCGCCTCACCTGTGGCCGCCAGCGTGCCCGATGCCATGCTTGCCGACAGGTCGAACGCGGCAAGGTGCTTTTCGATGTCGGCACCCAGAACGAAACGCGCGTTTTCGCCGAGCAATTGCTGCAACGTGCCTGGAAAGGGCAGAGCGGTCGCATCGAGATCGGCGTTCGCGGTCAGCCGTCCGGCTACGATCTTGGCAGTCATCGACGCCGCGTCCTCGCCGGAGACCTTTAGCAGGAAATAGCCATCGCCTTCCTCCAGCGTACCGTCGGCCGAGGCATTGAGGCTGGCGCTCTGCCCTTCCGCGAGTTTCAACAGTGTCGCGAATGTACCGCCCGCAGGTGCCTCGCCCTCGGCATCCAGGTTGAACTGGCCGGCTGCGTCTCGCTGGGCATCGACCCTGAATCGGTCGCCAAGGCCCTCCAGCGGTGCAATGTCCAGCTTGGCTTTGACGATTGCGTCGCGCCCGCTCGAAAACGCGCCCGATACACTGAACGCGGCGGCTGGTCCGGCAACACCTTCAGCGAGCGAGAGTTTGCCAATGTTCAGGTCGTCGAGCGCAACACTCCAGTTGCTTCCGCCTGAAGTCTCGCTTGGCGTCGTATCGGGGCGGCGCAGGACCGATATTTCTCCTGCACTGGCGAGATTGAGTGCCACTTTGCGAGACAGGAGCGCGCGCGGCGTCCATTTCAGGTTGAGGTCGCGGGTGTCGAGCCATGTGCCCTCGGCATCGGCGATCGACAGCCTGTCGATATGCATGCGTTTGAGCGGGTCGCCCGTCAGGCCCGATGCCGAAATCGTTCCGAGGCTCCCGACTGTCCGACCGTCGATTTGCGACAGGACATAGGCCCGCCCTCCATCACTGTTGATCCAAAGGCGTACGCTTATGACTGCGATCAGCGTGAGGACAACAATGCCTGCGCTTGCCGACGAGATTGGCCGACGGCGGATGAAATTGAGGAATGTTCGGAAGTAGGCCATCAGAATGACTGCCCGATGGATACATAAAACTGGACTGGGTCTTCCCCGTCGCGCCTGTCGACCGGTGTCGCAATATCAACCCTGATCGGACCGAAGCCGGGATAATAGCGAAAGCCGAAGCCGACGGCTGTGCGCATGTTATTGAATACGTCGTCGGCGCTGTCAGCCGCTGCACCACTGTCAACGAACAGGACATAACCGAGCTTTTCACTCCGCCGCCAGCGCAGTTCGGCTGACACATCAAAAAGACTCCGTCCGCCAATCAGGGCGCCGCTTGCGTCGCGTGGCGATAGGCTTTGGTATTCGAAACCGCGCACGGACCCACCGCCGCCCGCGAAGAACAGGCGATCGATCGGAACCGCGTTGGATCCGAGAAAGGCGCCGAACTCGCCCCGCACGGCGGCGACCAGCGGCCCGTCCGCAATCTTGTGGTACGTGGAGCCGGTCAAAAGCATGCGCGTATAGCCCGCCGTGGCGTCGCCAACCGACATGCCCGGTTCGATACCAAGAAAGGCGCGCTGGCCGGATTGCGGGTCCAGGGGTTGCTTGACGGTCGAATAGGTTGCCGCAAGCGGAAAGGAGAGCGTGTAAAACTCGCGCGGGTCAGACAGTGTGCTGAGCCGCGACTCTTCTGTTCGCGTGGCATCAATCGATGCACCGGCAGACAATGTGAAATACTTGTTGAATGGTTGCGACAGGGCCGCGCCGACCTTGATGCCCTGCAGGTCGTAGGCATCGGTCTCCTCGGCGCGAATGCCGGCCTCGGCCGTGAGCGTGCGCCCGTAACGGCCAATGTTCGGTCTGGTATATTTTGTGGTCAGGTCGCGCGCGAGCGTTGCCACCTGGCCCTGCACACGGAGCGTATCTCCACGACCGGTGATATTTCGACGCTCCCAAAACGCATCCGCGCCGATGCCGTCGGTCGTTGAGGCTGTTACGCCGGCTCCGACGGAACGGCGTTTGGCATCGGAAAGTGTAAGTTGGACCGGATAGAACCCGTCTTCGTCTGGCGTTTTGGACAGTTCCACACCGATTCCGTCGAACAGGCCGCTACTGCGCAGGCGAAGGCGCAGCTGGTCGATCTTGTCGGGTGTGTAGGCATCTCCCGGTTTCCACGTCCGGAGGGCGCAAATCGTTGTGACTTTGCATCCACCCGATTCCAGCACGACGATGTTTCCGAGGCGAACGAACGGGCCTGACGCCAGTGCGTATGTCAGCTCGACCGTCTTGTCCTTGCGTGAAGCCAGTACGTCGATCCCGCGGCTTTCGGCGAACGCGTGGCCGCCCTGGCGAAGCGTGCGGACAAACTGGACGTCCAGTGCCTCGATGTCCGATGTCCTGGCAGGCGCACCTGTGGCAAGGGATTTGCGGTCGTCTTCGAGCGATGCCATCAGCGTGCCGCTGACGTCGGTATCGAGAGTCAGGGTGACCGTGGCGACATGGAACATGTCGCCGGCGGATACGTCCAGACGCGGCTTCTTGTCGACTGACTCGATCAGTTCGGGCGACACATTGGCCGCGAGATAGCCTTCGGATGCGAGGAATTCTTCCAGCATGTCTGCGGAAGCCGCCGCCTTGCGTCGCGATTCGAGTACGCTGCGAGGCGCTGCATCGTCTGTTTCGAGCACGGCCTTTGCCTTCGCGTCCAAACCGGATGGCAGCCCGTCCAGCTCAACGGGCAGCTGCCGGCTGGCGGATCCGGCGCCGTTATGACCTGGAAAGCCGGCACAGGCTGTCACGGCCCCCAGCAGGCATGCGCCAGTAGCCGGGTGCCTGAGTGCGCTCCCGGCTACGGTGGTCAAGCGGACAAGCCGTTGTGACATCGAAGAATTTACCATCCAGATTTGAATGCGAGGATTGCGCCAGTTTTCCTAAATGAAGGCTGAACAGGCCTGTCTAGAGTGAAGATAGGCCCGTCATGTTCCGTTTTCGCCCCGAATACTGCACGTTACCGGCTAATTTTCTTGGAAATACATGGTGTCTCGGCGCGTTTTCCGGTTGCACCAGGCACGGTAGTCTCTGTTTGCCAGCCTGCCTGCACACACCGTATAACCGGCGGATTGGAAGCTTTCGGGGCAATGAATGACGTATTTGATGGTGCTTGGCGGCTTGGTCCTGCTTTTCATTGGCGGCGAAGCGCTCGTCCGCGGCTCGGTCAGCGTGGCGCGCAAGCTCAATATTTCCGAATTGGTGATCGGCCTCACACTGGTCGGTTTCGGGACGTCGGTTCCCGAACTTGTGACCAGTTTGAGAGCCATCGACCAGGACGCGGTGGGCATCGCCGTCGGCAATGTCGTCGGATCGAATATCGCCAACGTGCTGCTCGTACTCGGTGTCGCCGCGATGATCCGGCCTATCCTGACCAATCCGCGCGCGCTGGCGAGGGACGGGCTCATCATGCTGGCCGTCACAGCGCTGCTTTGCGCCCTGATCTGGTTCGATCTTTTCAGCCGCCCCGTCGGTATCGCGCTCCTCGGCGCGTTGCTGGTCTATCTCACCTATTCGTTTGTCGCAGACCAGCGCCGCGGCAATGCGGCTGCCGCGATGCACATGGCCGAGGGCGAAACCGTCGAGGCGCGCTACGGCCTGTTCCTCGGGCTGGTCATCGCCGTGGCCGGACTGGTTGGCGTCGTGTTTGGCGCCCGGCTGCTGGTTGACGGCGGCGTTGTCATCGCTCGGGAATTCGGCATCAGCGAAACAATCATCGGTCTCACCATCGTCGCTGTCGGAACCAGCCTGCCCGAACTGGTGACCTCGGCTGTCGCCGCCTATCGCGGCAAGTCCGACGTCGCGCTGGGCAATATCATCGGCTCGAACATCTTCAACGTCTTGGGAATCCTCGGCATCACGGCGGTGGTCCATCCGTTCAGCGTGCGGAGCGATATCTCTGCCGAGGCGATGTCGCAGGGCCATCATGCCAGCATCATATCGTCGGAAGATATCGGCGCGCTGATCCTGTCGGTCTTCCTGCTCATGCTGTTCGCGATGACCGGAAGGCGCATTGCGCGCTGGGAAGGCGCAGTGCTGCTGCTTGCCTACGCGCTCTATTTCGGCCTCTTGTTCGACCTTGTCCCCGTTCCAGGAATTCTCCCCCATGTCCGATAATCCGATCTACCAGGGACTCGGCCAGCTCGGCCAGCAAACTCCCGCTCCGCAAAGCCCTGACGACGCCCGCCTCGAACGTGTGCCCAATCCCCATGCCGGTACGCTCTACCTCACCCGGTTTGTCGCCCCGGAATTCACCTCGCTCTGCCCGGTCACGGGACAACCGGATTTTGCCCATATCGTGATCGACTATGCGCCGGGCGACTGGCTGGTGGAGAGCAAGAGCCTGAAGCTCTATCTTACCAGTTTCCGCAACCACGGCGCCTTCCACGAGGATTGCTCGGTCGCCATCGGCAAGCGGATACATGCGTTTACCGAGGCAAAGTGGCTGCGGATTTCAGCCTATTGGTACCCGCGTGGCGGCATCCCGATCGATGTGTTCTGGCAATCCGGCGAAGTCCCGGCGGGGCTGCACGTGCCAGACACCGGCGTTGCGAGCTATCGCGGCCGGGGCTGAGTCAGGCGGGCGGCGTCCAACGCACGATCTTTTTGCTCATATCCGCTCTCGGCCGTTCCGGGCATCCCATCGTCGCCGTGCCCAGATAGATAAATCCCGCCACGCGTTCGCCATCGGTCAGGCCGAGTGTCCTGGCGACCTGCGGGTCGAAGGCCATCCACTCGGACAGCCAGACCCCGCCCCAGCCGGCTGCATTCGCGGCCAGCAGCAAGTTTTGGCAAACCGCGCCCGCCGAGAGTTCCTGCTCCCAGACGGGCGTCTTGTGCCCATGGTCGGGCGATGAGATCACGGCCACCATGACGGGCGCGCGAAGGGGCAACCCGGCGGCTTCCAGCACATCCCTGGATTCCGCGTCCGGCGTGTTCGCGTCATGGATTCGCGCCAGTTCCTTGCCGAACGACATGCGCGCGTCGCCTTCAAAAACGATGAACCGCCATGGCGACAATTTCCGGTGATCCGGCACGCGGGCGGCCACACGCAACAATTCATCGAGTGACTCCGGCGAAGGGCCCGGCTCCGTCAGGTGATGCTTGCTGGCGGAGCGGCGCAGCGCGAGCAGGGCGCGGGCCTCGACGCTCGGTCGAGCCGGCAGCATGGTCGTGCCGACAGGCGGGGCGGGGGGGAAACGATTTGCCATGCCGGTACATAGCCAGACTGCGACGCCGCCGAAAGAGGCTTCTCGCGATGATTCTGCTTGCCCGGGCAGGGGGACGGGACTAATTTGGTGAACAGTGTTCACTTTCTGAACATGTTTCAGCGATATTTGACGGCCCATGCCAGATGACCTGTCCCTCGAAGCAACGCCGGCGGAGCGCCGTCGGCTGAAAGTGCGCGGCGCGATTATCGAAGCCGCTGAGCGCGTCTTTGCGACGGAGGGCGAGGCAGGCCTTTCGATTCGCCGCCTTGCGGAAGAGATCGATTACTCGCCCTCCGCCATCTACAAGTATTTCGGGTCGAAGGAGGAGCTGATCGACGAACTCAAGGAGGTTTTCTTCGAACGCCTCCTGTCTCGCGTCGGCAAGATATCCTGCGCCGATGCGCCTTTCTCGGAACGCGGACGGGCATGCGTCACAACCTATATCGTCACGGCGCTGGAGCGTCCGCACCACTATGCTGCCGCGTTTTCTAACGTCCAGGGTGCACCCGTATCGGTGCAGACAAAGGATTGGGAAGCGTTCTCGAAATCCTACAAGGGGCGGGCTTTCGGCGTTCTCGTCAACATGGTGCGTGAAGGCCAGTCGCTTGGCGTTTTCGACCCTGAACTCGACCCCTACCTGTCTGCAAAATCCGTGTGGGCCGCGTCCCACGGTCTTGCGCAATTGATGACCCACTTGCCGCACTTCCCGGCACTGCTTCCCACCGACCAGCCGGTTTCGGCGAGCGCCTTTATCGCCTTCCATGCCGACCTCGTCTTCCGGGGATTGCAATCGCCCGCTGAGGCGCTCCACACCGACTCCACCCCTGAGGACTGAGACCATGACGCCTTCCGATGACTTTCAGGGCGACGCGGCCCGCGAGAAGCGCCCGACGATTCTGAAAGGCCTTGCCTTCCTGGTGGTCCTGTTCCTGTTCGGGGCAGGACTGATGTTCGCGGCGATCCAGTTGCGCAGCCCGGAAGGACCAAAAGTTGCGACCGTCGAACCGGACCCGCTGACCGTGTCCGTGATGCCGGTTCGCCTGGCCAAGGAATTCAGGATCGACGAATCCTTCAGCGGGCTCGCGGAAGCGCGCCGCAAGAGCCAACTCGGCTTTTCCAGCGGCGGCCGGATACAGTCCATGAGCGCCGATGTGGGCGACCGGGTCAAACAGGGCGCGACGCTGGCTCGCCTCGACACCCGCGGCCTTGGTGCCCAGCTCGCGTCGGCCGACGCGGTGGTTGAAGAGGCACGCGCAGCCCACTCCCTCGCCTTGAATACGGTCGAACGCCAGCGAACTCTCAAATTGCAGGGCCACGTATCGCAACAGCGCGTTGACGAGGCCGAAGCCCAGGCCAACACATCGCTGGCCCGCATCGAAGCGGCCAAAGCGCAAGCTGATACATTGCGCGTCCAGATCGACCTTGCGCGCATCACGGCGCCATTTGACGGTGTTGTCACCGCAAGGATGGTCGATGAGGGCGCGATTGCGGCGCCGGGCACACCCGTATTGGAACTCGTGGAGGCAGGTCATCTCGAAGCAAGGATCGGCCTGCCGGCCATCAGCGCGTCGCGCCTGGTCCCGGGCGAAATGTACAAGCTGGTCGCCGATACAGGCACGGTTGAGGCAAAGCTGCGCACCGTCACCGGCGTGATTGATGCCGACAGGCGCACGGTCGCGGCAATGTTCGACATCGAGAATTCAGGCGATCTGGCAGTCGGCGCGGTCGTCCGGCTTTCGATGGAACGCGAAATCAATGAGCCGGGCTTCTGGGTGCCCGTCAAAGCCATGTCGACAGCCTCCCGGGGTCTTTGGACCGTATTCGTTGCCGCCCCGTCCGAACATGGCTGGCGGGCCGAGCCACGGCCGGTCGAGATGGTCCATTCCGAAGGCGGACGCGGATTTGTTCGCGGCCCGGTGCAGGAAGGTGATCGCGTGATTGTCGACGGGCTCCAGCGCATTGCGCCAGGAATGCCAGTCGTGCCGCGCGATGCGACCAGCGCCGTCACGCCAAACGAAGGCTGAGGTCCCAGCCGTCATGTCCACGATTTTCTTCCGTCTTCCGCGTCTCACCATCCTGATCATGATGGTTATCCTGATCGGTGGCCTTGGCGCCATGTTCTCGCTTGGCCGGCAGGAAGACCCGACAATCGTTGACCGCTATGGGTTCGTCCTGACAACGCTTCCGGGCGCTGATGCCGAGCGCATGGAAGCGCTCGTCACTGAACCGTTGGAAGCGGCTTTGATGGAACTTCCCGAGGTCGACGAAGTCGAATCCGTGTCGCGCCCGGGTGTGTCGCAAGTCAGTCTGGAAATACGCGACGATCTTACGGAAGCAGAGGTCGATGATGCATGGACCCTGATCCGCCAGAAGGTCGAATTTGCCAGAAGCAAATTCCCGGCGGGAACTAACGCACCGGATATTCACCGACAATATGTCGGTGCGGCCACTCTTGTGGTCGGGCTGGTCTGGGAGGGCGAAGGCGATCCGCCGCTTGCCGTGATGGGACGCATGGCGCTCAACCTTCAGGACCGGTTCCAACGCCTCCCCGGCACTGAACTGACCGATCTTTACGGCGTGCCTGCCGAAGAAGTTCGCATCGTTGTCGATCCGGAGGCGCTGTCAGCAGCTGGCCTGACCGTCCGTCAGGCAGCATCGCTGATCGCTTCGGCAGACAGCAAGACACCAGCCGGGCGCCTGCGCACCGATGGCGGCAATATCGGCCTCGAAGTCGGTGGCGAGTTTGACAACATTTCCCGCATTCGCAGCGTGCCGCTCCTGCAGCGGCATGACGGGACGGCTGTGCGCGTGAGCGACGTCGCTACAGTCCAGAAAGGATTCGAAGACCCGCCTGTCCGCATGGCGCTCGAAAGTGGGAAACGCACGATTTTCGTGGCTGCGTTCATTTCAGAAGGGCAACGCGTCGACAAGTGGGCTGAGACCGCGCACCGGGTCGTGCGGGATTTCGCCGCCGACACACCGCCTGGTCTGCGCATCGATACGGTGTTCGACCAGAGCACGTATACCAATGCGCGACTGAACGGCCTCGCAAAAAACCTTCTGATGTCAGCCTGTATCGTGTTCGTCGTGCTGTTCTTCACGATGGGCTGGCGCTCGGCGCTCGTGGTCGGTTCGGCCATACCGCTCACCGTTGCGCTCGTCCTCATCCTGTTCAAGGTTTTCGGCAATCCGCTGCACCAGATGTCGGTCACGGGCCTCGTCATTTCACTCGGCTTGCTGATCGACAATGCGATCGTCGTCGTGGACGATTTCGACCAGATGCGGGCAAAAGGTGCGTCGCGCTTCCAGGCCATTGACAAGAGTCTCCGCCACCTGTTCGCACCTCTTGCCGCCTCGACCCTGACCACGGCTTTAGCCTTTGCACCGATCGCCATGTTGCCAGGCGGCGCGGGCGAGTTCATCGGCATGATCGGTCTGTCGGTCGTGTACTCGATTACGGCCTCCTTCGTGATCTCGGTAACGCTCATCCCAGCCATGGCAGGCTGGTTTGACCGCACGCGAGGCTGGGAAATGGGGGCTCACAAACGCCCGCGCCGCTGGTGGCGCGACGGCGTATCGGTCGATTTCATCTCCGACGGTTATCGGGCAACCATTGAGGCCGTCCTGCGGTTCCCGCCGCTCGGTATCGTTCTGGCCGTCGCCCCGGCAATCCTTGGATTCTACCTGGTTGGTCAGCTGCCGTCGCAGTTCTTTCCGCAGACGGAACGTGACCAGTTCCAGATAACGATGCAGTTGCCGCCGGAAGCCAATCTGTCCGATACGATTGCATCGACCAAGCATGCGAGTGAACTTATCCAGGCGATGGAAGGCGTGAAATCCGTCACCTGGGTCTTGGGCGAGCCGTCGCCGCGCGTCTACTACAACATGATCAACAATACCGAAGGCGTTGAGGGCTTTGCCGCCGGTTGGGTCCAGCTCGATGGCAACCAGCGCACGCACGAAATCGTCGCCAGGGTCCAGAGCGAAATGCGTGATGAATTCCCGGGCGCGCGCTTCCTTGCCCTGCCATTCGAGCAGGGGCCGCCCGCCGATGCACCGATCGATTTCACCATCATGGGCGATGATTTCGAGATACTGGGACGCCTGGGTGACGAAGCCCGTACGATCCTTGCGCAGACGCCGGGTGTCACATACACGGTCGCTTCGCTCGAACTGGGTGCGCCGACGGTCAGCCTGAAAGCCGACGAGTCTGCCTCGGCGCTTGCCGGTCAGCGCCTCACCCAATTGGCTTCAGCCATGAATGCCGAACTGGAAGGTGTCCGCGCGGGCTCCATCGTGGAAGGCACAGAAGAACTCCCCGTTATTGTCATAGGACCGGACGATCGCCGCGGCACGCTGACCGACTTGCGTGCCATGACCGTGGGCGACGGCACGCCCCTGTCAGCGCTCGGCATCATGTCGCTAGATCCCAAGACGGCCGTGATCTCGCGCCGCGACGGTCAGCGCATGAACCAGATTCTCGCGTTTCTTGATCCCTATACATTGCCGGCGCCGGTCTTCGCAGACTTCCAGGCCCGTCTTGCGGAGAGCAACTTCACGCTACCGCCGGGCTATGCCATCCGAATTGGCGGCGAGGCGGAGAATTCCGGAGAAGCGATCGGCAACCTGGCCGGGGTCGGCATTCCCCTGATCCTCGTCATGGCTGGCGCGATCATGCTCGTGTTCAATTCCTTCCGTATGATGCTGCTCATCCTGACGACCGGGTTCCTGTCGCTGGGGCTCGCCTTCTTCGGGGTCTGGCTGTTCAATTTGCCCTTTGGTTTCAATGCGATCATCGGCGGCCTCGGCCTGCTGGGTATCGCCATCAATAGTTCGATTGTTGTCCTGTCGCTGTTAAAGGCCAGTCCGGCTGCCATGGCCGATGACGTGATCGCCCAGCGCGAGATCGTCGTGGATGCCACCCGCCACATCGTCGCCACCACGCTCACCACCATGGGCGGCTTCATTCCGATCCTCCTGTCAGGCGACTCATTCTGGATGCCGCTGGCGGCCGGAATTTCAGGCGGCGTCGCTGGATCGGCCCTTCTGGCGCTCTACTTCACGCCGGCCATGTTCCGGATCATGACCTTGAAACCCATACGAAAAACGCTGATCCACCTGTTCGGTCGGCGGCGGGTCCCGGCGGAATGAGGCAATTGTGAACGTGCGGGAACTTGATACGCGGCAATCTGCCGCCCATGTGGCTAGGAAGCCAAATTCTGATGGAGGCTGGAATGGTCGTAAATCCTGATATCGGTGCCCCGCCACCTGCCTGGAGCCGGTTGCGCTTCGAGGCCGCTGCAGCTGCGGCAGAAGAGCCGACGCTGGCCAGCTATATCAATGCGGCCATCCTCGCCCATTCCACGATGTGCCAGGCGCTGTCCTATCACCTCGCTGAAAAACTGGGCGGCCCCGTCATGGGTACGCTCCAGGTGCGCCACATCCTCTCGACGGCATACGATTCTGATCCGTCGCTTCTGGCGGCGGCCGAGGCGGACATGCAGGCCGTGCTGGAACGTGACCCTGCCTGCCGCGGCATGTTGCAGCCATTCCTGTTCTTCAAGGGCTTCCTCGCGCTCCAGACACACCGGGTCGCCCACGTCCTCTGGAGACAGGGCAGGGAGTCGCTGGCATTTCACTTCCAGGGCATTGCCTCGGAATTGTTTGGTGTCGACATCCACCCCGCCGCGCGCATCGGTACCGGCGTCATGCTCGACCACGCGACCGCCATCACGATCGGCGAAACCACGGTCGTCGGTGACGGCTGCTCGATCATGCAGGGCGTAACGCTGGGCGGGACAGGCAAGGAAGTCGGCGACCGCCACCCGAAAATCGGGCGTGGCGTGCTCGTCTCGGTCGGTGCCAAGGTCCTGGGCAACATCACCATTGGTGACGAAGCCAAAGTGGCGGCTGGCAGCGTCGTGCTCAAGGACGTCCCGGCCCATTGCACGGTCGCCGGTGTCCCGGCCAAGATCGTCGGTAAGCCGCTCTGTTGCCAGCCGGCCAAGACGATGGACCAGAACATCCCCGACGACATGGCCAAATAGGCGCGTTGCAACGAGCGCACAGCCGATTGCAGGTGTCGCTGTTGCACTGCAATAGAAAAAGGCTAGGTTGCGCCGCTGAATTACGAAGGAGCATGCGTCATGGAACGCGAAGAAACACTGCGTCTTGAGGCGTACCTGAAAGAAAAGCTGCACCCGGGCTTGCGCCTGCTGGCGCGCGACAAGACCTCTGATTCCGTCGAGGTCTATCTCGGCGCCGAATTTATCGCGCTGGTCTACAAGGATGTCGACGAAGGCGAGACGTCCTACCAGTTCCAGATGACGGTCCTGTCGGAAGATATTGCCGGCGTCTGAGCTGGTCCGAACACGCTAGAACAGGGAGCCCTGACCAGCCTTGGTCGGGGCTTTCTTCGTTTTGGGCGCAGGCGTCGCCGACGGAGGTGTCCCGTCCAGCGGCGCAGCCATGACATCGCCATCCGAGAAGCTCACCTTGAACGCCGCGGCGCCCGCCGCCACGGCCGCCGACCGGATCAGCTTGCCATCCTCGCTGCGCACGATGGCAAAGCCCCGGCTCAGCGTTGCGTGATAGGACAGGGTCTCGAGCAGCTTGCCCTGCGATTCCAGCGACACCCGGCGCCGCTCGATCAGCCGCATCAGGGCCGGGCGTGCCCGCACGGCGGTTTCGCGCAGGCTCTGCCGCGACCGCCTGATATCGGCCTTCAGGCCTGCCGGGCTGACCTGCGCCGCAGCCAGTCTTGACCGGCTCCGTTCGATCAGCGCCCGCGCCGCGCGCGGCAGGCTGGCCGCCGCATAGTCCAGCCGCTGGCGTTTCGATTGCAGCAGCGTCTCCGGCCGCGGCAAGCGCGCGGCGCGCAGCGCATCGCGCGACCGCGCCGTCCGCCGGGCCAGGGCGCGTTTCAGGCGTCCGCTATGCTCTTCAATGTTCAGCAACAATTCGCTGCGCACCGGCACGGCAATCTCGGCTGCCCCGGTCGGTGTCGGTGCCCGCGCATCCGACACATAGTCGATCAGCGTCGTATCCGTTTCGTGCCCGACAGCGGAAATCAGCGGGATTTCGCTTTCGAAGGCGGCGCGAACAACGATCTCTTCGTTGAAGGGCCAGAGGTCTTCGATGGACCCGCCGCCGCGCGCGACGATCAGCACGTCGGGCCGGTCGTCGCCCGTCATGGCGTTGAACCCCCGAATACCTGCCGTCACCTGCGCCGCCGCCGCATCGCCCTGCACCAGCGCGGGCCAGACGATCACGCGTACCGGGAAACGGTCCTGGATCCTGTGCAGGATATCCCGGATCACCGCGCCGGTCGGGCTGGTGATCACACCGATTGTGCGGGGCAGGTAGGGAAGTTTCTTCTTGTGGCGTGCCTCGAACAGGCCCTCGGCGGCCAGCTTCTTCTTGCGCTCTTCCAGCAGCTGCATCAGGGCGCCGGCGCCTGCTGGCCGCATCGAGCTGGCAATCAGCTGGTAATTCGAACGGCCCTCATAGATCGACAGCCGCCCGGTCGCGATCACTTCGAGCCCCTCCTCGGGCCGGAAAGGCAGCTTGTCGACCTGCCCCTTCCACATGATCGTGTTGAGGACGGCCTTCTCGTCCTTGATGTCGGCATACATGTGGCCGGAGCGGGCAATGGTCACGCGCCCCAGCTCGCCGCGCACGACGACATGGTCATAATTCGATTCAATCGTCCGTTTCAGGCTCGCGGCAAGCTCGGAGACGGATACGGCAACATCATTGGAGACTGGCGAGTCGGACATCCAGCCTTTATAGCGGCTGGAAAGCAGCAGGCGAGGGGCCAAATCCCATGAACATCCTCCTCATTGGTTCCGGCGGGCGCGAACATGCCCTGGCATGGAAGATGGACCAGTCGCCTCTGGTGGACGTGGTCCAGTCGACGCCCGGCAATCCCGGCATGGACGTCATCGGCCCGTGTTTCGATGTCGCCGTCGACGATATCGACAATCTCATCAAGCTGACCCTTCAGGTCGAGCCCGACCTCGTCGTCATCGGGCCCGAAGCGCCGCTCGCGCTGGGCCTCGCCGATATTCTCCGCGCGCGCGGCTTCGACGTGTTCGGCCCGAGCCGTCTCGCCGCCCAGCTGGAATCCTCGAAGGCCTTCTCGAAGGGCCGGATGAAAGCCTATGGCATTCCGACCGCCGCCTATGGCGAGTTCACGACGCCCGGCCTCGCCAAGGCCTTCCTGCGCACGATGGAAGCGCCCTATGTGCTGAAGGCCGACGGGCTGGCTGCTGGCAAGGGGGTCGTGATCGCGGAAACCCTCGAGCAGGCGGATGCTGAAGTCGACGAGATGCTCTCGGGCAAGTTCGGCGAAGCATCTGCCACGCTGATCATCGAGGAATTCATGCAGGGCGAGGAAGCCAGCATCTTCGTCATCACCGATGGCCGGGGCGCGGTCTACCTGCCCGCCGCCCAGGATCACAAGCGCGTCGGCGATGGCGACACCGGTCCCAATACCGGCGGCATGGGCGCCTACGCTCCGGCACCGGTCGTGACGCAGGCCGTGATGGACCGCATCAAGGCCGAGATCGTGGAGCCGATGCTGGCGGGCATGGCGGCTGACGGCATGCCTTATCAGGGTGTGCTCTATGTCGGCGTAATGGTCACGGAAGAGGGGCCCAGGGTCGTCGAGTTCAATGCCCGCTTCGGAGACCCGGAATGCCAGGTATTGATGAAGGGGCTCGCTGGCGACATCGTTCCGGCCATACTCGCAGCAGCAACGGGCGGCCTGGCAGGCAATGAGGACGCGTTTGAATCCCTGCTGGAACTTGAGCGGTTTGATCCGACCGCCACAATCGTGCTCGCCAACACGGGCTATCCGGGCAGTTACGTCCAGGGATCCGTAATCAATGGCCTGGCCGACGCCAACAATCTTCCCGGCGTGACGGTGTTCCAGGCCGGCACGGATCGCGATTCAGAGGGTGCGCTGGTCGCCATGGGCGGGCGCGTTCTCAATGTCACGGCCTCAGGATCAACCCTCGAAGAGGCCATCGCCCGCGCCTATGCGGGCGTGGACCGTATCGACTGGCCGGAAGGATTCTGCCGCCGCGACATCGGCTGGCGGGCGCTGAAGCCGGACTAGCGGCCCACGAACATGAGCGTGCCCTTGGGCACATCCGCGAGGAAGCGTTGCAGGTCGGCTTTCGAGAATACGATACAGCCATTGGAGCGGCCGAGCTTGCCAAACCGTGACAGGAAGTCCGGTTCGGCATAGTCGGCGGCATGGATCACGATGGCGCGGTCGCGCGCCGACTTGTCCGTCTCGTCGAGCCCGTCCAGGCGCAGGCTCAGGCCGTGCTTGCCTCTGTATTCTTCCGCAATGACCAGCGCGCCTTCCGGGCTCGCGTTTGATCCAGGCTCGTCGGAAAACCGGTCGAGATAGCCGTCATGATCCGTGTCGGAGCCGCGCCCGTGTGCCGCGCGAAACCCTGTCACATCGCCATTCTCGAGGTTTACGACAAACAGGCGCTCTTCCTTTGAGTGGCGGGAGTAATCAACGATCACGAGGCGGCCGGTGTCCCCGGCTTTGCTTGCGTGCATTTTCTGCGCTTCAAGCGCCCGGTTAAGCAGGTCTGCCCGCACGGCGCCGGACGCATTGATATTCTTGGCATGCGCTGGAACAGCCGCAAGCAGGAACAGGGCGCAGATCGCGATCAATCTTGTCATCACGTCAAACCTGCCTCGAAATTGTGGCGACGTTACGGCAGGTCTTGGCACCGGGCAGCGGCCCGCTATGGTATCGTAGAGGAAACAGCAGAAACGAGAGCGACCCCATGGCAGAGACAGAAACTGCACAGGACCTGTTCACAGGCACCAAATCCGTAGTGGACTCCCATAAGTTCAACGAGGCGAACCTTGCCGCCTGGATGGAAGCCAATGTCGAAGGCTATCAGGGCCCGCTGGAAGTCCGCCAGTTCAAGGGCGGCCAGTCAAATCCGACCTACCAGCTCGTCACGCCGAACAAGAAATACGTCATGCGCCGCAAGCCGCCCGGCAATCTCCTGCCCAGCGCGCATGCTGTCGATCGCGAATTCCGTGTCATCAACGCGCTTTACCCCCTCGGCTACCCGGTCGCGCGGCCCTATGGCCTGTGCATGGACGAGAGCGTTGTCGGCACGATCTTTTATGTCATGGACATGGTCGAAGGCCGCATTCTCTGGGACGGGACGTTGCCCGACTATGAACCGGCCATGCGGCACAAGATCTACGAAGCGAAGATCAAGACCCTGGCCGACCTGCACAATGTCGACTGGAAGAAGGCGGGCCTCGAAGGCTTTGGCAAGGAAGGCGACTATGTCGCCCGCCAGGTCCACCGCTGGACCAAGCAGTACAGGGCGTCGGAAACGATGCACATACCGGAGATGGAACAGCTGATCGAATGGCTGCCCAAGAACATTCCGCCGGGTGACAAGACGACCATTGTCCATGGCGATTACCGCCTCGACAATATGGTGCTCCATCCGACCGAACCGAAAGTGATCGCCGTTCTCGACTGGGAACTCTCGACCCTCGGCGATCCGCTGGCCGATTTCTCCTACCACCTGATGAACTGGGTCATGCCGCAGGGAGACGCGAGCCGCGGATCGCTGTCCGCCATTCCGGACCTCAAGGCATGGGGCATTCCGACCATGGAGGAATACGTGGCCATGTATTGCGCGCACACGGGCCGCGATGGTTTGCCGGAGCTCGACTATTACTTCGCCTATAACGCATTCCGCCTCGCGGGCATCCTGCAGGGTATCGTCGGACGTGTGCGCGACGGCACGGCCAACAGCGCCAATGCGGAATCGAACGCGCAACGGGTCGTCCCTTTGGCGCAGTTTGCGGCTCAGTACGCGCGCAAGGCAGGCATGCCGGGATAGGTCCCATTCGCATAACAAGATGATGGGGGCATGGAAGGTGGGAATTGTGCGGCGCTTGGGCATCGGCATTGCAGTGCTCGGCGTGGCCGGAGCGATAGGCTGGGGCCTGATCGGGCCGGACTGGCGTGCCTTCCTGGGCCACCAGCCCTATGGCCGGGACATTTTGTTCTGGAACCTGGACCAGCGCGATGCGGGTTTTCGTATGCTGGATCGCGTGCCGTTCATCATCAAGTCGCGCCCGGTTGCTGCGGGTGATGAGGTGCATCCACTTCCCGAAGGCGTTCCGCTGGACCTCGACATGGACATGGACGCCTACCTGGCTGCGAACCGGACGGCGGGGCTGGTCGTGGTCCACGATGGCGCTGTGCGGCTGGAGCGCTACGGGCTGGATTTCAAGCAAGACGGCCGGTGGACCAGCTTCTCCGTTGCCAAGTCGCTGACCTCGACCCTGGTCGGCGCCGCGATCGCGGATGGCGCGATCAAGAGCATTGATGATCCGGTGGCGGATTATATCGGTGAACTGCGCGGGTCGGCCTATGATGGCGTCACGGTTGCGCAATTGCTGACCATGACATCCGGCATTGCCTGGAACGAGGATTATGACGACCCGACGTCCGATGTTGCGCTTTTCGATACACAGGTGGTCGAATCCGGGAAAAGCGCGGTCGCGACCTATATGGCGACACTGCCTCGCGCGCACCCGCCGGGACAGGTCTGGAACTATTCCACCGGCGAGACCAATTTGATCGGTGTGCTCGTCAGCCGTGCGACGGGCAAGCAACTGGCCGATTACCTGTCGGAAAAGGTCTGGCAGCCCTATGGCATGCAGCAGGACGCATCCTGGCTGCTCGGCACGGACGGCAATGAGATCAGCGGCTGTTGCATTCAGGCGTCGGTGCGTGATTTTGCCCGCTTCGGCCAATTCATCCTCGATGGCGGCATGGTCGGCGGCGCGCCGGTCCTGCCGGACGGTTGGCTGGCGGACGCGACACGCAAGCAGGTCGACTATGGCGCACCCGGCGAAGGCTATGGCTACCAGTGGTGGACATGGGATGACGGCTCATTCCAGGCCGATGGCATATTCGGGCAAGGCATCTTCATTGATCCGGCGCGCAAGCTGGTCATCGCATCAAACAGCAGCTGGACATCGGCGCTGGGCGACAAGGACGGAGAGTTCGATGCGCGGAGGGATTTCTACAAGACAGTCCAGCGCGCCATTGATGCCGAGATAGTTGCCGCGGGCGGCGCACAGGACTAGCGGTGCGAGGCTTGGAAAGTGACGCGTGGTGAGGAAGATGACACTATTCACCGAAAGGAAGATCACATGAGCGAAATACTGACAGGCCCGCTTCGCGCTCCCGCACAGATGCTGCAGGAACAATCCTATGGCGGTCACAAGTCGCTGCACGATGACGCGGAAGCCGAGCGTCTTGGCATAAAGGCAGGCCCCATTGAGGGCCCGACGCATTTCCAGCAATTCGTGCCGATGCTCTACGACATATGGGGCAAGGACTGGTTCGAGCGCGGCTGCCTGTCGACGCACTTCCTGAACATGGTGTTCGAGGGCGAGAAGGTCCGCGCCTTTGTGGAGCGCCCGGCGCCAGGCGCAACCCGCGCCAAATGCTGGGCCGAAAAGGAAGACGGCACGCCCGTATTGGAAGCCAGCGCCACGCTCGGCCCGGACCATGGCGAAACGCTGCTCGAAGCGCGCATGGCCAAGCTTCGCCCCGCCGATGATCTCGTTATCCTGGCAGACATGAAAGTCGGTTTGAAGACTGACAAGGACGAACACGTCCGCATGGGCGCCGACCAGCACATGGGCAATCTTTACCCTTTCAGCCTGGCGCAGAAACTGGCTGTCATCACAGAGCCAAGCGACTGGTACAGCGACGCCAAGGCATCGCCGTGGGGCCGCCCGGTCATTCCGCTCGAAATGGTCAGCGTGCTCGCCAACTATACTGGCGGCATGGCCAACTGGCCGGTCAAGCATCCCTCCATCGGTCTCTTCGCCGATCTCGAAATGCGCATGATCGACGGCCCGCTCTTTGTTGACGAAGACTATATCCTGCGCCGTGAGGTCGTTGCGCTCTCGGCCAGCCGCCGCGCCGAGAATTACTGGATTCGCACGCGCATCTTCGATTCCACAGGCACCAGGCAGGTTGCGGAAACACTGCTCAATCACGGTGTTCTCAAAGCCAGCTACCCGCATTATCCAGCCGACAAGCTGCCGGCCTGATCCCATCACACACGACAAGGACAGCGCCTCATGAAAGGTCTCCTCTATCGCGGTGCGCGCGACATTGTATTCGACGACGCCCCGGTCCCGGAACCGGAAGACATCCGCAGCGCCATCGTGAAAATCACGGCCTGCGGTATCTGCGGGTCGGACCTCCACATCTATCAGGGGCACGGGTTTTCCGAGACCAACGGCTATTGCGTCGGCCATGAAGCGGTCGGCGAAGTCATCGAGACCGGCAGCGCCGTGTCCCGCTTCAAACCGGGCGACCGGGTGATGATCTCGGCCGCCGTCGGCTGCGGATCCTGCCCGTCCTGCATGGCGGGCAATGTTACCCAATGCGAGACGTCTGGCGCGCGATGTTACGGGCTTGGTCCCAAGCTCCAGGGCGTGCAGGCGGAATACACCATGGTTCCCGTGGCCGATTTCGGCCTTGCGAAGATTCCGGACGGCGTCACCGAAGACCAGGCCGTCCTGCTGACCGACAATCTCCCGACTGCCTGGTTCGGCCTCAAGAATGCCGACATCAAGCCCGGCAGCACCGTGGCGGTCGTCGGGTGCGGCCCGATCGGCCTCATGGCCGTTGAGGGCGCGTTCCTGATGGGCGCCGCCCGCGTCTTCGCGGTCGATCTCGTGCCCGAGCGCCGCCAGCTTGCGGAAGAGATCGGCGCCACCGCCTTCGATGCCAGCGATGCACGCGACCGGATCACCGAACTCACGTCAGGCCGCATGTGCGACAGCGTCGTCGAATGCGTCGGCGCCGACGCCGCCATCCACCTGTCGATGAAACTCGCACGCAATGCCGGCACCGTGTCCTGCATCGGCGTCAACCAGACCATGGACTTCAAGTTCCCGATGGCGCTGGCTTTCATCAAGGGCCTCACCTTCCGGACAGGCACCTGTTCGGTCCCGGCCCAATGGCCCGAACTGATCCCGCTCGTCCAGGCCGGCAAGCTGCGCCCCGAGCGAACCGTCACCCACCACATGCCCCTGTCCGAAGGGGCCGAAGCCTACCGCATGTTCGACGCCCGCGAGAACGGCGCCATGAAAATGATCCTGAAGCCCTGAGAAAGGCCACCCCGATGAAAAACGCGCTTTTGAAATCCCTCGCCGTCTCTGCCGCCTGTATCGTCGCGGCGGGCGTCGCCAGTGCGCAGGACGCCACGATCCACGCGGGTCACGTCCTGGCCGTACCGGGCGAAGGCTATCTCACGCAGCAGACGATCAACGTGAAAGACGGACGCATCGTCTCCATCCAGCCGGGCTACAAGTCCGGCAGGAAGGGCGTACCGGTCATCGACCTCAAGTCCGCCTATGTCGTGCCCGGCCTGATCGACAGCCATGTCCACATCACCAGCGAGAACGGCCCCGAAGGCCGACTCAAGGAGTTTACCGATTCCTCCGTCGATACGGCTTTCGACGGTGCGGCTTACGCCCTCAAGACGCTCGAGGCGGGTTTCACCACGGTGCAGGATGTCGGCGGGTCCAATGAATCCGTCTTCGGCCTGCGCGATGCCATCGCCCGCAGCGCCGTGCCGGGCCCGCGCTTGCGCGCCTCCGGGCAGGCGATTTCCATCACGGGCGGCCATGGCGACGTGAACGGCTATTCCTCGCCGGTCATGAAACTCTTCACCGGCACCAATATCTGCAATGGCGCCGACGATTGCCGCCGCGCCGTGCGCCAGCAGGTCAAGGAAGGCGCCGACATCATCAAGATCACGGCGACGGGCGGCGTCCTGTCCAACACGTCCGCCGGTCTCGAACAGCAATTCACCAATGACGAACTCGTCGCCATCGTCGAAGCCGCCCATGCCATGGGGCGCCAGGTCACCGGTCACGCCCACGGCAAGGCCGGCATTGACGCCGCCCTGCGCGCCGGCATCGATTCGATCGAGCACGGCACCTATCTCGATGACGAGACGATCGCGCTGTTCAGGGAACACGACGCCACGCTCGTCCCGACCGTCCTCGCTGGCGTCACTGTCACGGGCTGGACCAACGAGCCCTGGCTGCCCGAAGCGTCGCGCAAGAAAGCCGCCATTGTCGGCCCGCTGATGCTCGACATGTTGCGCCGGGCCCGTGAAGGCGGCGTCAACGTCGCGTTCGGCACCGATACCGGCGTGTCCCGCCATGGCGACAATGCGAAAGAGTTCGCCCTTATGGTCGAGGCCGGGTTCACGCCGGAGGCTGCCATTCGCGCGGCCACGGTGATCGCGTCGAAACATCTCGAAATGGAGGCGGACATCGGCACGCTCGAGGCCGGCAAATATGCCGATCTCGTTGCCGTCACAGGCGATCCGCTCAAATCGGTCACCGAGCTGGAATCGGTTGATTTCGTGATGAAGGGCGGGGTCGTCTACAAGACCCTCAACTAGGCGGCACGACGCGATTCTGGCCCGGAAAATGCATCGCCCTCGCCTAATCCGCGAAGCATTTTGACATTGCGGGGCAAAGGATCGAAAATTGGGCATGCTAAAACTCCACGCCTCGCTACGTTGCGTCGTCGCCTCAACGGCCCTGATCGGCCTCGCGGCCTGCGGCGGCAATGAGACGGCTGACATGGCCGCCACCGCCGACGCCCCGGCCAGCCATGGCGACGAATGCATCACCATCGCCGAAGGGATGTATCTCTTCGAGAACGGCAAGTTCACGGCTGCTGCAGCGCCCCAGCCGCAAATCGTCGAACGCGTAACGCGGGCGTCCACCGGGTGGGTCGGCGGCATCGAGACGGCTTTCACAGCTGCCGGTTACCCATGGCTGGGGCTGGTGGTACGTGAGAATGTCGCAACGCTGACAGGCTTGGCGCCGGATGCCGACACCAAGCGACGTGCCCTCGAAATCGGAACGGGCGCCCTGCAGGCGGACCCTGTCGGGTCCACCGAGATCACCTTGGTCGTCGACGGCATTGGCGTCGAAAGCGGCGAACGCGGTCCGGGTGAAAGCCTCGCGGCCCTCGCCCGGGGCGTCATCACTCAGGATTCCTGCCAGCTGGCGCTCAACCAGGCCATGGACGGCCAGAAGATCCAGTTCCCGACCAATCGCGGCGACATTTCACCGGTCAGCATGGGCCTTCTGGATGCCGTCGCCGGGATTGCCATGCTCTGCGACGAATATGCCGTCGAGATCGGCGCCCACACGGATTCCCGCGGGTCGACCGAATACAATCAGGTCCTGTCGCAAAAGCGCGCCGATGCCGTTCGCCACTACTTGCTGGAAAAAGGCGTTTCGATCGACCAGCTGACAGCTGTCGGTTATGGCGAGAGCGTCCCGCTGGACACGGCGGAGACGTACGAGGCCTGGGGCCGCAACGCCCGCACCGAATTCAGGATTTCCCGCCGCCCCTGAGGTGCTTCAGATACTGAGAACAAGCCCGGTCGCCGGGCTGACCTTGCCTTCGAGCGTATCGTGCCAGGCCGTGTCGATGGCATCCCTGCCGGAACGGGCCTCCGGCGTTACAAACGCAGACGACGCGCGATAGAACGACGTGAGCGACGTGCCGAGCCGTTTGTTCAGGACATCCGCCCCCAGCACCTTGGCGCGCTCCGCCGCATAGGTCGGCACGAAGAAGAATTCCGGTTGCGGGTCAGGCAGGCTGATCGGCGCGCGGTTGCCTTCCCAGTCTGTCACACCGATGACAAGGCTGCGCACCAGGCGGTCCTTGAGAGCATTGTGCACATCTGCCGTCAGCGACGGGCGTCCGAGGAAGTCGACAAAGGCCGTCAGGCCGCGCGCATGCATGCGGTCGACCTGGTCATAGGTCTGCGTGCGGGCGTACAGCCCCGTACTTTCGACATAGGCAACATTTCCCGGTGATGTCAGCGCAACTGCCTCGACAACGCCGCGCGCCTTCAGGCAATGCGCCAGCGCCATGGCCGTCTTTGACGATGCACTGGAAATCACGACCGTTTCCGGCACCGGATCGCCGGTCTCCATCAGGCAGTCGTCAATCATCCAGCCCGTCGTGAACAGGGGCCGGAACAGCATCTGCTGCGCTTCGAACGCGGCGTCATAGGTCGGGTCGGCGGCAGTGAAAATGTACGTGCTGTAGATCGGCGCCAGGTCCCGCCGGTGTGGAACGCCGTCCATGAAGCTTTCCTTGCCGACGCGCACAGGCTGAACATCCACCGTGTCCGAGATCGGCAGGTAGCCATAGACGCGGCTGCCGACATCTACGCCCGCAGCCTTGGACTCGATAATGGTCGCAAAGCCCCAGACAGGCACGCGGCCGAACTCGGGTGAACTGGCCGGGAAGAAGTCCCAATATTTCATCGCCTCGCCGAACGTCGCATAGGTCACGTTGTTCGCCGTGAGCGCGAAGGCGTCGACGCGCAGCCGCGCCATGCCGTCGGCAAGGTCTGTGACAGGCGCATCGGCCCAGTGGCAGTCGCGAAGGTCATCGCGCTTGATCAGGTAGTCCATGTCTCGCGTCCCCTTAGTCTTTCCGCATGAAAGCGCCGATTCGCGCCTGCATGTCAGGCCCGACGCCCTCATTCTTGAGGATTTCCCATTGCAGGCCGGAATCCATGTCGCGCGCATCTGTTGCTTCGAGCAACCGCTTGTTGGCAGCGTGCGAGAAGGGTGAGTTTGCCAGGATCTGCCGCGCCATGGCATCGATCGATTCATCGAACTCCGCCGCCGGCACGACCTGTTCGGCCAGCCCGATCCGCAACGCCTCAGCTGCGCCGATCATTTCCGCCGTGAACATCAGCCGCTTGGCGGTGGCGATGCCAACGCGCCGGGGCAGGCGCTGGCTCATGCCCCAGATCGGGGTCAGCGCCCATTTCGCGTGCGTGTCGCCAAATTTGGCATTGTCCGCAGCAATGATGAAATCCGCTGCCAGCGCCACTTCCAGTGCGCCCGTATAGCAATGGCCATGCACCGCCGCGATGACGGGCTGGGGCAGCGTTTCCAGCATTCGCAGCGTCTCGGAATGCCAGCCGGGGGAGGGCACCTTCTCCCCTTCCGCGATATCGCCCAGGTCATGTCCGGCAGAGAAACACCGTCCGGCGCCGCGCAGCACGACGCAGCCGATCGTGTCATCCTTTTTCAGGTCAATCACATGCCCGCGCAGTTCCCTGAAGACACCGACCGTCAGCGAATTCAGCTTGTCCGGTCGGTTCAGCGTCAGGATCGCCAGCCCGTCACGGTCTTCCCGTGTGACAAGCGCGCTCATGCCGGTTTGCCCAGATCGACTGTCAGCGACGAAATCGCATGCACGAAATTGCTCGGCGCAATCGACTGCTCGCCGGTCCACGCAATGTCGGGGAAACGGCCCAGTATCTGCCGGTAGGCGGCATCCAGCTGCATGTTCGCCACCCGCTGGCCAAGGCACACATGCGGCCCGTGGCCAAAGGACAGGTGATCCTTCGCATTCGCGCGCGTAATGTCGTACGTATCCGGATTGTCGAACTTCGCCGCATCGCGATTGGCCGAGGCATAATACATCACCAGCTTCTCGCCCTCGCCGATGGGCTGGCCGCCCAGCTCTGTGTCCTGCGTCGCCGTGCGGCGCATATAGGTCACCGGGCTCACCATGCGGATCGACTCGTGCACGAAGTTCGGGAACAGGCTGCCATCGGCCATCAGCTTCGCCTTCTGCTCCGGGTTCTGTGTCAGCAGCTTCATCGTGCCCGACAGTGAGTTGCGCGTCGTATCATTGCCCGCAAAAACGATCAGCAGCCACGACCCGTCGAGGAATTCCGGTGACAGCGGCTTGCCGTCGATTTCCACGTTCGCGATCGCGCTCAAGAGGTCCGGTTGCGGATTCTTGCGCCGCTCGGCCAGCAGGGACCGGCCATATTCGAACATGGCCTGGATCTCGTTCATGAAATGGGTGATCTGCTCCATCGACACATTGCCGAGGCCTTCCTGCTGCGCCTGGAACTGCGACTGTTCGAGGAAGTGCATCCAGTGCACGAGTTTCGGCCGGTCAGCAGGCGGCACCCCCAGGATCTCGCACAGCGTGAACAGCGGCAGCTCGGCTGAAAACGTCTCCACCATGTCCACGACGGGGCCCTGTTTCGCCATCGCATCGAGCAGCGTGTCGACATGCGCCGATACACGCTTGCGTAGCTCGGCCACGAAATCCGCCCGGAAATAAGCCATGTGTTCCATGCGCAGGGGCGTATGGTATGGGCGGTCCAGGTTGATCAGCGAGTTCAGCGAGGACGAATGCAGCAGCGGATGGCGCGGAGTGCCTTCCATGCCGTAATTCATCAGGATACCGCCTTTTTGCGACGAGTAAGTCGCCGGGTCCAGCTCCACCTTTTTAACAAGGTCATACGAGGAGATGGCCCAGAATCCCGCGCCATGGGTCTCGGGATGCCACATGACCGGCGCCTTTTCCCGCATTGTCGCGAAGGCATCGAATGTATAGCCGCCATTGTCAGAGAAAACGGTGGCGGATGTCAGGTCCACGGGTGGTTCCAGGTCATACACGGGCTTGCTGTGCGGCGTGATGGGCGGTTGCTCGACCTGATAGGTTTCGGTGACGTTCTGGAATCCCATATCCAGTCCTCCTTTGATTGTTTCCTTCGGGCCGCCGTTCGCCTCGTTTCGCGGGCAAACCTTGCAGGCCGGACTAGAACTTGTAGCGGACCGGTATCGATTTCGGTCCGCCCACGAAGTTCGCCTTGATGAAGGTCGGGTCGCCAGCCAGCTCGAACGACTTGATCCGGCTGAACAGCTCTTCGTAGATGATCTGCATTTCGAGGCGCGCCAGGTGCATGCCCAGGCACATGTGCCCGCCATGGCCGAACGAGATCAGCTTGTTCGGGCTGCGATCGACCTTGAACTTGAACGGGTCCTCGAAAACCTCTTCGTCGCGATTGCCGGACGGATAGCAGAGCAGCAGGCTCTCGCCTTCCTTGATCGTCTTCCCGCGCATCTCATAGTCGGCATGGGCCGTGCGCATGAAATGCTTCACCGGCGTTGTCCAGCGGATCGCTTCGTCGACCGCCGTCCGGGCCATGCCCTTGGGGTCGCCCATCATCTTTTTCAGTTGTGCGCGGTCCTGCAACATCGCCAGCACGCCGCCACCGGTCGAGGCGCTGGTCGTGTCGTGTCCCGCCGCAGCCGTGATGATGTAATAGCTCATCGCCTCCAGCTGGCCGATCGGCTCGCCATCGACCATGCCATTGGCAATCACGGTCGAGACGTCATCGCGCGGATTGGCGCGGCGGTCTGCCGTGATCGCGGTGAAATACATGAAGAACTCAGCAAGCGTCTGCTGGATCGAGGCGAGACCCTTCTCGACGTCGCGTTCTTCAAGCGCGTCCTTGTTGCGGCTGAGGTCCTCATCCTGCGCGCCGAAAATCTCCTGCGTCAGTTTCAGCATCATCGGCTCGTCGGATTCCGGCACGCCCAGGATCTGCATGATCACGCGCAGCGGGTAGTGCAGGGCAATGTCGCGCTGGAAGTCGCATGTCCCGCCCAGGTCTTCCATCCGGTCGACAAACTGCTTCGCGATGGCCCGCACGCCGTCTTCGCGCTTCTTAACGTTCTGCGGCATGAACCATTCCTGGGTCAGGTGGCGCAGCTTGAAGTGCAGTGGGTCATCCAGCTGGACGAGGGTCTTCAGCAGGTGCGGCTGGCCATATTCGCCATACACCTTGTCCTCGGTATGCTTGTAGGACAGCATTTCCCGTTCACCATTGGTGAACAGCTGGTTCTGGCGGCTCACTTCCATGATGTCGGCATGTTTGGTCACGGCCCAGAAGGGACGGAAATCTTCCGGCTCGCACCAGGCCAGCGGATCCTCGGCGCGCAGTTGCGCGAAGGCCGCGTCCAGTGTCGGCTGGTCGGCATAGACCGCCGGATCGACAATCTGGTTGCACGTTGCAGCCGCCGCCGCACTCATTGACCGGCCCGGATCCATTTTGGTCTCAGGCGGGGTGGCAAGCGCGGTGTCGGCCATGATGCTCTCCGAATGTTATTTTTTGGGTCTGCGTTTCCTGTCACCAAGTCTAGCTGAACCGGGCCGGGTGCCAAGGCGTGACTTGGCGGCAGGTGCTGCGCGTTTCGGCGCTTCCGGTTGGGGTCGGTTGGATTCCGCGATCATCGTTCCGACCGCTTCCAGCATCAGTTCCGGGGGCACCTCTTCCACCGCACCGGGACGCAGGTCGCCCAGCTCGAACGGGCCGTAATTGATGCGGATCAGGCGATTGACCATCAGGTTCACCGCTTCGAGCGCCCGGCGCACTTCGCGCTTCTTGCCCTCGGTCAGGGTCACGGTCAGCCAGGAATTGGCGCCGTTCTCGCGGTCGAACACGGCTGTGATCGGGGCATAGTCGACCCCGTCCACCGTCATCCCGGCGGCCAGGTCGGCAATCTTGTAATCCGTCACCGTGCCCTGTGCGCGCACCCTGTAGGTCCGCTCCAGCGCGTTCTTGGGCAGTTCCAGGGCCCGGGCCAGTTCGCCGTCATTGGTCAGCAGCAGCAGGCCTTCGGTGGTCAGGTCGAGCCGTCCGACAGTCACGACACGGGGCAGGGACTTGGGGAACTCGTCGAAGATGGTCCGGCGGCCTTCGGGGTCATGGTTGGTGCTGATCAGGCCGGACGGCTTGTGATAGCGCCACAGGCGCGTGGGTTCCGGCGCGCTGACAATATTGCGGCCCACCTTGATCGTCTCGCGGCCGGTCACCTTGAAGGCCGGAGAGGTCAGCTTCACGCCGTTCACGATCACGTCGCCTGCTTCGATCATCCGCTCGACTTCGCGTCGCGATGCAATTCCGGCGCGGGCCAGGTATTTCGCGATACGCTCGCCTTCGCTCCAGTCGGGCTCGGCCAGTGTCTTCGGGCTGTGTCCGGTCGGTTTCCGGGCTTTGTCCGTGCTTTTTTTCGGGGTGTTCTGGGGGCGCGAACCGGGCTTTGCCTGGCGCGAGCGGCCCGTCTCTCGACGCTCCGTCATGTGTCTGTCTTTCCGTTTGGTCCTACAGGAAGTGCAGGATGGGGGCTGCAATAGCAAGTCCGACAAGGAATTCCATCATTATCCACACAGGGATCATGCCGTTTGACCGGTTCTTCTCGCGATCCAGCACCAGCGACACGGTCCGCCCGAACGCTGCGCCGACCCAGCCTGCTGCCAAAGGCAACACGACCAGCACGCTCAACAGGTTCACGTCACTCCTCGACACGGTCAGCAACAAGGCCGCCGTCATCAGGTGCGAAAACATGAACAGGCCGCCGAATGTCGCCCGGAATTCCGAATATCCGCCCGGCTTCTCCGGATCCGGGTCCGCCACCAGCCGCACAATTCCCGAGGCCCAGGACGGCGAAATCAGCGCGGTCGTCCCCAGCCCGGCCCCGAATGCCAGCACGATCAGCGAAATGATTTCCCCATAATGCATGTTATGTCCTCTTCTCTTGCCACCCAACCTAGGGCGTTTGGAGAAAAAGCGTAGGGCCCTCAGCCCGAATCCTGACCCGAAGACACGTTTCTCCCGTTTGCGACGGTCCGGCAGTATCCCGCCGGACGCGGCTCACTTAAGAATGGGGGCGGGCCGGGGCAGCCTGGCGCGGCGCCCGATTGAAGGAATGGCAATGGAACTGGTAATCTTTCTCTCGAGCATGGTTGTGTTTGCCACGTTTGCGCTCATGCCGCTCGCCCGAAAGTCCGGTGCCCCCATTCTCCTCATCGTGCTCGGTGTCGGCATGCTCCTCGGCGTGGACGGTCCCGGCGGTATCCGCTTCTATAGTTTCCAGACGGGCTTCGACCTCGGGAGCTTTGCGCTTGCCATCATCCTGTTCGCGGGGGGGCTCGAGACAGAGCGAGGCATGTTCCATAACGCGCGCAACTCATCTGTCATGATGGCCACACTCGGCGTCCTCGTGACGGCGCTGATTGTCGGCCTGTTCGCAAGCTTTGTTCTCGGCATGCCTCCGGTTGTCGGCCTGCTGCTCGGCGCGACGGTGGCATCGACCGATGCGGCCGCAACTTTCCTGCTCATCCAGCAAAGCAAGGCGGGCATCAGTGAGCGCGTGAAGAACACGCTCGTGCTGGAATCCGGTCTCAACGATCCGATGGCCATTTTCCTCGTTGTGTCGCTCACCGCCGTGGTCAATGGCGGGCCACCGGAATCCCTGCAGGAAGTTGGCGGGTTCCTGGCATTCCTCGCCAGCCAGATCGGCATCGGCCTGATCGGCGGCATTTTCGGCGGCCGGGTCCTGACCCTCATCATCGACCGGATGACGCTACCCAATGGCACCTATCCCGCCATGGCGCTGTCCGGCGCGCTGGCCATCTATGCCGCCGTCGCGCTGCTGGGTGGCAGCGGATTCCTGGCCGTCTACATTGTTGGCATCGTGATCCGGAACCGTCTGATACGGCCCCTCGACAATATCCTGAACTTCAACGAGGCGCTGCAATGGATCAGCCAGATGGCGCTGTTCCTGATGCTCGGCCTGCTGGTGGCGCCGAGCCACCTCCTGAAGGATATCTGGGCCGCGCTGGCCATTGCCGGGGTCCTGATGTTCATTGCGCGGCCCCTGGCCGTGATGATCAGCGTCGGATGGATGGGGTTCTCCGTACGCGAGAATATCTTCCTCAGCTGGGTGGGGCTTCGCGGCGCGGTCCCGGTCCTGCTGGCGATCTATCCCGTCATCACGCCCGGACCGGTGACCATCGAATTTTTCAATGGCGTCTTCGTCATCGTCGTGGTGTCGCTCATCGCGCAGGGCTGGACCATCGCGCCACTCGCCAATTTCCTCAAGCTCAACGACGAGGCTGCGCAGGACGCCGACCTCGAGGCGGACGTCGAGACCTAGCCGGCCAGCTCTGTCAGCAATGTGTGCCAGTGCTCCAGTGCGCCGGGAATCGAATCCACGGGCACCCGCTCGTTCAGGCCGTGGGCATAATCGTCCGAGGGTTTCATGAAGATGCCGGAGACGCCATAGCTCGGAATGCCTTCGGCGCGGAAGAACAGGCTGTCCGTCGCACCGGCGGACATTTGCGGGATGATCGGTAGCCCGGGCGCTTGCCCGTCGACAGCCTTGCGGACGGCGGCCATCACGACCGCGTCGAGCGGTGAGGAGTCGCTTGAATGGCCGGCGATGGGCAGGCTCACGGTCGCCCCCTTACCGGCGATATCCTGCAGCTTTTGCAGGATATCTTCCGGCGAGACACCGGGAAAGATACGGCAATTGACGTTGGCGGAAACATGCTGGGGCAGGGCATTCTGCGCATGGCCGCCATTGATCATCGTGGCGACGCAGGTCGTGCGGATCTGGCCGACATATTCGGGCTCCTTGGACAGCCGGGCGTCTGCGGCAGGGTCGGACGGATCGTCCGCAAACCGGGCCATGGCTTCGCCGAGGTCTCCCGGCGTCTGCTTGGCGGTCTCGCGGAAATAGCCGAGCGTCACGTCACTCGTCTGGACCGGGAACTCATAGGCGCCGATGCGTTCGAGGACGCCGGCCATGTCGACAATCGCATTCGTGCCGGTCGGCCGGCTCGAATGGCCGCCAGGATTGGTGATGACGATTTCATAGTCGGCATAGGTCTTCTCGCCGGCCTGGATGCTGTAGTAGCGCGGGGTGCCGTCATCACCGAGCGTGCCGCCGCCGGCATCGGCATTCAGCACCATGCGTGCGCCCTTGAAGCGCGGGGCAAGCTCGGCAGCGGTGGCCTGCGATGTCTCCTCATCCCCCGTCAGGACAAGGGTGATGTCATGCTCCGGTACAAAGCCTTCGCGCTTCAGGCGGATCAGCGTCGTGACCAGCATGGTCAGGCCATACTTGTTGTCGAGCACGCCGCGCCCGTAGAAATAGGTGCCGTCGGTCTCCATCTTGAACGGGTCGCGCACCCAGTCGGCCGGGTCGGCCTCGACCACGTCCATATGCGCATTCAGCACGATCGGGGGCGCCCCGTTGCGGCCCGCATAGTGCGCCATCAGGACCGACGTGTCGCCGAAGGGCTCGATCGCCACGTCTTCTTCTGCAAAGCCGCCCGCGATCAGTTCACCCTTCAGGTATTCGGCATAGGCCGGCACCTTGCCGCGCCCCGCCACTGTATCGAACGCCACCGATGCGCCCAGTATCTCGACGGCTTTATCCACATCCACGGGATCTGCCGCCGCCGTCACCGGCGCGGACACGCAGCCCACGAGAATCAATGTGGCAAGGCTCGTCAGGATTCGGTGCGTCATGTCTGGTCAATTCTTCCTTGGGGCGGCGTCTCTTGAAGAAGCGGATTACTGGGCGTCGCGGTTGGTGGCCTGAAGCCGAAGCGGTTCAGTGAATAGGTGTGGTCCGCTCCACCCGGCGCGTCAATATCGCATTCCGGCCCGGTCGCCGCGGCGCGCCGGGCATCCGGCATCCATCGACGACGATAGAGTCTCCCGGCCCCATGCCTGCTTGTGTACGAAAAAGGCACAGCCCTTGCACAGCAAAATGCCAAACTTGGCAAAAAGGGCGGTTCAGCCACGATGAGCGCACCAAAAATCAGTATATCCCACCTGACATCCGAGGTGCCGGACTATTACGCCATCTCGCTCCTGTCCAAGGCATGGCGCGAGCAGGGGCTGGACGTTGAATTCGCCCGCGAATACGCCGATGATGCCCAGATATGCATTCTCCACCATGACAAGACACGCTTGCGCAAGGACGGGATTCCGGTTGCGCCAAACGGGGCAAAATCGCTCAATGGCGACGTGCTCGACATTTCCAAGCGCCTGTTTTCGACTCTCCAGCTAACCCCGCAATCCGACTGGAACGGCCCGGTCATCATCAAGTCCGATCTCAATCATTTCGGCCTGCAGGACGGCGACGGCGCCCGATCCGACCTCGTGTCACGCGTGCGCAGGCGTCTGGCGCGCCATTCGTGGCGCTGGGCCCGGATGCTTCCGGAGAAGCACTATCCTGTCCTGCCATCCCTGAATGACGTGCCGAACTGGGTCTGGAATGATCAGGACCTCCTCGTCGAGAAATTCCTGCCCGAATATTCCGATGACGGTCTCTATTGCGTGCGCGGATGGATATTCTTTGGCGATCAGGGCTATGCCTATCGCAGCCTGTCCACCGACCCGATGGTCAAGGCAGCCTCGGTGGTCCGCAGCGAATTTCTCGATGATGTGCCGGCTGAACTGGTCGCGCTGCGCAAGCAGATGAAGTTCGATTTCGGCAAGTTCGACTATGTCGTGCACGATGGTGTGCCGATCCTGCTCGATGCCAACAAGACCCCGACCTATCCCACATCAGACGGTACCCCGACGCCAAGGACACGGCTGTTGGCCAAAGGCATCGAGGCCTTCCTATGACCCAGCTTGCAAGCCTCACCAAATCCCTCGTCCCGCTGATGCCGCTGTTCGATCCAGGCGTGGCCTTTGCGGCCCGCACGGACCTGCGCCAGACGCGCATGATCGGATTCACCGCCTTCGCGCTCGACAGTGTCACCAACGTCCTCCTGGGCCTGCTCAACGGCATGCCGACCGTCCGCCACATATGCGGCGTCACGGATGAAGGCCTCGCCGTGCTCGAACGGGCGGGCCTTCATGTCGACGAAGACATGCGGACATTCGAGACCGCTGCCCAGGCCAAGCGCCGCACGAAGGAACTGATCGAGGAAGGCTACAAGCTCGCCTGGCCCTATCCGCTCCCCGTCGCGACCTATCCGGCCAAGGCCCAGCTCGTCTCGCGCGACCTGTGGCGCCAGCTCAACAACAAGAAAAACCTTGCCGACATCGTTCCGGCAAAACACCTGCCGGATCGCCGCATCGTTCCGCTCGATGACCCTGCTGCGTACACGTTCGATGGTCCGGTCTTCCTCAAATCGGGCACGTCCGAGGCCACCGGAATCGGCTATGCCGTCCGCCACTGCACGACCGAGGCGGAATTCCTCGCCGCCTTTGACAGCCTCAAGGCGCTCGGAGACGCCAGCGACGTGATCGTCGAAAACGACATGGACGTCGTCTCCTGCTGGTGCGTCTCGCTTGTCCTGTCGGACACGGGCGTGCGCTATGCCGGCGCGGCGGAGCAGTTATTCGAACAACCCGGCAAACAGTCCGGCAGCTCCATCGATCCCGCCAATCCCTTTCCGAAAGCGGCCATCGCTCTGGCCAAAAAAGTCGGCGAAGCGGCGCGCGCCCTCGGGTTCCGCGGTGTCGCCGGTCTCGACATCGGCCTCACGACCGACGGACGACTTATCGTGTTCGATCCGAATTTCAGGATCCAGGGGTCGACCGCCCAGGTCATGCTGCACGGCTCGGCCGCAAAGCGGTCCGGCCTGCCGGTGTCGCAAGCTGCCAGCTTCAACAGCTCACTGAACATCCGGCAATTGGCCCGCGCCATCGGCGGCGCGGTCGACGATGGCTGGTATGTGCCCGTTCGCCTGATCGATGGCGCCCGTCATCCCGAACCGCCATCCAATTCCACCCTGACCGGCTTCGTCCTCGGCAAGACCCCGGCCGACGCCGCCCGCCGCCGCACCCAACTGGGCAAACTGCTCGGCGTCTCCTGAGGCATTTCTTGGTCAGACTGGCAAAGTCATCGGACGAGAAGGGGCGCCACACGGACATCGGCTGTGGGTGCAAAAGCGGTCATAAGAAATTGAGGTCAAGTGGCCGTCATTGGCCCTTACTCCCTCTTCGTATTGTTATTCTGGAACGACCGGATTGAAGAAAGACGGTCGCGGCTAGTGTCCAAATGTCTGCCCTCCCACCACTTCCGTTTGGGCTCTGCATTCGCGACAATGAACAAGCACGATGGACCGCTACCTTCGGAAGTTAAGCGCTAGATCTTTGAGTCTTAATCTGATCCTACAAACTCGAAATCCGGCTTACAGTCAGGCGGATACACCCACGCCGGCTTACGTCCTTCGCGCAAATTCTCGAAACGCCTAAGTTCGAGCTTAGGTATTTTAACCTTTGCGAGAAGTTCCTGAAGGAACAAGTTATAGTCGGCATGCTTCTTCGCGTTGATCCCGACAAGAATCACTGGGCGTAATTGTGGGTCGCGATCGGTCTTAGATTCTCGTGCAGACCCTCGATACATACCAATATCCAATCCAACCGCTTGCGTATGAGTGCGATTGGCGAACATGCCATTTAGCCCGGTGCAGAGAGCCCCGGCTCTCAGTCGAGATATGTTGGGGTGGGCGTCGCCGGTATTCGATTCCAAGCCCAGCCCGGCGACGAGATCAAACTCACCAAGCTTATCGACTGCTTCGGGCGACTTGAGGTGGCGCCACAAGTTGACGTCTGTTTCGTCGTCCAATTCAACAAACAGATTGTTTTCGCCATACTCCCAAAATGCGACGCCATCAAAAATATGGACGATTACCACCAGAGTTTCGTCAGCGGTTTTGGGGTCGAAAACGTAGATCTCGCGAGTTGATGTCTGTAGCGATCCGATGCGGTCGGTACCTGTGCCGTACACCGCTATCTCTCCAGAGCTTAGAGAAACCCGCTCTACATCCGCCAGCCGTCGGCTGATTTCGTTTATCTTGTGATTAGTTTCACACTTACTTTGACCGAACCGGAGACGAGTTCCGAGGTCGCAAATGATCCGGTCGTACGTCTCGAATGAAGACTTAACTGCATCGTGCATGCGTTCGCCAAATTCATCTAAGGCAGCCTTCGCTTCGATGGCCTCCTGCTTAGACGTGTCGAAATCAGATTCCAGCCGGGTGAGGGATCTTTGCAAAAATATCGGCGCAGCAACCATCGTGAGAGCTAAGAGTGCGATCCACAGCTGCCGTGTCCAAGATATCTTGAAGTAGCCAATATCATCGCCCAGGCTGAGTTTGCCGTTTATTGCGATCAGTAGAGGCTGTATGTTCGCAGCCAGTAACGTACCGATCAAGACTGCTACAGCGATCCAAGCTCCTAACATCAGCAAATTGCCCTTGGTCAAGCTCATGGCGCATCCGGTTGGGCATCATATGCCATGACTATGTTCAACCCCGTATTGAAAGTCAGTTTCGGATAAACTTTAACCGATTCCGGCGACTAGCACCAATAATTCAATTGTTGCGGCTGCGCTGTCTCATCCGTGCTGATCGACTTGAGATTGCGGAACTCATGGCGCGTCACCTTGGAATCGGTGCGAAACTCCCCGTTCGGCCTCGTGGCCTCGGCGATTTAAACGCTAACAGCACGGCACTGTTCCGTGGCTAGGTTTTATCAGTTAAAGAGGGCACGCGCTGCGTGCGCGTTGGCTTAGGGGGGGCAGCGCAACTGTGAATTCACTTTGGAAGCTTTTGATCTCCGCGGGGGTTTGTGCGGCTTTCTTCGCATCCGACGCGACTGCTGAACCCTATAACTTCATGGGTCGTAATTTCTGTCTGACTGAAGATGCTAGAACGATGACTCGCGAGGGCGCCCCCTACGCGAGTGGAGTCAACAACGCCCCGAAATCGTTTCGTCTCACTTTTGGGCCAGTCAAAGACAAAGACGTGTTCGCCGCCGAAGTCGAAGGCAGCGACCTGCCTATAATCAACGGCCAATACACCTCCACTGCGAAACAGCCCGGTTTGTTGGTCAAGGATTTTGGCGTTGGGTTCGCGTGGGCATTGATGTCTACTGGCGAAGTGAATTTTATCGTGCCGGCAACTACGGGCGAAGAGGAGACGCCCGTTTGGCTAACGGTATCGGCTCAATGCTATAAAGCCGATGGGTGACGCTCTGCACGTTGGGTGCCCAAACTCCTCTTTTCAGCATGGCCAAGTTTCTATGAAGTTTCTGGGAACAACCGAAATAAGGCAGATCAGGCTGTTATATTTGCGAAATCCGGATCGGCTGTCGAGATGGCGATTAGAGAAATTGAACGCCCTAAATATAAAGCAACAGAAATAGCGCAAATTATGCGAGATGAGGGGTATGCGGACTTCACAGTTCAAGGAAAGAACGGTTTCGTTTCGATCTGGAAGGTGATGGATGCAAAGAAACCCGGAAAAGGGTTTGGTGTAGAAGTCGCTGGTCGTTGGCTTTAGTACGAACGCATGATTGGCGAAGTTCGCGCCGAGTTACAGAAGCGCGTCGAAAATGCCGTCTAGAAAACGAAACTAAATTTCAAATTGGTGTGGTTCAGTTAAAGCGCTAACGGCTGCTTTCGGGAGTGGCTGTGTAAAAACGCGTTGTGAGATCGACAGA